>Ga0233434_1000134_pt1 | contig 97457 bp, 84 predicted proteins | sample SI_122_August201_4_FD_182738 | JGI IMG/M metagenome (GOLD analysis project Ga0233434, IMG submission 182738) | Seawater microbial communities from Saanich Inlet, British Columbia, Canada - SI_122_August2016_120_MG | ecosystem: Environmental > Aquatic > Marine > Inlet | place: Canada: British...
ACCACTTCGTGGGTTCTCGCCCAAAGGAGTTTGAATTTTGGGCATAAAAAAAGCTTTCACAAAGGAAAGCTTATCAAAGTTAAGTGGGGTGGCCGATGGGGTTCGCTTCGGCTCCTGCCTCACGCGAACATACCGGTCATCCTGACCATAACTCTCACCCACTTCGTGGGTTCTCGCCCAAAGGAGTTTGAATTTTGGGCATAAAAAAAGCTTTCACAAAGGAAAGCTTATCAAAGTTAAGTGGGGTGGCCGATGGGACTCGAACCCACGACAACCAGAATCACAATCTGGCGCTCTACCAACTGAACTACGGCCACCACTTAAGAACCTTTTTAATTTCTTGCGGTTATTGTGTCAATAACAAAATTTATTCGTTGGATTCCAAGGATTTATTGTTATCAACGCTTAAGCTGGTTATAATTAATTACAAACCAAGGACGGAGAATTACATGAGATCAAAAATATTAGGCTTAATCATATTAGGGCTTTTAAGCGTAAATGCTTGGAGCTACGGTGTTGGGCAATCTACTCACCCAATGAGAGCAAATCAAAAATTCATTACAACTGAGTTCACGGGAATAATTGCTGACGGGACTGGAGTTGGTGTTCAGGCGCGATATACGCAAAAGCTCAATGATAAAATCCGTATTGATGGTGGCCTGGGTATAGGCGGCGGAGAGAGAAGTTCAAGACTTTTCGTTGGAGCTGATTACGAAATGTTCCCAGACTACGCAAAGCAGCCAAGAGTCTCAATGAAGCTAGGCTATGAAAATGCCAGTGAGTTTGGCGATAGAATTAATACATTCACCATAACTCCAACAGCATCGAAAGGGTTTAGTTTTTGGGGCAAAGAGGGGTATCCATTTGTTGCGCTTCCTGTTTCTGTAGGTCTTAATTCAGACACAAGAACTTATGAAACGATGGTTGGGCTTACAGGTGGTTGGACAGGGAGAGTGCCCGTAAACATCAGACAGCTATCAAAACTAACTGCATCTGTTGAGATGAACCTAGGCTTAAAAGATACTTATACAGGCGTCTTCATGGGTCTAAGTTACCCCATTAATTAATGGCGAAACCAAAAATTATTTTTAGTGACTTTGACGGGACACTAACAGAGCGGGGCTTTATAAGCCCCGCTTTATTTGATGTATTCGAATTATCTCACAGACTCGGTAGTGAGATGATTGTTGTCACTGGTCGACCTTTGTCCTGGTCGCATTTTTTGATGAGCCATACCCCTTTAAAAGCCTCTATCTCTGAAGGTGGAGGAGTTCTTACAATAAGAGAGGGGAAAAGGTTCAAAGATATCTACCTTGCTCCTGAGGAAGATATAAAAAAATTAAAAGAAGTGACGAAAATTCTTTTTGAAAAAATACCTGATTTTTATCTCAGTGATGATAGTACCGGAAGAATTACAGATAGGGCGATTGAGCTTGATTACCTTGAACTTGGTGATAATGAAGAGCGAATAGCCGAAATTTTGAATCATCATGAGATTAATTTTTCAAAATCAAATGTGCATTTAAATTTTTGGGCAGGTGATATTTCCAAAAAAAAATCGATTGAGTATTATTTAGATAATTTTTGTACCTCCTCAAAAGAGGAGTGCATCTACTTTGGAGATAGTCTCAATGATCAAAGCGTATTTTCTTGGATGGAAAACTGCGTAGGGGTTTCAAATATATCTAGAGTGCTACCCGTTTTAAAGTATCGACCGAAGACTATTTTGCAAGGAAGTAAAAATAAAGAAGTGTTTGGTGTTAAAAATTACTTAAAGTCCTTATTGAAATAGTCTTCGACAACTATTTTTGCTTTTGAAAAGAGATTTTCCAGGTCACCAGAAAAATGTTTTTTATAAAATTTTTTCATGTCATCACCTATTGGTGCATGAAAAGTTTTGTCTTTTATTTTTAGAGAAAAAGCATGAAGGAAGTGTCTAGGTGCCATTATCTCATCGCAATCATCTTCATCGTATAAGTTATCCTTAAAACGTTGAAAAAGTGGGTAGCCACCTAGGTATAATTTGTCACCAACAAGAGGGTGTCCGTAGGACTTTGCATGTACTCTAATTTGATGAGTCCTTCCTGTTTTTGGAAAGGCAAGTCCTATCGAAAAATTTTGATTAGACTCTAAAATTTTAAACGTAGTTTTTGCAGACTTACCGTTTTTTGAGGCTTTAGGATAAGCCTCAACGATTACCCTTTTTAACCCAGAGTAGGGATGGCCAAGATTCTCCTCTGCGACAAAGTCTTTATCTTCTGAGCTGTTTTGTTTTTTTGATATCCATAAATAACATTTTCTTACGTTATTTCTTTCAAACTCTTGAGTGTATGAGTTTGCCGCTGACGGGTTTTTTGCTAGGAGTAAAACTCCAGATGTCTCTCTATCAAGTCGATGAATAGAATGAACAGTTTTTACATTTAATTTATTTTCAAAATATACTGTTGCACAATTAAATAAATGCTTACCTGTTGGATGAGTAGACATAAACGCAGGTTTATTAATGACGAGAAGATCACTATCATCAAAGATAATAGAAGGTTTCTCAAGCTCTAAAAGGCTACCCCTCCAGTATTCATCCTCATGACTAGTTCTATGAATAATAACTTCAACAATGTCTTTATGCTTAAGTTTTGTACTTGATTTTTTAGATGCGGGACGATTAAGTACCCTGCATTCACCCGCTTTTATTTTTTTTTTGATTTGCTCTCTGGAGTGGCTAGTAAGGTAGTCTTGGATAAATTGATCAAGTCGAATACCATCCTGGAGCTCTTCAACTTTAAGCTTAGCTTCAAAATGGTTTTCTAAATACTTCTTGTAAATCAACATGTTCAAGGGTTACCCCTCGATCGATCTCCTCGTCAATCTATACTCTTTAATACCGCTCTTTTATGATAAATTTTATCAACTCAAGAGCTCCTTTTTTCGAGTACCCATGACTTTTATGAAGGTTTTTAATCACATCTTCGATACTTTGGATCTCTGAGGAGTACTGACTATTTTTTGACTCTTCTCCAATTAGGGACTTTTCAAAGTAAACCATATATTTTGAAAAATTTTGAATTAACTTTCTTTGCTCGTATCTAAAGCTCTCTTTTAAGTCTTTTTCAAGATCTGGAAATACTTTACAATAGTCTATCGCCTGGCCGGGGTTGTCGAGAGAGAAGGCGCCAAGTTTAGATATAAGATGACTTCTAAACTTTGTAGAATCCTCTCTTAGAGATATGTTTTTTTCAAACTCTGAAATAAGAAAATTGTCTGGAGAATCAAATTTTCCCGTAACCTCATTTTTAATTTTTTCGCCTTTGATCTCGGCGTTAATGTGGTTGATGTATTTTTTTATATAGTCCTCATAACTTCTGTTATCAACTAACCCAAGACTGTTTCTTAGCTGCTTGTCAAAGATATCTAATAGGTGTGAAGTGATAAGATCAATAAATCTAACAGGGTGATGGTAGTCCCCTTGTGTTGTCATATTTAAAAAGTCATATTCATTTTTTAGTATAATTAGTTTTTTTAAATATTCGATAATATCGATAAGGCTTATATGCTCATTATCGCTCCCTAGGTCATAGATAATATTTTTTAAATCCCGAGGAGAAATACCAAACTTGCCCTCGTATAGATTTTCATTGATGAACTCATTCATAACCTCATTTCTATGTTGAGAAAGTACTTGTTTTTCTTCGGTAGTAAGCTCTGAGGGAAGTTGATTTTCTTCAGAAATAAATAAAGTCTTTTCTAGTGGGTTGAGTTTAGTGATAATATGAGCGAGTTTTTTATCAGCATAGTTTTTCGTCATAGGGGATCGCAGTCTTGTCATTACAGCGAATAAACATAATGCTTCCAGGGTGAGTGGGTCAAATTGATGATTCTTTTTTATTGATTTGATTTGCTCGAGATAAATATTTAACTCTTGTTGATAGCAAAGTAGGTAAGGGGCCTTGATTATCTTGAATCGACCTTTAAAAGAATTAAAGTCGGGGTGTTGTTTGAAGGCTGTAAGGTGAATTTCATTACTTGTACCTATAAAAAGAATATCCAACTCTGTTAATATACCATTTATGTTAAGGTAAGCATTTTCCAGTGTCTGCAAAAGATATTTATAAGTATCCAATGGTCGTTTTAAAAGGTCTGAAAACTCTAGTACCCCTCTGTTGGCCATTATTAGTTGTCCGTTTATTTGAAATAAATTCAATGACTGAAGAGAGGGGGGAAGGCTTCCAAGTCTTTTATCCATAGTGATTTGTTGGAGTTGAGCATCAACGTGAATTTGAGGTTCAATGGTTACTGCACCGCTAGAGTATCTTTTAGAAACTTCGTATCTTTCAACTCGGATATGTTTTAGTACCTGTTGATGATCACCTTTGTAATTTTTTAAAAGTGCATCATAAACCATTTTATTTCTTTTTGAGATATCCCCGGTGAACAGATGAGTTTTTTTGATATTTTCTAAAAGTTCTGAGTCGTCCTCGAGTATCCTTTCTAAAACGACCTGCCTATATTCTTTAGGGATCAAAAGAATTGGATGGTCTTTAAGCTCAGAATTAAGAATGGCAGAAATCTCAGAGTCTTCAAGTCCAGCGAAGGAGTCTAGTACATCCCCATTGTGGTTGCCTGTTCTACTAAAGCCAAGAGATCCTTTGGTATAATTATCGATGGGAAAGATCCAGCTGAATGTATAGTTTATTCCATCTTTAATTTTCGAGTATTCCTCTAAACCGACCATGATTTTTTTCACGAAGCTACTCTTTGCAGAGCCGTTGGGACCGACAAGTAAAATAAATTTATTGTTAATTCCTTCGTCGCAAAAATTTTTTAAGTTTTTGGCCAATTCGTTTTGGGCGTGAATTTGTCCAAAAACGGCATTCGAATTAGAGTGCTTAGTAGTAAATAAATTAAAACCACCGTGCTCATTTTTTCCATAGTAGTTTAGCATATCAAGGATATATTTTGATGATGTCCTTAGTATTTGACCTGGGCTTCGTTCAACCTCTTCTAAGTACTGGTCAAAAGTTAGAATGTCTTTTTGGTTAATGTGTTCTTGTTTTGCTTGATTGATCCATTCTTGCACACCCAATCCTTGGCCGAAGTATTATCTAAATTGTACAGGAAAATAGGAGCGAATGATAGGTTTCAAGTTTAGTTGTGAAATTTTTCCTTAATTACCTCGAGCGCGTAATCAAAGCAGTTTACAGTTTCTTTCATCGCACAGCTAAGTCTAACAGCGCCTCTTATTTGATCCGCGGAATACCCCATGGATGAAAGTACTAGCGATAAGCTATCTTTCTTATCAGAACACGCAGACCCTGTTGTAACAAATATTTTTTTCATTTGTAGTGCTAGTTGAATATCTACATTACTTATTCCTGGAATCGAAAAATAGCTAGTGTTACAAACTCTAGGGGCTTCTTTTCCAAAAAAAATCGTGTTGGGAAATAGGCTTTTTAAAGACTCTTCAAATTGGTTTCTTTTTTTCTCAATTCCCTCTAAGTAAGACATTTTTTCTTTAATCAGTTCAAATGCGATGCCTATAGTTTCAATACCGATGTAGTTTTGAGTACCACCACGAATGCCTCCCTCTTGTTTTCCTCCGATAATTAAAGGGATAAAGTCTTGGGGATCTTTTAAAATTAATGCTCCAACTCCTGTTAATGCACCAATCTTGTGTCCAGAACAACAAAGAAAATCCACAGAGATATCATTGAAGCAGAAGGGATACTTACCTAGAATTTGAGTGGCATCACAAAAAAATGGAAGACTGTTTTGATTGCAAAGAGTTCCAATCTCTTTAATTGGTTGAATAACACCTGTCTCATTGTTTGCGGCCATGACGCTCACAAGTTTGATATCTTGATTGTGCTCTTTTATGATTTCTTGAAGGTGATTAAGGTCAACCTGGCCGTTTTCTAGAACACGAAGTTTAATGATTTCATAGCGATCATGCTCAGACAGATATTCTCCACAATTGATCGTGGCAGAGTGCTCAAGGTCTGAATATACTAATATTTTTTTTTCTGATTTTGAGTTAATATGCCGAATATGGTTAAAAATAGCACTAATAGCTTCTGTTGCACCCGAGTTAAAAAATATATGTTCACTTTTTACACTAAAAGCTTTGGCCACTGATTTTCTTGATTTTTCTATCGCCATACTGCACTTCATACCAAGGAAGTGATTTGCATTTGGATTCGCGTAGGGTCCCTTTTCTTGTAGTCTGTTTATTAAGTACTGCTCTACTTCAGCAGCCAAAGGCGCCGATCCATTATAGTCAAGATATACCTGCATTTATTTAACCTCAAAACCTTCTTCAATCCAGGAAAGAATACCACCCTCGCAATTATATAAGTTTTTAAAACCATTTTCTTCTAAGAACATACAAGCATTTAGACTTCTTTTTCCAGAGCGGCATATAATATGGATTTCATCATTTTTATCTTTTTCTTGCAATACTTTGAGTGACTGCTCAAAGCACGAAAGAGGGATTAGTGTAAAGCCATCAATATGGTTCTCATCCCATTCACTTTGTTCTCTACAGTCAATAAGAATAGTTTCTGGGTTTTCTCCCATCTTTTTTTTCAGTTCTTTTGGTTCAATACTTCCTATGGCCAAAACTATCTCCTTCAAAGATTGATTGAATATTGTATTCAATCAATCATCGTTCGTAAAAAAAAACGGACAAAAAAACTCCAGTAAAAAAATAAATAAAATCTTTTGACTACGATCCAGGTGTTAAATAAAATTTATAGTGCCTGTTATTTTGTTTGCGATATTTAAGGTGAAAAATATTTTTTACCAGAAGCGAGCAGGGAGGAATACATGGAAGTAATCACAGTTGGCAATAATAAGGGTGGCGTCGGAAAAACGATGCAATGTTATCAACTCTCTTGTTACTTAGCGAATAAAGGAAACAGAGTTCTTGTTATCGACTTAGATAGCCAAGCTAATTTGAGTAGTACTTTCGGTGTACATATTCAAAGAACATTAATACCGGAATGGTTAATTGGTGATGTCGAAGCTGAGGAGATACTTATTCCTAGCGAAGGAGAGGGTGACTTTCACGACAATATTTATTTAATCCCCTCTTCTAGGCACTTGGCAAATTTATCTAAACTAATGATTCTTAGCGAAGGGGACATTAGAAGAGAAGCTGGACGAAAAGAAAGACTTCTTAAGCTAAGGCTTGAGGCAATTGAAGATATGGATTTTGATTATGTCGTCATTGATACACCTCCAATGCTTGGAGATGAACTTATTATGTCATTAGTTGCATCTAATAGAATCTTTATTCCAACACAAGCTCAGGATTATTCTATTGATGGACTTGAGGAGCTTCTTGATACATTTGAAATCATCAAAGATACGGAAAACCCGTCTCTGAAATTTACGATTATTCCAAATCTAGTAAATATGAGAAGAAAAATTGAGCGACAAAGAATGGAAGAGCTTGCTCAAAATTTTAATATCGCAACTCCAATTCGAAATCTAGTTCAGATGCAAGAGTCAATCTCTACTGGGAAGCCTGTATTTTTACAAAACAAAAGAAGTAAAGGGAAGCAAGATTACGAAAAGCTTTGGGAATCACTGAATCTTTAGACAAAAAACAAATCTTGAGGTGATCAATGGCAAAGACATTTGAAAAGCGTGTGTCGAAACGGAAAAGAAAAGTTATAACTCTCAATAGAGATCTTTATAGAAATTATGAAGAAAACCTTCTTGAAGGAGCGAAACTCAAAGAGATTGAACTTAAAAAGATTATAGTCAAAGATCAAGTTCGAACTAAGTTTAATGAGAGCTCAATAAAAGAATTAGCTGCAAATATTGAAGCGAATGGCTTAATTCAACCGTTGGTTGTTCACCGAGAGAAAAATAAGTACACCCTTATTTGTGGAGAGAGAAGGTTTAGAGCGATGAGCTCAATCGAAGTAGACTCTGCTCCATGTTTTGTACTCGAGGATAAATCCTCAGATGAGTTGATGGCCATTCAGTTTTCAGAAAACTCTTCAAGGGAGGCTCTCCACTATGTGGACAAGGCTGATGGGATTTTAAACTATCAAAAAGCAACGAAGGCAAGTGAAAGAAAAATTTGTAAAGCTTTAGGTATATCTAAAACAGATGTACACCGCAGCTTAATCATTGGGAAATTGCCGAAGAGAATTCGTGAGGCCGCAAAGCTTCATGATATTGAAAAGTATGTGCTGATCGAATTTAATGGAATTGAAAATAAAACTCTTCAAAAGAAAATTGAGCGTCAGATCATCATTGGCGAGGTCCGAAAAAGAGCAGAGCTTAGAAAGATTCTAAGAGAAGGAATTGCTTCAAATGTTAAGGGCCTGAAAAAAGCGAGCCGTAAAAAAGTTCTTCCAAGTAGAGTCAAGAAGAAGCCTTCATCAAAAGTAAGCATCCCAGCGGGAATGACTGCCAATGCATTTGTTAAGGCAATGAAGTCTCAAGCAAAAAAACTAGACCCGGATACGCGAAAGCTTTTGAATTCTTTACTCAAGGAAACTTCTGAAGTTGTTGAAATTCAATAGAGTTTATAGTTTGGCTTAAAAATTGCTGCACTAAAGCGAAAACATCAAATTTTGATGAAAACAGTGAGTTTTAGTGTATGAATTTTAGACAGCTGATTATGATCACATCTTTAGTGCTTCTATTTGGAAGTAAAAAGATGGTATCAGCAAATAGGCTACCTACTCACTATGCCCCTGAACTTGAAGTAACTTATGATAAATCAATTGAGCCATTTATTCTTAAGAAAAGGTCTGTTGCGGCAATTGTTCTTGATAAGGCAAATAAAAAGTTATCTAAATGGAGTAATATTGAACAACGTCTTAGCTTTTATGATGTAGAGACGATTGATGGCGAAACTTTTATTGATGAGAGTCTAAAAAGGCGGACAGTTGAAAAAGCTTTTTTAAAATATCTAGATAAAAGCTTAATGGATAAAGTAAAAAATGCTAAAAAGGGCTCAGCTTTATCTGGTGTAAAATCGGCAAAAACAGCTTTGAGTCCAAGCTCAGAACAAAGTATAGCACCAAATTTTAAGTTGAAATTTAGGGCCAAGCTGCTTCGCGGAAGGGGCCAACTTGTTTTAAAAAACCCCTATGTTGACGCTAACGCAACATTTACTCTTTCTGGAAGAAGGGAGCTAAACCTATTAAAAGATATCGAGTTTATTGGGGCTCAAGCAAAGGTCTCATATATAGGCCATGAGGACCGATTTTATAGTGAATTAAGTCGACCGCTATTTGGAAATTTTAAAACACGAGTTTCCTCCTCGACTCAGGGCAATAGTCAGTTGTTTGATGATGATTCTGATAATCGCTTAGAGCTTCTTTATTCTCACGGTTTCTAGTTTGATTGACTTTTACATTTCAGGTTTTAAAGTATAAATATTCGCATTAATATTTAAGGCTTACTTATGAAAAATCAGTTTGAAAATAATGTATTATACCATGACGCAATCTCACAATTAGAGGATGCAGCTTCTACGATGAAGCTTGATCCAAATATTTTAGATCGTTTAAGAACTCCTAAAAGAGCAATTATGGTCTCCGTACCAATTCGTTTGGACGACGGAACAGTAAAAACCTTTATGGGCTATAGAGTTCAACACAATATGACCATCGGGCCAGGTAAAGGCGGGATCAGATATCATCCTAGCGTTGATATGGCAGAAACAGCAGCTCTCGCAATGCTTATGACATTTAAGTGTGCGCTTGTAGGACTTCCTCTTGGTGGAGCGAAAGGTGGAATTGCTGTTGATCCGACTAGCTTGTCTAGGCAAGAGCTCCAGGCGCTGACTAGAAGATATGCAACAGAAATAAATACGGTTGTAGGCCCAACAATTGATATCCCTGCTCCTGATATTGGAACAGATGGACAAACGATGGCGTGGTTTTTGGATACGTATTCACAGCTTAAAGGGTACACCGTTCCTGGAGTTGTTACAGGAAAGCCAATATCTGTTGGTGGATCGTTAGGAAGAGCGGAGTCGACAGGCAAGGGTGTTGCATTTTGCGTCTCTTTTGCGGCTGATTATTTAAAATATAAAATTAATGAAAACACTAAAGTTGCCGTCCACGGGTTTGGTAAAGTTGGTATTCCTGCAGCTCAAGACCTTGCAGCTCAGGGGGCGAAGATCGTAGCCGTTTCTGATGTTAGTGGGGGAATTTTTGATCCAAATGGTATTGATATTGATGCAGCGGCTGATTGGACACGCTCGGGTCAATTATTGAAAGATTTTGCTCCTGATAAAACAATTACTAATGAGCAACTTTTTGAGTTAGATGTAGATATTCTCGTTCCTGCGGCCATTGACGGTGTAATTACCAAGGAGAATGCAGGGAAGGTAAAAGCAAAGATTATCGCCGAAGGAGCAAACGGACCTCTAACGACTGAGGCTGTCGATATTTGTACTGCTAATGGCTCTTTTATTATTCCAGACATCTTATGTAATGCTGGTGGTGTAATTGTTTCCTACTTTGAATGGGTTCAAGGTCTACAAAACTTTTTTTGGGACCTTGATCAGATCAATTCTAAGCTATACTCTATTCTGAAGACCGCATTTGATGAGGTAATTGATTGTCACGAAAATTACAATGTAGATATGAAAAGAGCTGCTTTTATTGCAGCCTTAAAAAGGCTAGCTACTGCTATGCGTATGCGTGGGTTATTTCCTGCTTAGTCGTTTCTACCGTTTATTCAAAAAGTCTTGTTGATCTAAGCTCCTCTGGTCGTATTCTGAAAGAGTATTCATTTGACAGCGTTTGTATGGAAATGACGAAGAAGACTTCCTTTTTATCTGAAAAAGTTGATTATAAAACGATAAAGTGTTTAACGACGAAAGTTTCAATCGTTGATTTTTGCCGTACAAAAAAACAGGATATTGAGGAAATTGTTTCGAGAGGGGTTTCTCGAGGGATTATTCTAGAAAAAAAATCTTTGGTTATTTGTGAATATGTTGACTCGATTAACCTGAGTGTTTCTTGTCAATCAAAGTTGGTTAAAGATGATTGTCTTTTTCCAGAAAGGTCTTGTTTGATTTTAAAAGACTACTATGCGACAGACTTAAAGTTATTTCATCATTCGAACCCTACAGGGGAAGTCATCAACTGCCACTTCGTAAAAAATAAGTTTTTTAATGTAGAGGCATTCTAAATTTCAAACAGTTACAAAATATAAAGATCTATTCCTTTGCAATTAACTTAAGAAAAAAGGAGATCATATGGAGAATCAAATTAAATCGGCTCTTAAAGTTGATGGTAATTTTCATAGCGCCACAGTCTTTGGTTACAGTAATAAAGGGATTCCAGGTTTAGAAATAGTAGGTCTAGGTAATGAGGGAAGAATTATAAAAGAAAAGATTATCTATTTTATCAGGGCACGCTCTCTAGGTTTGCCAAGAAAGAGAATTGTCATTGGTGTAGATACTAACGGAGACTTTAAAAAAAGAATTAGCTTTGAGCCTCTAGAACTACCAATATTTATAATTTTTCTTACCTTAAGTGGGCATTTAAAAACGAGTACACTAAATAACTGCTTTACGATTGGTGGTATCAGTACACTTGGAAATTATATACCTACATTTTTTAATAAAGACCTTCATCAATATATAGAAAATTTAAATGGTGATTTGGAAAATCTTTGCTTGATCGCTCCAAGTAGCTTTGAAAATACAAGCGTAGGTTTCACCATTGACTTAGATGATTTTCTATCAAATATTCAAAAGATAGATTCTCCCGAAAACTCACTAGGTTTATCTAATCCAAGTAGCTTAAGTACGGTAGGAGCGACATCTTTAAGAGCAAATTTAGGTTCAATATCTTGATTGTTAGTTGTTTTTCCTTTTAATTTTGGGTGAACGAGAAGGAAGGGAACGGCAGCGCTAGAGTGCGAGGTGTGCGGTAGGCCATCATCGTATTCCATTTGGTCACAATTGCCATGATCTGCAGTAATTATAATCGAGAGTTCGTCACTTGAAACTTCACGAATTAGTTTTTCAAGGCATTTATCAATTGTTTCCACGGCTTTGACGGCTGCCTCAAAGTTTCCAGTGTGCCCAATCATATCGCAATTTGCATAATTGACCGTAATGAAATCAAAACTATTTTCTTTTACCTCAGAAATTAGTCTTTCAGTCACTTCTAAAGCACTCATCTCAGGAGCTTCATCATAAGTATTACAATGAGTCGGAGAAGGAATAAGTACATGTGATTCGCCTTTAAAAGGCTTTTTTTCACCACCATTAAAAAAGTAGGTAACGTGGGCATATTTTTCTGTTTCAGCAATTTTTAATTGTTTTAAACCTAGGTTACTAATGTACTCAGATAAGGGAAGCTTAATTTTTTCTTTATCAAATAATATTGGAAGCTCTAGCTCTTCAGCAATATAAGGAGTCATGCATAAAAAGTAACCAGGCTTTTCAGGTACATCAAACTCTTTAAAGTTTGGGTCATTAAAAGCGGTACTTATTTGAATTGCTCGGTCAGGTCTAAAGTTTAAAAAGAAAACAGGGTCATCGTTCTTAAAGGCGAATTCTTTATTAAAAAGGACTGGAGTAATGAATTCGTCGAAGTTTCCTTTTTCATATTCAGCAGAGAGGTATTTACTAGGGAGAAGTTCTGTGACATCTCCACTACCAATTAAGGTATCGTAGCAGTGCTTAATTTTTTTCCAACGCCTATCACGGTCCATTCCGATTGATCTTCCTTGCATTGATGCTAGTGTGATGTTTTTTTCCTTAAGCTGATTTAAATATTTTGCTCCTACATTTTTTGCAGTGTCTCTCCCGTCCATAAAGGCGTGAACATAGATAAGTTGAGATTCGTTTTGTTCCTTTATTTTATTAACAATATAAAAAAGGTGATCAATATGTGAGTGAACTCCTCCATCGGACAAAAGAGTTAGTAGGTGAATTGGTTTTTTATTTTCGCTTGAAAAGTTAAGTAAATCTTTAAATGGCCTTAGCTCTTTTAAAGAATCTTTTTCAATTGCCTCATTAATTCTCACAAGATCTTGCCTCACCGGCCTTCCCGCTCCGAGATTCATATGCCCAACTTCGGAGTTTCCTGAAATACCTTTTGGTAGACCTACAGCCTCCCCTCCTGGCTGAATAAAGGCCAATGGGTAGTTTGCTCGTAAGTTATCGAGGGTGGGGGTTTTTGCACTTAGGATAGCGTTTTTTTTACTTGTAGGGTTTTCCCCAAGGCCATCAAGTATAATTAATAGACACTTTTTTGAAATATTATGGATATCCATCAGGTTATTCTCCAGTAAGCCTTTTATTGGTTAATAACTTATTATAAATAAATATGGCCTAACGACACGATACGATCAGTAATTTGTCTAAATTTTTAACAAAATTAAACAATTTTTACACAGAAAAGGTGATTCATACTGCTAAGTTTTTGATTTTTGCCTGAAAAAGTTGGCACTTCTCTTGAAGTGTATTGAACGAATTTTAATAAATCGATGCCTAACGCTGTCGATGGAGGTTAGTAATGAAGAAGTTATCGTGGAAAAATTTAGGTGCAATGTTGTTTTTGTCCGTCTTCCTCGCAGCATGTGGAAGTGATGACAATCAACAGGTTCAAACAAGTAATGTTTCAACTCAAAGTGCGGACGCTGAGCAGGAAGAGTTGCAAGGGACATCTGACTCAACAGGGGCGACTACTGTTTCTGTTAGTAGTTTTGCCGAGTTCAAATCAAAGGTAAATAATAGTGATTTTTCTAGTTTGGACACCTTTAAAAGTAATATGGGACTACAAAATGCAACATCATTTAATGTGAATTATGTTGTTTGTAACTTGAATTCTTATGATGCATATGAAGCAGGTGAAGACGCTGGATTTTGGGAGAAAGTTGGAGACTTCTTTACTCCATCACTAAATACAAGTGGATGTTCAAGTTCTTTCCAAAGAACAATGTTTGGTGGAAGTATCATGAGAGAGGACGGAGCGATTGAATCAGACGTATTAGCTTCTCTAAAAGAAATCGTAAACTCTGCAACAGCAGGATCTAAAACGGGAGCGGCGAGCTTCAATGTAGTAAAAGACGGAGTTTCATATGTAATCGATTTAAACTTCCCAGTTAGTTTAAATCCAATTTACAAATATCAAACAAGTGATAGTGGTGATGCTTCTTATTACCAGTACCACAGTACCCAGTATGGTTACTAGAAACTAAGCTTACAAAAGAAGAAAGTAAAAAACCCTCGCAATATGCGAGGGTTTTTTTATACATGACGCTTAGGTGATAGTGCGATATTCTATTATTAGGTGGAGTAAATGGAATTACTAAAAAATATAATCGACTATAATTCAAAAAAACATGGGGGATCTGATCACTCAAGTTGCGTGGACTACGTTGTAGATAAGTCTAAAAACCAATTCATTCCCTTAAAGTTTCTCTTTTCAAAAAAGATATTAAAAGACGAAAAACAACTTTTCTCCATTGGCTACGTACAGGTAGCATTAGAAACTTATGGAGAGGATTTATTTAAAACGTGGTTTGAAGACCAATATTCAAAAAAATGCTCTTTAGAGCATGCAAGAAAAATTTCAATCTATTATATTCCTAATATGAATGACATTTTTTCTTCAGTAGAAAAGATCAGTCGTTGCTACAACGATTTCAGAGAAAACTTAATCCTTAATAACAGAAAAAAACTGCCAGTTCAGCTTGGGGAGTGGCTTTGTAAGTCAATCTTTGCGTTGAAGCAAGAAAAGACCTCAAGTCAAAGAGGTTTTGATTTTTTTAAAGATGAAAAAAGAGTTGAAGTGATTATTCATTGGGGAGATCGATCCAATCCAAAAGGAATTAAACTAAAAAAATCACTTGTCACTCTAAGTGAGTACACCATAATAATGCTTATTAGCGATTCATTATTAATTAGAGATATTTGCTTTTTAGACAGTAATTTTATCTTACGGAAGTTCCCTACAAAAGGTCATACCATTTTTTTAAAAGAAGCTGAGGTTTCAAGCTACTATTTTTCTAAGTCGACAAAGAACCTTTCAAAAGTAGTTCAAAGTGGCGCTCTTCTTAGGTTTTGTACTCCAAAACTAGCAACATATTTAGCGGATAAGTTTTAAAATAAGGAATACTTCAATAGTCGGCATTCTATTGAGCCATTGAAAAATGGGATTCTTTTTTCCGTTCTAAGACTGATTTTTTTTCTTAGTTCTGGATTGCCTGTGAAGATCCACGCGGAATAACCTGTGAAGTTTTTCTTAAGGTTTTCTCCAAGATTGTAATAAAGCTTTTCAAGACTTTTTTCATCACTAAGTCTTTCTCCATAGGGAGGGTTACAAAATAAGATACCTTCTTCAAATGGAGGAGTGAGGTACTGAGCATCTTGTAATTCAACTTTGATAAATTGATCTAATCCAGCGGCTTTTATATTTTTTCTTGTTAAAGTCAGGGACTCTTTTGAAAAATCAAAGCCCTGAATATTTGTATTTTTTAGGTTTTCAAAGCTCTCAATAATATTTTTAGAGTAGTCAGAAATTACTTTACCCAAAGTTTCGGTATCTAGTTTATTCAGCATCGGCCAATAAAAAATGGAGAATTGAGTTTTATTTTTTCTGTGAATGTTAAGTCTCAAAAATTGAGGCCCAATGTTATTCGCTTTTAAAAATGCTTCAATTAAAATCGTGCCAGAACCACACATGCAGTCTATGACAGGAGTGTTCTCATTTACATCCATTTTTGCCACGATTGCTGCGGCAAGGTCCTCTTTTAAAGGTGCCACATGTCCCGCGACACGGTAGCCTCTTCTAGATAGTGGTTCGCCAAAGATATCAATAAAGATATGCGCCTGAAGAATTCCCTTTCCTGCAACAATTTTATTTCTAAAAAATACGTCTGGTTTATATTTATCTATGTTAGGTCTGGTATTAGTTTTTTCTCGTATTTGGTCAACAAGCGCGTCTTTTAGTTTTAATGACATAAAGTGAGAGTTTCGAAGTTTTTTATCAACGCCAACATCAAACTTTGTTTCAATTTTAAAGGTATTGTTGGGACCAACGTACTGAGACCAGTCAAATTTCATCGCTTTTTTGTAAAAGTCATTTTCAGAGAGAAAATAGATCTTTTTTACATTTAAAAGCATTCTTCCAGCTGTTCGGAGAAACAGCCCTGCGGTAAAAGCATCAGTTATTGAGGAGCGAAAATAAACTCCACCTTTATTAATATTAATAGAGCTAATTTTTAATTTTTTTGAGCTTGCAACTTCTTCAAGTTCTTTTTTTGCGATTTCTTCCATTTTTCCAGCGCAGGAGAGGAAAAATTCACGTTGTTCTGTTAATTTAGAGTCGGTTTTTTTAATGATTGCTGTCATTGCGGGACATTCTTTCTAAGTCCCAGAAAAGTCAAGGCAAATTGTAGTTCTTATGAGTTTTGCATGGTATAAATCTTGGAAATTCATTGGAGGATTAAATATGAGCTTTAGTGACTATAAAATTAAGGATATCTCCCTTGCTGATTGGGGTAGAAAAGAAATTGAAATTGCTGAATCAGAAATGCCGGGTTTAATGTCATTGAGACAAGAGTTTGGTGCAAAAAAGCCTCTTCAGGGGTCAAGAATTGCTGGATGTCTTCATATGACAATTCAAACGGCAGTCTTAATCGAGACACTTGTTGACCTTGGTGCTGAGGTTCGTTGGTCTTCTTGTAATATTTTTTCAACTCAAGATCATGCAGCAGCGGCTATCGCAGCAGCAGGTGTCCCTGTATTTGCTTGGAAAGGTATGACAGAGGAGGAGTTTGATTGGTGTATTGAGCAAACGCTGAAATGGCCAAGTGGTGAAGGTCTAAACATCATTCTTGATGATGGTGGAGATTTGACTAATATGGTTCATGATCGATTCCCTCAGCTGATTCCACACATTAAAGGATTATCTGAAGAAACGACTACTGGAGTTCATAGACTTTATGAGCGTCAAAGAAAAGGCACTCTTAAGATGCCAGCGATTAATATTAATGACTCAGTAACTAAGTCAAAGTTTGATAACCTTTACGGCTGTAGAGAATCACTTGTTGATGGAATTAAAAGAGCAACTGACGTGATGATCGCGGGGAAAACTTGTGTTGTTGCAGGTTATGGTGACGTTGGTAAAGGCTCTGCTGGCTCCTTCAAAGGCCTTGGCGGAAGAGTTATCGTAACAGAAGTGGATCCAATTTGCGCTCTTCAGGCGGCAATGGAAGGCTATGAAGTAATGAAGATGGAAGATGCTGCAAAGCTTGGAGATATCTTTGTCACAACGACCGGCTGTGTAAATGTTATTGATTCAAGTCATCTTGATTTAATGAGAGATGGGGCAATTGTTTGTAACATCGGCCACTTCGACAGTGAGATTAATATTAAGCATCTTCACAGTACTTATACTCATACAAACATTAAGCCTCAGGTTGATATGTATACAAACGATCTTGGTAAGAGAATTATTCTTCTTGCGCAAGGACGTCTCGTGAACCTTGGTTGTGGTACAGGGCATCCTTCTTTTGTTATGAGTAATTCATTTACAAATCAGGTTCTTGCTCAAATGGAGCTTTGGGATAATGCTGAAAAGTATGAGAACGAAGTATATATGCTTCCAAAGTACCTTGATGAAAAAGTAGCAAGACTTCACTTAGGAAAAATTGGTGTTGAGATTGATATACTAACCAAAGAACAGGCTGAATACCTTGACCTACCAATGGAAGGTCCATACAAGCCTGAGTTTTATCGTTACTAGGTAATTTATGATTTTAATTGCATCGGATCACGCAGGATTTAATTCTAAGCAGCACCTCAAATCTTTTTTAGAGAAAAAAGGATTTGAGGTTAACGACTTAGGCACGAGCTCTGCTGATAGGTGCGATTACTCTGACTTTGCTGGAGAACTTGCCAGTAAAATCAGTGACGGAAACCAGGAAAAAGGCATTCTTGTTTGTGGTTCCGGAATGGGCGTTTCTATGACTGCCAATCGCTATTTAGGTGTTCGAGCGGCTTTATGTCGAACTGCTGAAGATGCTAAGATGTCCAGGCTTCATAATGATTCAAACGTATTATGCTTGGGCGAAAGGTTTAATTCTCAAAGTGAATTAGAAGAAATTACTTCATCATGGCTAGAAACTTCATTTGAAGGAGGAAGGCATGCTGAGCGGGTAGCAAAAATAGACAAGCGAACAGTTGGTTTTTTTCAAAATAAGTTTGAAAAAGTTTTGAGTGTTTGGGTTTTACTTTTTACTATCCTGGGAATTTATCTGGCCCGAACAAATGAGCAATACTTCAAGTTTAACTTTACCGTTGAAGATGGATTTTTAGAGTGGTCCAGTGTTGTGTTTTTAATAACGGCTGGAGTATTTAGTTTTAAGCGCGGTATACATGCTCTAAAAGATGGAAAAAAACTCATTTTTTTCACCGCTGTCGCGATCACATTTGTCTGTTTTTTTGGATCAGGTGAGGAAATCTCTTGGGGTCAAAGACTATTTAATATTGAGACAGGTGATACGTTTAAACAGCTTAATACTCAGGGAGAGACAAATCTTCATAACCTAAAAATAAACGGTGTGAGTATTAATAAGCTTTTTTTTGGAAAGTTGTTAACTCTCGCAATATTAGTTTATTTACTTGTTTTTCCATTACTTAGAAATAAAATAAAGCTAATCGATCAGGTTATTAAAAAGTTTGGTATTCCTATCGCCACTAACTTTCAGATAATATTCTGCTTTCTTATTTTTGCTTTATGCGAATTAACTGGTTCTTCAAAAAAAGGAGAACTATTTGAATTTGGGGCTACATGCATTTTTATGTTGATTTTCTTATTTCCAAGAAACTCAGAAGAGCTTTCTTAGATTAAAGAAGCTTTCCTAAAATGTTTAAAACCCTAAGTTTTAAAACAGAAAATAAAGCCTCGAAAATGATACCGCCATCCATTTTAGAGTAGCCTTCTTCTCTTTCATAAAAAGTAATAGGCACTTCTTTAATTTTTTTCTTTAAGCAAAAAGCTTTATAGTTCACTTCAAGTTGGAAAATATAGCCGTTACTTTTTAACTGGGTGAGGTCAATATTTTTAAGAAGGTCTGATCTCATACATTTAAAACCTCCTGTTGCATCTAGAACATTGATTGAGGTGACTATCCTAATATAGATTCCCGCCAGGTATGAAAGTAGTAATCGATTGAAGGGCCAATTGATTATTCTTATGCCTCCAACATACCTAGAGCCAATAACTAAATCTTTAGACAGGCATTCTGATAACAGGGTTTTTACTTCTTTCGGGTCGTGAGAAAAATCACAATCCATTTGGATAATATATTCAAAGCCCATCTCTATTGCTTTGGAAAATCCTGTGGCATAAGCCGTTCCAAGTCCAAGTTTTCCTTGCCTCTTTATAAGGTGAAGGTTTTTATTAGATTGTTGAATTTCCTCAATTTGCTCTGCTGTGCCATCAGGGCTGCCATCATCAATAAAAAGAAGGTTTATTTCTGGATAAAGGTTAAAGATCATATTGATCATATTAGTTACATTTTCTTTTTCATTATAGGTTGGGATAACGATGCAGCTTTTGCTGTAAGGAAGGTTTTCAGTGCTCATTTATATTCCAGTTTATTCAAGTCTTCTTGATTTAGTCCTTTGATATCTTACTGAAATAATCTTGAAAATACTAACTTCAGGTTTATTTACTATCGAAGCATTTTTTCGTGCTTGTTCTGCAAACTTTTGGACTTTTTGTGAAGAGTTTCTACCAAGGCTTGGCTTTGTGTAACCGCGATTACTTTTTCTTTTTGATGAGCCTGATTTTATAGAGCTCGTTCCACCACTTAATTGTAAATTATTTCTTTTATTCTTGTTTCCTCTTGAAGAGTATTTTTTTGCGTAACTACTTCTGCCGCCGCGGATTCTTCTTTGTAGGTTTTTAGATGCTGGTCTTTGAGCGGCAAGAGTAGCGGCTAAAGCTTTTGGGATACCAAGAGACGAGGCATCATTAAGTTGATCTAATTGGTTACTTGATAATTTAATTTTTGGAATCTTGTTTAAGGGAACTGATCTTAACGCTCGCTTTGCCGTTTTTAGAGCATTATCGGATAAAGTTGCCAGTTGTCCGTCCGATCTTCCAAGACCTCCACGACTTATTGCCTTAATATTTTTACGGTTCATACTTTCAAAACTGTCTCCAAAATTTAGTCCGTTAACTGCACTCATAAAGGTTTGATCAAAACAATCATTTCTGGCTATACAAGAACAGTCATCGTCAGGTCTTCTAAATCGGTCAAGGCAAACCATTTGTGTCCCGTAACTTCTTTTTAATCTGGCCCTGATTTCAGGCATGCAGTATTGTTCGTTGTTTAAATTACTTGGGAGGGAGCAAAAGCAATTTCTCTCAGTAATGGCGTTACAATCGCCTTTACCTGGCATTTGCTGAATAACTCTGGCCAGGGCATTAGAAGCTTGCTTATTTCTATTTGATAGAGCGCTATTAAAGCCTGTCAGAAATCCAGATGCGGTCGTTTTTAATACTCTTCCGGCCCATCCCCAACCGACAGGTGGGGACACAGCAATACTTGCGACGTAACAGGTTGTCGTTGCACCCCAACCAATGGAGTTAGTACTGTTATTTTTTGATTTCTCGCGGTAATTTCTTTTAATTTTATGAAGGCTCTCTGTCTGTGCGTTTTCCGCATTAACGGGAATTCCACTTAAGTGTTCTTGAAAGTTTTGCTGTTGGAAACCTGAAATTGTCTCGACCCCTCCGCCGATGTAGCCGCACACATCAACAAATTCATCATCTTTACTTTCACCGTCTGCGTCTTTTTTGGCATCTGCTTTTTTAGAAGGATCACCTTTAGTGTCCTCCGACGGAGTATTTTTCTTATCTGCTTCTCCTTTGGCTTCAGGGGTTGGGTTTTCTGTTTTTTCAGATGCCTTACTTAATTTTTTTACAATACCTGTTGTGTTAATAAAGTTTGTCATTGTCTGGTATGCTTTTGAGGCCATTTGAATCGTCCCCTCACTCATTCCCATAACTTCCATTTCGCCACCTGCACATATTCTTGAAATATCATCAACTTTGGCGGTGACGTCATCATCTTCAAACTCTTGAGCTGCACAGAGGCGTTCTAATTCCATTTTTGAAAACTCTTCATTTACCGAATTTGTTTGAGCTCGATCCGCATCAGATATATCCATATCCTCTACTTTCCTAGAGAAAGCGGTTAGCGAAAGTGTAAAAAAGAGCGTAAAAACTAATAACTTTATGATCATGTCTAGTTTTCGGATTAACTGATTGAATTATTTAGGATAAGTTAGGTTGGTTGACGCTGCAAGGCATTAGTGATAACAGTAGCTTAGCTTTTTCAGGATACCTATGATGAATAAAGAAACAGACCTCTCGCACTCTATGACACATTATCTTTTAACTATTCATAAGTTAAAAGAACAAAGAGGTTTTGCTCGTGTTACTGACATCGCAAGAGAGCTTAGCCTTACGAAGGGTAGTGTCTCAACAGCGATCAATAATTTAAAGAAAAAAGGTTTAGTCTCAGAAGAAGAAGATTGTAAGTTTCTTATTTTGACAGATGACGGCCATGACGAAGTTCATAAGATTTTATCCACAAGAACCTTAATGTATTATTTCTTAAAAGATTTTCTTGGTGTTGATCAAGGAGTTGCTGATAAGGATTCTTGTGAAATGGAGCACTTGATGAGCCAAGAGTCCATTGAGAAACTATTCCAATTTATGAAAAATATATCAAATGATAAAGAAGCGATTAAAAAGTATCTAGATACAGATTCATTAAGTTTTGATTTAACTACGTTTACATCTCCTCAAGATTTTATTGATAACCAAAAAGGCGATAAATATTTAGAGGATAAATAGAAGAGTAATCATGTCTCAAGGTTTTGTTCAGACAATAAAGTCCATCAAAGGGAAGGATCGAAAGAATCTTTTCTTCGTCGCACTCAGTTTATTCTGTGTCTTATTTTCATATCCAATAACGAGATCAACAACAACCTCTATATTTCTGCAAAGCCATGGGGCAAAGAATTCTCCAGTGGTTTGGCTTTATTCTGTAATAGGTTTAACTGTTGTCGTATTTTTATTTAATAAATTTCAAAAACAACTGAAAGTTCATAAACTTTTTTATTTTGTTTGCATTTTAAGTGCCGTTATTTTTAGTTTGCTATCCTGGGGATTTTTTCACGGTAGTGAGTGGATGGCCTACCCATTATATATTTGGAAGGAAATTTACATTGTTCTTCTTGTCCATTTACTGTTCGGCTATCTGATGAACTCGATGAACTACCAAGTGGCCAAGGTTTTGTATGGGCCGATTGGTGCAATGAGTAGTTTAGGTGGTGTAGCAGGCGGAGTCTATACTTCATGGGCAACAAAAAATTTTAATACGCTAGAAATTTTAATTATTGGCATCGTCCCAATCATTTCTTCTGGTATAGCTTTTTATTTTACAAATAAAGAAATTAATATTGTTGACCTTGAAAAAGAAGAAGTAAAAACTAGCCCACTAGAGTCGGTTTGGAAGATTAAAAATTATGTATTTTTAATCGGTGCAGTAATTACCTTTTCCCAGTTCTTTATTAATTTAGCGAACTTTAAGTTTAATATTCTTTTTGAAAACTCTGTGACAGAGCAAATAAACAAAACAGATTACTTGGGACGACTTTACTCAACGGTTAACCTCGTCTCATTTCTTGTACAAATTTTCCTGATTCCTGTCCTCTTACGGTTTGTTAAGCTTAGGGTTGTTCACCATATAATCCCTTTACTTTATTTATTTGTTTCTATTGGTTGCTTTGGAATTGCGGCAGGCTCGATGATATTTGTGGCCAGTGCGTTTGTGATTTTTAAGGGAGTAGACTATTCCTTATTTTCAACCGCCAAAGAGTTACTCTACTTCCCGTTAAGTCCAAGTCAAAAATACGGTGCAAAATATATAAATGATATTGTCATTTATCGTTTTGCAAAGGGCTTAATTTCTTTAATCTTAATAAAAGTACAATGGGAGCTTGCGGTAACAGGAATGATGTATATCTCGCTTGTTATTTGGTTAGTTCTTTTGATCCCACTTTTTAAATACGAAAATAAAATCCAAAAGGAGAGTTAATGGAATTTCTACGAAATGAAAAATTAGACCACGTACCTTTTTCGAAAATTGATCTCGAACAATATTTGCCAGAACTTGATAAGTTAATAACCCTTTCAAAAGAAAGAATTAATGAAATCAAAGCAGAGCAAAATTCAAGCTTTGAGAATACTATTTTAAAATTAGAAGAAAGCTCAAAAGAGTTAGGCCTTCTTGCTGGTATCTTTTTTAACCTCAACTCCGCAGAGACCTCAGATAGAATGCAAGAGATTGCAAGAGATTTTAGCGCGAAACTGACGAAGTACGATAATGACGTCAATCTTGATGGAGAACTTTTTGGAAAACTCCAAGCGGTATACAATCAAAAAGAAAGTTTAGACCTAGATGAAGAGTCATTGCGAGTTCTCGAAAAGCATTTTGATGACTTCTCAAGAAACGGTGCACTTCTTGGTGATGATAAGAAAGAGGATTTAAGAGCATTGGATGAGAAGCTTGCACAGACATCACTTTCTTTTGGTGAGAATCTACTATCTGAAACTAAGGCATTTGAGATTTTTTTAAATGATGATGAAGTAAAAGGTTTACCTGAAGGTATTAAAGAATCTTTTAAAGAAGCGGCAACAGAAAAAGATCACGACGGTAAGTTTTTAGTTAATCTTGACTACCCATCTTATGTTCCATTTATGCAATACGCAGAAAATAGAGAACTAAGAGAGAAACTATATCGCGCGAGAATGTCTCTTTGTTTTAATGAATCAAAAACCTCTAATGTTCAAAATATTAAAGACCTCGTAAGGCTTAGAGATGAAAGAGCAAAGTTATTAGGTTTTTCAAATCATGCGGAATTTACTCTTAAAAAACGCATGGCCGAAAAGGAAGAGAAAGTATTTTCCTTTTTGGATGAATTAAAACTAAAGGCTTTTCCAAAGGCAAAAGAAGAACTTGAGGAATTAAAGCAGTTTGCCAAAAAAAATGGTTTTGAAGGTCAACTTGAAAGATGGGATTATTCGTTTTGGAGTGAGAAGTTAAAAAAAGAAAAATTATCGTTGGATACAGAACTGTTAAGGCCATTTTTTAAATTAGAAAATGTTGTGGATGGTGTATTTCAAGTGGCCAATAAATTATATGGATTAACATTTACAAAAGATGATTCTGTAGACGTTTACCATGAGGATGTAACTGCCTACAGAGTGTCTGATGAAAGTGGATCAAACGTTGGTCTTTTTTACGCAGACTTTTTTCCCAGGAAAGGAAAAAGAGGTGGCGCCTGGATGACTGTTTACAAAGAACAGTTTATAAAAAGCGGAGAAGATTATCGACCTCACATTTCGATTGTTTGTAACTTTACGAAGCCATCAAAAACAAAGCCTTCGCTTTTAAACTTTGAAGAAGTAACAACACTTTTTCATGAATTTGGGCATGCTCTTCACGGCCTTCTAACTAAATGCCAATACAGAAGTTTATCTGGGACAAACGTTTTTTGGGACTTTGTTGAGCTACCGTCACAAGTTTTAGAAAACTGGTGTTTTGAAAAAGAATGTTTAGCTCTTTTTGCAAAACATTATGAAACAGGGGAAACCATTTCAAATGAAACAATTGAAAAGATGCAGGGATTAAGAACTTTTCATGAGGGACTCGCCACAATGCGACAAGTTGCATTTGCTACAGTTGATATGAATTGGCATACCAAAGGTGCTGACGTTTCAGACTTAGGAGCTTTTGAGAAAAATATAATGGAAGAATTAGATGTATTCCCAAAGGTTGAGGGGACAAATTTCTCTTGTTCATTTGGACATATTTTTCAAGGAGGCTATTCCGCTGGTTACTATAGTTATAAGTGGGCTGAAGTTTTAGATGCTGATGCTTTTGAAGCTTTCAAAGAAAATGGCCTTTTCGACTCAAAAACAGCAGGCCTTTTTAAAGAAAATATTCTTGAAAAAGGTAATACTAAACACCCAATGGAGTTATATGTAGCTTTTAGAGGTCATGAGCCCAATGTTGATGCTCTTTTAAGAAGAGGTGGTCTAATATAATTTAAAAGAGAGCTAGTTAATCAACTAGCTCTCTTTGTATTTCTTTCGTTTGAAATTTATAAAACTTATGAGTGCTCGACAAAAAAATCCTTAAAAACGCAACTAAACAAAATACCGTACCTGCATATGTATAAAACTGCTTCACTGGAAGCATATCTGCAAATAAAGCCACAACTAGTCCTCCAAGAAAATTAGGTATGACAAAACAAATTTGAACAATCGAATGGGCCATGGCCAAATCTTTTGTTTCAATTGTCTCACTTATAAAGTTAAATTGAGCGGGAATCCTTATGAAAACAATGGATCCCCAAATTATGAGTAGGGCGCAGGAAAATAAAAAATTACTGAACTGAATCCAGATTAAAAGCATGTTTGCTTCAATAAAAAATCCAAGAACAGTTAGTTTATTTGATGAGACATACTCACCAATTTTACTTGAAGCTAACCCCCCGATTAATCCTCCAAGGCCAAAACAAAGCATAACAATTCCGTAGTCTTCTTTTGTTCCTTTTAAAACTTGAATTGTATAAGGAAGAAGAAGTGGGATTAGAATACCAACCATCATTCCAACAATTGCGTATTGAATTGACATTGTTTTTATATGTTCATGTTTCGATAAGAATTTGAAATCAAATAAAAACCTTGCTTCGGGACTAGATGGTTTTTGATTGATATTTTTTAAATCACTTAAACCTAGGATCAAAATGAATGCGATGATGTATGTTAAAAGATCTCCAAGGAATATGGGAGTAATTGTTCCTAGCCTGGTGTAAATAATCGCCCCAATGTAAGGACAGATCAGATGAAGAGCTGCATAGGTTGTACTAGTTAAACTATTAGCTTTTTTGATCTTTTCTTTTGGTACAAAAAGATTAGTCAAAGCTCTTCTTAATGGAGTGAAAATTCCTTGAAAAAAAGCGATGAAACCCGAGAGACATACTAGAACGGTCGGGTTGTCGGTGTAAATCATAAAGCCTAATAGAGGAATTCTTATTAAGTTTGAAAATAATAAAATATTTTTAAACCCCGAATAGTTTCTTAATCCCCCTCCAATAAAGGTGCCTAAAGTATAAGATAAAATAAAAACCGCTTTTGAAATCCCTAGCCAAGACTTAGAGTCATTTGTGATTGAAAACAGATAAAGCATTAGACCTGTGTCTGTAACAAAACTTCCAAATTCAGAAATGCTACTGGCGAAAAAAAGTCTAGTGAAGTTTCTATGCTTAAATAGACTTGATGTGCTCAACTCTTTATTTCCTATGTAAGAATAAATTAGTTTCTCTAAGAATATTCATTGTTAAAATAATAGAAGGTTTTGTAAACAACAGGGTTTCTAAAGATTAGAAAAAATACCCGCCGGAGGTGCTTTAAATGTTAGGAAAACAAATTCTTTATTCGTTAATATCTACAATTCTATTCTTAGGCACTTTACACGCAAAAATTGTTTCAACAGATAGTGATGTAGCTCATCAAAAAATGAATTTATTTGATTTTGTTTATAAAACAGAATTAAGTAACGGTATTATTGCGGAAGTTTCAGAAGAAAATATTCCAAAGCTTTCCCATCACATGCATGAAAACCATGACCGATGTGGCGGTTTTATTGTTCATGAATCCTTGCAGGAAGCGAAAGAGTTTCTTCAGAATTCTAGGTCAGGGGAATTAAATAAATATTTTATTGATTACAGTATTTCTAATGAGGATGAGGTTAATAGTTATTTACCATTGGTTGCAGAAAAAAATATTAATGAAACGATCACCAAGCTTTCTTCATATCATAATAGATACTACAAAGCTCAAACAGGAATTCAGTCCTCTGAGTGGATTGGTGACCATTGGTCTGATTTAACGGCCAATCGTGAAGATGCAAGTCTTGAGGTTTTTCGACATGAAAGATGGCCTCAGCCATCTATTATTCTAACGATCAAAGGTGATTCAGATGAGACAATCATCATTGGTGGGCACGCAGACTCTATTTCTGGCTATTTCGGGGGAGAACATAATAAAGCACCTGGGGCAGATGATAATGCGTCAGGGATTGCGACAATTACAGAGGTTATAAGAGTTTTGGTTGAAGGAAACTTTAAGCCTAAAAAGACATTAAAATTTATGGCGTATTCTGCTGAAGAAGTAGGTCTGTTAGGAAGTAAAGAAATTGCGCGCTTATATAATCAAAATCAAGAGAAAGTCATAGGAGTAATTCAATTGGATATGACTCTTTTTAATGGATCAAGAAATCAGGATATAATTCTGATCTCCGACTACACTAACCAAGAGCAGAATGCTTTTTTGGGGAGTCTTATTGATAAGTACCTTCAGTTACCCTGGATGTATGACAAGTGTGGTTATGCATGCTCTGATCATGCCTCATGGACAGGGAATGGCTTTCCAGCCTCTTTTCCATTTGAAGCGAAGAAAAATGATATGAATAGAAGAATTCATACAAGTAAAGATACTTTAGAGGTCGCAAGAGGCGTGGCCGACCATCCTGTAAAGTTTGCCAAGCTTGCATTGTCTTTTTTAATCGAGTTAGACCGTTAATTTGACCAAAGTAGGTCCTTGGGATAGGGTGCGTTTTATAATGCAGTACATAAAGTTGGAAAAAGTAAATGCACCTAGTTGATTATAAAAGTATTGAAAAAGCGATAGACCAAGAAAGACAAGCCTTTATAAAAGTTCAAGCGTTCTCAGAAGATACTGAGGAAGTTCGCTCTACAAAAGAGGCAATAAAAATCCTAAATTTCTTAGAGATCATTCAAAAGAGTCTTTTCGAACTTTATCAAGAGCATCCAAGCCTAGAAGAATTGTTTGATCGTGAATTTGTAAACTTTAAAGATTTCTCCGCTCTCGAATACATTCTTGAGCTTTGTTTTCTTGATGATTTTCTCTTTCCAGACAATGAGGATTATCCTTTGACAAGTGTAGTCGATGGAAAATTTAAGGAAGACTACCTAGGAGATTATTTAGATTTTTTCAAAAGCTATGTTGCAAAGAAAAAGAAAAACCATGAAGAGTTTCAAAAAGAAATTGAAGAAAAATTAAACAAAGATTTAAAAACTAAAGAACTTCCTTGTCGTTGCTCCGAGTGCCTTAACAATTACAGGTTTAAATTAAGAGACATCGTGTATCAAGAAAGTGTTGAGCTGATTGAAAGTTATAAAAAAGAAATTTTGGAGAAGCTTGATGATCCTTCATCTTGCGAGTTTTCTTACAGGGAACTTCAAAAGACTCTTGATAAAAGTTTTTTTAACCTCAGGTTCAAGCTAAAAAGAAGCACCTTGAATCGCCTCGAGACTCAAGTCAAAAATAGATTAAAGTCTGAGTTCTCATATCCTGCGGAAATGGCAAAAAAACGAATTAGTTCTCTTCAGATGTATTTCGATCAAGAGCTTTTAGCTCAGGACTTGAAACTTGATATTATATCTGAGCTTGAATACGAAAAATGGTATTCAATGCTTTCTACTAATATTTGGCGCTCTCAAAAGTATCTAGAAGTTGAATTTAAGAAGTTTTTGAAATCGATTTTAACTTTAAAAAGAAAAGATATATCAGCCAAAATTTTAAAAGATTACCTTGGTCAGTTTTGGGCTTTTAGTAATGCTCGTCAGATAAAAAGAAAAATTATTTATCATATGGGGCCGACAAACTCAGGGAAGACTTATCATGCCATCGAAGGTTTATCTAAAGTTGAAAAGGGTTGTTACCTTGCACCATTACGTTTATTGGCAGCAGAACTCTATGACACCTTAAACGAGAAAGGATGTAAAACAACACTCCTAACCGGTGAAGAAGTAATTGAGACTCCTGGTGCCACTCATTATTCATCAACGATAGAAATGGCCAGGTTTCAAGAAATATTTGATTGCGTTGTAATTGATGAAATTCAAATGATTGCTGACCCTCAAAGAGGTTGGGCATGGACGCGTGCTTTAGTAAATGTTTTTGCCCCTGAAGTTCATATATGTGGGGATCCATCGGTATTAGACCTAGTAAAAAATATTGTTGAACTGTGTGGAGACGAGCTTGAAATAAAAAATTATGAACGTATGACAGACCTTGAGGTGATGAAAAACCCTGTTCGTTTAGGGGACCTTGAGAAGTCTGATGCTTTAATAGTATTCTCTCGTAAAAATGCACTTAAATATAAAGCAGAGTTAGAGCGTGTTGGCTTTAAAGTTTCTATAGTTTATGGGCGTCTAAGCCCTGAAGTTCGAAGAGAGCAAGCGAGAAAGTTTGATTCAGGTGAGACTGATATTATTGTTGCGACTGATGCAATCGCTATGGGGATGAACCTTCCAATAAAAAGGATTATTTTTAGTACGATAACCAAGCATATTAATTCCAAATCATTTGATATTTCAAAAAGTGAAATTAAACAAATTGCAGGACGTGCTGGTCGTTATCAAAAGTTTCCACTAGGTGAAACAGGTTGCCTAAGTAAAGTTGAAGATGGCCTTGATAAAATAAGATCGGCGCTAGATGGAAAGCTTCCCCAGAAAAAGCAATGTATGGTAGGCCCTGACCTAGATATTTTTGCTCAGGTGAATAATGCTCTTACCGAAAATAGTTTACCTCTACTCGGCTTATCTGAGTTTTTGAGATTATTTAATACAATGACTTTTAAAAAGCCATTTTTCTGTGTTGAACTTAAAGAGATGATAGAGCTGACTGAGCTTGTTGAGGAAGCAAATAGAGAAAGCACTCTTAATGATGCCGAGATCTTTGGCTTCTCATGTGCTCCTGTGAACTTAGGATTAATTGAGCATGTTCAGTATTATATTTATATTTTAAATAATTACGCCCGACAGACAGATATTATTAATGAACCGATTGATGCGGGTAGTGATGATATTGATTATTTGGAAACAGCGATTAAGTGTGTCGAGTTATACCAGTGGCTCGCCCGTCATTTTAATAAAAAGAACTTCACCTTCAACGAGCAGGAGTTACTTTTTAACAAGTCACAAGCTGTAGAAAAGTTAAATAACCTTCTTGGCCAAAAAATAGTGAAGCGATGTGCTAGTTGTGGTTGTAAATTAGATGACAAGTCTAAGTTTGCTATTTGTGAAGAGTGCTTTCAAAATAGACGATTTGCTCGTGGACGTAGAGGCCCTGGAGCAGGATATGGCAAACCGAGAGGAGAGCGTAGACAAAGTGATTTTTCAGCCTCTAAATCGAAGGGAGAGGGGCGTGGAAAAAGCCGCAAGAAGAGAAAAGGAAACTCAAAAGGCTTTAAAAGACCTTAGATAGAAATATGAATTTATTTGATTACTGTGAGCATATTTTATTTTGCCCAAAGATCGAGGAAAAACTCTTAGCTCCTAGCATAGTAAGTTGCTTTAAAAAGAGAAAAGCACGTCCTATTCCAACTGTCCCTTCTAGGGACTCAAGTTATAAATTCAGTAAAAAGAGAGTTAAGTTTCCTAAAGCAGGGTCGTTAACAATTGATAAAAATAAAGCACTGGCACTTCACTTCTTTGCAAACCATGAGCTTTTGGCCATTGAGATGATGGCCGCTGCGATTTTAAAGTTTTCTGATACCGTTAATGACGTCGAATTTAAAAAGATCTCAATAGGAATTCTTTCTGCGATAAAAGATGAACAAAAGCACTTTAAACTATATGAGGCAAGATTTAACGAACTAGGCTTCCAGTTTGGTGATGTGCCAGTGAATGATTTTTTCTGGCGTTATTTTAATGAACTTAATAGCTTTGAGGAATTTTTTAGTGTTATGTCTCTAACTTTTGAGGCTGCTAACCTTGATTTTGCCCACTACTATGGAAACGTGTTTAGAAAAATTGGTGATGAAAAAACAGCGAATATTTTAGATATCATATACAAAGATGAACTTAAGCACGTTCAATTAGGAGCATTCTGGGTTGAGAATTTATCTACCCAAAAAACTCTTTGGGATGCTTATAATGACTGTCTTCCAAATGGTATTACTCCTGCAAGGTCGAAGGGAATATCATTTGATTTACTTCATCGAAAAAAAGCCAATTTACCGAAGAGCTTTATTGAAAACCTGGAATCTTTTGAGGATGATTTTCGGATAACTAACCGAAGAAAATGATATACCATACTAACTTTGATTATGAGTTGGCTTTGGCCAAACAATCCAAAAACAGAGCTCACTCACCAAATGAGAGAATGAATAATGAATTCTCCTATTTATTTCTTTGGGTAGAAGCTAAAAAAGAAAAAGTGTTAAATTCAAAGCTAAACTTTGGTGCCAATTATATAGAATATATCTCTAAAAAATTAGGTGAGGAGGTAAAGTCTTCGTGGGCCTACAAGGCAGATGTTTCTCCAATTAACTGGTGGGGAAAACTTGAAAACATACCGTTAGAAACTAAACTAAATTCAAAAATTTATCAGCAAGAACTTTTCAAAGATATTAATCAGAACAATTTTATTTCTGGAAATATTGCAAGAAAAGGACTCTATAGATCAGAAGGGGAATTATTTTTTAGACCAGAATTTGGTTTTGCAGGAATGGGTAGTTTTAAATTTACCAATGAGTCATTTATCCCAACAAAAGGTGTAGTAACTCCATTTTTGGAAAAAGTTGGAGATATAAGTTGTTTTTATAAAAATGGAGAGTTTTTTATCTATTTAAACAATATATCAAAACTGAACTCCTTTCATAGTTGTTCAGTTTTTAGAGATAAAACTATGCTGTCCAAAGAACTTAATAATCGAAATATGGACTATCATGTTATTAAAGAGTCTTTTTCAAAGGGCGCGGAGGTAATAAAGAGAGACTTTCCAGATTTAAATGAATATCAAATGGATGCTATTTATACAGTTGATAACAAATGCCTGATCAATGAGATAAACTATCGTAAAAGCATGGGGCAAGTTGCTTTAAAACTATTTGATTTCTTTCAAGATCGGCCTTATTTAAATTTTACACTTAGTTCTTTTAAAAAAAAATCTTGTACTGATGAAATGATCATCCTTACACCAAAAAATAATTATAATTATCAATTTATAACTGCGATCTCATTTTAAAATTACGTTATAATAACTATACGGTTATGGACGTAAAAAAAGAGATTGATAAATTAAAAGCTAAATTAAATGAGGTTGGTAAAAACTTACAGTCTTCTATTAATAAAATTTTTAAAAAAAATAAAAAAGAAGACTCTTCAGAAAATGATGATATTACAAAACCGGATCAGCCTAACCTTTCAAATTTAGGAAATGAGAATGCCGAAGCTGAGCAAGATTCAAAGACAGAGGAAAAAGATAAAAAAAAGAAAAAACATAATTTTACTGAGCAAGATCTAAAAAGAAAAAAAATAATTCAATTCATTGTTGTGATAGCCATAGCCATTTTTTTATTTGCTGAAGATGAGGAAGTTGTCCAGAAAGTTCAAAATGCGGTTAAAGAGAATGTTGGTAAAATTGCAGGAAACCAGGGGGATGAAAAGGAAGTTGAATCAATTGAACAAAAAGGCGCTGAAGCTGATTTTGCTTCTTCTTCTTCTTCTTCTTCTTCTTCGGTGGTGAGTGACAAACCTTTGGATTCTGAAGCAAATATCGAAACTACTGAAAGAGATATGGATGTTAGTGAAAAAAACGAGGTAGGGAAAAAAGAAGTAAAGGGAGATAGCGACTTTGAGTTAGATAAAGGTAATCAAGAGGTTAATATTAAAAAGAATGACCTTGATATTCAGGTTTCTCAGGAAGAAGAATTAGATTTCAATTTTGAGACAGTTGAAAATACACAAAAAAGCGAACCGAAAAAAAAGAATATGTTGGAAATTGCAAAGAAAATAGAAAAAAAAGCGAAAGAAGAATCAAAAAGAAGAGAGTATAAAAAAGTAAATTATTTAAAAGTTGGAAGAGGGCTTGTTTACAATTGCAAAGGAAAGTATTGGGCCTGTTTGAATAAGAGTGAGTACTTTAATTGCAGGGATAACAAAGAACATTTAGATTTGAATAAGAAGCTTCGAGAGTGTTTTCCTCTCGAAGTATATTCTTCTATGAGGGACTGTAAAATTATTCAGATTCATAATATTAATACACTCAAGAAAACAGATTTTTGCAAAGGTATATAATATGATCGTTTTGGATGAATCTCTAGATGTTGAAGTGAAAAAAATCATCGAAGAAAATCATGAAACCGTTGAGAAATTAAGTGAAATTAAATTACCTGTGCCTTCATGTTTATTTAATATATTTTTTGTTAATAAAGAAAATATTGGTACCGTACAGAAACTTATTCACAATCAAAAAAATGCATATCTTTTTATTTTTTGGGATGGTGGTAGTTTATCTGGGTTAGATGAAAATGAATTAGAGTTCTTCACATTCATAAACAGATCTTTATCAATAGATCTTATAAAGAAACAATTAAATATTTTTATGAAAGAAAATATTATTCTCGAAAAATTACAATTCTCTTTAAATGGAAGATATAAAGCAGAACTTGAAGAACGAGCCTCATATCTTAAGTCTATTGAATTAAAACTCTCTGATGTTCATAAAAGTATAGTTCCTTTAAGAAAAGTAATCGCCCCTAATATGAAACTTTTTTCAAAATATGCTTTAGGTTCAGATATTGGGGGGGAGTTTGTTGATTTTGAAAAAAGTCAGGACCATATTTTCTTAACAATGTTTTCGACTAATTCTTATTTACTTAGCAGTGACTTAATTGAAATAGTCCTGCAGTTGAGAAGACAAAAAATATTTAAATTTGATTCGTTTAAAGAAAAAATTATAGAATTCTCTCAGCAGCGAAATGAAAATTTTGATTATATGTTGGCGAAGATAAACTTTAAAAATTTAAGCGTTGAGACATTTTCCAGTGGCTATCGGACTATTCATAACTCTGATTTGTGCGATTCTGCATCAGGTGAAAATTCTCATCTTAATATCAAATCATGTGATAAGGTTTTATTTTTATCCCCGGGGCTTTTTAGATATATATCCGAGGCTAAAATCAATTTCAAAAATATATATAAAAATAATATTGAAGATTCTTTTAATGAAGTGTTTTCGCAGGTAAGAAAATCTATGATGTCTGGTCTTGGTGGGCCTGACGCAACGATGGCATTGCTAGAGGTTCAAAAGAATGCATTTAAAACTTTATAGTATATTAACATTAGTATATTCCTTATCTGTTTTCTCTCAAGGTTTTGATGAAGATAAATGTTTTAAGGGATCGTTTACATTGAATCTTCAAAGATCTGTAGGTCCTTTTGGGTTAGGAAAAAGAGAAATTTCTTTTTTTAAAAATAAATGTGAGATATCTCTTGAATATCAATCTTTCCAATATCAAAAAGTGAAGTGGTTGATCGATGTTTGCAGGGAGCCGATTCATATTAAAAAAGGTATTGCTTCAATTGATGTGATAAAAAAAGATACAACCTGTCCTTCTACTGAGAGCTCCTATTGTCAGGAGGTAGACAAATTATTGAGGATTATACAAGACGAGGGGCTTATATTTGCCGAAGGTCAAAGAGAGGACCTGAGCTCGAGTCATGGAAAAGCCTATTGCTCATTTCTTCTTGCTCAAAAATACCTTTTAGGAAAAAAGGCCTTCAGGCTTAGCGCAGTAATGAAGGGACATTTGATTGGGGATCCTCTGCAAAGTGCTTCTGGGAAAAGGAAAGAAAAGAGCTCAGTAACAAAAGGCCAAGGCACAGATAGTAGTGAGCTAGTTGATTATTCGGTTAAATCAAAGAATCTATCAGATTTTTAAATTTTCCCTAAGGCATAATCTAAATCAGAAATAAGGTCTTCAGAGTTTTCGATCCCGACAGAAATTCTAATTAGGCCATCTTTAATACCAATTGATTCTCTAATTTTTTTAGGTACAGATGCATGAGTCATTGTCGCTGGTTGTTCAATAAGACTTTCAACACCTCCAAGACTTTCTGCGAGTGAAAATAAGCTGAGGTTTTTTATAAACCTTTTTGCGCCAGATATATTTGTTTTAAGATTAACGGACATCATTCCACCAAAACCACTCATTTGCTTTTTTGCTACTTTATATTGTGGGTGAGTTTTTAGGCCTGGATAAATTACATTCTCAATCTTGGGATGTTTTTCTAAAAACTTGGCGATCTTCATAGCGTTTTCTTGATGCCTATCCATACGGATGCCAAGAGTTTTCATTCCTCTTAATATAAGAAAAGATTCAAAGGGAGATAAGGATGGCCCCATAGAGTTTTGAAGATATCTTATTCCTTCCATGAATTTATTATGGCCACTTATAATCGCACCACCAAGTGCATCTGAGTGTCCATTTAGATATTTGGTTAGTGAGTGAATAACAATGTCAGCACCAAGCTCTAGAGGCTTTTGAAAGTAAGGAGTCATAAATGTGTTATCTACAGCAAGAAGAGCCTTTACCTTTTTCGTGCTTTTTGAGATTTCATTTATGTCTGAGATTTTTAGTAATGGGTTTGTTGGTGTTTCAATCCAGACTAGATCAGGCTTAAACTCTTCAATTTTCTTTTTTGTTTTCTTTGTGTCGCTAGTATCAATAAACTCAACTTGATGAACTTCATTAAATATAGTGGTCAGTTGCCTATATGTTCCGCCATAGACGTCATCACCACAAAGTATTTTTGAACCTTTTGGTAAGTTGTGAAGAACTAAGCTTAACGCTGCCATTCCTGAGCTCGTTGTTGCGCAATGCTTTCCATTCTCTAGCGACGCAAGACATTCCTCAAGCCTACTTCTTGTTGGGTTGTGTGTTCTAGTATACTCATAACCGTAGTGATCAGCAGGAGCTTTTTGTACATAAGTCGAGGTTGCATAAATCGCAGGAGAGATTGAACCATTTATGGGGTCAGGGTCAGACCCAATGTGTATTGATTTAGTGTTAAATTTAATATCTTTTGACTTTTTTTTCATTAATAAGTTCCATGCGTTGAAATGTATTCGAGAATATCAATGTTAGTTAAAATTGTTACTGGCTTATTTTTCTTTGTGACAACGACAACCTCTCTTTTAAGAAGGTTCTCTGTAATTTGTGAGATGAGTTCAGTTTCTTCAATTGTGATAAACTTTGAATTAAAAAGTAAAGAGACAGAGTCTTTTACAGAGAACTCACCTTCGTATAGTGGCTTAAGAAGATCTTTTTCTGATAATACACCTTTGATCATTTCGCCTGAGAGAATAGGTATTTGAGAAATACTTTTTTCATTCATTAAGCTAATTGCCTCTTCTAGAGTTGCCGTATCTTGAAGGGAGTATATTGGGCTTTTATTCTTGTTAATTTCCTCTAGGGCGTCTTTGATTTGAACATTGAACGTTGATTCTTTGTACCCATTATCACTCATCCAGTCATCGTTATATATTTTACTTGCGTACCGATTGCCGGAGTCAGGTAAAATGACAAGAATCTTTTTAGGTTCTTTTAAGGTTTTTGCATATTTAATGGCGCCCACAATTGCTGCTCCAGAACTTCCTCCAGAGTATATCGCCTGTTGCGATAGTAGTTTTCTGGTCATGATAAAGCTTTCTTTATCATTCACAACAACCCAGTCGTCGATTACATCAAAGTTATAGTTTCCAGGTATAAAGTCTTCTCCAAGACCTTCGAGAACATAAGAGTGTGCACCTGACATATCTCCCGTTTTTGCATACTGGGCAACAATAGATCCGACGCAATCTACTCCAACAACTTTTACTTTAGGCATAACAGTTTTTAAATAAGAAGCAGTGCCTGAAATAGTACCGCCTGTTCCAACGCCTGCCATGAAAATGTCAAAGTCGCCGCCAGTTTGTTCGAAAATTTCTGGACCAGTTGTATGAAAGTGAGTTTCTCTATTCCATAAATTTTCATATTGATTTACGTAATAAGAGTTTGGAATTGTCTCTGATAATCTTTTTGATACAGAGTAATAAGATCGAGGGTCCTCTGGATCTACGTTAGTTGGACATACGACAACCTTTGCGCCGAAGGCACGGAGGTTATCAATTTTTTCCTTTGATTGTTTATCTGCTAAGACAAATATACATTTCATTTTGTTAAGAGCAGCCCACATTGCAATTCCGACGCCTGTATTACCTGATGTGCCCTCGATAATTGTGCCACCAGATTTAACTAAACCTTTTTTGACCGCTTGATCTAGGATATAGCAGCCGATCCTGTCTTTTATTGAGCCACCAGGGTTTAGGTATTCAAGTTTTGCATAAATTTCAGATTTTACACCTGTGAAACTCGGATCTAGTTTTACGATAGGAGTATTTCCAATGGCCTCAATTACGGTATTTACTGAACCTTTCATTTTTAACCTCGTATTGTTGTTTCATGCTCTAGTATTGATGCCAGACAAGACAAACGACCTATTGTTGAGTAGACAGCTTCTTTCATCACATCATCACGATTTTGTCTAATTTCTGAGATGCAAAATTTCTTAAAAACCATTCCCTTAGAGTTTAAATTCTCATTGGAGTCTTTAATTGTGTTGGCGCGCATGAACCCTCCTACGCTTTGCCCTCCAATCAAATATATTGTTACTTCGGCAGGCATTCCGTCATATGAAATGATTGTTTCAACACCCTCTTGAATTAGGACGTCTGTAAATTTAATTTTATTTTTTCCAATATCAAGTTTATTTCTTTTTTTTCTATTAAGTTGAAGAACTTCCTCTCCATTAGTAACAACATGTATTCCCATACCGTAGGTTCCCTTTGAAGCTTTTATAAAAACTTTTTGATCTTCAGTTATACAACTTTTTAGGGAATCGACTTGATTGGCAAGCTCTTCGAGTCCATCTTTTGTAGAAAAGTCTACATGATGAACGCTTTTAAACTTTGCCTGCAGCAGATTTTCATTTACTTTAAACTCTTTACAAAACTCAGAGATAATCTTTTGATAGGCTTCAAAGTGCTTAATCTTTTGTCTTTTATACCAACCCATTTCGGGAGAAGGGGACATTTTAGTTTTTATTGAACTCCAATCTAGACTAATTGGCGCAGACTGATCATTGTTAATGACCAAAAAATCAATTGCAATATCCCCCTTCGGAATATGAATATGATTGTTTTCAGTTTTAGCAAGAAAAATTTCTACAGGAAATTTTGAGTGACTCTCTAGTTTAATTGCTTTTTCTTTTTCATGGAATATTTCAGTATCGAAAGAGATTAAATAGACGTTCTTACCAGTGTCTTTAATAGACTTTGAAAGAAAAAAAACATTATCAAGGTAATGTTTATTTTTGGTATTTGATTCTAAAAGAATTCCAATGTTTTTAAAATCGGATCCTATCGTTTTATTGATTTGCTTTGTCGTTGCATCCAAGTCTAAAAGGCACAAATTATTGAAGCCGGCAGGATAGAGATTGTTATCTATGGCAGCATACTTCGTTTTACTTTCTCTTATATCAACGCTTGTATAAAATGGAATATTTTTGCCATTCATTTTTTTATCAATATAATTATTAACATCTATCCAGTTGGTGATGATAAATTCATCTAGTTGTTCTTTTGTTGAAACTGTCATGGTTAATTCCAGTGGCTTGTTAGAGACTTAACGTGTTTTTTTGGGTCTGCTTCAAATATATCGGGGAATTTTAGAAGGTTTTTAAAAAGTTTTGATCGATCAAAGAAGTCAATAATCTGATGTTCCCGTTCAATGAAATATTTTACAGGCACTTTACTAAACTCATCCTCATCAATTGATCCCATATCCATGCACTTATTAATTAAAAGCACGGAGTGCTCTTTGGAAAGATGAGTTGCGTTTTTAGCTATTTCTATAATTTCCTTGACCTTACTTTGCTCGGTTGAACTAACTAAAAACCATTGGTAATTATCGCTTTCTTTTAAGAAGCGCTGAAAGGTTAGTGCTTTCAAAAAATAGTTCTTATTTTGATGAAGAACGAAGATCGCTTCAATAAAAGTTTCAACAAATTCTTTACCTGTGACTCGTTCGAGATAACTCAGTAGCTTCTTCACTCCTGAGGAGACGATCTTGCTAAAGATCTTTTTCTTTCCTTCGGAAGGTAATTGAGAATTTAAATTTTTACCAAGAAACTTAAAAATTTCTATATAGGATTTATCAAAGAATCGATCAATTTTTTTTGAAGCATCTAGAAAATCAAGAAAATGCTTCCCCGGAGGAGTATCCAAAATAATACAATCATAATTATTAGATTCAAGCTGTGATTGAACCTCAATAATGGCCATTATCTCATTCATTCCGCCGTTTGGGCGCATGAGGACCTCAAGTATTTTGTTGTTTTTATCTTTGTCTATTCCTAAGCGATCAAAGGTTTTTTGAGACGACATTAATAAGGCATCAAAGCAATACTCTTCTAATTCTACTTTTTTAATGTCCCCAGCACTTTTATCGGATAAGCTAAGAACCTGTTTAAGTCTTAGTGATGGGTCAATCGTAATTAATAAAACACGCAAATCTTTCTTTGCAAGATAAATCGCTCTTGATGTGGCCAGTGTTGTTTTGCCGACACCACCCGTTCCGCAGAAGATTTCTAGTTGGTAGTGATTACCCTTCACTTAGAATGCCTTTAATTATCGGATTTATACCTCTCAGGATCTCGGAAGTATTATGTGAGAAAACTTGCGGGATAAGTCTAATATCCTCAGAAAAGTATCTACTAATAATTTGTTTTTCAATTTCAAGTTTTTTATGAGCTAAGGATGATCCCGACTCCAAAACTTCCTTACTATTTAATGAATTGTTAATTAACAATTCTGTATTATCTAAGCCCCAGTCTTTAAAGAACTTTGTTAAATCAAGCCCTTCTTCTACAGACATTTCTGTTGGGATAGAACTAATAAGAACTTTTGTATTGCCTGGAGTTTTTAGGAAGTCATTCATTCGATCAATATCTTCGACGAGAACACCTAGTTTAAAGATCTCTTTAAAGTTACTGAGAGAGCTTATCATACTCATTGCATGCCCACTGGCAGGGGAGTCAAGAACAACAATATGCTCAGGGTTATCTTGTAGCTCTTTTATGTAGTGCCCTAATAAAATCATGTGCCCTAGTGGTGGAAGAACTTGAAAAAGTGCTTTGAAAAAAGGTGCTTTCATTACCCACTTTGCTAGCAGTGGAGAATTTAATTTAAGTCCTATATAAGCTTCGCTGCTTTCTTCTGGACTCGTCATAAAACGAGGAGTGCCATCTTTTAAAATTTCTGATGGACAGTTCTGATCGAATGAAGTGTAAAAAGCATTCAGCCCTCTCGCTCGAAGCTCTTTAGTTATTGCATGGGCAATTGTCGTTTTTCCTACACCGCCTTTACCAGAGACGATAATTAAACGAGATGTCATGTTACTAGAACTTATAAAATAAAGTGAATAATAGTTTGTAGTAAAACCCTTTCACTTCTGGCAAGAGTTCCTGCTCAACATCAAACGGATTATGAACGTGAGCGATTAAGCCGACTGTATAGTTGCGATTAAGTTCTAAATCAGCACCTAAGCCAAAGTGTGTTCCAAAGGTTACTTTAGAGTCTGATTCTACAATTTTATTTTCTACTGATCTCGTTACTTGCGGTAAGTAAAAGCCAAGGCCACCAACAAAGAATGGAGTGAACGCATCAAAGTTCATGATTTTTCCTTTGATTCCTGCAGCGACACCGGTTAGGTTAGATTCTTTCTCTCCCATCTTGTGGCCTGAAAAATGTCCATTAATGAGAAGATCAAAAGAGTAGCTTGCTTTGTATTCGTAATAAGCGTCAACAGTGATAGAGTTTTGTCCATTTTTAGAGAAGTCACCATGTAGAAATGTTTGACCTAAGCCAATTCCAAATGAATGACCTTTGAACCTGGATGCAAGAAAGTTAGATGGGGAATTGTTTTTGTTTTTATCAACAATATTTTCAATAGCGCTACCTGAAAAAGCAGCGGTAGAAAAAACAAAAAGAGTAAAGATTAGTAAGTTGAATTTTTTCATGACATCTCCTTGGTCCCTGGGTCAAAGTCATTTATTTAATGAGACAAAATATCCTAACACCATCTTTTGATGGTGTTAAAGATATTTTGATTAAAATTTGAATTTAATTTAGTGTCGAGTTTTGGAAGTTTGTTGGCACTACAGGCTCTGCTGATGGAAGATTACTGCCAAAAGTTGTCGATTCAGTCGCAGGCTCTTCTCTTGCTGGCTCGATTCCTAATGCTGTGTGCTCTAGAGATGAAATGTAGCCTGTAAAAGTACCTTCATTTGATCTAATTACACGCTTAAGAAGATCTACATTTCCAAGTTTCGTAGACTTTTTTTCTTGATCAAAAAGAAGCTGGATTTGAGTAATATAAGTAATGTCATTTTTTGATTTATTATCAATTACTTGAATCTCGTTTCCGTCCCGTATTATCTGAGCAATTTCCTCGAGAGTTACGTAGCAACTTTGATGCGTATCGTATAACTTTCTGTTTTGGTATCTTTTGATGATTCTAACGTCAGCCATTGTTTAACTCCCCCTGGATTTGTCTTAGCTTTTGAAACTTATAAGCAGACTTATATGTGAAAATCACAAGTGAAACAATCAGTACTGTAAAACTTTTAGCAATGCGTTATGCCGTGGTTTTCCTAGGTGATATTAGTCACTTAGCTGAGTGATTGTTTTTTTGCGACGTTTCATTCTGTCTGAAAAGAAGATCTAGCAAGCTTTGATTCATCTTGTCAATCGTCAAGGAGTGCAAAAATTTGCCGTGCAACAAAAAAAGCACAAGTTAGCTTAAGCAAAAATAGAGGCCACCCGATTAAATAAACATGATCTACGGACAGGGGATTTTTTTGTTTAGGCTTTTTATTTTTTCAGTTTTATTAACTAGTTGTGCATCTTTTAAAAAGACTGATTACAATGAGTCTGTAACTTTTAAAAAGTATGAATACCCAAAAAGTCATGTTGAAAATATTCTTTCACTAGATACATTTTCCGAATACGCGAAAAAAACGTTTTTAAACCTTTCTCCATCGGAGAGGAAGTTTTTTATCAATGATCTTTATTTAAAAGGAGTAGACCTTAAAGAACAAGGTGAAGCCAAAGGCGCCAGCAGGCTGTTTGGAGTTTTATATGACATAATTCCTTTTGATGATAGCGTTAGAAAGAGTTTAATTGTTTCCTACATAAGGTCTAACCAGCTGGAAAAAGCAGAAGTTGTTCTAGAGAGTATAATCAATAATGAAAGTGGAAATAATATTAGCTACAAACTAATATTGGCAGGTCTGCAGAATGCAAGAGGCGAAATTTCTCAATCTAAAAAAACTTATAAGGACGTTTTACTCGCTGAGCCAGCTAATGAGGAAGCTTGTGTGTTTTTGTCCAAAACACTTTCAAATGAAGGAGAGCATAAAAGTGCAATCAAGAAGCTAAAGTCTTGTCTAAAAAGCTCAGGTGAAAACGCTACCTTGACCTTCTATCTTGCGAAAGCCTACTTGAATCTAAAAAACTCATCAAAAGCGGATAAGTTTTTTAGGAAAACTCTCTCTATAGAACCCACTTTTTATCAAGCTGTAATAGCAAGATCTTTAATTCGCGAGACAAAAGGAGAGCTCAAGAAAGCTCTTACAATTCTAAGGGAGTATCTCGAAAAAGTTGATAATGAAAACTTTGCGATATTAACTCGTGCCACACAAATTATGTTTGAATTAAATATGGTGTCGGAAATAACCCCTTACTTAGAAGAGATGCTTAGGCAGGACCCTGAAAACCTTAATTTGAAAGTAAGGCTAGGTATTATTTATTCAGAAACTAGTGCCTATGATAAGGCAAAGGAATCATTTCAATCAATTCTTGAAAAAGTCCCAGATAGTGATAGAGTTCTTTATTACCTTGGTGCTCTTTATCAAGAGACAAGTGAATTCGATAAAGCGATTAGTTATTATTCTCAAATAGGACCAAAGAGTACTTTGTACTTTGATTCAAATCTTCAAATTGGTTTGTTAGTTAGGCAAATGGCCGTTTCGCAAAATCGACCGGAGTCGGGAATCAAAAAACTTGAGCAGTTGAAAGATTCATTACCAGAGTCTTACGCAAAGAAAGTAGACTTAAAAAGAGAACTAGATTTTTATATTTCATACATTATGCATGACCTTGAAGACTACCAAGGCGCACTTAGCTTTCTACTTGGCTCTTTTCAAGAAGAGGAGCTGACTGTTGATCAAAAGTTTTTTGTCGCCAGCCTATATGAAAAATTAAAAGACTATAACTCAGCAATTAATATTATGATGAGTGTTATACAAAAAGATCCAAAGAATGCTCATGCTTTAAACTTTGTAGGTTACGTGATGTTAGAAAACACTGAGCAAGTGACAAGTGCTTATGACTATATCAAAAAAGCAGTAGAGCTTGAGCCAAATGATGCTTATATAAGAGACTCTCTTGGCTGGTACTTTTACAAGAAGGGTGACTTTAAAAAGGCACTGAGAGAAGTAAAAAAGGCTTGGCAAGGTGAGAAAAAAGACGTGGTTATCACAAAGCACCTTGCGATAATTTACCAGAAGCTGAATAATGTTCCTGAGGCAAAAAAATATTTCATTGAGGCTTTAAAGAATTGTCAAAAACATGCAGAAAAATTAGATGTTATAAAGTCAATGGATCGACAGATGCTAAGGAGACTGCCAGCTTCTATCGTTCCTTAGGATTAGTTTTTTTCTGTGCCTTTTTAGCTTCTTGCTCCTCTTTACCAAAGCAAACTTCAGCTATAAGTACCTCTTCTCGAATATGTACTCTTGGAGAGGCTAAAGTTTTATTATCTCTTGATAAAAAGAGAGATAAGTACAGTGTATCATTTAGAAAAGGGGAGAAGCGTTGGTTTTTTGGGGTTGATTTGCCGTTGAGGGGAGAGGAAGTCTTTTGGACTGACTCGCTTGGTAGCCTGTCTTCAAATTTCAAAAAGCTTCTTGGCCCTTTTGGAGCCCCGCTTAGAAGAGTTATACTAAGTATATTTCCAACTGAAATTAATACCAGAAATACTTCTAATCTATCTCTTGGAGATGGTTTTACTCTGATTCAAGCACATGACCTGCTTTCAGAGGGAAACTTTAAAGTAATTCTAATGAAAAAGTTTTTTTTCATAAAGAGAACTTATGCACGACTAGAATTTACGTTGACTTCGTGCAGTAAATGGGAAAAATTTAAAATTATTAAAAATTAATCTCTTCATCTTGGTAAATAGTATTTATGTTTTTCTATTGAGCTTTGTTATGCTAACTAACTGTGCGGAATATCAAAAGGATCTACCTATGAATAAAAATCAATTATTAATCTGTTTGCTAATGGTCTTTTCAACCTTAATCGGTTGTACGAAGAAAAAAAATCTTGATGAGAGAGTTCTAAATTTAGCAGTGTCGGCAAAAATTAAAGGCATGGACCCTATATATGCCAACGACTTATATTCAAGTAATGAAGTTGCAAGGGTATATGAGGGGTTACTTGAGTATCACTATTTAAAAAGACCTTATACTTTAATTCCAAACCTTGCAGAAACAATGCCAAAGGTATCTTCCAATGGCTTGGTTTACACCTTTAAGGTAAAAAAAGGTGTCCTTTTTCAAGATGACTCAGCTTTTCCTGAAGGCAAAGGAAGAGAGCTCGTTGCAGCCGATTTTGTTTACTCTATTAAAAGACTTGCTGACCCAAAGCTTCAAGCGCTTGGCTGGTGGATTATTGATGGAAAAATTAAAGGCTTGAACGAGTGGAGAAAGAAATACTCTGAACTTCCTAAGGTTGATTATTCAGAGGTTATTGAGGGTTTAAAAGCAATTGACAAATATACAGTTCAATTTAAATTAACAAGACCTTTCCCTCAATTTTTATACTCACTTGCAATGCCTTTTACTTTTGTTGTTGCAAAGGAAGTTGTTGAGCATTACGGAAAAGAGTTTATCAATCACCCTATTGGTACAGGTCCTTTTAAACTTCCAAAGTTTAACCAAACAAATAAAATTACTTACACAAAAAACCCAACTTACAGGGATAAGTTTTTTCCTAGTGATGCGTCTGAGGAATTTAAGAGTGCAGGTTTTCTAGCTGATGCGGGTAAGAAAATCCCACTGGTAGAAAAGGTTGTTGTTAACATTATGGTTGAAGATCAGCCTAGATGGTTAAATTTCCAAAAAGGGAATATTGATTACTTGGGTATACCAAAAGATAATTTTGATGCTGTTGTAACTCCTTCAAGAGAAGTCTCTGCAGAGTTCGCAAAAAAAGGCATTTCTTTAGAAATTCGTCCAAGTCTTGATGTGACATACGTGGCTTTTAATCATGACAACAAGCTTTTTTCTAATGTTAATTTAAGAAGAGCAATGGCACTAGCTTATGATGTTAATAAAGCGAATAAGCTTTTTTATAATAGTACAGCGATGCCTGCTCAATCGATAGTACCTCCAGGGATTAAAGGTCATGTTGAAAGCTATAAAAACCCTTACAGAGGAAGAGATCTTACGAAAGCGAAGAAGCTTCTCGAGAAAGCAGGATACCCAAATGGTGAAGGCTTGCCAGAGATTACATATGATTGCCCAAGTTCAACCGTTGCACGACAAATGGGTGACTTCTTTAGAAAGAATATGGCAGATATTGGAGTGAAAGTTAAAGTAGTTCAAAACTCTTGGCCTGAGCTTCAAAATAAAATCTCTAAAAGATCGGTTCAAATTTATGGAATTGCCTGGGGTGCTGACTATCCAGATGCTGAGAACTTTTTGCAACTTCTCTTCGGTCCTAATAGATCTCCCGGGGCTAATGGCTCTGGGTATAATAATGAAGAGTTTAATCAGCTTTATAAGACAGCATCAGTGCTTCAAGACTCACCGGAGAGAACGGCACTTTATGAAAAAATGTCTAGAATTGCAGCTGAGCAAGTTCCTTGGGTTTTTGGTGTACATAGACAGTCTTTTATTATGAAACATAGCTGGCTTAAAAACTATTTAAGTTCTGATGTCGGTGCAGACAGAGCAGAGTATGTGAATATTGATCTTGAACAAAAAAAGAAAATGGTTGAAAAGCTATAAGTAGGAGAAGCATTTGAATATTTGGTCATATATTTTTAGAAGATTGCTTTACGTAATCCCCGTGGTTTTAGGGGTGAGTGCAATTATATTTTTATTATTTAATTTATTCTCTCCTGATCCAACAATTATTATGCTTGGAAAGCATGCTTCTGCATCTCAAGTTTTGGAGCTTCGAAAAGAGCTAGGTTTAGATCGACCATGGTTTTCTCAATATCTTGATATTGTTAAATCAGCTTTTACTTTTGACTTTGGTCGTTCTTGGTCTACAAAGCAAGAAATTGCTGAGATGATTAAAGCTGGTGCAATACCAAGCCTAACCTTGTCTGTGCCTGCATTTGTTTTTAGTACACTAATATCCGTAAGTATTTCACTACTGGTTTCTTTTTACAGAGGAACTGCTTTTGACCGGATTGCGGTTTTCTCTTGTGTTGCAATGATGAGTATCTCTTCACTTGCTTATATTCTCTTTGGCCAAAATGTTTTTGCCTATCAATTAGGTCTTTTTGAGATTAGTGGCTATGAGTCAGGGTTTCCTTATTTTATTCCCTATATATTATTACCTGTTATTATTTGGGTGATTCTAGGCCTTGGTCCCGATGTTCGTTTTTATAGAACGGTAATACTGGATGAAGTTTACCAAGACTACGTAAGAACTGCACGGGCAAAGGGAATGGGAGAGAATGCCATTCTCTTTAAGCATATTTTAAAAAATGCAATGATTCCGATTATAACTTATGTGGTAATCCAAATTCCTTTTTTAATTTTGGGAGCTCTTCTGCTTGAGAGTTTCTTTGGCATTCCTGGGCTTGGCGGGATTACCTTAAATGCGATAAACTCTGCAGACTTCCCTGTTATTAAAGCGATGACAGTTCTTTCTGCAATCGCTTATATAGTTTTTTCAGTGATTACAGATGTTTTATATACCTTGGTCGATCCAAGAGTCAGGTTGAAGTAGGTGGATTGATGGAAAATGTAGAAACTTTGACTGAAGTAAATAAAGATAAGCCTGTTGAAAAGGGAAAGTCTCTTTGGGTTCATGCATGGGAACAATTAAGGTCAGATAAATATGCGTTAGTTTCCATGATCATTGTCTGCGCTTATGCATTGACTGCCTTGTTTTCATTCTTGGGGGTTTTCGCATCTAATTGGGATACACAATTTACGGATTCATACCTTGCGCCTGGAGCAGAGCTTTTGTTTGGTGCTGATTTATTTGGTAGATCTGTCATGTTCAAAACAATTAAAGGTGCTGAAGTTGCTATGACAGTCGGCTTTATCGCAGCACTTATTTCGATGACTATTGGAGTAACTCTTGGAGCAATTGCGGGATTCTTTGGTGGAAAAGTTGATGAGTTGATTGTTTGGTTTTACACAACAATAGCTTCAATTCCATATATTATGCTTATCATTGCGATATCTTTTATCTCAGGTAAGGGACTTCAATCAGTCTGCTTGGCCCTTGGGTTAACAAGTTGGGTAAGCTTATGTCGTTTAATTAGAGGTGAGGTTATAAGGCATAAAGACAGAGAGTATGTCCATGCTGCAACATCAATTGGTGTTGGAAATTTCTCTAGATTATTTAAGCATATCCTTCCTAATGTTTTACATATTGTGATTATTAACTTTTCTCTTCAGTTCCAAGTGGCAATTAAGTCGGAAGTTATTCTTTCTTATCTTGGACTAGGAGTACAAGGTACTCCTAGCTGGGGAACGATGATAAACGATGCTAAACAAGAACTTGCTCAGGGAGTTTGGTGGCAATTAGCAGCAGCAACATTAGCAATGTTCTTAGTAGTGCTCGCGCTTAATACTTTGGGTGATGCCTTAAGGGATGCTCTGGATCCGAAGCTAAAGGGGAAAGGTTAGAGATGAATGAAAAAATTTTAGAAGTAAAAGACCTCGTAGTAGAATTCAAAACTGATAAAGGCTTAATTACTGCAGTCAATGGAGTAAACTTTGAAGTATATAAAGGTAAAACGATTGGCATCGTAGGCGAGTCAGGATCAGGAAAGTCGGTATCAGCTTTGGCGATAATGGGTTTAGTTCCGAATCCTCCTGGAAGAGTGAAGAGTGGTCTTATAAAATATCGTGGCGAAAACTTGCTTGAAAGATCAGGTGATCAAATGAGAAGTATCAGAGGTAATAAGATTGCAATGATATTTCAAGAGCCAATGACTTCTTTGAATCCAGTTTTCACTGTGGGGACTCAAATTGATGAAGTATTAGCACTTCATCAAGCGGAGCTTTCAAAAGTGGAGAGAGCCTCAAAAGGAATTGAAATGCTAAAGCTTGTTGGCATTCCATCTCCTGAAAAAAGATATAAAGAATACCCGCATCAATTGTCTGGGGGAATGAGACAGAGAGTGATGATTGCAATGGCACTTGCCTGCAAACCAGATATTTTAATTGCGGATGAGCCAACAACAGCTCTAGATGTGACTATTCAGGCTCAAATTTTAGATTTAATGAATAAGCTTCAAAAAGAACTTGGTATGGGAATTATTATGATTACTCATGACCTAGGTGTTGTCGCTGAGACATGTCACGACGTGGCCGTTATGTATTGTGGAAAGATTGTTGAGAAGGCTGATGTAAATACAATATTTAGCAATCCTAAACATCCATACACAAAGGGGCTACTTGAGTCTATCCCCGCATTTGATAGCACCTCCGGAATAGCCAAGGACCGTTTGAAAACAATTGAAGGGATGGTGCCATCTTTATTTGAGCTTCCGGAAGGGTGTAGTTTTCAAGATAGATGTCCAAATAAGTCAGATCACTGTACTGGTAAAGACGGGTCGCCTAAATTAGCTCCTCTTCCTGATTCAGTTCATGAAGTTAGTTGTTTTAACCCGATGAATGAAAAAAGGTTGTCATAAGATGTCTGAAAAATATTTATTAGAAGTTAAAAATTTAACTAAGAGATTTCCTATTAGGGGGGGCCTATGGGGAAAAGAAGTAGGGTCGGTAAGAGCTGTAAACGATATTTCCTTTAAAATTAAAAAAGGTGAAACCTTAGGGTTAGTTGGGGAGAGTGGTTGTGGCAAAACTACTTTAGGTCGAAGCATATTACGCTTGATTGAACCTACATCTGGAGAAATTCTTTATCGTGGTGAAGATATTTTAAAATATAATGAGAGAAAAATGAGGGAGATGCGAAGGAAAATGCAAATTATTTTTCAAGATCCATTCGCTTCATTGAACCCAAGAATGACTGTGGGAGGAATCTTAGAAGAGCCCATGTATGTCCACAAGCTATTCTCTTCTTCTGCCGATAGAACGAAAAGATTACATCAGCTTTTAGACTATGTTCAATTACCAAAAGATGCTCTAAATAAATATCCTCATGAGTTTTCAGGAGGGCAAAGGCAAAGAGTTTGTATTGCTCGTGCTTTGGCCGTTGAACCTGAGTTTATTGTATGTGATGAGCCGGTTTCGGCACTTGATGTGTCTGTTCAAGCTCAGGTTGTTAACTTATTGATGGATCTTCAAAAAGAGTTAAAGTTGACTTATTTATTTATTGCCCATGATCTTAAAGTTGTTGAGTATATTTCAGACCGAGTTGCTGTCATGTATTTAGGTAATATGGTTGAAGTTGCAGAGTCACATGAGTTGTATGGGGACTCAATGCACCCATATACGAAGGCACTTTTTTCAGCGATTCCTCATCCTTACCCTGGTGGAAAGCAGGAGAGAATTCTTCTTGAGGGTGATATTCCTAGTCCAATGAACCCTCCAAAGGGCTGCCATTTTCATCCAAGGTGCTGGAAAGCCATTGATGATTGTCGCATGTCTTATCCTGCAGTGTCTGACAAAACGAGTAGTCATCAATATCGCTGCTTTAACCCTATGAACTAAATTTATTTAAATAAATAATATTTAGTTTTTTTTTATCAAAGATAATTCATAAACCCCGATAAGACTTAGTAAACTATCGGGGTTTTTTTATCGCTATTATCGAGAAAAAGAAAACACAGATTCGGTCAGCAAAAGAGCTATTAGATTATCGCTGGGCACCAGAGGATATTTTTTGGAGTAAGCAAAATTCTCGTAATTTAAAATTTAAAACGAGGGGTGCGTATCTTAGCGAAGATTTACGTTTAAAGTTTTCTGAAAATCCAGAATCATTTTTTTTAGAACTTAATACTTTTGAAGAAAACATAAAATTAATTGAAAAGTTTTTTGCCCAAGTCATTGAAGGCTCAGGAAGTTTGTCATCTCGTAAGATGCTTTATGAGTTTTTGAAGGTGAATTCTGGTATACGTGCTTGGGATATTTTATCATGGGGGGAAAAGAATTTTTTAGATATAAGTAAGCCATTGGAAGAGAAGTTACTTGAACTTGGAGAAGAGGTATACCATAGAACCCTTTTAATCGGGGGGCTGGGAGTTATTTTTTCTGCTCTGTATGGTTGCAGAGATCGAAGGTTCTTAACATCTTTGTATCATGTCCCAATAATTGTAGATTGTTTGTTCATGAATAACTCAAATCATAGAAATGAGCATCTTTCTCGACCAAGCTTTAATTCCAGTGTTGAGGAGCTAGAGATGATCTCAACTCTTAAAAAGCTATTTCCTAACATTACGCATGATGCGCCTTTTTTCTATGCCATGCAGATTGCAGTTGAGAAAATGGGTAATGATGATGAGGACTACTTGATGAAATTTTCATCTTTGTCGATGATATTTCAAAAGCTTGAAAAGAGGACTCCTTTGGAAGTTCGGTTTTTTGATCAAGTACAATGGGATTTTTATAAAAATAATTTACTCAATGGAATATTTTTTATTTTAAAAAACAAGAAATTCTATAAAGAGGTAGGGTAAATGAATTTTTTTAAAATTTCTTATATTCTCTCTGAGGTGAATGAGCAAAAGCTCCAAGGAAAAAACTTTGGAGAGAGTAAGATTTCAAAGCTTGGAGCTGCTACGAATGATGAAGACTTTCTGCTGTGTGATAACGAAAATATAGATGAAATTATTTCAAAAAACTCACAGAATATTCCGGTACTACTTTACGAAGAAGTTTTACTTAATAATATTTTTCAATCTACTCGTGGATTAATACAAATAACAAGCCTTGATATTCTTGAAGAAGATATTGTGAAGTATATAAATATCGGTGATGTTTTTAATAAAAGAGAGTTTCTTGTTCGGAAAATTTGTGACAGTACATTTTCCCTGGGAAGTATTTTTGATGAACTCTTGAAAACGATTCATCTTGATGGCGGGCATGTTTTTAAGACGATTTTTACTTTTTCGTGGTTGAGTATATTCTTATCACAATTATTTAAAAATGATGTGTTTGATCTGCCTTTTGAGATTTCTTTTGATAAGAAAGATAATGATTTGAGAATAAATATAAAATGTCTTCTTAGAACAAGCCTTGCAGCACCCTTTGATCAGGCGCTTTCGGGAGGCGAGAAATATTTTTTCTCCCAGTCGATAAAAAAACTTCTAGAGCATACAAACTTTCTGTTTTTAAGTGAGGACTCAAAAGAGGGAGTATTTGAAATAGATGCAATTATATTGAGTAGCGATTTTAAGCCAAGGGTTATAGGCCATAAGCTTCCATCAATGTATGAACGAAATAAAGAACGATATAATTTCTATTCCCCATTTTTAGAACTAGTTAATCCATTAAGTGAGGATGATCGAGATAAGGTAATCCTTAAAAAAGATTATCCATTTGAGGAAATTGAAGAAAGTGCGCTTTATGAAAGAGGGAAGTTAGGTTTAGAGGAAATAGCTTTAGCAATAAAATCACAGGTTAATTATTTTTATTCTAATGATGAATTAAATAATGATTTATGCAGGAAAATTTTATCAAAGATGGGTTTTGATAATAGCAAAATTTCAAACGAAGAAATAGATGCATTAATAAATCTAGTTGAAGATCACGAATCTCTTGAGACATTTGTTGGAATGAAAAATGCTGCGCTTGAGCAGGGGGGCAGCTTATTAGGTATTAACGACGATTTAGTTAATTATGTCAAAAGCCTAGATGAAGTGGACTTAGTTGATTTGAATATTTTAAAAAAAATTAAAGAGGATGAAATAGATAGCTTTGTAATTGATGGTGGCGTTGAAGAAACGGAGAAAAAGACCTCAATCAAAAGAGGTCTAGAAGGTACTGAAAAGAATATAGTTATTAGAGGTGAATCAGTAACAGATGAGGACGAGAAGATTACTGTAGAAGATTATTCAGTTGGATTAGAGGAGACAGATGATGATACCGCTGTTGAGCGAGAGGATGAATCATTAGATGAGACCCAAGTAGTGAAGAGCAAATATCAAAATGATTTCAATGACTCTGAAAAAAGAGACATAGAAGAAATAAGAGCAAGTGAGACAGAAATTGAAACAAAGATTAAAGGGCTAAAAGAAGACTTAACAGAGGATATTATTAGAATAAGCAGTAGTGGAGAAAATATTGATCAGGACAGATTCAAGATATTGTTTTTAGAGAACACAAAGAAGCATTTTTCTGTAGTAAACAGAATTGCAGAGGAAGCCGGTAATGATATTTTTAAATCTGTTGCATCGAAAAATATAGATAAAGGACTTGTGGCTCATAATCCCAAAAGATTTAATCAAAAGATTATTGATTTAAGCTCTGATCTTAAAGAAAGAGATTTGAGGATTATTCAATTAGAGAAAGAATTAAGAGAATCTATTGAAGGACAAAGGAAGGGTCTTCATCCTGACTTGCAGCGATTAACAGAGCAGGAAGAAAATGATGCAAATAAAGAAATAAGAGTTAAAAATAAAGTAATAAATATTCTTGAGAAAAAAATTGAATCACTTGAGAAAAAAAATGTGGCCAAGTTGTTTGATTTACCAAGGGAGGACTCCGCTGATATAGAGAGATTAAAAAGTGATTTAATCTCTGCTCAAGTAAAAGCAGAGTCATTCAAATCTTTATTATTTGAGATGACTAACCGATTGAAAAAAAATAACCAAGAGATTAATGAATTTAAAAATAGAATGAATACAAGCTTTAATTTAGAAAAAAGATTATCAATCTCTCTAAAAAGAAGTGAAGATGCACGCATCAATCTAAAAAAAGAGAAGGCATTGTTGAGTAAAAAAATTAACTTGATGAAGCAATCTACGATAGAAAGGACAATCCAAGATAATACGGATCCGGAGAGTCTTAATGATAGGATCGATAGTAATAAAGCGAGGAGTAGCCTGAAATTACTTGAGGCTAAAAATAGGCATCTTGAAGCTTACACCGCAAAGCTTAAAGGGAGTTTATCTGAGATGAATTCACAATTTCAGATATCTAAGAAAGAATCACATAAATACAAACTACAAATAAAGCTTCTAGAACAGCAAATTAAAAATTTAATTAAGCGCTCTGCCTAGTGTTGAGAAAAATTATTTACTATCGTATCAAAGTATTTCGCGAATAAGATATTAATTACTGAAATTATACCTACAATTAGGCTTGCCTTGTCGGTTATCGAGTATTTAACAGGGTCACCACTTACTTTTCCACGGGTAGCTTTAAACCATAGTGTGGTTATCCAATAAAAATAAAAAATTCCGTTTAATAAAAGAATTTTGGGTGCTCCGTAGTATTTTGCAGCTCCTCCCATAAATAGATACAAAAGAAAACACAATACGCTTAATTGCCCTGTCACATTACCAGAAGAAAGTAACATAGATAGATCTTTAGTATTATAGCCCCTTCCTTCAACACTGACCTTCCCAGATATGTTGAATTGCTCAAGAAGCTCACAGTATCTTTTCAAAAACCCCAAAGAGGCGAAGGTAAATAAAGCAAAGATAATTAGCCATTGTGTAAGGTAAATTTCTGACGCTGCAGATCCAGCTTCTAGCCTTATCATGTAAAAAGCCGAGAGAAGGATGACATCAACGATTGGAACTTTTTTTAACTTAAAAGAATAACCTAAGTTGAGTACAGTATAGCCTACTAAAATTAAACAAAACTTAGAGGGTAAATAACTTGAAATATAAAATGATGTCGTGATCAAGGTAATTAAGAGAATAATTCCTCTAGGTATTGAAAGAGATCCAGAAGCAAGTGGTCGATTTTTTTTCTTATAATGATCTCTATCAGCAGGCATATCTGCTAAGTCATTTAATAAGTAAATCGATGAAGCCATAAATGAAAAGCTTACGAATCCAAGAACAGAATTGATCCATGTGGATGAGTCGGTGTACTTGTGTGCCAAAATCATTGGAGCAAAGATTAAAAGGTTTTTTGCCCATTGATAAACTCTCATGGCCTTAATCATTGAACCGATACTGTTTTTTTTAAACTTAAAAACTTTTGTGAATTTTATCGATGAAAAACTTTTTTCCGACTTAGGCCCAACCAGGAAGCATTCATTCGCGCGTTTCCAAATTGGAATATCAGCTGCACAGTCTCCGATATAGTCAAAGCCCTTTTCCCCAAACTCTTGGGCCAAAAAGGAGGCTTTATTTTCTCCCTTTAGGTTTAGACTTTCAGTTGAGCCATAACCACCACTAAAAAAATCAAATTTCCTAATAACCTTTTGAACGATATCTGTATTAGACGCAGAAACTAAATAAACGCCTCTTCCCTTGCTTGATTTATCTTTTAAAAACTCAATTAACTCCTCATTGTAAGGAAGCTGATCTATGTTTAATTGAACATTTCGAACTAATTGACTCTTTAAATAGCTTCGTCCTTTTAAAAGCCAAAAAATGCATTTGAAAAACATTATGGGGCTTTTCTTTATCGCAGAAATTAAATACTCATGCAGTGCGTCGGTTTTTATGAAAGTATCATCTAGGTCTACACAAATTGGAGTCACAGGCCATCCTTGGTCTTTAAATACTTTATATCTTAAATAAAGCTTGCCAGAAAAGGTATCTTTTTTTATAAATCCTCTCACATGCCCAGGTGGTGAAATTGGTAGACACGCTAGACTTAGGATCTAGTGCCGCAAGGTGTGGAGGTTCAAGTCCTCTCCTGGGCACCACAAAATATCTTATAAATTACTGAATATTTTTCTTAAGGACTTGTTTCCATCTCAAAACTACTATAGTTTTCAACAACTTTTGATACCTACATCAATCTAAGGACTCTTTTATGTTTAAAAAAGAAACCTGGCTTGGAAATCTCAGAGGAGATCTTTTAGCAGGAGTAGTAGTCGCACTGGCACTTATTCCAGAGGCAATCGCGTTTTCAATAATTGCAGGAGTTGACCCGCAAGTTGGGTTGTATGCCTCTTTTGTTATTGCCGTGACAATTGCGTTTGTTGGTGGAAGGCCGGGAATGATCTCTGCTGCAACAGGTGCCATGGCCCTTTTAATGGTAAACCTAGTTAAGCAATACGGTATAGAATATCTTTTTGCTGCCAGTGTCTTGACTGGAGTGATTCAAATCCTTGCAGGTTTTCTAAAGCTTGAAAAGCTAATGTCTTTTGTCTCAAAGTCTGTTGTAACTGGGTTTGTTAATGCTCTTGCAATCCTTATTTTTATGGCACAGCTTCCGGAGCTCACCAATGTCGGAATTAATGTTTACCTTTTAACAGCTGCAGGTCTTGGGATTATATATTTATTTCCACTTATTCCTAAGGTTGGAGGGGTTATTCCATCACCATTGGTCTGCATTCTCGTTTTAACAGTGACTACTCAATTTTTTGGTATAGATGTGAGAACTGTCGGTGACATGGGAAAACTACCAACAATGCTTCCTGGCTTTCACTTCCCAAGTGTCCCATTAACTCTTAAAACGCTATTTATTATTCTTCCTTATGCAATACCGATGGCCGTTGTTGGACTTCTTGAGTCATTAATGACAGCAACGATCGTTGATGAATTTACAGATACAGCGTCAAACTCAAATAAAGAATGTAAGGGGCAGGGGATTGCAAATATCATTGCTGGTTTGTTTGGCGGAATGGCCGGATGTGCGATGATTGGTCAGTCTGTAATAAATGTAAAGTCAGGTGGAAGGGGTCGTCTTTCTGCACTTGTTGCTGGGGTCTTCTTGCTTGTTATGGTTGTATTTTTAAGCCAGTGGTTAAAAATAATCCCTATGGCGGCTCTCGTTGCCATCATGATTATGGTATCTATTGGCACCTTTAATTGGGATTCCATTAAAAACCTAAGAAGTTATCCCGTTTCGACAAACACTGTCATGCTCACAACAGTTTTAGTCGTTGTCTTTACTCATAACCTTGCGTTTGGAGTTTTTGCGGGTGTTTTATTAGCATCATTATTTTTTGCGAATAAAATCAGTCGATTTATGTATATGAATAAGGTTTTATTGGATGAAAATACTCATCGGAAGTATGAAGTTCGTGGCCAGGTCTTTTTTAATTCATCGGATAGGTTCATGAGTTGCTTTGACTTTTCCGAAAAAGTCCAAAGAGTGACGATTGATTTGAGTGATGCTCACTTTTGGGATGTTTCAGCAGTCAACTCACTTGACAAGGCCGTGCTTAAGTTTAAAAAACTAGGAATTGAAACAATCGTATTAGGGTTAAATGAAGCGAGCCAAACTATTGTGGATAAATTTTCAATCAAAGGTGACCCCGAAGCAGTTCTAAGTGGTCACTGATCAATAAATTTATTTTTCTACCTGGATTACCCATTCTTTTTTGTCTTAATAAAGATCTTTAATTAGAATTTCTAATTATATTGGTTTTAATAAGGATAAAGAGTGAAAATTATTATTCCACTTATGTTTGTTACGTTTTCTGCATTTGCGGGTATGTCTGTAAAAAGTCAGCATACTTGGAAAAAGTTTGATGATGTTGACGAGGTAACACTTTATAAAGCGGAGGTTCCTGGAAATGATGTTGTCGCCTTTAGAGGGGAGACGATAATCAATGCACCAATAGAGCGACTTATTTCAGCTTTTGGAGATCAAAAGCGTAAGCCTGAATGGATGCATGATCTTTTAAAGGTCGTTACAGTTCAAAAGTTCTCAAAAACAAAAAAAATTGAATATTATCACTCCGCTGCGCCATGGCCTTTGGATGAACGAGATTTTTTGTATATGTCGGAGTTTGATTACTTTTCTAAAGAAAAAACTTTTGTTCTTAATCTTAAAAATGTAACTCATAAAGATTATCCAGTAAAAAAAGGTATTGTAAGAGCAATGCTTTATGAAAGTAATTATTTTATTTCAAAAACAGATGATCCAAAAAAAACGAAGATAGCCGCGGAAATCTTATTTGACCCGATGGGAGCAGTGCCAAAATGGGTAGTGAATTTTGTTCAAAAAGCTTGGCCAGTAAATACCTTAAATGGGCTTCGTAAATTAATGAAAGATGAAACGTTTAAAACCAATAACCAAGTTATTAAATTTATAAAACTAAAGGAAAAGTAATGAAGAATTTGATTGTTCTAAGCTTAATGGCAACTTTATTCACAGGTTGTGCAACTTCAAGGATCGAGGGCTGGAAAAGACTCATCGGTGGAAAAGTAACCTCAAAAAAAGAGTTACGAGCGGAGCTTAAAAAAGCAAAAAGGCACTGGAGAAAAAGAGATCAAAAAGCAGAGTTGAAAACAGCACTCAAGTCTTTTGAAGTTGTGGCAAACTCAAGTGATCAACCATATGAAGCAATGAAGTACTTAACTAGAGGTTATTATCTATTAGCTGATGGGCACACAGAAGAGATGGAAGAGAAGAAAAAACTTTGGGAAGTAGGTATTGCTTGGGGTGAAAAAGCAATGGCAACTAATTCAGAGTTTAAAAAGCGTGTTGTTGATAACGGTGAAAAGATTGAAGACACACTCAAGTATCTAACAAAAAGTGAAATTGGAGCTATTTACTGGACAGCAAGTAACCTTGGAAAGTGGGGGAAAAATTCTGGTATTGTGACCGTCTTAAAGTATAAAACTAGAATTAAAAATATGATTAACCGTGTTGGAGAGTTAGATAAAAACTTTTTCTACGGTGCTTTCAATAGATACTGGGGAGCTTACTACGCAGTTGCCCCTGGGTTTGCTGGTGGTGATATGAATAAAAGTTGGGATAACTTTCAAGCAGCGATCAAGATTGAAAAAAATTACCTTGGTAATTACGTTTTAGTCGCAGATTACTGGGCAAAGAAAAAAGGTGATAAGAAACTTTTTCAAGATCAATTAAAAAAGGCGCTTAATGGTAACGTTAATGCTATCCCGGCTTTAAAACCTGAAAATACAATTGAGAAAAGAAAAGCAAAAAAACTTTTGTCTCAAATGGATGAATTATTTTAGAGAGTAAAAAATGAAAATATTATTAATTATTTTAGCGCTTGCTTCGACAAGCGCTTTTTCAAAAGAAATTAAAGTAAAGTTTGGAACAGTTGCACCAAGTGGAACCCCTTGGGCCGACACTCTTGATGAAATTAAAAATCGCGTCAATAAAGAGTCTAAAGGTGAGCTTAAAATTAAGACTTATCTTGGAGGGCAACTTGGGGGTGAACTTGAAATTCTAAATGGAATTAGAAGAGGAAGGATTGAAGGGGGCGGGATAACCTCTGCTGCTCTTGGTTCTGTTATTCCTGAGCTTAATGTTTTAGAGATTCCTTTTATCTTTGATTCTTACGAGCAAGCTGATTACATTTTAGACAATTTTCTTTTAGAGCCTTTTCAAAAGCTGTTTAAGAAAAAAGGATTAGTATTTGTTTCTTGGGCCGAAAATGGTTGGAGAAATATTGGGCTTAAAGAAAAGCTTGTGAAAAAAACAACTGATCTTAAGGGAGTTAAAGTTAGATCTCAAGAGTCCACAGCTCACCTTGCTTTTTGGAAAAAGATTGAAGCAAACCCTGTTCCAATTGCTGTTCCAGAAGTTTTGTCTGCGTTAAATACTGGGGTTGTTGATGGTTTTGATAATACTGCTTTATTTACTCTAGCTGCTGAATGGCACACGGGTATTAAGTATTACACGATTACGGAGCATATCTACCAACCTGCAGCGGTTGTCTACTCAGCTCGTTTTTGGAAAAAAGTAAATGATGCACAAAAGAAAATTTTAATGGGCCCTGGTAATGATATGGCCGCACCATCAAGAGCAAGTGTAAGAGCTTTAGGTGGAGAGCTTCTAGAAGTCCTAAAAAGCCTTGGGATTTCTGTGTATAAGCTTTCAAAAAATGAAAGAGATGCATTTAAGACAGCTGTTAGTGGAATCGAGGACGAAGTCGTTAAAAGTCTTGGCGGTGAATCTAAGAAAATTTATGAGCTCATTAAAAAAGGTAAAGAGGCTTATAAAAATAAATAGGCCCTAGGTAGAACGCATATGAAAACTCTCATCAATCAACTTACAAATTTTACAAGATGCTTAAGTGCATTTTGTATTTTCTTTTTAAGTGTATTTATCATTATGGATATATTTGGCCGAGAGATTTTTTCTGCGGGGCTTCCTTGGGCACAAAAATTGAGTGTTTATTTAATGATTTGGGCAGGATTTCTAGGCTCTGCTCAAACCAATCTAAAAGGCGCTCACTTGAGACCTGAAATAGCCGACAAGTTTTGGCCTGAAAGTAAAAAAAGTTTATTTCACAGACTCAGGCATTTATTTACATCAGTTTTTAATTTTGGGGCAATGTACTATTCAGTTGAGTACGTACTAGAGTCAAAAGAGTTTGCTGATACGAGTCCTATCTTAGGCGATTTTCCTCTTTGGATTGTTCAGGTCGTTATTCCACTGAGCTTCTTTTTAATGGGTTTAAGTAGTCTTATTTTTTCCATAAATGAGGATGTTGCACCTAATGTAAAAAGAGAGGTTCACTAATGTTAGGCTTAATATTAATTGGACTAATTCTTTTATGTATTATTTTAGGGCAACCGCTTTACGTTATTGTTGGATTAATTAGTGGGTATTGTTTTAAATTTTTTGGTGAAGAGGAAATAAGAAATATCGTCAGTGATATTTTTTATGCTGGAGATAAAGAAATTCTTCTCGCAATTCCTCTGTTTGTTCTTGCGGGAAATTTAATGACCCAAGGGTCTATTTCAAAGAGACTAATTAAGCTGGCCTCTGCTTTAACCGCTCCGATTCCTTCTGGGATGGCAATTGCTTCAGTTCTTAGTTGTGCGGTTTTTGCGGCGATTTCAGGATCTAGCCCTGTCACTTTAATTGCTGTTGGGACAATTCTATATCCAGCTCTTCGTGAAAAAAATTATTCCAAAAAACTCTCAGTAGGAATGCTTTCTGCCGGTGGTACTTTGGGGATTATCATCCCTCCAAGTATTCCAATGATCATTTTTGCGATCATGGCCGGTGTATCTGTAACAAAATTATTTCTTGCAGGAATAGGTCCTGGGATTTTATTAACATCGCTTCTTATCGGCTATGCAGTCATCGCTGGTCCTGGTTTTGAGCAGCGAGGTCAGTGGGATTCAAAAGAGGTGAGTGGTGCTCTTAGATCAGGGCTTTTATCTCTTTTAATGCCTGTCGTGATTTTAGGTGGAATTTATTCTGGTTTTTTTACAGCAACTGAAAGTGCTGGGATTGCGGTAGTTTATGCATTTGTGGTTGAGGCTTTTATTCACCGAGAATTAAAACTAAAAGAGCTTCCAAAGATTTTCTCTGAAACAGCAGAGATGCTTGGGACAATTTTTATTATTCTCGTTCTTGCCGTTAGTCTTAATAAGTTTATGACATATCAGCAAATTCCTCAGCAGTTAGTTGAAAGTCTTGGGACATATATTACAGGGAAAGTTTCTTTTTTAATTATTGTTAATATCCTTCTTCTTCTTGTTGGATGTGTCATGGATATTATGAGCGCTATTTTGATCTTATCGCCAATTCTAACTCCGATGGCAGAAAGTTTTGGTATTAGTCCGATTCATTTTGGTATACTTATGATTGTAAACCTTGAAATTGGTTACCTAACTCCGCCAGTAGGAATAAACTTATTTGTTGCTAGTGGAATTTTTGAGGAACCTATTGGAGAGGTAATTAAGTCGATCTTACCATTGATCTTAGTGTTATTGGTTGGACTTCTTTTAATTACTTTTATTCCACAAATTAGCTTGTTTCTTCTTTAGGAAAAATTTATAAAACAGATTTTAAAAGGCTTTCAGGGTAAGGAAAAAGCTCTTCATAGTTTTTAATCTCGTTAAAACTTATTCTCCTCCATATGTGTTTTCTGTTTAAGTTTTCGATATTGGAAATGCCTGCGGCACATAATATTTCTGCGACGCTTTCTAGGGTTCCTTGGTGATAGTTAGCGACACGAACATATTTATCTTCCACATTTAGTCCCTTGTAGAGATCGGGTCTTTGTGTCGCAACACCAGTTGGGCATTTATTTTTGTTACACTCAAGAGCTTGAATACAGCCTAGGGCAAGCATCATTGCTCTTGCTGAATAACAAGCATCTGCACCCAGGGCGAGGACCTTGACCATATCAAAGCCTGTTACAATCTTTCCTGAGGCGATAAGCCTTACCTCATCCCTAATTCCATGAAGCATTAAATAATCATTGGCTATAATTAATCCGTCCCTTAGACCCATTCCAATTGAGTTTGAGAATTCAGGAGGTGCAGCTCCTGTTCCTCCTTCTCCTCCGTCAATTGTTAGAAAATCAGGAAAGATATTTTGCTTTTTCATTTCAACGCAAAGGTCGTTGAATTCTGAGGGATCCCCAATACATAATTTAATTCCAATTGGTTTTCCACAACTAAGGTGACGAAGAGTCTTAATAAAATCAACAAGCCCCTCAACTCCACTGAATACGCTATGGAAACCAGGAGAAAATACAGAAGTGTACGGCTCTACTTGTCTCATCTTTGCAATTTCAGGAGTGTTTTTTTCGGCAGGTAAAATTCCACCATGTCCAGGCTTTGCACCTTGAGAGACTTTAAGTTCAATCATTTTTACTTGAGGTTTTCTTGCTTTTTTTTCAAAGCTCTTGGCGCAAAATTCTCCTGACGGGGTTCGACAGCCAAAGTAGCCGGTACCAATTTGCCAAATAATATCACCATCATGTTCTTCATGGTAAGGAGAAATTCCTCCTTCCCCTGTATTGTGAGCGAAGGATCCTAGTTTTGCCCCCCAATTTAAAGCAAGAATTGCATGAGAGCTTAAAGAGCCATAGCTCATGGCAGAAATATTTAAAAGAGATAATGAATACGGCTCAGAGCAATCTTTACCTCCGACATTTATTCTTAGATCATCGGGGTTAAGATGATCCAGAGCGAGTGGAGTGATAGAGTGGTTAATCCATTCATAGCCTGGTTTATAAATATCAAGCTGAGTTCCAAAAGGTGTAGTATCGAGTTGTTTTTTTGCCCGTTGGTATACAACATTTCTACTGACTCTATTGATCGGTGTGCCGTCTGTATCAGACTCAATAAAGTATTGATAAATCTTTGGACGCAGCTCTTCCATTACATAGCGAAATCTACCAAAGAGTGGGTAATTTGAAACGATTGTATGCCGTTTTGAGTTTAAGTCAATCACTCCTAAAATAATGAGCGGTAGCCAAATAATAAAAAGAAAAATTACTGGAAAATAAAAATATGCTCCAGTAAGTGTGGCAACAGAGATAAAAATAGACCCAAAAATAAATTCGTTTCGCATTAATTAAGTTCGGGATTAATAAAAAAAAATATTAGAAAACAAAAAATATTGAATTATCTAAACTCAACCACAGGATCAAAAATCCAAAGGCCTCTTTCAGGTAGTTGTTCTTGAGCAAAAATACTCATTTGAGGCGCGGAGGCACTGGAGTTCCATGTCTTTCCATTCGACGTGCAAGTGCTTTCAGTTGTATGGTTTGGGTCACCGCAATGTTTTACACCAAAATTTAATTGAGCGACAGAGGTGACGCCTGTCGCAGAGGCGGTCATTTTTGCGTAAAGAAAAACTATGTAGTCAGTATTTGGTTCAAGGGCGACGTTTTTTATCGTAATTGTTTGTGAGTCTGCAAAGATATCATCAACATTTGACAATTCAACGGCTTGAATTATTAGGTCTGCAAAATTTAGGGCCTTTCCAACTTTTGAGGCTATTTTTTTATAGGCTGAAACTTCTGAGATTGCAGAAGACGTTGCCCCACTGGAGCTTATAACCTCAATACCTGATGTGTTAACTTGTTTCACAACCCCAGCATTAGATAAATCCCAGAAAGGTTCTTTTTTTTCATTTAGTAAAACAACATGTCTAAGCCCTCCATAACCATGAACAAGGCTTGAGGTTATGGTACTTCCCTCCGCTAGTACCAAGCCGATTTTTAAGCGGTAATCACTACCACCCAGAGGTGCGGCGTTGTTATCAAAGTAACCTGAAAACTCTATCGGAACAGTAATGTTCGCGTAGGCTGTTCTGTTTCCATTTGGCCCTGATACTGTAAACTTTTTCCCCTTGGCAAACGTGGCACTACTGGCTGCACCCCACTCCCAAGGCCAGCAACCTCCGTTACAATTTTGATGACTGCTTGCTTGAACCCAGGCATTTATGTTGTCAGTGCCATTTGTCGAGTGGTGACGACTTCCGCTAGTGTTCGATGTAAAGCTCCCCGTTGTGCCAGTTAAGCTTGCCAGAAAAGGCTCTTCTGAAACATAGAGATATTTTTGTTTGTCGTTATTGTTCTCATTAAATTCAGCAATTGAATTACCATGATCAATAAAAGCTTTTACAAGATATGCGCTTTCTTTATTTGGAGTGAATGTATGAGTTTTTGTGACAGAAGCCTCTGAGTGACAAGCTGATGCTAAGAGGCTCAGGGATTCAGAATGCTGAGAGTAAAGACTTCCTGATCCATCAAAAACTTGCCAGACAATTTGGCTGTTTGCACTACTTGACCCTAGATTTTTGGCGTCAACACTTATGGTAACCTGAGTATCCTCGACAGGGTTAGGGTCACTAAAAGTAAAATCGGAAAGGGTTAAATCTTTTCCAGCTCCGTACAATTTAATTTTTGAAGTTAATTTATTATTTTCAGGGTTAGCGTCCCAGCCGCCTCCACTGCTTGGACAGTTTGTGTTGGCAGAAGTTAGTGAATCAACATCGGCAACCAAAAAATAATCGCCGGCAGCAAGTCCGGAGGTATTCCAGGTGAATACTTCCGTTCTTGATTCACCTGACCCAGTATAAGTGGCGACATCTCTTTGTCCAATTAGTGTAAGCGTAGTGTTGTTCGCTCTCCAGTCTTTATCTGTTGTGTAAAATAGTTTGACTCTGTGGTGCGCGTTTTGACTATTTAGGGCAGTATCACCAAGGTTTGAGTAATGAACTTTTAATGAAATATTTTGCCCAGCCGTAGGGAGATGGTTTGGAGAATTCGGACAATTTATTTTTGTGTAACTTGCAGCAAGGTCAGGAAGTAAAGGATGAACACAAAAGTTTTGAGTTTGGGTTTGCGAATTACTCGATCCATAATCAATTATTGACTCTATTTGATGAAGACCTTGAGTTAGAGAAGTTAATTGACCTGTTGATTTATAGCTCTGAGTTGGTGAAAGAGATGCACCTGTTGTTAAAGAAGTCGTTGCTACACTTCCTCCAGGTGGAGTGTGATCAAAAGATAAGTTCACCGTGTTTGATAATGTTGAGTTAGAGTTATTAATCCCAATAACGGATACGTCAGCAGTCTCACCAACTTTTAAATACGGATTTTCACTCAGGTGTTTAAAAATACTAGTTGAAGTAATATTTAAAGTCGGCTTATTGATAACTTTTATGAGCCTGTAAGTTTGATTATTATCAGTTCGTGTTTCGGTGATATTTTTATTTCGATCGATAAGAAAATCGACGCGCCATTCGCCAGTGCTATTAAAAGAGATCGTGTCAGTAACCCTAGTTGGTGCTCCAGTGTTGGCGTATAGGTTATTAATTGTCTGGCACTTATAAGTGATAGTGCTTTGGGGAAGCCCAGAAGTTGTACCGCTTGACCCTCCCGTAAACGAGCTTCCAGATCCACCGCTAATAACACCTCCCGAACTCGATCCACTAGAACTAGAAGTTGTCGGAGGAGACGTAATTTTAAAACAAGCTTCGACATTACTCGCGTCTGCGAGTCCCTTATTTTCAATATCAATGGTTAAATCAACGGTATCAGTGCTGTCGTTATAAAAAACTCCACCGTCTCCGCTAAATAAAGTGTGCCCTGTATCTGCCGCGCGAGAAATATCAAATTCTGTTGGAGGGTTAAGTGTTATTGCAAGGTCTGGTACTCGAACGATGGGTCTAAAAACTTGTCTATTGTCCTTTTCATTAAGTTCAGGAATCAAGCCATTGGGTTTACCTTCATCGGCATAAACAATAATTTTGTCTTGGTATTTAAGCCCTGAAGGAATATTAAAGTTTGTTGTTTGAGGGTTCTGATTATTGAAAGGAGTGTTTAATGTTTTTGAGTAGGATAGCCTTGGAGCATCGGAGTCTTTAGATTGCACGTAAAGCTTCACATTAACGTTTGATGTGAGAACAGTTGAGTTATTTATTATCGTAACTTCAACATCCACTGATTCACTTTCCAGGGGACCTTGAGCTACAGTAGAGTTTTGTGGAATAATATTAAGGTTATTGCTAATTCCTAAATCAGGTAGAGGGCTACCGGGGTTGGGTGTATTGACTCCACCTCCTCCTCCAAGGTTTGGATCAACATTGCCATCAGGACTGACACACTGACAGCTTCCACTATCGCCTAAAACCAACTCAGGCATGTGAGCTGGGCAGCATTGAAATAATTCTCCGCCAAGGGCCTGAGTCGACGAAAGAATTGAATCACCGCTGCAAGTAACTGGTGTTTCTGAGCATGATCCTCCGGTAGGTAGATTTCCAAAAAGATCATCTTGGTAACGAAACTTTCCATCACCCATATCAATGGCCTTTCTAATATTGTGAAGTTTCCCACTGTTTAGATTGAACCGATTACATTCAACGCCCGTGCATAGGCTCACTTTTGTCGGCATGTAGGATCCTGCGAATTCGCCATTGAAAATGGGGGGGAAACGTACTTTTCCTGTGGAGAGTAAATCTACTTTTTTAGTTTTTACAGTATGACGCATGAACTGAGTGATTGAGTCTTTACAGTTTTCTACATTTCCTAATTCAACACAGTTATTTAAAATTTCCGATTGCTCATTTAACTTGTAGGCACTAGTTAAGGAGTTTTTTTCTCCCATGTCCGGAGCATCGGTAGCCTGATGAATGATACTTGGAAACCCAAATACTTGATTTTGAGCATATGCATTATGCATAAGTGTATTTTTAAGAGTTTCCAGCTTTCCCGAAGGGCCCATTGTATAATAAATGGTGCTACTTGAGTCTAGTATGTTTAAAGGGTCACCATCCGGGGAAATCCCCCAGAACTCTGTCATTGGAAGTGAGTTAAAGTTAACACCAGATGATTGGGTTACTTCTGGAGTGATTGATTGGCCAGGGTCACACAAAAGGGTGACTTGATATTCAAGTCCGTTATTGTAGTCTTCTTGATATTTTCCGATTTCGCCACCAATGAAAAAGTCACGACAAAATGCCGAGGAGACCTGGGTCCATTGAGTTTTTAAAACATGACCATTGTGAACTTCTGATCCATCTGGTGCTGCTACTAAAAGAGTGCCATCACAAAATTTAGATTTAAAATATATTGCATCTTGAAACTTTGCTCCACACCTTGCCCCCTTCATGTTCGCTTGAAACTTACTAATTACTCCAGAGGTATAAGTTACTTGTCCACTCCAAGTCATCACAACATCATTGAAGTCACCATCTGATTGAATCGCGTCATCTTCTGAAGAGATTTTTCCTTCTTCTAAAATACTGATACCAAAAACCTGAGGGCAAATAAGAAGTACCATCAAAATGGGTAACAATGTTTTTGGAATGAGGTTTATTTTATTAATATTATGATCTCCTTATAGTTTTGTATAAGAGCCAGGTTTTAATTTCACGATACGAGAACTTATCTCACTCCCTTGTATAGAAACTGTAATTTTTGCTGAAGAGCTTTTGATTAGAGAGTGTGGAATAAAACTTACATTAGGATTACTTGTTAATTCTTTTATGCTGGCAGATAGATAGGGCCTGCCTCCAATTTGCACATTTACGATAGCATTTTTATTAATGTTCTGGACAAATTCATTTGTAAAAGTAATTCCATAAAATAGACGAGAGTCAAGCGCACCTGGAGGGGAAGAAAACCTCAAGTCATGAATCGTGTTAAATGAATTCTTGGAATCATTGGAGCTAGCGACAGTTTTTGATCCGGACTGGATACAAGAACTCAAAATGAAGACTACTAATAAAAGAACTTTACAATTGGTTGGGATTGAATTTTTGTTATGGACTCTGATATTGTTCTCCATACTTATTCAAAACCTATTTACTGCCAATAGCCTTAGCTGTATTAGATTTTTAGTATTAGGCTTTTATATCTTATATCCCAGTGGGTATTGCTTAATTGAGTAATAAAGAAAACAAGTACTTTCAGTAAGTTAATTGTTCTCAATAAGCCCTGTTTTTAAATATAAAAATTAAGAATTTGTTGTTTTTGCCAACTTTAATTGCCTATAAAAGATGAATTTATAAATTGGGTATAAATATCTAATTTCGGGTGATAGGTTTTAAAAATGAAAAAAATTATTTTTACTGGTGGCGGAAGTGGTGGCCATGTAATTCCGGCTAGGACAATTATTAATGAGATAATATCAAGAAATACTGATATCTCTTTATTTTATATTGGCGGTAAAAAAAGTATTGAAAGAGAGATAATTTCCGAAGTAGGGATTTGTTATTACCCTATTTCAACAGGAAAGTTACGGAGGTATTTTTCTGTTGAAAATGCCTTGGACTTTTTTCATTTTCTTTTTGGAATTATTCAATCACTAGTTATTCTTTTTTCTCACAGAAAAAATAGTGTTGTTTTTTCCACCGGTGGGTTTGTCGCTTTACCTGTTGTTATTGCCTCCAGGATCTTAGGAATCAAATCAATCATTCATGAGCAAACAGCAGTTGCTGGACTTGCGAATAGAATTTCATCAAAATTGTGTGATCAAGTGCTTGTTAGTTTCGAAAAATCAAAAGTAAATTTCCCTTCAAGTAAGACAATATTGACGGGTTATCCTGTTTCAAAAAAATGTTTTGAAGAACCAGTTTTTCCTATTGAAATAAAAAAGGGTGTTTCAATTCCTAGAAAAAGTGAAAAGAAAACTCTTTTAATCACTGGAGGGGGAAATGGGAGTAAACTCATCAATGATATCACAAAAGAAAATCTAGAAGATTTAAAAAAAGAGTTTCGAGTTCTTCATCAAGTTGGAAAAAGGTTTGAACCAGAATTCAAAAATTTTGATGATGATAATTACACTTCATTTGGATTTACAAACTCGTTAATCGATTTAATAAAAATTAGTGATGTGGTCGTCTCGCGCGCCGGAGCAGGGACGGTCATGGAACTGATCTCTATGGGGAAAAGGAGCATTTTTGTTCCGTTAAAAATTGCCCAAAAAAATGAACAGTTTCACAATGCCAGCGAGGCCAAAAATATTCTAGGTAGTAATATCATTTTAGAGGATGATTTTAATGCCCAGGCTCTATTAACGTCTGTTATGGATTTTGAATCCTCAGGGCTAGAGGAACTAGATAATAAGGCATCAGAAAAAATTATTGAAATTATTCTTGATGAAATTAAGGAATAAAAATGAGTGATGTAATTAATGTCGATGAACTTAAAAAAAATATTGAGGCGTTTGCCAAAGTTCGCGATTGGGAGCAGTTTCATACGCCAAAAAATTTAGCGTGTGCCTTAAATGTGGAGGCGTCAGAACTTCTAGAAGTCTTTCAGTGGATGAGTGTGGATGAGCAAAAAAACATTAGTGATGAAAAAAAAGAAGCCGTTGCAGAGGAGCTTAGTGATATTTTAACCTACGCAATACGCCTTGCTGGTGTGTTGGATATTAATCTTTCTCGTTCAATTGAAAAAAAGATTGAAAAAAATGCAAAAAAATACCCCGCAGAATTAGTGCGGGGTAGTTCAAAAAAGTATGACGAGTACTAATACTCTCTAGCTAAATCTAGCGCTGATTCAAGGTGGGCGCGTCCACCTGATCCAACTTTTGACTCATAAGCAGGAAGCTTTGTAGAGGAGTTCATTAGGATTTGTTTTAATTCAACTGGGTTTAATGTTGGATGATTTGCTAAGACTTCCGCAGCAACTCCGGCAATATTTGGTGAAGCCATTGATGTGCCGGACATGCTTGAGTACCGGGCCCCAGGAACGGTTGAGTAAATTCCAGAGCCTGGGCCAACGATATCGACTGATTCAAGTCCATAATTTGAAAACCAGCTTAGTCCTCCGTTACTCATGCTTGAAGCAACGACGAGAAGGTTTTCGCTGTCAAAGGACGCGGGATAAGTACGGTACCTATCAATATTTCTTCTTGAGTTCCCTGCTGCAGCAACTACAAGTACTCCATAACCTCTGCCAATGAAATTTATCGCATCTCTAACCATCATTCCCCGCTCATTAACACTTTTTCCAAAGGAGCAGTTGATAATTTTCGCTCCATTTTTTGCAGCGTAAATAAATGCTTCTGTTACATCTACATCTGTTTCATCGCTTGAGTTTGGTACAGTTCTTAGCGCCATGATCTTCGCTTTTGAAGCAATACCAGCAACTCCAAGTCCATTATTTTGAATAGCCGCAATCGAGCCAGAAACGTGAGTTCCATGACTGTGAGTATCCATGATATTCATTGTCGCGTTACCTTCACTGTCCCTAATTAAAGTATTAATTCCGTGGATATCGTCGATGTAACCATTTCCATCATCATCTATTCCATTTCCTGGAATTTCATTGGCGTTTGTCCACATAGGAAGATCAGGGTGATTAAAATCGACACCTGTATCAACAACCGCCACAATAATTTCTCTCATCGGAGAGCTTCTTCTATTTGAGAATGTTGATAGAACATGCATACCATGCATATTTGAATCTCTAAGTGCCCATTGATTACCAATTAAAGGGTCATTGAAAATAAATGATTCATCAGATTTGATGATTGTTGTTTTTTCTAATTTTGGAAGTTCTGATTTTTGTGCTTTGTAATCAAAGTCGACACTAGTGATATTTTTATTTTGTTCTAAATCACGCTTTAGAGAATAGATATCATCTGAGAAAATGACATAATACTCACCAAAAAGATGTTTGTAGTTTTTAATAAGTGCATGATTTAAAAAATGATCACTTGAGCTTTTAATAACTAAACGCTCTGGGTGATGATTTTTAAACATGGCAAATGAGTTAATAGAAAATAATAGACCTAAAATACATAGAAGTTTCATCTTCAATCCTTGATGATGTTGTAAGAAGTATTTTAATGATTTGAATTCTTTGAGCGAACTTTAATCTTCTGTCATTTAGTCTTTTTTATTAAACCCTAAACAGACTGAATTAATACAGTATCTTTTCCCACCAGGCATTGGGCCGTCGTCAAAAACATGACCTAAGTGTGCATCGCAGTTTGCACAGGTCACTTCAATACGGTGCCTCGCAAGAGAGTGGTCATCTCGGTAATTAATTTTTCCTTGTTCTGCTACTTCGGAAAAGCTCGGCCATCCACACCCAGCATCAAACTTTGAATCACTTTTAAAAAGAACTTCGCCACAGCAAGAGCAAAAGTATTCCCCAGATTCATTAAATGTATCAAAAAAACCAGTTCGTGGATGCTCAGTCGCTGCTTTTCTCGTCACATCATATTGAAGAGAGGTCAGGTTTTCTTTCCAAAACTGATCATCTTTTTCTTTTAATTCGTCTTTTGAAAAGTTTTTTATGTGATCAAGCTTACTTTCTTTTTTACTCATTATTTTTCTCTGACTTTAGTCTCTTTTTTCTATAAATTTTAATACCAAGTCCAAGAATAATCATTAAAGAAAATAGTCCACCTAGTCCATACCAAAGTCCAATAATTTCTTTTAGCTTGACTAGAAAAACAATCGACACAAGAAAAATAGTCGCGACTTCATTCCAAATTCTAAGTTGCATAGATGTATATTTATAATTCCCCGCGGCGAAAGATTTTAAAATATGTCCGCAACTTAGGTGATAGAGAAACAACAAAAAAACAAAAAACAATTTTGCTATTAACCACGGTTCATCACTTAGAGGAAGAAAATCATGAATCAAAGATAGGCCAAAAATTATAGTTAAAATACAGCTTGGCCATGTGATTCCGTACCATAGTCTTTTTTGCATGATTTTGTATTGATCCGTCAGAATCTTTTTCTCTGAAGGGTCTTTGTCTTGAGCTTCGCGGTCATAGATGAAGAGTCTTACAATATAAAAAAGTCCGGCAAACCAGGTGGTAACAAAAATGATGTGAAGAGATTTTAAATAAAGTGATGCCATATATACCTCAATAGTAAATTGGCATTAATCAAAGTCAATTTCAAGGTGTTTTAAGTGGTCACTGATTTTTTCGACGACAAGTTTTGCTTTTTGGATATTTTTTTCTTTACCTGCTTCTTCTAAATCTTTTCCTAGTTGGGAAAGAGTCATAAAACCATAGCTTCCGGCACTACCTCTTAGTTGATGGCCAATGTCGTTGAGCTTTTCATATTTTTCACAATCAATAGCGGAGTTAATCTCCGTGATCTCTCTGTGACGGTTTTCTAAAAAACCAGGAATGAGTTTCCTAAGTTTCTTGTCTAGATTTAGTAGTATCTTTTCAGGCATGGTAATCCTTTCGGAATTAACATTCTAAAAATTTACGGATTAATAATTTCTAAATTAAATCTATTTTAAAAATCAGTTGAAAATAGCTTTCGATCAAAACCATGTTTTTCGAGGCGCTTTATAGACTTAGGCACAAGTCCACAAGAGACGATATAGCTCATGTTATCGGATAGTTTCCCTATATCTTGCATGAGGACTTGATCTCCAGAAATATCAGTAAGTTCAGCGATATGACTAACGACCCTTAGTCCGTTTCGGTTTCTTTTTAGCTGAATAATTAAATCAATACTTCGACCAATTTGATGGGTAATTGCTTTATAGGGAACATCGTATCCAGAAAGTAGATATAGGGCTTCTAATCTTTTTAGACACTCTTTAGGTGTATTCGCGTGAATGGAGGCAAAGCATCCATCATGCCCCGTGTTCATCGCTTGAAGTAAATCAAAAACCTCTTCGCCTCTTATTTCTCCAATAACAATTCTATCTGGACGCATTCGAAGACTGTTTTTGACGAGGTCTCGAATGGTCACGTCTCTGCCACTACTTAAGGAATTCGGTAATACAGACAAGAAAATAAATAGGGAATTTAAATAAATTTTATGAAATAAAAAAGCTCTCATCCATACTCACTAACGTTCGTATAAATAAGAGCTTTTTTGGTGGCCCGGGCGAGACTTGAACTCGCACACCCGAAGATACTTGATTTTGAATCAAGCGCGTCTACCATTCCGCCACCAGGCCAATTGATTGAAATTTAAAAAAAATAACGTCTGATGTCAAAGGTTTTATCTATTACTTTTAAGGTAGCCTCATCAGCTCAAGGGAATCATTAACACTATAGCGCATGAAGTCCTTTGGAATATGCTTTTGTAACTCTTTGTTTGATAGTAGGCATGGGTACTTTAGGTAATCAATTAGATAAGAGGGAACACTCCATGAAGTTTGATTGATAATTTTAGCAATTCCTTCAAGGGCGATAATGCTAAATGGTAGTGCTTTTGGAGTAATAAACTTTTTGGCTTCTTTAATACTAATAAAATCATCCGGAGCTACGTTATAGATTCCTGTTGGTATATATTTGAGAGACCTTGCCAGCACTTTTGCCATGTCGTACTCGTGAATAAACTGCATCATAGGATTGTAGTCGACACCCATAGGAGCAAGCTTATTAGTTAAATATTTAGTCATCGAGTTTTGAATCGTGGGGCCAATAATACTACAAGGCCTAAAGACTATCGTTTCTAGTTCTGCTTGGTTTTTCCACATGAAGTTTGTTGAAAGCTGATCCATCTCAACAACGTCACGTAAGTCAGCATTTTGAATTGAGGCTCGAAGTAGCGAGTTTTCATTGATGAATATAGAGTTGTCTGGAAAAGCTCCATATACATGCCAAGTAGAGAGCATAATTAGTTTTTTTACTTTGTGCTCAAGGGATAACTCTAGAATTCTGTTCGTCCCCATTACATTAAGATCAAGTCGTTGAGCAAGACTTGCTCTTGGGTTTGATTTTGCGTGAGTCATTCGTCCTAAGTGTAGTACGTAGTCAAACTTATATGATCTAAAAAGTCTTTCGAAATCATTTCTTGAGTATCGAAGCTTTTTATATACCACTCCATTTAAGGCCGGCAGGCGAGAAATAGATCTATTATCAACACCAATAATTCTAAGCTCAGGATTTTCTCTTCTAAGGACTTTCGCTGTAATTTGAGCAAGGCCTCCAGAGATACCAAGAATTAATGCCGTTTTTTGTTTAACCATTTTTACTTTTCTCTTGGAAGGATTCTGTGATTTTTGTCGCCCAAAAGGGACGTCTATTTTGAAGGCCGTTATCTAGTAAAGTCTTAATTTCATTTTTTACTTTTTCAACTTCATTATCAATGTCTTCATCAGAGTATTTGGTCACTAGGTCTTGATTAACCTCAATAGGTTTACCTATATGAACATCAACAGGCGATGGTAAAGGAAGCGCTCCAGCGACACCAGCAAAAGGGAAAAATGGTGTCATTGGAAAAGCCGGTATTTTTAGCATTTTTGCAATAGACTTAAAGTTATGGACTAATGGATAAAATTCTTCAGCACCAACAACACAAACAGGGAGAATCTTAGTGTTTTGTTTTAGCGCAAGTTTATAAAAACCTCTCGTGAAGTTTTGAAGTTTATAAAATTCTGTCGTGCCTTTTGCAATTCCCTTTGCTCCCTCAGGAAAAACGAGAACAGACTCTTTTCTTTTTAATAGCTCTAGGCAATTCGATCTATCTCCAAGCACGCCACCACTTTCGCTGATAAATGAGCTGAAAAAAGGAATCGTCGTAACAAACCGTTCGACCATTGTTCTTAAAATTCTTGGTTGGTCTAACTCTAATAAGAAAGCGCAAGAAAGAATCATTCCATCAAAAGGAATTTGACCAGAATGATTGGAGACGACAATATAATTTTCATCTGTAATATTCTCTTTCCCAAAGACTCGGGTATTAAAATAGTTACGATAAAGGCCACCAGCGATTTTAAGTGATTTTCTTGTGTTATCGACCTTCAATCCCCATGGGTCTGGTTTTTTAGAATACCTATCACTTAAGAGATTATAGACTCTGTTGATCTCTTTTTCTGGCAAAGTAAATTTATTTATAAGTTTATTAAAATTCATGTTTTATTTTTTTTTATATGTTATTTTACCTAAAAGGGAACAATTACTCACTAAGGAAAATTTATGCAATCTCCATGGAAAAATAGGGTCCAAGAAATGCTCAGCCTATGCCAAGAGGAGCTAAAAAAAACAACAGAAATTGGAAAAAAAATGATTAATGCCTCAAAGACAAGTTCTGAGCTTCACGAAACTTACGAGTCATTGGGTCATTTAATTCTTCAAGAGATTAAAGATAAAAATATCACCTGGGATAACCCTGAAGCCGAAAGGTTAATTTCAATTATTGAGTCTAAAGAGGAAGAGCTTGAAAAAATGGAAGGAGAAGTTCGTAATATTAAAAAAAATAATTAATTCTTCTCGATATGATCAATAATATAATTCTCTAGAGTTTGTAAATTGTCTCTTCGTTCCGCTGAAACTTTAAATGGCTTTGTTCCAAACTTCTTTTTAAAATCATCCGAAAATCTTTTGAGTCCAGACTTATCTTTTTGAGTTTTTAGTTTATCTAATTTATTTAGTACTGTAACAAACGGACGATCGTAATCATTTAAGTATTCCATGAAAATTTGGTCACTTTCTTGGTCGGGGTGTCTAGCATCTCTCATGCTGATCATCAGGAGATTTTTTGGAGCGTTTTGAAAAAAGTAGTTCATTAACTCCTGCCACTTTTTAATTACACTTTTTGATGCTTTTGCGTATCCGTAACCAGGAAGGTCAATAAGCCAAAAAGGAGTAACATCTCCAGAGTCTATATCTCGGCCTTCAACGGAGAAGATATTTATTTCTCTCGTTTTTCCAGGGGTTTGGCTTACTTTCGCTGTTTTATTCCCAAAAAGAGCATTGATAAGAGAAGACTTGCCAACATTTGATCTTCCAATAAAACATACCCCAGACAAATCTTGGCACTCTTCTTCTATCCATTTTTTGGTTTGCTCTATGGTGGCCATACCTTTTTGAAAGTGTACTTCTTGTCTGTTGATTCTTTTCATTTTTGAAAACCCTATAAATTAAAGATGTCTTAGCTATGAGATATCTCCTAGAGATAGTACCTGTCAAAGAGTCAGTTTAAAGTATGAAAAAACAACGGAGATTAAATTGTCACACTTATTTAAATCGGGAGATAGGCTCATTATTTATCCTTTTCGTGGAAGAAAAAGAGAAATTATTATTAATAGGTCTAATTATAGTCTCATCTCAAGTGAAACCGAGGATTTTCAAAAAAAAGAGTTTAATTTAACGATTCCCTCAGAGCGGGGGGTTTCATTCTCTCTTGAATTAAAGTCAGAAAAAACGAACCCAACCAATAGCTTCTACACCCTAAATATGATTGATAAAGATAAATTTTTTGAGTCAAATAATTCATATGTACAAAAAACAGTAATCACCAGGGGGGATGAAATCCGAATCGGATATAATCGATTAGTATTTCTTCCGCAAAGAAAAGACACAAATACAGATAGCTTCACCACGGTGAAATTAAAAAGTAGAGTTGTTGATTCTGATTTAAATATTATGATCCAAGGGGAAACAGGAACAGGGAAAACGAGACTCGCCAGGATAATTCATGACCGTTCCGGTCGTCGAGGACGATTTGTTCATTTGAACCTTAGTTCATTTGCAAAAAACCTATTTGAAAGTGAATTCTTTGGGCATAAAAAAGGATCTTTCACTGGAGCAATGAATGATCATGCGGGAGCAATATCAGAGGCACGAGAGGGAACGCTTTTTTTGGATGAAATTGACTCCCTAAGCGTTGAACAACAAAAAAAACTATTGTTATTTTTAGACTCAGGTAGATATCGACCAGTAGGGGGATCTGGAGAGAAGAGCTCAAATTGTAGATTCATCTTTTCATCGGGACAGGATTTGAGCCAATTATTAAAGGCCAATAAATTAAGAGAGGATTTTTTTTACCGTCTGACTAATGAGTTTATAGTGGTTTTGCCAAGCTTAAGAGAATGCCCTGATCAAATAAAGGAATACTTAGACCTTTTTTGCCAAAACAACGAATTGTTTTTATCCAATGATCTACTTCGCTTTTATTTGGGCTTTTCATGGCCAGGTAATTTTAGGCAATTAAAGGGGCATCTAAGTAAAAAATTAATTTTATCAGGTCAAAGAAGGCTTGTTTTAGATGAGCTGGACTACTCATTAGTGAGAAACGACTTTGATCGAGAGGTGAATATGAGTGAAATCAATAAGGAAACATTTGGTAAAATAAAGGAGGAAATATTTAAACAGAGGCTTAGGTTTTTTAAGGGGAAAACTTGTTTAGCATCAGAAAGTTTAGGGGTGTCTCAAGCAACTTTAAAGAGGGTAACTAAGAGCTAAGAATTGAAGTGATATAGACTTTTTTTACTTCAGCTTTGATACCCTTTTTTTCTAATAATATTTGAAGAGTGGAGTGTAGTTTATTACGTAAAATTTGTTTACCTTCAGATGTCATAGGAAAGTCTTTCACTATAGGACTTGTTTGCATATTGATGGAATCGTTTAACTCGTGATGAAGGTTTTCAAGAACCTCTTTTGAGAATCGGTTAGATAGCTGAACACTTAAATCAACGATTATTGATTTGGTTTTTTTATTTTCGTCTACAAGTACAGGGACATTTATATTATAGATTTTAATTAATTTTTTCTCATTATTGTAATAGGCAGGCCTTCGCATAATTTGCTCTGAGGACAATGTCCTTTTTGGTACTTTTTTAGGGAATATTTCTCTATATTTTTTATAGGACAATGTTGCAGAAAAACTAAATAAGACAATTGCCGTTAATGCATAATAGTTCTTTGGGTCTTTATTTATAATTTTTAATTTATTTTTAACTTTTTTAGGAATAGATTGGGAGTGGAATTGAATGAAGTGAGCTGTCTTGTATAAAGTCTCTTTTGCTTGGAGAAGTATTTTTTTGAAGTCAATTTTTGTGGCCTCTTTACTTTTTCGCAAGGAAAACTGAATTATCTTATTGTAGATATTAAATATATATGAGGAAGCTTTGTTCCATTTTTTTTGCAAATAAAGATTAATTTTGTCTTCGAACAGATCCCAACGCATGTATTCTCATCGGCAAATATTTAAATAACTGTCATCAACAACATTTAGTGTGAAAAATATTCCTCATTTTGTTTGGTTCATACGGTGAGAGATGAATGCTTTCGATAAAAGAAAAAAGGTGGGACATATGATCACTCGTTTTATCGGTGCACTATTTATTGTAGGTTTTCTATTTCAGCCAATTAACTTACTTGGGGAGTCTAAACCTCATGCTAGAGGTAACTTATTGAAAATATACGAAAAGAAACAGGGGGATAAAGATTTACGACTCTACTATATGGTTAAATCTAAACTTAAAACAAGAAATGATAAAATATATTTTCTTAACTTGAGCTTGAAGGACAAAAGAGTTTACGCAAAATATTTATTGAATGGTTCAGATGTCAGTTTTGAGAAACTTAGCCGTAACCTTTTGTTTTTTTAAAAATTTGAATATTAGTAAATATTTTGTATAACCCCTAGATTATTAAGATTTACCAATGAGGGTTTAATGTACTCAATGACTGGTTTTGGCTCAAGCGAAGGTGAGAGCACTAATTACAAAATTAATATTGAAATAAAATCTGTAAACAATCGTTTCAGAGATATCAGGTTTCGTATGCCAAACTTTTTAAGTTTTGTTGAAATTCCCATGCGAAAAAAGATCGAATCACTTTTTAAAAGGGGTTCATTTGATGTCTATATTTCCTTAAAAAAAGAGTCAAAAGAAGATCTGCTCATAGACTTTGAAAAATTAAACGGCTTTCTTAAAACATTTGAGAACAAAGTTAAAACAAACCTAAACATAACACTTTCTCCAGGACAGTTTTTGCGTTCTGAGTTTCAAGTTGATCAGGATTTATCAAAAGATGATAAAGAGCTACTGGCAAAGAATCTTTTAGATATTTTTGAAAAAGCCTGTGTAGAACTAAAGTCTGTTCGAAAAAGTGAGGGGGAGAGTATAAAAGGCCACCTTGAAAATTATGTCGATATGTTTGAAAAAGAATATTTGAAGATAAAAACTTTATCTAAAGATTACAGATTGGAAGTTGAGGAGAAGTTTAATGAGTCATTTGAAAAGTTTAAGAAAAAATTTGAGCTTGATGAAGGACGCTTTAACCAAGAAGTAATCCACACTCTTGAAAAAATGGATATTCAAGAAGAGATAGACCGATTAGAGGTCCATCTCAAAAAATTAAGATCCTTATTCGAAAAAGAAGAAATAGGTCGGCAAATTGATTTTTTACTTCAAGAAATTAATAGAGAAACCAATACTGTAGGGGCAAAATCAAACTCCAGCGAAATCTCTTCTAGCGTTGTACAAATGAAAACGTTTTTAGAGAAAGTAAGAGAACAAAATTTAAATATTGAGTAAAAAAATGGAAGAAAAGACGGGGAAATTAATTGTCATCGTTGCTCCCTCAGGGACAGGGAAATCATCTTTAATGAGGCGATTGAAAAAAGAAAACCTTCTACTTGATGAGTCTATCTCCTACACCACTAGGCCAATAAGGCCAGGAGAAGAGGATGGAAGAGACTACTTTTTTGTCGGTCATGATGATTTTAAGTCGATGATTAAAAATGATGAATTTATTGAGTGGTTTCTTGTTCATGGTGAATATAAAGGCACTTCTAAAAAGTTTGTAGAAAAGAAGGTTAATAAGGGACATAATTTAATTTTTGATTTGGATATTCAGGGCACTGATGCAATCAAAAAGTTTTTCCCCAAGCAAGCCATTGCCATATTTATAAAGCCTCCATCGTTTGAAGTTCTAAAAGACCGCTTGATAGGGAGAGGAACAGAAAGTGAAAATACATTGAAGGTTAGACTTGAAAATGCAAAAAAAGAATTAATGCGAAGTGATGACTACGATTATATTGTAGTCAACGATGACTTAAATCGAGCATATGAAGAGCTCAGGCAACTTGTCATTAAACTGATAAAATAAGCTATAATAAGGTGTAGATGGTTAATAATTTTGATTTTTCTCATGAACGTGAACTAGACTGTGATACTTTAATATCACGAGTAACCGCCTATTACCCTGATGCAGACTTTGTGATGTTTAGAAAAGCTTTTAATTACGCGACAAAGGCTCATGAAGGTCAAAAAAGACGGTCTGGAGAGGATTACATAATTCACCCCATAAATGTCGCCGCAACTTTAGTTAAACTAAGACTTGACCTGGATTCGATCATTGCTGGGTTGTTACATGATGTTGTTGAAGATTGTGGGATAGAACCAACGGAGATACAAGACGAATTTAATCCCGCAATTGCACAGATTGTCGTGGGACTCACTAAAATTTCAAAGATTAAATTCAAAACCAAAGAGGAGTCCCAGGCTGAAAACTTCAGAAAAATGGTCGTTGCGATGGCCAAGGATATTAGAGTAATTATTGTTAAGCTCGCGGACAGAATGCACAACATGCGAACTCTTCAATATGTATCTGAAGAAAAACAAAAAAAGATCGCAAAAGAAACTCTAGATATTTATGTTCCTTTGGCCATGAGACTTGGTATTAACTCTGTTAAGTCAGAGCTTGAAGACTTATGTCTACGGTTTCTTAAGCCTGAGACATATTATGAGTTACGTGAAAAAGTAGCGATGAAAAAAAGCGAGCGTGAAGGTTACATCAAAGATACTCGAAACATTTTAATTGAAAAATTTAATGAATACTCACTTAAAGCTGAAGTAAAAGGTCGCCCAAAGCACTTCTATTCGATCTATAAAAAAATAGCGAATAGAGGCGTTGACTACGATCAGATTCAAGATATTTTGGCGTTTAGAATTATCGTAAATAATATTACAGAGTGCTATAAATGCTTAGGGATAATTCATTCGTCTTATACGCCGATTCCTGGACGCTTTAAAGATTATATTGCAATACCAAAAGTAAATAACTATCAAAGTCTTCACACCACAGTCATTGGCCCCAAAGCAGAAAGAATTGAAATTCAAATTAGAACTCATGAAATGGACGAAGTTGCAGAGACAGGTGTCGCCGCACACTGGAAATACAAAGAGGGAATTGCCTCTGGTGCAAATAAGTTAGAGTGGGTTCAAGAACTTCTTGATTACAATCAAAGCGTAGAAAACAACTCTGAGTTTATGTATACCGTGAAAAATGACTTGGATGTCGGGGGTGTTTTTGTTTTTACACCACAAGGGGATGTTCGAGAACTACGATATGGCGCAACTCCATTAGACTTTGCTTATGCTGTTCATACTGAAGTTGGCCATAAATGTATTGGAGCAAAAATTAACGGTAGAATAGTTCCTCTTCGTCATCATTTAAAAAGTGGAGACACAATTGAGATACTTACTTCCAAAACACAAAAGCCCTCAAAGGACTGGCTTAATATTGTTAAGTCGGGCCGAGCTCGAGCAAAAATAAAGCAATGGCTCCAAAAAGAGGATCGAGAGAAGAAAAAAGAAGAAGGAACAGATATTCTCGAGAAAGCCTGCAGGGTTTATGGTTCATCGATAAAGCAAATTAAAAAGATTGGTGATGATAAGGTCGTTGTTGAAAAATTTAATATGGCCAACCTTGGAGACCTTCTAATTAACATCGGAGCTGGGAAAACAGATATTAAAGCTGTCATTCAGGAGCTACCGAGCCTTAAAAAAATTGTTGAAAAAGAAGAGGAAGTAAATAAGTTAAGTGAAATAGAAACTTTCTCACATAAAATAAAAAAATCCTCTAGATCAAAGTCAAATATGGATAATGCCGTCATCGTGGATGGCCTAGATGACTTAATGGTCCGCATGGCAAAATGTTGTAACCCTATTCCAGGTGACTCCATTCTTGGTTATGTGACAAGAGGAAGAGGAATCACTGTTCACACAAAAGAGTGTAAAAGAGTAAACTCTGCTGAGCTTGATCGCGAGGTAAATGTTGAATGGAATCCAAACCTTGGAATTAAATACCCTGTTACAATAAGAGTAATTACCCTGGATAAGCCAGGGATACTCTCACTGATTTCAAATCAAATCACTAATCAGGGAATAAATATTCGCTCTGCTATGGCCAAATCATTACCCGATAGGCGTGGTTCTTTCATTTTTGAAATTGAGGTTGGAGATTATTCTGAACTTCTAAAATCAATCCACAATATCGAAGCCTTGGAGGAAGTAATTAGCGTTCAACGTGTTTAATTAGACTTCTTCAATCTCAGGTGTCCACATAGTTAGCATAACAAAGTTTCGAATATACTTAATCATTTCAAAGTGAAGTTTCTTTAGTGATCTTAAACTTTTATAATTTGAAGGTTTCCCTTGGTAAAATATTTTAAATTCATCACTGGGAAGAGTTAACTGATCAAAAATCATTTTTATTCTAGGAATATGATAGTCACTTGAAATCACTAGGACTCGTTTTATTTCTTGGTGATGTCTTATATATCGCAGCGTCAAGATTGCATTTTCGACGGTGTTACTGGCAACATAATCAATTTCAAAAAAATTAATATTAATATCTTCTGGTAGATCTTTTGGAATTATATTTTCGAGTGAGTTTTTTTTATAGACTCCAGTGATAAAAATATTGGATAAATTATGTTGTTGGGCCATATCAATCGCCAAAGAAATTCTTCCCTTGTCTCCAGTAGGGACAACGATTAAATCTGGAGATCTGTTGAAAAAGTAGTCAGTTGTTTTTTGGGAAATTTCATCACTGCTTTTAATAATATAAAACATAAAAATGATGGCGATAATGTAAAAAGAAATTAGCGCTATAATTATTTTTCTGTAGTCCAGCTTTGATGGTGGCTTTTCTATTGGAAATAAATATCTCTTTTTTTTAAAAAACATTTACCCAGCTATAACTTCAATTTCAACAAGGGCACCTTTTGGTAATGCCGCTGCTTGAACACAGCTTCTTGCTGGATATGGTGCCGTAAAATATTCAATATAAGCTTTGTTAACTTTATCAAAGTCAGATAAATCCTGAAGAAAAATAGTTGTTTTGAGGATATTTTCTCTTTTTAGGTTTTGTGATGTAAGTAGGCCGTCAATATTTTTCATTATTTGAGATAGCTGTTCATCAAAGGACTCGCTCATTATATTCGTTTGTGGATTGATCCCAATTTGACCCGAAAAGTAGAAAACACCGTTAAACTTAACCCCTTGAGAGTAAGTACCTACGGCTTCTGGGGCAAGGTCAGTTTTTATAATTTCTTTCATTGTTACTCCGAAAGTGTTCCAGTAAGGATAGTCATGTTTGTCATCTCAGAAATTGTAGCAGTTCTTGCAAAAATATTCACATTCTTTCTCATAGGAACAAGTACAGGTCCAATTGTTGTACAGTCACTCAGTTGTGTCAGTAATTTATAGCTTATGTTTGCTGAGTTTAAGTCTGGAAATATTAAAATATCTGCGCTGCCATCTAAACTTGAAAAAGGAAAAAGATTATTAAGAATTGAAGGGTTTATAGCGACGTCTGCTTGCATCTCCCCATCGCAAACAATATCTGGGTACTTTTCTTTGGTGATTTCAACGGCCATCTTTTGATTGGTCGCCGTTTTATTTGAGCCAAAATTTGAATAGCTTAAAAATGCTATTTTAGGCTTTCTATTCATAACTTTTTCAAATAATTTACTCGTGCTTGAGGCAATGTCAGCGAGGTCCTCAGGGCCTGGGTTTAGTTGAGCGGTACAATCGGCAAGAAAAATAGTTCGGTCCTTGTAGGTAAGAATATATATTCCTGCCGCTTTGTGGCCTTCTTTGGTTCCAATTACCTTTTTAATTGGCTTGAAGCATTCTGGGTAGGTTAGTGATGGCCCACTCATAACGGCATCAACAAACCCTGCGTCAGCGAGCATTGAGCCAAAGAAGTTATTTTGCGAAGCATGCTCAATGGCCATGGAGATCGTAACGCCATTTCTTTTATTTTTTTCAAAGTATGATCGATAAAAGTCTTGAAAGCTTTGGTGTTGAGATGGAGTTATAATCTCCACATCTTTTAAATCCTCTAGTCCGTGCTTATCCATTTTGTCGAAGATTCTTTCTTTGTTACCGATAAGAACAGGAGTGATCAATTCTTTTTTTCTAAGGTCTTTTATTACTTGTAAGACTCTTGAGTTTCTTCCTTCTGTAAAGGCGATTTTAACAGGTGATTTTTTCTTATTATTCATTACTCTTAATTTGTCTCTAAGCTTTTTCATAAAGTCGCCACTTGTATCAAGCTTTGATTCTAAATAACTTGAATATTCATCCAGGTCAGCGATAGCAGCCTTTGCAACTCCAGAGTCCATCGCTGCCTGAGCAACGGCGGGAGCAACCCTCGTTAAAACTCTTTTGTCGAATGGTTTGGGGATTAAGTAGTCTTTCCCAAAGCTAAAGTCCTCATTGCCATATGCAAGCTTTACCTCTTCTGTGACCTCTTCTTTTGCCAAGCTTGCTAATGCTTTTACGGCCGCAAGTTTCATCTCTTCATTAATTGTCGTTGCTCTTACATCAAGAGCTCCTCTGAAAATAAAAGGAAAACCAAGAACATTGTTGATTTGATTGGGGAAGTCACTTCTACCAGTGGCCATTATGGCATCGTTTCTTACTTCATGAACTTCATGAGGAAAAATCTCAGGGGTTGGGTTCGCCATAGCAAAAACAATAGGATTCTTGGCCATTGATTTAACCATGTTTCCTGTAACTGTCTTAGGTACACTTAGTCCTAAAAATGCGTCAGCATCCTTCATAACATCTTCAAGGGTTTTTAAATTCGAGTCATTCATAAAGTCTTTTTTATATTTATCTAAAGACTCTTCTCGTGCTTTTGAAATTAGCCCCTTGGAGTCACACATGAATATATTTTCTTTTTTTACACCAATTTGAATAAGCGTTCTTGCACAGCTCATGGCAGCTGCTCCGGCACCGTTGAAGACAATTTTCATCTCTTCTATTTTTTTTTCAATAAGCTCAACGGCGTTTAAGAACCCCGCCGCACAAATTATTGCCGTTCCGTGTTGATCATCATGAAACACCGGTATATTCATTTTTTCTCGAAGAATTGTTTCTACCTCAAAGCACTCGGGTGCTTTAATATCTTCAAGGTTGATTCCTCCAAAAGTTGGCTCCATTGCAGAGATAGTACGAACCATTCCCTCAACACTGTCCTCATTTATTTCAATATCAAATACATCAATGTCAGCAAACTTTTTAAACAGAACCCCTTTTCCTTCCATTACAGGTTTTCCCGCAAGAGCTCCAATATTTCCAAGCCCAAGTACCGCAGATCCATTTGAGATAACACCAACAAGGTTGCCTTTAGCAGTATACTCGTAAGCAAGTGATGGATCCCTTGCAATCTCTCTACATGGCTCAGCAACACCAGGGGTATAAGCTAGAGAGAGGTCTCCAGAACTTGATGTGGCCTTACTTGGAATAACTTCAATTTTTCCAGGTCTTGGGTTTTGATGATAGTCTAGAGCTTGTTTTTTTAATTCGTCTTTATTCATAGGACTCTTCCCGTTTTTGAGTGAAAATAAAATATAAGTATATTGATACTGTTGTAAGGGCACCAATATAAATTTCGTCTACATTGGTAAAAAAGCCTTCATGGGAAGTATTTCTCCACCACGAAGTAGTCACAACACCTGATAAACAAGTGATAATAAATTGGTCATCGGTAATACGTTTTTTTAGAGTATGTCCAAGTATTACAGGTAACAAAAGGCAAGCTGCAGAGTAACTTCCAAGAGTCTTCCAAACAGACTTAATATCTCCATCAAAAAAGATGGCCATTAGATAGGCAAATAAAGCAGCGAAAATTGTCCCAAAAAATTGAGAGTACCTTTTGGTTCTTAGTTTTTCTGGGGATAAATCATAACTTATTGTCGCTCCACTAAGAAATAAATAACTATCTAGGGTGGATAGAATAGTGGCCAGTATTGCTGCCAGGAAAAAGCCTCTAAGCCCTTCAGGCAGAAGCTGAATCGCATAAGTTATGTAAGCAGTTTTTGCTTCTGCTTCAGGGATGACGGCCCTGGCATACATCGCTCCAAAAGTGGTGCAAATATCAAAAGCGGCCCAGATTAATGTTGAGATGAGGATACCTTTTTTCGCAACTTTTGGTGACTTGGCCGCAAAACATCTTTGGTAAAAATTTGGGTCGACTAGAGTTGAAAGGGCGATCATTCCCCAAATAAAAGTAGTAGCTACCGAATTTGTCCCGGTGAGTGAAAAGTGAGTTTCTGGAAGATTGCTTTTTAAAAATTCAATGCCACCGAAACTTGAGATTGATAAAATTAAGACAATGGCGACGCCGGAGCACATGACAAAAAATTGAATAAGGTCTGAAAAAACGACAGATCTTAAACCTCCAAAACTTGAGTAGCTAGCAACTAATAAAAGACCGATACTCATTGAAAGTTCAAAAGAATAGCCGCTTAGAAGTTGTATGAATAATCCAATGCTAATTGCATATGAAATTGGTAGTACATTAAAAAAATTAAAAAATGCTCCAAGTAAACCAGATTTTTTTCCGAACATTTTTTTTATTAAATCTGGTAGTGTAACTGCCTTGTAGGGAGCGATTTTATCAACCATGAAAAAAGCAAAAGCTATGTAAGCAATATACCAAAAAACGCCTTGGGTGATGAAATTATATATGCCTTGGTTAAAGGCAATTTTTGTGACACCGAAAATACCTCCGTACCAAGTAGCAACTAAAGTTGCGATAAACATTGGAAGTGTAAGTTGGCGCCCCATAATCAGGTGGTCTAGGGCAGAAGTGTCTTTTTTATTTTTTTTCTTTTTAGATAGTCCGTAAAAGACACTAATATAAGTAACTCCCAAGATAATAAAAAAAACAGGCCAATCAAGTATTCCTAATTGGCCTGTGATATTAATATTTGGAGAGAACTCTTTCATGCTCTATGCCTTCAAAGAAAAGTTTAACCCTTAACTACGAAATTACAGATTTTTCCAGGAACAAATATTTCTTTAACAATATTTTTTCCCTCAATGAACTTTGCGACACCTGGCTCAGCTTTGGCCTTTGCAAAGAAATCGTCTTTTGAAATTTCTTTTTCGACCTCAAGTTTTCCTCGCATTTTTCCATTGACCTGAATTGCAATCGTTACTAGGTCTTCTTTGGCAAGACTGGGGTCAAATGAGGGAAAGCTTTCATAGGCTAGGGATTGATCCTGTCCAAGCAGGCTCCACATTTCCTCTGCTGTATGAGGAGCATAAGCTGATAGTAAAAGAGTGAAGGTTTTTGCCGTTTGTTTTGTGACCTTTTTCTTTTTTGAACATAAATTTGTGAAGATCATCATTTGTGAAATCGCCGTATTAAACCTCATACCTTCAGTGTCACTTTCGACTTTTTGTATTGTTTGATGAAGTGATTTTAATACTTCAACATCTTCTTCTCCGTCGGCCCAGTTGTTTGAGTCTCCAAAAAATCTAAAAGCTTTCGCTATAAAAGAATATACACCTTTAACTCCGTTAGTTTGCCATGGCTTAACTTTTTCTAAAGGTCCCATGAACATCTCATAACACCGAAGACTATCTGCTCCAAACTGCTCAACAACGAGATCAGGGTTAACAACATTACCTCTTGATTTACTCATTTTCTCACCATCTTCTCCTAGGATCATTCCTTGGTTCACTAGCTTTTGAAATGGTTCTTTCGTCGACACGAGTCCTAGATCAAATAAAACTTTATGCCAGAACCTTGCGTAAAGAAGATGTAAAACGGCATGCTCAACTCCTCCAACGTAAAGATCAACAGGCATCCAATATTTTTCCGCATCTGGATCCCAAGCTTTATTTTCATTGAGAGGGTCACAAAACCGTAGGTAGTACCAACAGCTACCGGCCCACTGAGGCATTGTGTTTGTTTCTCTTTTTGCTGGCCTTCCTGTTTTTGAACAAGTGATGTTGAGCCACTCATCAATTGTTGCCAGTGGTGACTCACCAGTTCCCGATGGTTCATAAGATTGAACTTCTGGAAGAGCGACTGGAAGTTCATCTTCTTCAAGGCAACGAACGGTTCCATCTTCATACTTTAGAATAGGAAATGGTTCTCCCCAGTAACGTTGACGAGAAAAGATCCAATCACGAAGTTTGTAATTTGTTTTTGCTTCACCTAATTTTTTATCCTCAAGCCATGAAATCATTTGATCTATGGCCTCTTTTTTTCCGAGCCCGTCCAAAAAATCAGAGTTGATATGAACGCCATCTCCTGTAAAGGCTTCTTCATCGAGATTACCTCCATCAAGCACGGGGATAATTTCAAGGTCAAAAGTTTTAGCAAACTCATAATCTCTTTCATCGTGTGCCGGTACGGCCATAATGGCGCCAGTGCCATAGCTTGCTAGGACATAATCAGCGATCCAAATAGGAATTTTTTTATTGTTCACAGGGTTGATCGCAAAAGCACCAGTGAAAACACCAGACTTTTCTTTTGCTAGCTCTGTTCGCTCAAGATCTGACTTTTTTGCAGCGGCCTCAACATAAGCGTTTATTTTTAGTATTTGTTCTTCAGTTGAAATCTGTTGAACAAGATCGTGCTCAGGAGCAAGTACCATATAAGTTGCGCCAAAAAGTGTATCAGCTCTTGTAGTAAAAACCTCAATTCTGTGATCACGAGACTCTGTTTTAAATGCAACACTGGCTCCCACAGACTTTCCAATCCAGTTTCTTTGCATCTCTTTGATATTATCAGGCCAATCAAGTGAGTCGAGGTCCTCCAATAGTTTATCTGCATACTCAGTTATTTTAAGCATCCATTGCTTCATCGGTTTTCTTACAACCTCATGTCCTCCACGTTCGGATTTTCCATTTACAATTTCCTCGTTCGCGAGAACAGTTTTGAGAGCAGGGCACCAATTTACTTGGATTTCGTCCTCGTATGCTAACCCTTTGTTGTAAAGTTTTGTGAAAATCCATTGAGTCCATTTATAGTAATCAACTTCACTTGTGGCGATTTCTCGGTCCCAATCATAACTAAAGCCAAGTGACTTAAGCTGCCTTCGAAAGGTATCAATATTTTTAAGAGTGGTTTCTCTTGGGTGCGTTCCCGTCTGCATGGCGTAATTTTCTGCAGGAAGGCCAAAGCTATCAAACCCCATTGGGTGTAAAACATTATAGCCCTTCATTCTTTTGTATCTAGAAACGATATCACTTGCGGTGTATCCTTCAGGATGACCAACATGTAGTCCTGAGCCAGAAGGGTAAGGAAACATATCTAAGGCATAAAATTTTGGCTTTTCACTTTTAGAGTTTGATTTAAACGTCTTGTTGTCATCCCAATATTTCTGCCATTTTTGATCAATATCTTTAAAGTTGTAGTCCATTTTCTTCCCCGAGTAGTGGTGGCCAATAAAGTGATGTTATTCATAGCTGAAATTGTATTCATTGGAAATTTGAAAAAGGCGAGAATTGGCCAATATTTCCCAACTTCATGGGAATAATTAGACCCGTGGAAAACTTTTCCTACAGGGGTTCGGTATGATTCAAGTACATGAAAAACGCAGGGCAAATATATGGAACTATATCGGAATCGTAAAAGTAATGATCAAAAAGAAACTAGAGAGGTAAACTGGCGAAAATTCGTCAGTAAATCAACTTTGCCACCGAAACTCCCTCAAGAATACTTCACTTTGAGTCCCGAGCTTGAAAATGCTCGACTGTTTGGTTTTTTTAGGCGGCATAATGTTGTTGTAACTAAAAGAGTTGTCGATTTAGGAGATGGGCAATTTTGCTTAGATTTTATTTGGGAGAGTGACTACCTGAAGGTTCTTAAAAGGAAAAATGAACTAAATTTAATACGTGAATTTGCTAATATGGCCCAAGAGGAATTTGAGGTGACTCTTGTTCATGAACATAGAAGATTTTCACTGTCTAAAAAAATTGGCCTAAGGGTAAGAAGGTCCTGATGAAAAAGAATTCTTTTTATTTTTTAGGGGTGATCTCAATGGTCGTGATTACCTACTTGTCAGTCGTTTCTATTAAACAATATAGCTTTTACGATACTAATTACAAAAAATGGCAAAACGCGGAGAATGCATGGCAGAAAATACAGCGTAATAGCCTAACCCCAAAAGAGTGGGGTGATTTAAAAATAACTTCCGAAATAAATAATTCTATTGAATCAGAAAAAAGAGTTAGACGGACATTAACCGTTTTTAATAAGCACTACCTTCAAAAAAAGTACTTAGAAACAAATGCGGGGAATGTTATTGTTAAAAGTATTGATTGGAGAGATGTCTTAAGTGAAAACTATGTTGGTTTTGAGAGTATTAAAAAAGATATTCAACTTAATTTAAACTTTTACTCAAAAATAAAAAGACAACTTAAAAAAAATAGCGATTTAAGTGTAGTTAATAAGTCATTGTCTAAGCGAAAATTTGATCAGACCTTAATGAAATTAATTATTACTTTTGTTCTTATTTCTTTAATGTCCGCTGGTTATCATTATCTTTATTCGGAGAAGTATTTTTATCGAAAAATATCTAGCTCCCCAAATGAAAAAAAATTAAATGTTGAAGTTAATGAGATTAGTGAAATGTCCGCTTGGAGTTTTGGAGACCTTGTTGATGATTTTTGTCACGAGGTTCGCTTGAAGTGCCATGGAGCAGAGGTGCTTTTAAAGGTTGATCCAATTTATGTGGATAGAAAAACCTATGAGAACTTTGAGCTCGCATTGAAATCATTAGTTAAAATAACCGAATTTCTGCATATGAAACGTTGCGTTCGTCTACATGTCAGTGTTTGGAATTCAAATGACAAAGTATATTTGTTTGCAGACTTTTTAGGTGTTCACCTAGAACAGGAAATGGCCTCTAATGGGCATTTGGCGAATAAGTTACTTCAGATGGAAAATCTAATGGCCCCTCATAATGCTATTGTTAAGTTATTAAGTTTTGGAAATAAAAATAAAACTCGTTTAGTTTTAAATTTTAATCCATCTCTTCATGGTCGAAAGAGGGTAGAAATAACTCAACAAAGTGCTTAGAAAGTCGATGAGCATTCATAATGCGCAATTTGATGTTGTTACCTTTTTTTAGCTTGTTAATTCCAACCTCCGCTTACTCAAATACCGAGTTCGTGCGGAATGATTTATTTTTTTATTCCTTAATATTTTTAAATATCTCATTGATTTTTTGTTGCATTTTGTTATTGAGAAATCACCAAGGTCGTGCAGAAAATTCATCTCCTAATGAAATTAGAGAGAATGTAAATGAGCCAAAAAAGATTTATGGTGTGGAAAGGCTAAAGGAGCTATTCTCCTGTGACTTTGAAGCAGCAAGGGCACTGACATTACAAACCTTGGAAAATGAGAAGGAAATTGGATTATACTTAATATCAAAACTGCCTTTACGAGAATTAATCGAACTTCGGAAAAGCTTAAATAGCTCTCAAATTGAAACTTTTTTTACTTGCTTAAATAGTAATTCACTATGCTTAAACCAGGATATTAATTTAGAGTATGAGCAAAAAATACTTTCTTATGTTTATAACTTTTCCTTTAGAGAAGGTAAAAATAACAGGTATGAAGTTATTAGAGCAGAGCGATGGGCCGCTTTAATTAAAAAAGATACCGAACTCGGAAAATATTTATTTTTATTTTCAGAGATGAATTTTATTGCAAAGGTCTTTTCGTTTTTGGAAAAGGAAGACATAAACCTTGTGATGGATCTAGTTTTTGAAGACAAAAATGACATTCAAACCATTAGTAAAAAAGTGGATGAATTTTTAAATAAAGCTCAAAAAGATATAGAGATTAATAATGACTTTCAAAAAATGCTTAATTATTTCACTAAATATAATGACGACCATCTTGGCCTAGGTATAGAGAAAATTTCGATATTTCATAAAAATGAAATTAAGGTGTTTGATATTTTAATTAAGAATATCTCTCCAACGCTATTAACTCTAATTTCTTCTGAAATATTTAATGACTTAAGGCATAAGTTTTCAAAAGGAGAGTTTTATAGATACCTTATTTGTCTTCCTCAAGAAAAAAGGGCCGTACTATTTAATAAGTTTTTAAAACCAAACTCTAATGATGTGGACGAATATAAGAGGTTTCTAACTTCTTCAAATGGTGATTTAAACCAAGAAGACGAACAGATATATTTTAAAAAGAAGTTTCATGAAGTAATTACGAGTAATACAGAGTTGTATAAGGAGCTTTTTAATTACTGGAAATTACCATTAAAGAGGCTAACTAGTGGAATGAGCTTTGAGAACTCTTTTAAAGACTATTATTCGCTCAAGAAATCAGCTTAAATTTGACACTCATCAAACCCAAAATGGATAATGATTCTTTTTAAAAAAAGGATAATCCATGCATCTAGTACCAAATTATATAAACGGTAAATTCTCAACTTCTGAAGGGACTGATTTTACATCAGTAATTAATCCGTTTGATGAAGTTGAACTAGCTCGAACTCCTTACTCTAAATCAGAGGAAGTTTTAGTGGCGATTGATGCAGCAAAAGATGCCTTTTCCAGTTGGTCAAAACTTCCGGTGATTGATCGAGTACAGCCTCTTTTTAAATTAAAAGGTCTTCTCGAAGAAAATGCCAAGGAGATTTGTGAGATTTTAACGAAAGAGCATGGAAAAACTTATAAAGAGTCTTGGGGAGATCTTCTTCGAGGCATTCAAATGGTTGAAGTGGCAACGGGAATGCCAAGCTTGATGCAAGGAGAAGCACTTCAAGATGTCGCTAGAGGAATTGATAGTTATTCTTATAGAAAGCCTCTAGGGGTGTTTGCGGGAATTAATCCTTTTAATTTTCCTGCAATGGTTCCTATGTGGTTTTGGCCGTTTGCGGTGGCGAGTGGGAATTGCTTTATCGTAAAGCCAAGCGAGCGGGTTTCAATGACTCAAGAAGCAATTTTTAAGTTGATTGACCAAAGTGGTTTTCCTCCAGGGGTTATCCAAATGGTTAATGGCTCAAAAGACGTGGTTAATCAACTTCTTGAAAGTAATGATATTAAAGGTGTTAGTTTTGTTGGCTCAACTCCAGTGGCAAAATATATTTACGAAAAAGGATGCGCGCACAAAAAACGCGTTCAAGCTCTTGGTGGAGCAAAAAACTTTCTTGTGATGACCCCTGACGCTAAAATTGAAAAATCAGTTCAAGCGATGGTTGATAGTTGTCTTGGTTGCGCTGGGGAAAGGTGTCTTGCGGGAGCTGTTCTCGTTGGTATTGGTGATGGTTATGAAAAAATGCGAGACGAAGTTCTTCGCGCGGTGAAAAATATAAAAATTGGTGATGGACTTAACCCTGAAACCACTATGGGTCCTGTTATTTCAATGGAAGCAAAAAATCGGGTCCTGCAAGATATTGAGCAGGCAAAGGCGGAAGGCGCTGAATGTATTTATGCCGGTGAGTCTCAAGAAAATTTAATGAAAGGTTACTTTATTGCTCCTCATGTTTTTGAAAATGTAAAACCGGGAAGTTTACTTGCCACAAAAGAAATTTTTGGGCCGGTTATATCACTCATGAAAGTTGATACTCTTGGGGAAGCGATTAAGCTTATTAATTCATCAAGCTTTGCTAATACCTGTTCTATTTTTACAACAAATGGCATGGCCGCTAGAGAATTTTCTCAAAATGTTCATCCCTCCATGGTTGGGGTGAATCTTGGTGTTCCTGCCCCAATGGCATTTTTTAGCTTCGGTGGATCAAAAGATTCTTTTTATGGAGACGTAAAAGTTCATGGGAAGTCATCCGTAGAGTTTTTTACAGAAAAACTAACTGTCATGCAGCGCTGGTTTAATGAAGACAAAAATGAAAACCTTAACCCGCATTGGGATAAAGATTAAAAAAAGGAAGCCAGACTGGCTTCCTTTTTAACTTTTTTAAAAGAAATTTTATTTAAGAGAAATAAAACCAGATAGAAAAAATAACTACGCATAAAAGAAGTGATAAAATCGCGTCTTTTTTCTCTTCATCATTAAAGCTCATACCGCCAGGTGTTCTGGTTAGAGCTAATTGAGCTTCTGTTTGAGTTTGAGGGCTTAATTTACTGGCAATGGTAAAGACTACTGAGCAGATAACAAACAGGATGAAAGCGAAGTGAAGAAAGTTTATTTCTACAAAATTTTGGAGAATTGGCGAAAGAGTTACTTTACTTGAGGCAAGCTCAAGCCCGAGTCTTGAGACACCAATAATAAAACCAGACCACAATGCCCAAAGAGCGCCAGTGGAATTTAGAGTTTTAAATAAAATCCCAAAGATAAAAACAGAGGCGATTGGAGGTGAAATATAGGCCTGAACTTTTTGAAGGTAAGTAAATAGCTCGCCAGAAATTATTTTCATGAGTGGAATCCATGCCATTCCCATGAAAACAAGAATGACTGTACAAAATTGGCCAAAGGCCACAAGTTTTTTTTCTGAAGTATTTGGAGAAAGCTTTTTATAAAAGTCATAAGTTATAAGAGTCGAGCAGGAGTTAAAAACAGAGCTTAGTGAGCTCATAAGTGCTGCAAGTAATGATGCGATCAAAAGACCCTTTAAGCCTGTTGGGACAACACTACCTATCAGGACAGGAAGAGCCTGGTCATTAGAGGCTAGTTCAAGCGCTCCTTTTTGAGAAAGGGCGTAGGCAATAAGACCCGGAATGACAAAGATAAAAAGAGGGAGGACTTTTAAAAAGCCGCCAAAGATTGTTCCTCTTCTTGCTTCAGTAATATTTTTTGCTGATAAAACTCTCTGGACAACAAATTGATCAGTACACCAGTACCAAACTCCAAGTATTGGTGCCCCGAAGATTATTCCTGTCCAGGGAAAGTCTTTATGTGTTGCTGGCTTCCACATGGACATAAAATCGACAGGAATTGTTGCTTGAAGTTCACTCCAACCACCAAGTTGATCTAATCCAAAAATAGTTAAAAGGATGGAGCCAAGAATCATGATAACCATCTGCACGGCGTCAGTGTAGATGACCGCCCGAAGTCCACCAAATACTGTGTAAACCCCTGTGGCAATGACAACGATGGAGGCGCCGGTCCAAAATGGGACACCAATAGTTTCAAAAACGACTGCTCCAGCGTAAATGGTGGCGGAGATCTTTGTGATAACGTAGGCTAAAACAGAAATAACAGATAGGTACATTCTTGCCCCAGAGGAGAATCTCATCTCCAGAAATTCCGGCATCGTGAATACACCGGACTTAAGATAAAAGGGGACAAAAAACCAGCCTAAGATTAGTAGTATGAAGCAAGCTAAAATTTCAAATTGCGCGACGGCAACACCAGAGGAAGCCCCTGTTCCGGCAAGCCCGATGAGATGCTCGGATCCGATGTTGGAGGCAAAAAGAGATGAACCTACGAGAAACCAACTTAGATTTCTTCCGGCCAAAAAGTAATCGCTTGATTCACTATTTGATCTATCTTTTTTTGTGAGAAAAAAAGCGGTGTAGAAAATAATTAAAAAATAAATTCCAATTGTTATGACATCTGCTGTTGATAAATCAATCACTTTATCGGTACCCTTGCTAAAAATTTGTAAGAAACATTAGTTTTATTTTAAGAGTAAGAGAGTGTAAACGATTCACTCTAACCAAAAGGGTTTTTAATGAAAATAGCAGTTTTATTAACATCTTTATTCATTAATTTTAATGCTTTTGCTGAAGAAGCCTTTGGTTGGCCGGGCCTAACACCTAATTGGGCATCTGCTCAAAAAATCAGTGTTGGTACTAGTTATTCAAAAGAGCAAAAAGATAAAAATTCACTTGTTTGGTACTCGGCAGCTGGTGGGATCTTAACAGAAACTTACTATCCATCGATTGATACTCCTCAGATAAAAGATGCGCAGCTTCTTATTACTGATGGAAAAACTTTTTTTATTGAGGAGAAAGACCTTGATCACAAAGTAGAAGTTTTAAGCCCAAGTTTAATAAAGCTCATTAATACAGATAAAAAAAATAGATTCAAAATTGAGCACATCATTTTTACCTCACAAGATAAATCGGTTCTTATTGATAAAATAAGAATTACTTCAAATGTTAAAGGGCTCATGTTTTATCATTTAGTTAATTCATCACTTGAAGGTAATAGCTTTAGAGATAACGTGAACGCGAATGCTGATCATCTAGAGTTTTACGAGGGAAAAACTAAGGTCCACGTAACAAGCTCAAAAGGATATGAAAAAACTTCTGCGGGGTTTGTTGGATTTAGTGATGGCTTTCAAGATTTAAAAGATAACTTTAAAATGGATTGGAGTTACTCTTCAGCAAAAAATGGAAACGTTGCAGGTACAGGGAAACTAAAGGTCTCCCCAAAAAGAGGTGTTTATGATTTATACCTGAGCTACTCTTTTGATCAGGCTAATTCACTTATAAATATTAAAAATGAATTGGCCGCGTACGAAAATGGCTGGAGAGAATATTTTTCTGCGTTAAGCATTCCAAACGTTTTAAAAAATAGAAGCGAATATTCAAAAGATCTTTATTTGAGATCATTATTTGTTATGAGAGCACTAGAAGATAAACTCAAGCCAGGTGCGATGATTGCTTCACTTTCTCACCCTTGGGGACAAGAAGTTAAGCAAGAAGAAAATGTTATGCATGGCGGATATCATTTAATTTGGCCACGAGATTTGTTTCATGTCTCTGTCGCATTACTCACTGCAGGGGATAAGCATTCTGCTTACAGAGCATTAAGGTTCTTAAAAAATATTCAATATAAATCAGGAGAATGGAATTACGCGGAAAGAGTAATTCCTAAGTTTGGCGCGTTTCCTCAAAATGTTTGGACAACAGGAAAAGAATACTGGGGTGGATTACAAATTGATCAAGTGGGTTATCCTGTTCAGCTATTTTTTCACTTATATAAAAAATCAACAACTGCTGAAAAAAGAGAACTTCTTAAAGAGTTTTCTCCAATGGTAAAAGCGGCTTTAGACTTTATTAAATATTACGGGCCATGGAGTGCACAAGAGCGCTGGGAAGAAAACTTTGGTATTTCGCCAAGTTCATTTTCAGTAGCTGCAACTGCGCTGATCCTTGGTGATAAAATTTTTCCAGGTGAGTACTATAAAAAAACAGCAATGGGTTGGTTAAATAACCCAGGTGATAATATTCACACATGGACTTTTACCAATGCAGGAATTTACGGAAACGGAGAGTACTACTTAAGAGTATCTGGTTGTGATACTTACATTGGTACATGGAATCCAAATGTAGATGTTGATTGTCATATTGCAAACTCTGGAGCGCGTGTAAGCCAGCTATCAATTTTAGATCAAGGGTTTTTAAAGCTATCTTTAATGGGACTCGTTGATGCAAATGATCATCGTGTCAAAAACTCTCTTAATATTTTGAATCAAAATATTAGAGTGAAAACACCGAATGGTTACGGCTGGTATAGATATAGCTTTGATGCTTACGGAGAAGAAAAAAGAGGAAGATTATGGCCTCTACTTAGTAGTGAGCATGGAAGGTATTACATTCAGCTTCAAAAGAGCACTGGCGTATCTAAGAAAAATGAAATCGAAGATGTTTTCGATAGCTACCTTGGGTTTTCAAATGTTGGGCAAATGCTTCCAGAGCAAGTTTTTGAGTACAATGGTGAGGGCACTGAAGCGGCAACTCCTCTGGCATGGTCACACGCAGAGTATGTTAAATTAATTTGGAGCATGGAAGAAAATAGAAATATTACTAATTTACTAAAATGAATAGAATAGAAATTTTAGTTTTGGAAATTTTTCTCTAAGAATCTTTTTTTCTTTTTTACTCAAAACGACTACTAATCCTATGAGTAGAAAGACGAAGCCATAAGAAAATGAAATAGTAATAAATCGGACTAATGTCCATTCTTCAAGCTTTAGGTTGTACGTTAAATAAAGAAGTAATCCTACTGGGAAAGGTAGAGACAGTACTGTCCTCATATAGCAGTGGCATATATATTCCCATCTTGAGATTTTTAACTTCTTAAGTGTTAATCTTTTTGCTCCCATGTAGTGAACAACAAAAGTTAACATTGCCTTGAAAAAAGCATAGTGAACAATTCCATACATTTTAATGATAAATATTGCCGCCAGTGAATTTCCAATAATTTCAAAGAAAGCATACTTACTCATAACTTTTTCATCATCCGACATGATTAGATAATTTCTATTAACACTACTTAAAACCATT
>Ga0233434_1000138_pt1 | contig 96929 bp, 113 predicted proteins | sample SI_122_August201_4_FD_182738 | JGI IMG/M metagenome (GOLD analysis project Ga0233434, IMG submission 182738) | Seawater microbial communities from Saanich Inlet, British Columbia, Canada - SI_122_August2016_120_MG | ecosystem: Environmental > Aquatic > Marine > Inlet | place: Canada: British...
ACGAAGTAGATAAATTTATAAAAGAAATTCCGCAAATTATGCAAAATGTTGCCAAACTCGATATTCCGCTTCTTGTAGAAATTAATGCAGGCGAAAATTGGGAGAAAGCACATTAATAATTTATTAAGGACAATTTAAACAAAATGAATTTTTCTTGGCGTAATCTTTAGTATTGAAAATAATGTATATGATTATTACAATGACGCATCGACATGATTATTGGCAAACACAAACTTAAAAATAATATTATTTTAGCTCCGATGGCTGGGGTGACGGACAGGCCATTTCGAATGTTATGTAAAAAATTTGGAGCGGGTATGGCAGTAAGTGAGATGGTGACATCAAACTCACTTCTTTACGGAAGTGAAAAAACTCTTAGGAGAGCAAATCATGATGGAGAAGTAGCCCCCATATCAGTTCAAATTGCAGGTGCAGATCCAGATATGATGGCCAAAGCAGCGCAATATAATATGAATCGAGGAGCTCAGATTATTGATATCAATATGGGCTGTCCTGCAAAAAAAATATGTAATGTAATGGCCGGCTCTGCATTACTTAAAGAAGAAAAATTAGTAAAAAAAATACTCGAGTCTGTAGTTAAATCTGTAGCCATCCCTGTCACACTTAAAATAAGAACAGGTTGGGACAAAAATAATCGTAATGCTGTTACTATTGCCAAGATTGCAGAGGATGCTGGCATCCAGGCACTCACTATGCATGGCAGAACGCGTGCATGTCTTTATATGGGTGATGCCGAATATGACACTATCGCATCAGTGAAGCAGAAAATCAAAATGCCTCTGATAGCAAATGGTGATATCACCTCTCCCGAGAAGGCTAAATTTGTATTGGAATATACAGGGGCTGATGCTGTAATGATTGGTCGAGCGGCCCAAGGAAGACCATGGATATTTAGAGAAATTGAGTATTACTTAAAAACAGGTACATACTTAACAAGGCCAACTAATCAGGAAATTCATCAAACTACAATAGATCACGTGAAAGATCTTTATGAATTCTATGGGAACAATAAAGGCTTAAGAATCGCTAGAAAACATATATCATGGTATACGAAGGGCTTGAAGAACTCAGCCTATTTTCGTGCGGCTATGAATCAAATTGAAGAAAATAATGAACAGATTGACTATATTCATTTATTCTTTGAGGATCTAAGTAAAAAAAATAAATATATTACATATGAAGACCATTTAAATAACAAAGAACTCGCTATAAGATAATGAAAAAGAATTTGCCAGATAATATTGATACTCTTCTTGATCAATATTTTAATGATTTAGATGGTGATCAACCAAGCACCATTTATGAAATGGTAATTAATACAGTAGAAAAACCACTTCTTATATATATCATGAATAAAACAGAGGGCAATCAAAGTAAGGCAGCAAAAATGTTAGGCCTCAATAGAAACACACTTAGAAAAAAACTTAAACAATATAACTTGGAAAATTAAATGATAAAAATTAAAAAAGCCTTAATAAGTGTTTCTGATAAATCTAATATTTTGGAATTGGCACAACATTTAAAAACATTTAATATTGAAATTTTGTCGACAGGCGGCACAGCAAAACTCCTAAAAGAAAATAAAATTCAGGTCACAGATGTAAGTGATTACACTAAATTTCCTGAAATGCTTGATGGAAGGGTTAAAACCCTTCACCCTAAAATTCATGGAGGCATTTTAGGGAGAAGAGATATACCTGAACACCAGGAGACAATGAAAAACCATAAGATAGATCCAATTGACCTTGTGATAGTAAATCTATACCCATTTGAAGCAACTATTAAACAAGAAAACTGTACATTAGATCTGGCAATAGAAAATATTGATATTGGTGGCCCAGCGATGATTCGATCTGCTGCAAAAAATTATAAGCATGTTGCTGTTTTAACAAATTCAAATGATTACAAAAAGTTCTCTGATGAAATAATTAAAAACGAAGGATCAATTAGTGAGGATTTTAGTTTTTCCTTAGCAAAAAAAGCTTTCGCTAGAACGTCAGCTTACGATGCCGCAATTAATAATTATTTAACATCCGACGACCAAAATAAATTTCCAGAAAAATTATCAAAAACCCTTAATAAGGTAATGGATTTGCGCTATGGAGAAAACCCACATCAGCAAGCAGCTTTTTATAAAGATTCAATAGAAAGCTCCGGCGCATTATCTAGCTTTAATCAAATCCAAGGGAAAGAATTATCATTTAATAATCTTAATGATTCAGATACTGCTTGGGAATGTGTTAAAAAGTTTTCACAGCCTAGTTGTGTCATTGTAAAACATGCTAACCCTTGTGGTGTTGCTTCAGCAGATAGTTTACAAGAGGCCTATCAGACTGCATTTAAAACTGATCCAACTTCAGCTTTTGGAGGAATTATTGCATTTAATGAAAGTTTGGATGAAAAAACTGCATCCTTAATAATAAAGCAATTTGCTGAGGTAATTATAGCGGTAGATTTTTCAGAGGCAGCAAAAAAAGTTTTTCAAAAAAAACCTAATGTTAGGTTATTAAAAATAAAAAATGAAAATAATAATGTTGAATTTGATTTCAAAAAGATTGGGGGTGGTTGGCTAATCCAAACACCAGATAATCATTCTCTAGATATAAATAGTTGTAATATTGTCACTGATCTAAAACCCTCCGAACAACAACTAGATGATATGAAATTTGCCTGGATAGTCTCACAATATGTCAAATCAAATGCCATTGTTTTTTGTAAGAATAAACAAACATTAGGAATTGGTGCTGGGCAAATGAGCAGAGTTGATAGTACAAAAATTGCTTCGCTAAAAGCAGAAAATGCTAATGTAGATCTAACCCACTCTGTAGTTGCCTCAGATGCCTTTTTCCCGTTTAGAGATGGAATTGATGTTATTGCAAGTCATGGGGCCAAGTGCATCATCCAACCTGGTGGGAGTATTAAGGATCAGGAAGTAATAAAAGCAGCCAATGAACATAATCTTGTCATGTTATTTACCAATATTCGACATTTTAAACATTAAATAATGAAAGTACTTATCATAGGCGGTGGTGGAAGAGAGCATGCCCTTGCATGGAAAATATCTCAAAGCCAAGAAGTAAAAAAAATATTTGTTGCGCCAGGTAACGGTGGAACTGAACTAGAAAAAAATATAGAAAATCTAAATATAACTGAAATTGAGGGTCTTATAGATTTTGCAATTAAACAGAAAATTGATTTAACTGTGGTAGGCCCAGAAGCACCTCTTGCGCTTGGTATAGTTGATGCTTTCCATAAAAATAATTTAACTATTTTTGGTCCAACAAAAGCTGCAGCTCAACTTGAAAGCTCTAAAGAATTCTCGAAAAGATTTATGGCTCGCCATAACATCCCAACAGCAAAGTTTGCTACTTTTGAAGATACCCATTCTGCGCATGAATATTTAAAGAATAATCCAGCCCCAATTGTAATTAAGGCTGATGGACTTGCATCCGGGAAAGGTGTGGTAGTTGCAATGACAGATGAAGAGGCACATGAAGCTGTTGATTCAATGCTCAGTGATAAATTATATGGTAGCGCAGGTACAAAAATTATCATAGAAGAATTTCTCTTAGGGGAGGAGGCGAGCTTTATTGTAATATGTGATGGATCTACAATATTGCCACTTGACTCCAGTCAAGATCATAAACGTTTACTAGATAATGATGCCGGCCCTAATACGGGTGGAATGGGAGCTTATTCACCAGCTCCTCTAGTGACTGATGAGATAAATAAAAAAATTATGGACCAGGTTATTATTCCCACAATTGAGGGGATGAAAAAAGAAGGAATTACATTTTCTGGATTTTTATATGCCGGAATAATCGTTGATAAAAAAAATAACATAAAAACACTCGAGTTTAATTGCCGAATGGGTGACCCAGAAACACAGCCTATTTTATTTAGAATGCAAGGCGATTTATTTCCCGTGCTATATAAAGCGGCGAAGCAAGAGCTGAAGGGGGTTGACATAAATTGGGATAATCAGCATTCGATTACAGTAGTTATGGCGGCAAAGGATTATCCTATAAAACCGATACTGGGTAATGAAATTAAACTACCGAATACAGAAGAAAAGGGTACATTCATATTTCATGCTGGCACAATTTTTAAAAACAATAAGCTTATGACATCCGGAGGCCGTGTTTTAGGTGTAACCGCTAAAGGAGAGACGTTAGAAATTGCAAAAAATAAAGCTTACCGTATTTTAAGTGAGATTGAATTTGATGGAGCTCAGTTTCGAACAGATATTGGGCAAAAAGCATTAAATTAAAGTCGTGAAAAACATAAGGCTTAAAAGGTTCATCGCTAATGGAGGAGTAGTTGCCTACCCTACAGAGTCATGTTTTGGTTTAGGATGTAACCCTCAAAATTTTAGGGGAATTAAAAAATTAAATCTACTAAAAAAAAGACCTACAAATAAAAATTTTATTCTCATTGCTGCAGAACTTAAACAAATAAAAAATATTATTCAAAAGCTTAATAAGAAACAAATTGAAAATTTATATACTAAATGGCCAGGCCCTCACACATGGTTGATTAAGGCAAATCGTACATGCCCATCATGGCTAAAAAAAAATAATAAAGTTGCTATAAGAATTCCTAATTTGAATATCTGTCAAGATTTTCTCTCTTCAATTGATATGGCTGTTACGTCAACGAGTGCAAACAAAACAAAACAACATCCCATTAAAAACTACAGGGAAGCCTGCCGTTACTATAAACATTCAGTTCGCATTATCAAAGGAAGAATAGGAAGGAATAAAAAACCTAGCCAGATACAAGACTTTGATACAAAAGTTATAATAAGAAAATGACTGAAAGAAATATAAATAAAGAGGCTGTTAAGGATTACTTTGTAAAATTACAAGCGGAAATTTTAAATGCCGTTGAAATCGTAGATGGTAAGAATTTTTTAGTTGACTCCTGGCAAAGGTCAGAAGGTGGAGGTGGAACAACATGTATTCTAGAAAATGGAAATATCTTTGAAAGGGCAGGCATAGGATTTTCACATGTTAAAGGCTCACAACTTCCTAAATCAGCAACAGATGCTCATCCTGAGATTACCGATAGCAAATGGGAAGCCATGGGAGTCTCTTTAGTTTTTCATCCTCATAATCCTTATATTCCAACAGTTCATATGAATGTAAGGTTTTTTATTGCCAATAAAAAAAATAGAGATACCTGGTGGTTTGGTGGCGGTATGGATTTAACTCCATATTATGGCTTTGTTGAAGATGTTATTCATTTTCATAAAACAATTAAAACAACATTAAACCCTTTTGATGAAAATCTTTATCCTGAGTTTAAAAAAAACTGTGATAAATATTTTTTCTTAAACCACCGAAATGAGCCTAGAGGTATTGGTGGCATTTTTTTCGATGATTTTAATATGAAAGATTTTAACTTCTCTTTTAATTTTACTAGGGAGGTTGGTAATGCTTTTTTAAAAGCATATTTACCAATTCTTCAGAAAAGAAGAAATCACAAATTTACAAATAAGGAAAAAGAATTCCAACAATACCGCAGAGGCCGTTATGTTGAATTTAACCTGCTTCAAGACAGAGGAACGCTTTTCGGTATCCAATCAAAAGGTCGGGTTGAGTCAATTTTAATGTCTATGCCACCATCAGTTAAATGGGAATATGATTACACACCAAAAAAAGGTAGCAAAGAAGATGAACTACATTCTAAATTTTTAATTGCAAAAGATTGGGTCTAAAATTTAAATGCTGGAGCAACTGTTTAGAAAAAAAAGTTTAATAGATAACAAAACCTCGCAACTTAAGCGATGTCTTAATGCCTTTGATTTAACCCTACTTGGTGTAGGTTGCATTATAGGCACAGGAATCTTTGTGTTAACAGGTATTGTTGCTGCCACTCACTCAGGACCAGCAATTATCATCTCTTTTCTCCTGGCAGGAACGGCGTGTGCATTTGCTGCATTATCTTATGCAGAACTCTCATCGTCTATTGGGGGTTGTGGAAGTGCTTATGGCTATTCTTATGTAGCTTTTGGTGAATTATTTGCTTGGATTATTGGCTGGATACTCTTGTTAGAGTATGGCGTTGCAATTGCTGCAGTGGCAAGTGGATGGTCAGGTTACTTTAATAATGCTTTAGTTGCTATAAATATTGGACTTCCTGAATACTTAATTAACCCGCCAAGCTCAGGTGGAATAATTAACCTGCCTGCATCAATCATCATACTTTCTATTATGTTACTACTAATTGCTGGGGTTAAAGAGAGTATCAAATTAAATACAATAATGGTTTTTATTAAAATCAGTGCGATTTTAATATTCATATTTATTGCTATATTTAATGTTAACCCAAACCATTGGTCTCCATTCATCCCTTTTGGGTGGTTTGATAGGCTGCCAGATGGAGAGACCATAGGAATTTTTGCTGGAGCCTCTATTGTTTTCTTTGCTTATGTTGGATTCGATGCTGTTTCAACCGCTGCGGAAGAAGCTATTAATCCCCAAAGAGACCTACCAAAAGGCATCATATATTCATTGATAATTTGTACAATTTTTTACGTTATCGTCTCTGCCCTTCTCACTGGAGTAATTTATTATGAGAAATTAAACGTATCCGATCCTGTTGCATTTGCGCTATCACAATTAGGGTACTCCTGGTCATCTGCCTTAGTAGCTACTGGTGCTATTTTTGGTTTAGCGACAGTTATGCTTGTATTATTTTATGCCTTAACTAGGGTTATTTTTTCTATGAGTCGAGATGGTTTATTACCTAAATATTTGAGTAGAGTGAATAAAAAAACACAAACACCAATCAAAGTAATCCTAACAACTGGTATTTTTATTTCATCCATTGCAGGATTTGTTTCCCTGGGTGAGCTTGCTGAAATTGTGAATATTGGGACTCTTTCTGCTTTTATAATTGTTTGTGTCGGAGTTATAGCTCTTCGCTCAAAACACAAAAAAAATACCTTTAAGAACAAATGGCATCCATTAATTCCATTAATGGGAATTTTTTGCTGTGGTTCATTGATGTTTTTTCTTCCAACAGATACCTGGATAAGGTTCTTAGTATGGCTTATTCTTGGAATAATATTTTATTTCTCTTATTCAATTCGACATAGCAAACTTAAGCGGCCTTAAGTTAAGACAAAATTCTTATCTAAGTTTATTTGGTATTAAGATTCTTGAATAGAATATTCAGTTGAAATACTATGTGAGAGTTTTGGATATATTACCACTGAGTTTTCTAAAGTATTTGCAGTTTCTATACAAACCATTCTTCTCCATTCTTCTTTTTCTCCCATATCACCCATTTCATTTGATTTTACTTCGCCAGGATTCCAAACAACTAATGAGTGGCTATTAGACCTTTTAATATGAATAATTCTATTTAATTTTTTATCCTCAAGATAACAATCATTACTTGAGTTTAAATAAACCTTATCAATGGGTGACTTAAAAGACACTGTTTGACCCTCAACTCCCTTTTTAAAATTATGATTCTTATCAGTAAATAATGCATTTTCCAAACCAGTCAGCTTTACGTTTGTTATATCAGAAACATAAAAGTAACTATGAAATCCTTCGCTTATCGTAAATGGACTATCAGATAAATTAGTTGTTTTTAAATTAAGACTGAGAGTTTCACCAATAATAATAGTTAGAATTAGCTCAAAACTGTATGTTAGTTGATTTCTGACGGCCTCTGTTGGGATCATTTTAAGCACTAATTTTGTTGCGCCATTTTTTAAATCAACAGACTTAATTAATTCCCAAGGAATAACTCTAGCAAACCCATGCAAACAAAAACCGTTATCAGTTGGGTGCTCCCCAAACCAGGGCCAGCAGATTGGAACCCCTCCCCTAATTGACCTTCCTTTTTCATAACGTGTATTTGAAGATGACCAAAGAACATCATCTTTTATAGATTTTGGTTTCCACCAATCCACATGTGCTCCTTGTAATGCGACTCTACCATCAGCAAGAGTATTATTAATTTCAATGAATTCTAATCCGTCTTCATTTTTATAAATCTTAATATTAGAACTTGTTTTAATCATATTTTTTTCAATTGATTGATGTCTCTTACAGCTCCATTTGCCGCGCTTGTTGCCATTAGTGCATAAGCCTTCAGAGCTTCTGATACCCTACGTGGTCTTGGTTTTGGTTGCCAAGCATTATCTTTTTGATCCATTATAACTCTTCGTTTTCTTAAATCATCTTCACTTATTTTTAGGTTTATTGATCTTTTAGGAATATTAATTTCAATAACATCACCTTCTTCAACTAATGCTATTGCCCCTCCCTCTGCAGCTTCAGGTGATACATGCCCTATACTAAGACCAGAAGTTCCTCCAGAAAACCTCCCATCAGTCAATAATGCGCAAGACTTTCCAAGCCCCTTGGATTTTAAATATGCCGTCGGATAAAGCATTTCTTGCATACCTGGACCTCCTTTTGGTCCCTCATAAACAATAAGAACAATATCACCTTCCTTAACTTTATCTGCCAATATAGCTTCAACAGCGGTATCTTGTGATTCAAAAAGCCTAACTTTTCCAGTGAATATTAATATCTCTTCATCAACCCCAGCTGTTTTAACGATACAACCCTCTGATGCAATGTTTCCATAAAGTACAGCTAGTCCACCATCTTGGCTATATGCATTTTTTTTATTCCTAATACAACCACTTTCTCTATCAAGATCTAAGGATGGCCATGCTCGATCTTGACTAAATGCTTGAGTTGTTCTGATGCCCCCGGGTGCTGCTAAGAAAAATTCTTTAACAGAATTATCTTTAGAATTTACAATGTCCCAGCGATCTATTGCTTCACCTAAACTCGATGAGTGCACACAGCTCACATTTTCATGGATCTTATTTGCTCTTTTTAGCTCACCCAATAATCCAAATACACCGCCTGCCCTATGAACATCCTCCATATGATATTTTTGAGATGCTGGAGCAACCTTAGCTAAACACGGAACATCTCTCGAAATTCTATCAATATCCTTCATTGTGAAATCAACTTTAGCTTCTTTCGCTGCGGCAAGTAAATGAAGAACTGTATTGGTAGACCCACCCATTGAGACATCTAAACTCATGGCATTCTCAAATGCTTCTTTTGTTGCAATATCCCTAGGTAAAATTCCTTTTTCATCTTTCTCGTAAAATCTTTTTGTTATATCAACGATTATTTTTCCTGCCTCTAGGAATAATTCTTTTCTTTTTAAATGTGTTGCAAGGGCGCTTCCATTTCCAGGCAAGCTAAGCCCAAGCGCCTCCGTTAGACAGTTCATAGAATTGGCTGTGAACATGCCTGAACATGACCCACATGTTGGGCATGCTGATTCTTCAAGCTCCTTTAACCTTGCATCTGATGTTGATTTGTTCGCTGATTCAACCATAGGCGATATTAAATCAATCTTAGTAACGGCATCTTCCCAATTTACCTTACCAGCCTCCATTGGTCCGCCCGATACAAAAATAACAGGGATATTAATTCGCATTGCAGCCATCAGCATTCCAGGCGTTATTTTGTCACAATTTGAAATACATACCATTGCATCAGCCCAATGAGCATTTACCATATATTCAACGCTATCTGCAATTAGATCTCTACTTGGTAGGCTATAAAGCATGCCGTCATGCCCCATAGCAATGCCATCATCAACTGCTATAGTATTAAATTCCTTAGCTACACCACCATGCCTCTCAATTTCTTTTGCCACCAATTGCCCCATATCTTTTAAATGTACATGTCCTGGAACAAACTGAGTAAATGAATTAACAACAGCAATAATAGGCTTTACAAAATCTTCGTCCTTCATTCCAGTTGCACGCCAAAGCGCTCTTGCGCCTGCTTGATTTCTGCCTTGTGTGGTTATTCTTGATCGATATTCTGGCATTACAATAATTCCTAAATTTTTAAATACATCGTAATTTTAACTTATAATTGCTCCTATATGCTGACTCATCCACAATTTGATCCCATCGCAATATCATTAGGTCCTATTGAATTACATTGGTATGGGCTAATGTACTTCATTGGTTTTTTATCTTTTATATATTTTGGTAAAAAACAATTAAGAAATCAAACATGGTCCTTAATTGATGAAAAGATGTTAGACGATATGTTTTTTTTCGGGGCACTTGGCGTGATATTGGGCGGAAGACTAGGTTATGTATTTTTTTATCAGCCCGGATATTATCTAAATCACCCTGCAGAAATATTTGCTTTTTGGCAGGGTGGCATGTCCTTTCATGGTGGTTTCTTAGGTGTGTTAATTGGGATGATGATGATTGCAAGAAAATATCAAATCCGATGGCTGGTCTTGACAGACTTTATTGCGCCCTTGGTTCCCTTAGGCTTGGGCTTTGGAAGGATTGGTAACTTTATTAATCAAGAGTTATGGGGTAGACCGACAGAAGCTTCATGGGGAATTATTTTTCCTGCAGTTGACAATGTCATCAGACACCCATCACAAATATATCAATCTTTTTTTGAGGGCCTTGTTCTTTTCTTAATTCTTTGGTTTTATGCAAAAAAGAAAAGGGATGTGGGAAAGATATCTGCTTTGTTTTTAATTTTTTATGGATTGTTTAGATTTTTAATTGAATATACAAGAGAGCCTGATGGACACCTAGGCCTTCTTTATTTAGATTTTTCTATGGGTCAATGGTTGTCATTTCCTATGCTGATCCTTGGGATTTTTATGTATTTCAAAAGCTCCACTATTAACAACAACGATTAATTTTATTCCATTTTCCCTCTAGCTTTGATTGGAAATATTCTGCTCTCGATAATGGGTAATCTTTATTATGCTTTCTACAACACCTAAAATTTTCTAGATAAACTTCATAGTCATTATCACCACTTACAGTACGGATGTATACCCACAATTTCCTTAAGCTAAACATTCAATAATTTTCTCTTATGATTGTTAATCTTCGTTTTCACAGCAATCCTAATTACATCAATGATGACTATCCATAAAATAATAACTAAAAATATAGTAATGCCAGCATCCAGCTTCAAATTAAAAATAAGTTTTTGAGCAACATCAATTCCATATTCAGGTATATGTCCTTCACTAATTTTTTGCGACATTGCACTCGCTGCAGAAAGGAAGCCTATACGAACATCTTCACTAAATATTTTTTGATAAGAGGCAGATGTTGTAATTATCATAAGCCAAGCCAGGGGGATTGCGGTAATCCAAGCAAAATTTATCTTATCTGACTTAATCAATATCGCTGTACCGACACTTAAAGCAATTGCTGCTAACATTTGATTCGCAATTCCAAACAGAGGCCATAATATATTTACACCGCCATTAGGGTCAATAACTCCAATATATAAAAAATACCCCCAACAAGAAACAACAATAAAACTTGTCAGAATAATTGATGGAAGCCAAGAAGTTCTCCCTAACTTAGGATGGAGGTTCCCAAGCATATCCTGCAACATAAATCTTCCAACTCTTGTACCTGAATCTAAAGTAGTTAAAATAAAAACAGCTTCAAACATTATGGCAAAGTGATACCATAAAGCTAATAAATGTTTTCCAAATGCATTAGCAAAAATAGTCGCCATGCCAACCGCTAGGGATGGGGCGCCGCCGGTCCGTGCAAATAATGTAGATTCACCAACATCTTTGGCTAATTGATTCATCTGTTCAACGGTCACCGAATACCCCCATGAATTAATTTTACTAATTATTTCGCTCGCCTCTGTCCCAACAACTCCGGCTGGGCTATTAATTGCGAAATATATTCCAGGCTCTAAAACACAAGCTGCCACCATAGCCATAATCGCAACAAATGACTCGAGCAACATTCCACCATACCCAATCATTGGTATATGTCTTTCATTGTCTATTAATTTTGGGGTTGTCCCTGATGAGATTAATGCATGAAATCCAGAAATAGCTCCACATGCAATTGTAATAAAAACAAAGGGGAAGACGCTCCCTCCAAATATAGGGCCAGATCCATCAGTAAACTGAGTAACTGCAGGCATTTTTATTTCAGGTTGGAGGATTGCAATGGCAATCGCAAGGAAAATAATCGTACCAAGTTTTACAAAAGTTGATAAATAATCTCTTGGAGCAAGAAGCATCCATATAGGTAAAACAGCAGCAACAAAACCATAGATGATAAGAGCCCATGCCAGAAAAAGACCGCCATGATCAAAATAACCCCTCATTGATTCTGAGTTATCAATAACGCTTCCCATATAAACAGACATTAGAAGTAAAATTACTCCAATAGCAGTTGCTTCTAGCACCCGCCCTGGTCGGATGAATCTCATATACAAGCCAACAAGAATTGCTATTGGAATTGTCGCAACAACCGTAGATGTTGCCCAAGGACTATTTTTCATTGCGTTCACAACTACTAAGCCTAAAACAGCAATTAGAATAATCATAATTACAAAAGTGCCTATCAAGGAAGCTAAGCCAGCTAAAGCACCTAACTCCTCCTTAGCCATTTGACCTAAACTCTTACCATTCCTTCTTACTGAAAAAAATAAAATTACCATATCTTGAACAGCGCCACCCACCACTGCACCAACTAAGATCCAAATTGTACCCGGAAGATAGCCAAATTGTGCTGCAAGCGTTGGGCCAACCAATGGTCCTGGTCCCGCAATAGCTGCAAAATGAATGCCAAACAATACCCATTTATTTGTGGGAACAAAATCTCGGCTATTACTAAATTTGACTGCTGGAGTCTGTCTTGATCCATCTATTACTAGTGCTTTTGTTGCAATCCAAGCTGAATAAAAACGGTAGGCAACCACATAAATGCAAATTGCGGCTGTGATAAACCATATCGCATTAATAGACTCCTCTCTCTGAAATGCTATTAATGAAAATGCAAAGGCGCCTAGAAGTGACACAAGCCCCCAAATTATTTTGTTTCCAATATTTTTCATTTAGTAGTAAATTTTACCCAAAGGAGTTTTAAGGTTTTTTGGAACGAAAGAAACTATATTAGCAATTATTTTCTGGGTTGACCATAAAACTGAGATGGCATCAAGGATATCATCGTCCGCTACACCCATCGATTCCAAAAACATGACTCATATTTGCTATACTTTCATACCTAATTAATTTATTTTAACTTAACCATGCTTAAAAAGAAGATATTACTAGGAGTCACTGGAAGCATAGCTGCTTACAAAACTGCAGAATTAATTAGGCTGCTCAGAAAAAATAACTTCTTTGTACAAGTCGTTATGACAAAGTCGGCTAAGCAATTTGTCACCCCTTTAACGCTTCAAGCCCTTTCTGGAAATCCTGTTTTAGAAAACATGTGGGATCCGTCAGAAGGAAATGGAATGGAACATATTAATCTCTCAAGAACATCAGATTTAATTCTTATAGCGCCAGCATCAGGAAATTTCATTGCTAAGCTTGCTAACGGATTAGCAGATGACCTTCTTGCTAATCTTTGTCTCGCAAGATCTTGTCCTCTTCTTGTTGCCCCCGCAATGAATATTGAGATGTATAACAATAAGGCAACACAAAGAAACATAGAAACAATAAAAAAAGATGGCATATTAATTTCTGGTCCAGATTCAGGAGAACAGGCTTGTGGAGAAGTTGGCTTAGGCAGGCTTATAAATTTTGAATCTATGATGCTTGATGTAAGAAAAGTTATTTCACATCAAATATTCTTGAATAAAAAAATATTAATTTCATCTGGAGCAACTCTTGAAAAAATTGATGAAGCAAGAGCAATCACAAACTTAAGTTCTGGGCTAATGGGATTGAATCTTGCAAAAGAAGCATATGCTATGGGAGCAGACGTAACTGTCATTAGTGGTCACTCTAATTATGAATTTCCACCATGTATCAGAACAATAAAGGCTATTGATCATGATGCGATGTATCAGTCTATAATATCTAACATCGAAAAAAATGATATTTATATAAGTGCTGCTGCCATCTCTGACTATAAACCACTCTATACACCAGGCAAGATTAAGAAAAAAAATGAGAATATTTCTTTGGAACTAAAAAAAACAAAAGATATTCTAAGTTATGTTAGTAAACATTTTGGTCATAAGTTTATCGTTGGATTTGCTGCTGAATCTGAAAATTTAATAGAAAATGCAAGAGATAAATTAATATCTAAAAATCTAGATATTGTTGTCGCAAATACGATCAAAGACTCAATGGGAAAACCAAAAGCTAAAATGGTAATTATTGATGAGAATGAAAACACGCCCCTCCCAGAAGCAGAAAAAGAAGTGCAAAGCAGGATTATTTTAGAACATATATTCAAATTTTTCTCGAAAGCAAAAACTTATGACTCTATTAATTGACTTTAAAATACTCAATCCATTAATAACAGATCATATTCCAGAATATGCATCTGAAGGTTCTGCTGGGCTTGATCTGAGAGCTTGTATTGATACTCCTATATCGCTTAATGCAGGAGAAACTGAGCTTATTCCGACAGGCATTTCAATTTTTATTAAGGATCCAGGGTACGCTGCGATTATATTACCCAGATCAGGCCTCGGGCATAAACACGGAATAGTTCTTGGTAACCTGGTTGGTTTGATTGATTCAGATTACCAAGGTGAGTTGTTCATTTCTACATGGAATAGGAGTTCGTTGTCATTTACGATAAGCCCAATGGATAGAATCGCTCAATTAGTAATTGTCCCGGTAGCCCAGGCAAAGTTTAATTTAGTTTCAGAATATCCAAAAAGTGACCGTGGAGCAGGTGGTTTCGGTAGTACCGGAAAGTCGTAAAAAAGACTTGATATGACACTAAATTCTGTGGATAATAAACGTCTTTTTGCGAATTTGAACAATAGAGGTTAAATATGGCTAGAGTATGTGATGTAACAGGGAAAAAAACAACCACAGGAAACAATGTTTCTCATGCTAAGAACAGAACACGTCGTAAATTCTTACCGAATCTTCAAAATCGTAAATTTTGGGTTGAGAGTGAAAATCGTTGGGTTTCAATGAAAATTTCAAGCGCAGCTTTGAGAACCATTGATAAACTTGGCATAGATGAGGTTCTCAAAAAAATGAGAGTAGACGGTAAAAAGGTTTAAGGAACAATTATGAGAGAGAAAATAAGATTAGATTCATCAGCTGGAACTGGACATTTTTATACAACAACAAAAAATAAAAGAACCATGACTGAAAAGTTTGAAATTAAAAAATTCGATCCTACTATTCGTAAACACGTCATCTACAAAGAAAATAAAATTAAATAAATTTTATTTTTTCGGGATATTCACCCTATGCGGATAAGGAATTTCGATATCGTTATTCTTAAACTCATTAAAAATAGCTCTATAAATATCAGATTTTAATAGCAAAAATCCTTTATCAGGATCAGCAACAAAGCAGGCAATGTGCAAGTTAATGCCGCTATCAGCGAATTCCTTTACATATACATCTGGCTTAGGGTCTTTGACTATCCGACCTTCAGCATTACAAACCTTAAGAATAACTTCTATTGCCTTATCGATAGAAGATTCATAGCTAATTTGCACATCCAAAGGTACTTTAACGGTCGTATTTGAAAAAGTAAGATTAGTGATCTCACTTGTTAATAATTGTTCGTTTGGGATAAGTATCTCAAAGCCATCTAATCTTCTTATTGCAGTATAACGTGATTTTATTGCCTCTACTCTTCCGTATGCACCTCCAACCTCAATCATATCCCCAACCCTTATCGATTCGTCGCTAAGCAATAAAAAACCACTCACATAATTTGAGGCAATCTTTTGAAGGCCAAAAGCAAGACCCAAACCGAATGCGCCACTAAAAAAAGTTAGAAATGATAAATTAACACCTAAGGTATCTAAAACCAAAATGACTGCAAAAATATAAAGTAAAATCTTAAGTAGCCTTGTCGCGATCATTCTTTGGTTCATTCTAAAATTCCTAGACCTTATATTCATTATTTTATTTTCAATGAACCTTGCTACTATCATCGCAATCAAGATCGCAATAAATATACCTAAAATACTTTCGACAATAAGAAGCAATGTAAAGCTCTCTTTACCAATTTCAAATTTTATGGAATGAAGCCGATCTTGAATTTGTTTTACAATGCCAAATTGAAGAGCCAAATAACCTAAGACAACAATTCCAGCAAATATATTTTCAAAAGCTCTAAGCCATGGGCCTGGTTTTAATATATGCCTTGTTAAAATTATTGCCAATCTAACAAACACAAGTATTATTAATACACTATTTGCAAAATATAATAGTCTCCACTCAAGCTCCCCCTCCCTCATAAAGTACATGGCTGCAAAGAGTACTGAAAGCATCAGAATAGGCCGGAAAATTTTAAAAATATCTTTTTGTTTTAGACTTTTTGCATGATTTTTCTTAAGTTTTTTTCTAATAAGATTTTCTACTAAGAAAGCCATACCAATTACCATTATTACTAATAATAATTGTGAAATGAACCCCCAACTTACTAAAGTTTCAAGCGTAAAATTATTCTTTAGATAAAATAAATTACTTTGCATTTGAGTATATTCAAGATTCATTTTCTATCCATTCTATGTAATATTCTCTATATTAAAACTAGAGTAGCAAGCCCAAGGAAGATAAAAAAACCTCCGCTATCTGTCATTGCAGTGATCAAAACACTGGAGCCAACTGCAGGGTCTTTACCTAAGCGATACATTAAAATTGGCATTAGCACTCCCATAATTGCTGCGAGCATAAGATTCAAAACCATCGCACCCGCCATGACATAACCTAAGTTCGCATTATTATATAAATAAAATGCAAATAAACCTACAATACTACCCCATATTAATCCATTTAATAGGGCCACACTTATTTCCTTATACAACAAAGAACGTATGCTTGATTGAGTTAATTGGCCTATAGCCAGGGCCCTCACAATCATAGCCGTTGTTTGGTTGCCAGAATTGCCGCCAATACTTGCAATAATTGGCATAAGTGCTGCCAGTGCAACTACTTTTTCAATTGAACCTTCAAAGATACCAATTACCCTTGATGCAATAAAAGCAGTTAATAAGTTTATTGCCAACCATGCCCAGCGATTTTGGACTGATTTCCATATGGAAGCAAAAATATCTTCTTCCTCCCTAAGGCCCGCCATGGAGAATTTTTCGTTATCAGATTCTTGTCTAATAAAATCCATTACGGCCTCAACAGTTAGTCTTCCAACCAATTTATTTTTTTTATCGACCACTGGAGCTGTAACCAAGTCATATCGCTCAAAAGCATTTGAGGCTTCATCAGCTAAATCTTCAGGTTTGAATAAAACTATTTCTTTTGCCATAACATTTTTTACTTTTGTTGTTGGAGGATTAACAATTATTCTTTCTAGTGGCAAAACACCCAAAATCAAACCATCTCTATCAACAACAAATAACTTATCTGTATGGTTTGGTAATTTCTCAATTTTTCTTAAATAGTTTAAAACAACCTCTAAAGTTACATCTTCCCTTATGGTTATTACCTCAAATTCCATTAGGCTACCTACAGAATCTTCAGGGTAAGACAAAGCTGACTGCAGTCGTTCTCTATTTTGAATATCTAGATTTTCTAATAAATCTTGAAGTACCTCTTCAGGTAAATCTGGTGCAATATCTGCAATCTCATCCGTTTCAAGTTGTTCTGCGGCAGCCAATAACTCTGTACTATCCATATCGGCAATAAGTGTTTGTCGAACTGCGTCAGACACTTCAATTAAAATATCCCCCTCACTTTTACTCTTAACCAAATCCCATAAAACTAAACGTTTTTGAACTGGAAGTGATTCAAGAATATCTGCGATATCTGCGGGATGAAGATCATCAAGTAACCTTTCAAGAGAACTTATATTTTTTTTACTTACAAGATTTTTAATTAGCGTATGATTCTCATCAGGCTGGCTATTAAAAGAATTTTCAGAAAACCCGGCACTCTCTAATAAAGCGTTAATTTGCTCTATTAGCTCATTTAAACTTTCCTTTCTTTCAATATTATTTTTCATAGATTTAAAATGAATAAAACAATTTCTTATTATAAGTACTTATGCTTAAATTAGAACAAAAAAAAACCAGCTTTTCGCTGGTTTTTTTGGAATCAAATAAATTTCTTGATTATGTTTTTTTTGCTGCAGGCTTTTTAGTTTCTGCCTTTTTTGCTGCAGGCTTTTTAGTTTCTGCCTTTTTTGTTTCAGATATTGGTGAAACATCAATAAGCTCATTTGAGTTAGATGAAGTTAGTTTTTTATCTTCTGTAGCTTCTTCAGTTTTAACTGGTCTTTCAACAAGCTCAACATATGCCATTGGAGCATTATCGCCTTTTCGAAAACCACATTTAAGGATTCTTAAATATCCACCAGCTCTTTTACTATATCTCGGCCCTAATTCTTTAAATAATTTTCCTACAATTTCCCTATCTCTTAAGCGGCTGAAAGCTAACCTTTGATTATGAACGCTAGTCTCTTTAGCAAGAGTAATCATTGGTTCAGCATATTTCCTTAATTCTTTTGCTTTTGGAAGGGTAGTTCTGATTACCTCATGCTTAAATAATGAAACAACCATATTTTTAAACATAGCTTTTCTATGACTACTTGTTCTATTTAACTTTCTGTGTGCCTTACCATGTCGCATTTTATTACTCCAAAACCGTTTTTAATTTATACTTTTTCAACACCTTCATCTGGCCAATTTTCAACCACCATACCGAGGGTCAAGCCTTTTGATGAAAGGATATCTTTAATCTCATTTAAGGATTTTCTTCCTAAATTAGGAGCTTTTAATAAATCACTTTCATTTCTCTGAACTAGGTCACCAATATAATAAATACTTTCGGCCTTAAGACAATTTGCTGATCTAACAGTCAATTCAAGGTCATCTACAGGTCTCAATAATACTGGATCTATTACTGGAGCCTCTTTAACCTCTACTTCACTTAATTCACTTTCTAGGTTAGCGAAAACAGATAATTGACCACGCAAAATGTATGCAGCGTCCCTTATTGCTTCTTCTGCGTCAACAACGCCATTAGTCTCTACATCTAAAATAAGCTTATCTAGGTCTGTTCTTTGCTCAACACGAGCACTCTCAACAAAATAGCTTACTTTATCTATTGGGCTAAAAGAGGCGTCTATTCCTATAAACCCTAATTCGCTACTCTTTTCTTGGCCTTTGTTTCTGACGGGGACTGCTTGATAACCTCTACCCATTTCAACGCGTGCTTCAATATCAATCTTTCCACCCTTATTTAAGTGAGCTATCACTAGATCAGGGTTTTTAATTTCAACATCATGACCCACGTCAAAATCACCAGCTGTTACCACTCCCTCCTCATTTTTCTTAAGAGAAATAGTTGCACTTGTATTGTTATGAATTATTAGAGCAACTTTTTTTAAGTTCAACAAGATATCAACCACATCTTCTTGAACGCCATCAATTGTAGAATATTCATGAACCACAGAATCTATTTTTACTTCTGTAATCGCATATCCGGGTATTGATGACAAAAGAACTCTTCTAAGAGCATTTCCTAGTGTATACCCAAAACCTCTTTCCATCGGTTCTAGTGTAACCTTTGCTCTATTAGGTGATTTAATATCAACATCAACAATTTTTGGTTTTAAATATTCTGTAGGGCTTATTTCCATAGTTATCCTTATATATTTTTTAAGCTAGATTTTTATTTAGAGTAAAGCTCAACAACAAGAGATTCATTAATAGTGGATGGTAAATCATCTCTTTCTGGTCTATTTTTGAATATTCCTGTTAATTTTTTTACATCAACCTCAAGCCATTCTGGTAAACCTCTTTCATCAGCAGCTTCTAATGCAGATTTGATTCTTAATTGATCTTTTGATTTATCAGCGACAGTAATACTATCTCCTGGTTGTACTTGATAAGATGGTATATTCACTCTTTTTCCATTAACTAAAATACTATTGTGTCTAACAATTTGTCTAGCCTCTGTCCTAGAGCCTCCTAGGCCCATCTTATAAGTTACGTTGTCTAGTCTAGATTCCAACATCTGTAAAAGGTTTTCTCCTGTAATCCCCTTTTTTCTGTCAGCTTCGGCATAGTAACTTCTGAACTGTTTCTCTAAAACACCATATATTCTTCTTAGTTTCTGTTTTTCTCTTAGCTGGACACCATAATCAGAAAGCCTAGAAGATCTTCTCTGTCCATGCTGACCAGGAGGGTAATTTCTTTTTTCAATTGCACATTTTTCAGTGAAACATTTCTCTGCTTTAAGAAAAAGTTTTTCACCTTCCCTTCTACATTGACGACATTTTGGGTCTAGATTTCTGGCCAAGTTGTTCTCCTATAGCTCTTTAACGTTTAACATATTAATTAAATTCTTCTCTTTTTTGGAGGTCTGCATCCGTTGTGTGGAACTGGAGTTATATCTTGGATGCTTGTTATTTTTAAACCAACAGAATTAAGGGCTCTTACAGATGACTCTCTACCAGGCCCAGGTCCTTTAATTCTTACCTCAATATTTTTAACACCGTATTCCTGAGCTGCTTTACCTGCAGCTTCTGCTGCAACTTGAGCGGCAAAAGGAGTACTTTTTCTTGATCCTTTAAAGCCTGCACCACCTGACGTAGCCCATGAAAGCGCGTTACCCTGTCTGTCAGTGATGGTAATTATTGTATTATTGAAAGAAGCATGAACGTGAGCTATCCCTTCAGATACGCTCTTCTTTATTTTTTTCTTAGCTCGAACGGTTTTATCAACTGCCATAAAGTATTTTCCCTTTTATTTCCTAATTGCCCTTACTGGGCCTTTTCTAGTTCTTGCATTATTTTTTGTATTTTGACCTCTTACCGGAAGACCTCTTCTATGTCTTTGGCCTCGATAACAACCTAAATCCATAAGTCTTTTTATGTTCATGGTTACTTCTCTTCGAAGATCCCCTTCTACTTCATAGCCACCAATATGATCTCTTAATTTCTCAAGATCAGCATCTGATAAGTCTTTTACTTTTGACGTAGCAGTAATGCTTGTGGCATCACAAATCTTCTTTGCTGTAACTCTGCCAATGCCATAAATAGCTGTTAATGCTATTTCAACATGTTTATTATCAGATACATTTACTCCTGCAATACGGGCCATACGAAACTCCTAATATTTAAGGGCTAATAATTTATTAAAGCCCGAAATTATAACTATTTTTTGGTTATTTAACAATGTAAAAATTAACCTTGTCTTTGTTTGTGGCGTTGATCTTTTTTGCAAATTACTCTTACCACACCGTTTCTTCTTACGACTTTGCAATTAATACACATTGGTTTTACTGATGCTCTTACTTTCATAATATATACCCTCTTGAAAACTAATTTACTTCGCCCTAAATGTAATTCTTCCTTTACTCAAATCATATGGAGAAATTTCTACCGTCACAGTGTCTCCTGGCAAAATTCTTATATAATTCATTCTCATTTTCCCAGATATATACCCCAAAACAACATGATCATTTTCAAGCTTAACTTTGAATGTTGCATTAGGGAGGTTTTCTAAAACCTCACCTTCCATTTCTATAATATCTTCTTTACCCAATTAAATCCTTCCCCCCGAGCCGCCTTTAAAATTTGCTTTCTTTAAAAGGCCTTCGTATTGATAAGACATCATTTGTGACTGAACCTGAGTCATAAAATCCATTGTAACTACAACAATAATAAGAAGTGAGGTACCACCAAAATAAAATGGTGTATTAAACTTTAAAATTAATAATTCAGGAAGTAGGCAAACTAGCGTGATGTATATAGACCCTATAAGTGTTAAACGTCCCATAATAGTATCTATATATTTTGCCGTTTGCTCACCTGGTCTTATACCTGGAACAAAAGCACCGCCTTTTTTTAAGTTATCTGCTGTTTCAGCTGGATTAAATGTGATAGCGGTATAAAAATATGAAAAGAATATAATAGCAACAGCAAACATAATAATATAAATTGGTTGTCCAGGTGAAATCGCTGCGCTAATATCTTTTAACCAGTACAAGCTTTCCCCAGAACCAAACCATCCTGCTATTGTCGCCGGGAATAAAATTACACTTGATGCAAAAATTGCTGGTATAACTCCCGCTTGATTAATTTTTAGAGGTAAGTGTGATGACTGACCGCCGTACATCTTATTACCAACTTGTCTTTTCGCATAATTAATTGTGATCCTTCTTTGCCCTCTCTCAACAAAAACTACGATGGCGGTAACTAAAACAACTGCTGCTAATAGGAAAAATACAAGTGGAATGGAAAAAGCTCCCGTCCTTGTTAGCTCAAGTGTATTCCCTAATGCGCTTGGAAGTCCAGCCACTATACCTGCAAATATAATCATCGAAATACCATTACCAATACCTCTTTCTGTAATTTGTTCGCCCAACCAAACTAAAAACATAGTTCCGCTCACAAGAGTTATTACAGATGTCAGCCTAAAAGCCAAACCAGGATCTAAAACAAGACCAGGTTGTGCTTCAAGTGCAACCGTTATGCCTAGTGCTTGAAAGGCAGCCAATACAACTGTTCCTTGCCGAGTGTATTGCGTTATTATTCTCTGTCCAGCCTGACCCTCTTTCTTTAATTCTTTTAATTTCTCTGACATGGATGTAAGCAAAGTCATTATGATTGAAGCAGAAATATAAGGCATTATTCCAAGTGCAAAAACTGTAAAACGACTCAACGCTCCACCTGAGAACATATTGAACATCCCAAGAATTCCACCGCTTTGTGAATCAAATAGTTTTTTTAGTTCAAAAGGGTCTATACCTGGAACAGGTATATGTGAACCTAATCGAAAAATAATTAAAGCACCCAGCAGAAATAAGAGGCGACTTTTGAGTTCACCCATTTTACTTAACTGACCTAATGTAGAATTTTCAGCCAAAATTTACTTCGTTTTTTTTACGGGTTTATTTTTTACTGAATCTTTTTTTTCTACTTTAGAAGTTGTATTTACAGACTCATCAACCTTTCCACCTGAATCTTTAATAGCTTTTAATGCACCTTTTGTAAGACTAATACCTTGTATAGTAAACTTTTTAGTAACTTCACCTGATAGGAATATTTTGGCATTTAAAGACATATTAGGTATCAAATTTGCTGCCTTAAGGGATAGTAAATCGACTACATCTGTTTCTAGCTTATTTAATTCGCTTGTTCTTACTTTAGCGTTATAAGGCTTAGCCATAGATTTAAAACCTCTTTTAGGCAGTCTTCTTTGAATAGGCATTTGGCCACCTTCAAATCCTACCTTATGAAAACCACCCGCTCTGGATTTTTGACCTTTGTGCCCTCGACCCGCAGTTTTACCAAAACCTGAGCCAATTCCTCGTCCAACTCGCCTAACTTCCTTCTTGGAACCCTCAGAGGGTTTAATAGTATTTAATCTCATGTTGAAACCTCATCTACTTTAAGTAAGTAATTTACTGCCTTTATCATTCCCCTTATTGCTGGGGTATCTTCTAGTTCAACGCTATGACGCATTCTTCTTAACCCAAGCCCCTTAACTGTTGCTTTATGTGCTACAGATTTATGAATTGGACTTTTAACAAGAGTCACTTTAATTTTTTTTCCTTTAGCCATATCTAACCTCTAATCTCTTCTATTGTTTTACCTCTTTTAGCAGCGATATCTGATGGCGTGTTCATAGAAGACAGCCCATTTAACGTCGCTCTAACTACATTATAGGGGTTTGCTGATCCTATACATTTCGCTAAAACATCTGTTATTCCCATAACCTCAAAAATTGCCCTCATTGCCCCACCAGCAATTATTCCTGTACCTTGAGAGGCAGGTAGAATTGTCACTTTTGCAGCTCCATGTCTTCCAGTTACAGAATGGTATAAAGTGCCATTATTTAGCTTAACTTTAATCATTCCTCTTTTAGCCTCTTCCATTGCTTTTTGGACGGCAAGCGGCACTTCTCTTGCTTTGCCCTTACCCATACCAACAGCACCATCACCATCACCAACCACACTCAATGCAGCAAAGCTCATGATACGACCACCTTTAACCACCTTAGTGACACGATTCACATTGATCATTTTTTCTCTAAGGCCGTCAGTTTGTCCTTTATCTTGATTGCCCATATTGTTATTTTTATTTTGTGCCATTTTTTTGTACCGTTCCTAAAATATTAGAATGTTAAGCCGTTTTCACGTGCAGAGTCCGCCAAGGCTTTTACTCGACCATGATATCTATACCCTGACCTATCAAAGGCAACAATCTTTACACCTGCCTTAATCGCCTTGTCAGCTATCCTTTTGCCTATTTCTGTTGCAGCATCTGTATTACTTGTATTCTTTAGTTTTTTCTTAACATCGGCTTCTAAAGTCGAAGCTGAAGCAATAATTTTATTTGTTTCGCCATCGATAACTTGTGCATAAATGTTAGTATTTGACCTGTGTATAGATAACCGAGTTTTGCCTAAGTAGGCCATGTTTGCTCTAGATTTTGTTGCCCTTCTGATTCTTGCATTATTTTTTGTCATCATCTACCCCTTATGCTTTTTTAGCTTCTTTCATTACCACATGTTCATCAATGTAACGAACACCTTTGCCTTTATATGGCTCAGGTGGCCTATAAGCACGAATCTCTGCTGCTACCTGACCAACTACTTGTTTATTTGAGCTTTTTAACACAATTTCCGTTTGTGATGGTGTTTGTGCAGAAACGCCTTCGGGAAGTGCATGGCTTATTGAATGTGAAAAACCTAGCTCTAGATTAATTTTATTTCCTTGTGCCTGAGCTTTATAGCCTACACCTATTAATTGTAATTTTTTTTCAAATCCCACAGAAACACCAATCACCATATTTTGTACCAATGCTCTAATTGTTCCAGACATGGCTATGGAATGATTTGTTGTTTCTTTAGCTGAGAATAAGAGAGTATTTTCTTCTTTTTTAATTTCTACTTGACCTTTTAGATCCTGACTCATCTCTCCCAAAGGTCCTTTTATTAAGATATTGTCAGCCGTTAAAGTGACTTCTACTTTTTCAGGAACAACTACCGGGTTATTTGCAACTCTAGACATATTTTCTCCTTATTCAACGTAGCAAAGGACTTCACCGCCAACACCTGCAGCCCTTGCTTTAATATCTGTCATTACACCCTTGGAAGTTGTTACGATTGCTACTCCAAGCCCATTCATCACTTTAGGTAAATTGTTGCTTGATTTATATAGTCTCAAGCTTGGCTTGCTTGCCCGTTGTATATTTTCTATCACTGGCTCACCTGCGTAATATTTTAATTCAATGTTAAGCAACGGCTTGCCGTTATTCTCTTCAACACTAAACCCTTCAATGTAACCCTCATCTTTAAGAACATTGGCAATTGCTTTTTTTACCTTAGAGGCTGGTAAAGTAACATTAACTTTACTTCTCATTTGACCATTTCTTATTCGGGTTAACATATCTGATATCGGATCTTGCATACTCATATTTTTTCCCCTTTTACCAACTTGCCTTAACGACACCTGGAACTTCACCAGCCATCATAAGATCTCTAAGCTTGCCTCGCGCAAGGCCAAACTTTTTATAAACACCTCTTGGGCGACCCGTTAAAGCACATCTTGTTCTTAGTCGCACAGGACTAGAGTTTCTTGGAAGAGCTTGAAGTTTTTGTCTTGCTTCAGCTTTTTGTTCTTTCGAAGCAGAAGAATCATTTATAACTTCATTTAAAGACAAACGCTTTGCTTTATATTTCTCAACTAATTTCAAACGCTTAGTTTCTCTTTGAGTCATACATAATTTAGCCATATTTACCTTAACCCCTAAATGGAAAGCTGAAAGCAGATAAAAGTGCTTTCGCTTCTTCGTCTGTTTTTGCTGTTGTTGTAATTGTGATATTCATCCCTCTAAGAGAATCAATTTTGTCATACTGAATTTCAGGGAAAATAATTTGTTCCTTTATGCCCATATTATAATTACCTCTCCCATCAAAAGATTTTGGAGATAGTCCCCTAAAATCTCTTTCTCTTGGAATTGCAATTGAAATTAATCGATCTAGAAATGTATACATATTAGATTTTCTTAAAGTTACCTTACAGCCAACTGGATAATTATCTCTAATCTTAAAACCAGCTATCGATTTCTTTGAAAGTGTAACAATAGGCTTTTGCCCTGCGATCTTTTCCATATCGCCAACTGCATTTTCCATAACTTTTTTATCAGCAACAGCCTCACCAACACCCATATTTAATGTAATTTTTTCAATTCTTGGAACTTCCATAACGGATTTATACTTAAATTGATCTGTTAGTTCTTTAACAACAGTGCCAACATAATATTCTTTTAATCTAGCCATATTTTTTATCCTAAACGTCTATTGCTTCTTGTGTAGATTTATAAATGCGAATTTTTTTTCCATCTTTTAATTCTTTAAAATTTACCTTGTCTGTTTTATTAGACTTCGTATTAAAAATAGCAATGTTTGATATATTTATAGGCATCTCTTTGCTTACCAAACCACCTTGGTCACCTTTAGCAGGATTTGGTTTTGTATGTTTTTTTACCATATTCAAACCCTCTACAACCACACGGTTATTTTTTAAGATACTCAGAACAATCCCCTGCTTTCCTTTATCTTTTCCTGTATTAAGTATGACCTTGTCACCTTTACGTATTTTATTCACTTTACAACTCCTAAATAACTTCTGGGGCTAACGACACAATCTTCATAAACTTTTCCGTTCTAAGTTCACGTGTCACTGGACCAAAAATACGAGTACCAATTGGCTCTAGTTTCGCATTTAATAATACAGCTGCATTACCATCAAATTTGATTAATGAGCCATCTGTTCTTCTTACTCCGCTTGCTGTTCTTACTACAACAGCTGAATAAACCTCACCTTTTTTTACACGTCCTCGAGGTGCAGCATCTTTAATGGCTACCTTAATAATGTCTCCAATACCGGCATACCTTCTTTTAGAGCCGCCTAATACTTTAATGCACATTACAGAGCGCGCACCTGTATTATCGGCAACATCTAATCTTGATTGTGTTTGTATCATTTTATATTCTCCAACTTAATCCGTTTAACCAATCCAGCCCTATAAAACAAAAATCAGGCCAAAGCCACGGTCAGTATTGGGGCGTTAGCTTGTAATATTTATCTGAACGCCGAAAAGAGCAAAATTATAAGTTATTGCTACTATTTTCTCAAGTAAAACATTATTTTACTTATTTCTCTTGAACTGCTTTTGAAACAACTTTTGTTACAACCCAAGATTTATTTTTTGAGACGGGCTTTCCTTCAGTAATCTCAACTAAATCCCCCTCATTTATTTCATTTTTTTCATCATGGGCGTGAACCTTTGTTGATAACTTAATAATCTTACCAACAACTGGATGTTTAACTAGTCTTGGAACCCGTACGGTAACAGTTTTATCCATCTTATTACTTTCAACCTTACCCATAAGCGTTCTAATTATTTTTTTTGTTTCAGCCATAATGATTAACTATCCCCTTTTTCTGCAAGAACGGTCATTACTCTTGCGATATCTTTTTTTATCTTTCCTAATTGATCATTTTTATTTGATTGTTGAGTTGAAATTTGCATTCTCGTAGAGAATTGTGCTTTCCTTAATTCGATTAACTCCTTATTAAGATCCTCTTTATTTTTTTTTCTCAAATCTAAAGCTTTCATAACTATCTCCTTAACCGCCAATGTGTCTAGATGCAAATGTCGTTAATAAAGGTAGTTTAGATGCGGCTAATCTGAATGCCTCTTTAGCTGTTGCCTCATCCACGCCATCCATTTCATATAACATTTTTCCTGGTTGTATTTCAGCTACAAAATACTCAACGCTCCCCTTACCTTTACCCATTCTTACTTCTGCAGGTTTTTTTGTAATAGGTTTGTCAGGAAAGATTCTGATCCAAATTCGACCACCCCTTTTGATGTGTCTTGTCATTACCCTTCTTGCAGCTTCGATTTGTCTTGCTGTTATTCTTCCGCGACCAGTTGCTTTAAGTCCAAAATCTCCAAAACTGACCTTATTCCCTGTTAAAGCAAGCCCTCGATTTCTTCCTTTATGCTGTTTTCTATATTTTTGTCTAGTAGGCTGTAACATTTTTATTTCTCATCTTTTTTTGTTTGAGTGGAATCTGTCTCTGCTTCATCTTTTTTCTTTACTATAACTTTTGGCTTTTTAATGCTCTCTTCTGCTTTATTTTTTTTAACTGCTGCCTTTATAGTTTTTTTAGGTTTAGGCTTTTGTATCTCATCTATTTTTTCAACTTGAGACTCAGTAGAAGTTCTTGGTGCCGTTGGATCTTCAAAAACCTCACCCTTAAATAACCAAACCTTAACTCCAATAATTCCATATTGCGTCTGTGCTCTAGCTGTGCCGTAGTCAACATCTGCTCTGAGGGTATGAAGAGGCACTCGTCCTTCACGATACCATTCAGATCTAGCAATTTCTATTCCGTTTAGTCTGCCTGAACTCATTATTTTTATGCCTTGTGCACCTAATCGCATCGCATTTTGCATTGCTCTTTTCATTGCACGTCTAAACATCACTCTTTTCTCAAGTTGTTGAGCAATGCTTTGAGCAATTAATGTAGCATCAATCTCAGGCTTTCTAACTTCTTCAATATTTAGTTGAACAGGAATACCCATTAAATCTTGTATACTTGTTCTAAGTGACTCAATATCCTCACCTTTTTTCCCAATAACGATACCTGGTCTAGCGGAAAAGATAGTGATTTTGGCATTTTTAGCAGGTCTTTCGATTAAAATTCTACTTACAGCTGCATTCACAAGCTTCTTATTTAAAAACTCTCTAACTTTTATGTCGTTATTTAACAGTCCCGCAAAGTTTTTACTGTTTGAATACCATCGCGAAGACCAATTCTTGTTGATAGCTAAACGAAAACCAGTTGGATTTATTTTTTGTCCCATAATTCTCTCTTTTAATTGCCTACAGTCACAGTAATGTGACAGGTTGGTTTAATGATTCTTTTACTGCGCCCTTTTGCTCCAGCACGCTGTCTTTTTAAAATGGTTCCCTTATCAACATAAATAGTTTTTATTTTTAACTCATCAATATCAGCCCCATTATTATTTTCTGCATTCGCAATAGCAGATTCAACAACTTTTTTTACAATCTCAGCACCTTTTTTTGGGCTAAAAGTTAATATATCAAGCGCACTGTCTACCTTTTTTCCTCGAATTGAGTCAACCACCAGCCTAGCCTTTTGTGGAGATATTCTTACACCTTTAAGTATTGCAGAAACTTCAATAGCCATAATTTAATTATTCCTTCGTTTTTTTGTCGCCAGTGTGGCCCTTAAAGGTCCTTGTACCAGCAAACTCTCCAAGTTTATGTCCAATCATATTTTCAACAATTAGAACAGGTGTGTGTTGTCTTCCATTATGTATAGCGATGGTTAAACCAATAAAATTAGGAAGTATAGTTGATCTCCTTGACCAAGTTTTAATTGGTTTTCGATCTCTAGTTTCAGATGCAACCTCAACTTTTTTTGCTAAATGAGCATCTACAAATGGTCCTTTTTTTATTGATCTAGACATATTTTTTATTTACCTTTTATTTGACGGTCTACGACTTATTCTCATATTATCCGTGCGTTTATTATTTCTTGTTCGGAATCCTTTTGCTGGTGTTCCCCATGGGCTTACTGGATGACGTCCACCTGATGTTCTACCTTCACCACCACCATGTGGATGGTCTACTGGGTTCATAACAACACCTCTTACCGTAGGTCGTATACCTCTCCATCTCGTTGCACCTGCCTTACCGATTGATCTTAATGAATGCTCTTCATTGCCAACTGAGCCTATTGTTGCTCTACAATCAACGTGTACTTTTCTTACTTCTCCTGACCTTAATCTAAGCTGCGCGTACATTCCCTCTCTTGCAAGAAGCTGAATTGACGCACCTGCTGAACGGGCAATTTGTGCTCCCTTCCCAGGCTTTAGTTCAATACAATGCACAGTACTTCCAACAGGAATATTTTTTAAAGGTAATGAATTTCCTATTTTAAAAGGAGCCTCATTCCCACTTAACAGTTCTTCACCAACTGAAATGCCTTTTGGCGCAATAATATATTTTCTTTCTCCGTCTGCGTAACATAATAGAGCTATGTGAGATGATCGATTTGGATCATATTCAATTGTTTCAACCTTAGCTGGAATACCGTCTTTATTTCTTTTAAAATCAATCAATCTGATAAATTGTTTATGGCCACCACCTTGATGTCTAACAGTGATTCTGCCAGAACTATTTCTTCCAGAACCTCTTATCTTTTTTTGTAATAATGGACTAAATGGCTTTCCTTTATGAAGCCCGGGTGTAACAACTTTCTCTAATCCCCTTCTTCCTGGTGATGTTGCTTTTACTTTGATTATAGCCATTTTATATTCCCTATATCCTTATTCGCCAGTGAAATTAATTTCTTGTCCAGGCTTAAGACTGATGTAAGCTTTTTTCCAATCACTTCTTTTGCCCATTAATCTCCCAGCCCTTTTTGTCTTACCGTTCATATTTAAAATATTAACTGCTGTAACCTCAACCTTAAACATAAGCTCAATCGCCTCTTTAACCTCTTTTTTTGTTGCATCTTTTTTTACCTTAAAAGCAAATTGATTATGTTTATCAGCAACCATAGTTGCTTTTTCAGTAACCTGAGGGGCTAAAACAGCTTGTAATGATTTATTTACGCTCATGCGAACATCCCTTCTAATTGTTTAATTGCAGCTGATGTTGCTATAACTTTTTGGAAATGCACCAAGCTAACGGGATCAGCATGTTTTGCTTCAACAACTAGCACATGCGGAATATTTCTTGAAGAAAGGTATAAATTTTCGTTAAACTCATCGATTAAAATCAATACATTATCTTTTACTCCGAACGTATTAATTTTTTCTAAAAACTTTTTAGTTTTCGGTGTTTCAACATCAAATTTTTCAACTACCGCTAATCTCTCTTGCCTTACAATCTCAGATAAAATAGATCTCATTCCTGCACGATAGGCTTTTTTATTTAGTTTTTGAGTGAAATTTTCATCAGGTCTGTTTGGAAATGCTCGGCCTCCTCCACGCCAAATAGGACTTGAAGTCATTCCGGCACGAGCTCTACCTGTTCCCTTTTGCGCCCATGGTCTTTTAGTTGTGTGACGAACTTCAGCGCGAGTTTTTTGTGATCTCGTACCTGTACGTCCATTATTCATGTATGAGGTAACTAATTGATGAATTAAGCCTTCATTAAAATCTTTAGCAAATGCGTTATCAGACGCACTTACAGTTTTTTTGGTTTCTTTTCCCTTGCTATCGATTAGTTTTAATTCCATTATTTACCTGCCTTAACTTTAATAGCTGGTTTGATCTCAATGTTAGAACCTTTTGAGCCAGGAACTGCACCCTTAATTAGAATTAGGTTTCTTTTTGAATCAATACGAACTACTTCAAGATTTTGCGTTGTTCTTCTTTTTGAGCCGAGTTGCCCAGACATTTTCTTTCCAGGAAATACCCTCCCTGGATCTTGACAATGCCCAGTTGAGCCTAACGAGTTATGAGAAACAGAAACACCGTGTGTCGCTCTTTGGGATCTAAAGTGATGTCTTTTTTGTGCACCAGAAAAGCCTTTACCAATTGTTACTCCGGTTACATCAACCTTTTGACCTTTTTCAAAAGTGTCTACGGATAAAACCGAGTCGGATGAGTAGCTTGATACATCTTCAGCTGATTTGATTCTGAACTCTCTAAGACCTACGCCCGCTTCTTTAGCTGCTTTAGCATAATGTCCAGTCATTGATTTATTTAACTTAGATGGCTTCACGCTACCATAAGCCACTTGTACCCCGTGATAACCATCAGTTTTATTAGTTTTAATCTGAGTCACTCTATTTGGAATAACCTCTAATACCGTCACAGGAATTGATATTCCATCATCAGTAAAAACGCGAGTCATTCCGACCTTGCGACCTACAAGCCCTAAGCTCATGATCATTTCCTTATAAATTATTATTTTACAAACTAATTACAATTGATTAGCTTGTTTCTAAAAGAGCGCTATTATAACGAACGCTAATTAATTTTACAACTTTATTTCTACATCAACTCCTGCTGGTAAATCTAACTTCATCAAAGCATCTACAGTCTTATCAGTTGGCTCAAGAATATCCATTAAACGTTGATGTGTTCTAATTTCAAATTGATCCATCGCTTTTTTATTTACATGTGGTGAACGTAATAAATCAAAACGTTCCTTCCTTGTTGGAAGTGGAATAGGGCCTTTAACAAGTGCGCCTGTTCTTTTTGCTGTATCTACAATTTCCTGTGCCGATTGATCTATTAATTTGTAATCAAAAGCCTTTAAACGTATACGTATTTTTTGTGAAGCCATTATAATTTTCCTTTTAAGAGCGAATGTCCATTTCAGAACACTTTTTTTAAATTAACTTATTCTATAACTTTTACTACAACACCTGAGCCAACTGTTCGACCACCTTCACGAATCGCAAATCTTAGTCCTTCTTCCATCGCGATTGGTGCAATCAATGTTGCTGTAATTGACACATTATCTCCTGGCATTACCATTTCAGTTCCTTCTGGTAACTCCACTGCACCTGTTACATCTGTTGTTCTAAAGTAGAACTGTGGGCGATATCCATTAAAGAATGGAGTGTGTCGTCCACCTTCTTCTTTACTTAAGCTGTAGATCTCAGCAGTAAATTTAGTATGTGGTTTAATTGAACCAGGCTTACAAAGTACTTGGCCACGCTCTACATCTTCTCGTGCTGTACCTCTTAATAAAACGCCTACGTTATCTCCTGCTTGCCCTTGGTCTAATAACTTACGGAACATTTCAACACCTGTACATGTTGTTTTTACCGTATCTTTAAGGCCAACAATTTCAAGTTCTTCGTTTACTTTAACCACGCCTCGCTCTACTCGACCTGTTACCACAGTTCCTCGTCCAGAGATTGAGAATACATCCTCAACTGGCATTAGGAAATCACCATCAACTGCACGTTTTGGTTCTGGGATATAACTATCAAGTGCTTCAGCAAGTTTTAAAATAGCTGGTTCACCGATATCTGACTGATCGCCTTCAAGTGCTTTAAGCGCTGACCCCATAATAATAGGAATATCATCACCAGGGAAGTCATACTTACTAAGTAGTTCACGTACTTCCATTTCAACTAGCTCAAGAAGTTCTTTGTCATCTACCATATCTGCTTTATTTAAGAATACAACAATGTGTGGAACACCCACTTGTCTTGATAAGAGAATATGTTCACGAGTCTGAGGCATTGGGCCGTCAGCTGCAGAACATACAAGGATTGCGCCGTCCATTTGAGCAGCACCTGTAATCATATTTTTCACATAATCCGCATGGCCTGGGCAGTCTACGTGAGCGTAATGACGCTTTTCTGTTTCATATTCAACATGAGATGTATTAATGGTTATACCACGCGCTTTTTCCTCTGGCGCTGAATCAATCTCTGCAAAATCTTTTTTATCCCCACCAAATTTTTTGGTAAGTACTGTCGATATTGCTGCTGTTAGTGTTGTTTTACCATGATCCACGTGACCAATTGTGCCAACGTTGACATGGGGTTTGTTACGCTCAAATTTATCCTTAGCCATAATCTCTTATCCTTATAAAACAGTTTTTTAAATTCTAATTTTTATTAATCACCGCTTCAGCAACATTTCTAGGTGCTTCTGAGTAATGCTTAAATTCCATAGAGTAAGTTGCTCTTCCCTGAGATAGTGATCTCATAGTAGTGGAGTATCCAAACATCTCTGCAAGTGGCACTTCACATCTAATCACTTTTCCAGTTGCGTTATCCTCCATACCTTGAACAATACCTCTTCTGGATGACAAATCTCCCATCACATCTCCCATGTACTCTTCAGGAGTTTCAACTTCAACTGCCATCATAGGTTCAAGTAAAACTGGATCCGCTTTTTTACATCCATCCTTAAAAGCAAATGAAGCTGCCATTTTAAACGCATTTTCATTAGAGTCAACGTCATGGAATGAGCCATCAAATAAAGTTACTTTTACATCCTCAATAGGATATCCAGCAAGCACTCCCGCTGTAATAGTTTCTTTTAGGCCTTTGTCAACGGCAGGTATAAATTCTCTTGGTACCGCGCCACCTTTAATTGAATCAACAAATTCATAACCTTTTCCAACTTCGTTTGGCTCTATTTTTAACCAAACATGACCATACTGACCTTTACCACCAGATTGTTTTACAAATTTACCTTCTTGTTCTACCGATTTTTTGATCGCTTCACGATAAGCTACCTGTGGTGAACCAATATTAGCATCAACAGAAAATTCTCGCTTCATCCTATCAACAAGAATTTCAAGGTGGAGCTCTCCCATACCAGAGATAATTGTTTGATTAGTTTCCACATCGGTTTTAACCCTAAATGATGGGTCTTCCTGGGCAAGTCTTCCAAGAGCAATCCCCATTTTTTCTTGGTCAGCTTTGGTTTTTGGTTCAACAGCAACATGAATAACAGGCTCTGGGAAAACCATACGCTCCAGAATAACTGCATTTTTTTCTGTACATAAAGTATCGCCTGTAGTCACATCTTTTAATCCTACAGCAGCTGCAATATCCCCTGCATAAATTTCTTTTATCTCTTCACGGTTATTTGCATGCATTTGCAAGATTCTTCCGATTCTTTCTTTTTTACCTTTAACAGGATTATAAATCCAGTCTCCAGCTTTAACTACTCCTGAGTAAGCTCTAAAAAATATTAACTGCCCAACAAAAGGATCTGTCATTATCTTAAATGCAAGCGCAGAAAATGGTTCATCGTCTTTTGCATGCCTAACTACAGGCTTATCAGATTCATCAACACCTGGGATAGGAGGAACATCTACAGGTGCGGGCATTAATTCAATAACAGCATCCAACATAGCTTGAACACCTTTATTTTTAAATGCAGAACCACAAAGCATAGGTACAATTTCATTTGAAATCGTTCTAATTCTTAGGCCCTGTTTAATTTCTTCCTCTGATAATTCACCAGTTTCTAAATACTTATTCATTAATTCTTCATTTGCTTCTGCTGCAGTCTCAACCATATTGTCATGCCACTTTTGACATGTATCTTTTAAATCATCAGGAATATCTGCATATTCAAACTTAATGCCAAAATTTTCTTCTTCCCATAAAATAGCTTTCATTTTTACAAGATCAACTACACCAGTAAAAGTCTCCGCTGCACCAATTGGAACCTGAATGGGGATTGGATTAGCCTTTAGCCTAGATTTCATCTGATCATAACATTTAAAGAAATCAGCGCCGGCTCTATCCATCTTATTAACAAAAGCCATTCTAGGCACTTGATACTTATTTGCTTGTCTCCAAACAGTTTCAGATTGAGGCTGAACTCCGCCTACTGCACAATAGACCATGCAAGCACCATCTAGAACTCTCATTGACCTTTCAACTTCAATAGTGAAATCAACGTGTCCCGGAGTATCAATAATATTAATTCTATGTTGATCAAACTGGTTGGCCATCCCGCTCCAAAAGCAGGTCGTTGCAGCAGAGGTGATTGTAATACCTCTTTCTTGTTCTTGTTCCATCCAATCCATGGTAGCTGCACCATCATGAACTTCACCAATCTTATGATTAACGCCTGTGTAAAGCAGAATGCGTTCTGTTGTGGTTGTTTTGCCTGCGTCAATGTGTGCACTGATGCCTATATTTCTATAACGATTTATTTCAGTTTTACGAGCCACTTTATTCTATTACCTTATTAGTTAATTAAAAATCTAAAACCTGAAGTGTGAGAAGGCTTTATTCGCTTCAGCCATTCGATGGACCTCATCTCTTTTTTTCATTGCAGCACCTTTATTCTCTGAAGCCTCTAGAATTTCTGCCGCTAGCCTTAACCCCATTGATTTTTCACCTCTATTACGAGCTGCATCACGTAACCATCGCATTGCTAATGCAGACCTTCTGGATGGTCTAACCTCTACTGGAACCTGGTAATTGGCACCACCGACCCTTCTACTTTTTACCTCCACAACCGGTCGTATATTTTCTAAAGCCAGTGAAAAAGTTTCTAAAGGATCTTTACCGCTTTTGGATTTTATTTGATCAAAAGCCCCATAAATTATTCTTTCAGCAACAGATTTCTTTCCACTACTCATAATCACGTTCACAAATTTAGATACTTCTTGACTCGAAAACTTTGGATCATCAAGTATGATTCTTTTGGGGACTTCTCTTCTTCTGGGCATAGTTTTTAACCTTTTTTAATTAAGTTGCTTTTGGACGTTTAGCACCATATTTGGATCTAGCTTGCCTTCTATCATTGACTCCTGCAGTATCTAAGCTACCTCTAACCATATGGTAACGTACGCCAGGCAAATCTTTCACTCTACCACCCCTTAATAGGACAACTGAGTGTTCTTGCAAGTTATGTCCTTCACCACCAATATAACTAATCACTTCATATCCGGTTGTAAGCTTTACCTTTGCAACCTTCCTTAAAGCCGAGTTTGGTTTCTTTGGAGTTGTTGTATAAACCCGAGTGCAAACACCTCTTTTTTGCGGAGAGGCATTTAATGCAGGTACTTTACTCTTTTCAATAACCCTCTTTCGAGGTTTACGAATTAATTGGTTAATTGTAGGCATCTAATTTCCTTAATATTTAATTGCTTTTTTAAAACCTTCAAAAAGACGAGAATTGTATTTTGCTTCGAGCATAATGTCAATTTAAATGCTAATTTAAATTGAATAAATTATTTAGCATCATCAATCTTTTCTTCAGCCTTCTCTTCTTCGCTAACTTTCAAATCAGTTTCATCAACTTTTTCATCACCACCTGTTTTAAAAGCAGCTTCAGCCTCAATAAGCGCAGCTGACTTCTCATCTGTCTCATCAGAAACATTCTTACTTGCTTCAAGTTTTGCTTTCCTATTTACATGATGAGCCATACCTGAACCCGCTGGAATCAATCTACCAACGATCACATTTTCTTTTAGCCCTCTAAGTTCATCACGTTTACCGAGAATAGCTGCCTCAGTAATAACTCTAGTTGTTTCTTGGAATGAAGCTGCAGATATAAATGAATCAGTAGCTAAAGAAGCTTTCGTAATACCCTTAAGCACATACTCAAACTCTGCCGGTTTTTTCTTTTCGGCAATTACTTCCTCATTGGTGTTTAATAGCTCTGCTCTCTCTACCTCTTCACCTGGTATAAAATGCGTATCACCTCTTTTGGTGATCCTTACTCTTCTTAACATTTGCCTTACAATAACCTCGATATGCTTATCATTTATTAAAACCCCTTGGAGTTTATATACTTCTTGAACTTCATCGATAATATATCTTGCTAAAGCCTCAGGACCTCTTAGCCTTAAAATATCCACAGGGTCAGCTGGGCCGTCAACAATTATTTCTCCTTTATTTACTATCTGGCCATCATGGGCTGTAACGTGTTTATCTTTGGGAATTAAGAATTCTTTTGATTCTCCATCCTCAGCAGTGATTACCAGTCTTTGCTTACCCTTTGTATCCTTACCAAAAGAGACCGTACCTGTCATTTCAGCTAATACACCAGCATCTTTAGGTGAGCGAGCTTCAAATAATTCAGCCACCCTTGGAAGACCGCCGGTAATATCTCTTGTTTTAGATGCTTCTTGTGGAATTCTTGCTAAAACATCACCAACCGCAACATCTTGATTGTCATTTACGGTAATAATGTAACCTTTTTGAAAGGTAACATTAACCGGACTATCCGAATTAATTAACTTAACTTCTTCATTTTTTTCATTTATTAGTCTAATTTGAGGTCTTGTGCCTTTTGAAGCTCCAACTTTTTGTTTAGTGTCTATCACCTCTAAAGTTGATAAGCCTGTGACGTCATCAATTTTCTTTTCTACAGTGACCCCTTCCTCGACATTCTCAAATTTTACCTGCCCTGCATATTCAGATATTATCGGTCTTGTATGTGGGTCCCACTGAGCCAATATACTTCCAGCCTCTACTTTATCTCCATCAGAACCTAAAAGTGTTGCGCCGTAAGGTGCTTTATGCCTCTCTTTTTCCCTACCGTTTTCGTCCTCAATTAGAAATTCACTATTCCTTGAAATAATAACTTTCTCAGATTTTGCATTAGTCACATAACGCATCGTTGCCATAAATCTTAAAACCCCAGAAGATTTAATTTCAATTTGATTTGCTGATGCAGCTCTAGATGCAGCACCACCAATGTGGAAGGTTCTCATTGTTAATTGAGTTCCAGGTTCACCAATTGACTGAGCTGCAATAACACCAACCGCCTCACCTTGATTGATTAGCGAGCCTCTTCCTAAGTCACGCCCATAACAGCGAGCACAAATCCCATAACGAGTGGCACAAGTTAAAGCTGTTCTTACCTTTACCTCGTCAATGCCTAATTTTTCTATTTCATCTACCTCGGCCTCGGATAACAAAGTACCTGCAGCAAATAATACTTCTTGTGTCTCTGGATTTAAAATATCAACTGCCGCCGCTCTTCCTAAAATCCTATCTTTAAGTGGCTCTACAATTTCACCGCCTTTAACAAGTGCTTTTGTAAGAAGCCCATCTTCAGTCCCACAATCATGTTCTGTTACAACCAAGTCCTGGGTAACATCAACCAGCCTTCTTGTTAGGTAACCTGAATTAGCTGTTTTTAAAGCAGTATCAGCAAGCCCTTTTCTTGCACCATGAGTTGAGATAAAGTATTGAAGCACATTAAGCCCATCCCTAAAATTTGTTTTAATAGGGGTCTCAATAATTGAACCATCTGGTCTTGCCATTAACCCTCGCATCCCTGCAAGTTGTCGAACTTGTGCTGCTGAACCCCTTGCACCTGAATCAGCCATCATATATATAGCATTAAATGATTCTTGATTAATTTGATTACCTTTATCATCCTTTACTATTTTTCCTGCAACATCTTTAACAGGCTCTTCTTTAATCTTTCTCATCATCGCATCTGCGATTGTATCGCCCGTACGCGACCAGATATCAACAACCTTGTTATATCTCTCTCCCTGAGTTAGCAAACCTGAAGAATATTGGCCTTGAATCTCCTGAACTTCGGCATCAGCTTGCTCAATAAGTTTTATTTTTTCATCTGGAACTAACATATCATGAACACTAATCGACATTCCGGCTTTTGTAGCAAATTCAAAACCTTTATTTTTGAGGTTATCAGAAAGAATTACTGTGTCTCTGATACCAACCTTTCTAAATCCAACATTTATTAATCTAGAAATTTCTTTCTTATTAAGGGTTTTATTTAATAATTCAAAAGATAGTCCTTTTGGCAATATTTCAGATAACAATGCTCTACCACATGTCGTTTCATATCGTTTCACTTTTTCAGTTTTGCTATTATCAAAATTTATTTCGCTTTCATTGATACGCACTGTTATTTTTGCATGAAGATCAACAAATCCTTGATCGTAAGCTTTTCTTAATTCATCTATATCTGAGAACCTCATACCCTCACCCTTAGCGGCAATTCTTTCTCTAGTCATATAATAAAGGCCTAAAACAATATCTTGTGATGGCACAATAATTGGCTCACCATTCGCTGGTGATAGCACATTATTTGAAGCCAACATTAATGTTCTCGCCTCCATTTGAGCTTCAAGAGATAAAGGAACGTGAACAGCCATTTGATCGCCATCAAAGTCAGCATTAAATGCCGCGCAAACTAATGGATGAAGCTGAATTGCTTTACCTTCAATAAGAACTGGTTCAAAAGCCTGTATTCCAAGCCTATGAAGTGTTGGTGCCCTATTCAGTAGAACGGGGTGCTCGCGAATTACATTTTCCAGAATATCCCAAACTTCTGGACCTTCTGCCTCAACAATTTTCTTCGCATTTTTAATTGTTGTTGCTAAACCTTGCAACTCTAACTTGTTAAATATAAATGGCTTAAATAACTCAAGAGCCATCTTTTTTGGAAGGCCGCATTGATGAAGTTTTAACTGAGGCCCAACTACAATTACCGACCTACCAGAGTAGTCAACCCTCTTTCCAAGTAAGTTTTGTCTAAAACGTCCACCTTTACCTTTAATCATGTCCGCTAAAGACTTTAATGGCCTTTTGTTTGCGCCTGTCATAATTTTGCCACGCCTACCATTATCTAATAAAGAATCAACAGCTTCTTGAAGCATTCTTTTTTCATTTTTGACAATAATCTCTGGGGCTCTTAAGTCTATAAGTCGTCTTAACCTATTGTTTCTATTTATAACTCTTCTATATAAATCATTTAGATCTGAAGTTGCAAACCTACCTCCATCAAGTGGTACAAGGGGTCTCAACTCTGGTGGAAGTACCGGTAGAACCTTAAGAATCATCCATTCAGGTTTAATGCCTGATGTCTGAAAAGCCTCTAAAACCTTCAAACGTTTTGCTATTTTTTTTACTTTGGCATCAGAAGTGGTTTTTTCAAGCTCTTCTTTAAGCCTTTCAATTTCTTCAGATAACCTTATTGCCTTAAGAAGCTCCTCTATCCCTTCCGCTCCCATTACCGCTCTAAATTCATCGCCATGCTGCTCTGAAAACTTTAGGTAATCATCTTCGGATAAAATCTTCCCTACCTGAAGTTCAGGGTCTGTGATCATATGATTTTCAGTCACAATGTAAGCTTCAAAATAAAGAACACGCTCAATATCTCTCAATGGAATATCAAGTACCATCCCTAATCTGCTTGGTAAGCTCTTTAAGAACCATATATGAGCAACGGGACTTGCAAGTTCTATTATTCCCATTCTTTCTCTACGAACTTTAGATAATGTAACTTCTACTCCACATTTTTCACAAATAACACCTCGATGTTTAAGGCGTTTATATTTTCCACAAAGGCATTCATAGTCCTTTACTGGACCGAATATTTTTGCACAAAAAAGGCCATCCCGCTCAGGTTTAAAGGTTCTATAATTGATTGTCTCTGGCTTTTTAACTTCCCCATATGACCATGATCTAATTTTTTCAGGAGAAGCAAGCGCAATCTTGATTGCATCAAATTCTTCTTGTTGGGTGTTGTTTCTAAACAAGTCTAATAAAGCTTTCATTTGCAATCCTCTCCTTAGTTTCTATCAAGATCAATGTCAATCGCCAAAGAACGAATTTCCTTGGTTAGAACATTAAATGATTCTGGCATACCAGCATCAATTTTATGCTCACCCTTAACAATATTTTCATATACTTTAGTTCTACCAGAAACATCATCTGATTTAACAGTTAACATTTCTTGGAGTGTATAAGCAGCGCCATAGGCCTCCAATGCCCATACCTCCATTTCACCAAATCTCTGTCCACCAAATTGTGCCTTACCACCTAATGGCTGTTGAGTTACTAATGAATAAGGACCGGTTGAACGAGCATGCATCTTATCGTCAACAAGATGATGTAGTTTAAGAATATGCATATATCCTACAGTCACAGGCCTATCAAAAGCATCGCCTGATCTTCCGTCATATAAACGAACTTGTGTTTTTTTTGCATCAAACTTAAGTAACTTAGTATGTTCATGGTTATCTGGATAGGCAATATCCAACATATCCTGAATATCCGATTCTGCTGCTCCATCAAATACTGATGTTGCAAAAGGGACTCCGTCAATTAAGTTCTCAGCAAGCTCTGTAATTTCATTATTTTTAAGCGCTTTAATGTCTTCTTTTTTCCCTGTTGATGAGTTATAAATCTTATCAAGCAAATCTCTAACATCACTAATATTTTTATTTTCATTAAGCGCCTCATCTATTCGCTTACCCAAGCCTTTCGCTGCCCATCCAAGATGCATTTCTAGTACTTGGCCAATATTCATTCTTGAAGGAACACCTAAAGGATTCAAAACTACATCTAAAGTTGTTCCATCGGCCATATAAGGCATATCTTCAACGGGAACAATTTTGGAAATCACTCCTTTGTTTCCATGTCTACCAGCCATTTTATCTCCCGGCTGAATCCTTCTTTTGACTGCCATATAGACTTTGACCATCTTTTGGACGCCAGGAGGCAACTCATCACCTTGGGTTAACTTTCTCTTTTTCTCATCAAATCTTAAATCAAACTCTTTCTTAGCTTTATTTAAATTCTCTTTAAGGGCTTCAAGGTTTTTAGAATCTTTATCATCCGAGAGTCTAATATCAAATCTTTCATATCTCTCAATATCAGCTAATATTTCTTTAGTAACTTTAGCTCCTTTTTTAAGGCCTTTAGGACCACCAGAAACCGTTTTACCTACCACTAATTTTTCAATTCGACTAAATGTATCATCCTCTACAATTCTCAGCTGATCTGCCAAATCTTTCTGAAATGCATCTAATTGAGCATTTATAATTTGCTCAGCACGTGCATCCCTGTCTATGCCTTCTCTTGTAAATACTTGCACATCAATTATCGTTCCTGCCTGACCAGAAGGAACTCTTAAACTTGTGTCCTTAACATCTGAAGCCTTCTCTCCAAAGATTGCCCTCAATAGTTTTTCCTCTGGGGTAAGTTGAGTTTCTCCTTTCGGGGTCACTTTACCTACTAAAACATCGCCAGCTTCAACTTCTGCTCCAATATGAATAATGCCTGCTTCATCAAGTCTACCCAGCATACTCTCAGATAAATTTGAAATGTCCCTTGTAATTTCTTCAGGCCCTAATTTTGTATCCCTTGCCACCACCTGTAATTCTTCTATATGAATAGATGTGTATCTATCATCAGAAACCACTCTTTCAGAAATTAAAATTGAATCCTCGAAGTTGTATCCATTCCAAGGCATAAAACCAACTAACATGTTTTGTCCAAGCGCTAATTCACCAACATCAGTAGATGCACCATCAGCTATTATATCCCCGCGCTCTATTTTGTTTCCAATCTTAACAAGAGGCTTTTGATTAATGTTTGTATTTTGATTTGATCTTGTATATTTGGTTAAGTTATATATATCAACACCTACCTCACCTTGAGTAGCTTCTTTATCATTAACTTTAATAACTATTCTTTGCGAATCTACATAATCAACTATACCGCCTCTCTTTGCCTGCACTGTTGTTCCTGAATCAGTCGCAACTGTTCTCTCAATCCCAGTTCCAACCAGTGCTTTTTCTGCTCGAAGACATGGTACAGCTTGTCTTTGCATGTTGGCTCCCATTAACGCTCTGTTAGCATCGTTATGTTCCAAGAAAGGAATTAATGAAGCAGCTACTGAAACGATTTGGCCTGGAGCAACATCCATATAATTAACATCTTCATTGCTTGCTAGAGTGAATTCATTTTTAAATCTTGATGAAACAAGTGTTTCTCTAAAACCACCTTTATCATTAAGTTCAGAATTGGCTTGAGCAATTGTATAGTCGCTTTCTTCAATTGCGGATAAATAATCTATTCCAGTTTTAACCTTGCCATTTTCAACAACCCTGTAAGGGGTTTCTAAAAAACCATATTTGTTTGTTTTTGCATACAGTGCCAGGGAATTAATAAGCCCAATGTTTGGGCCTTCTGGAGTTTCAATTGGACAAACTCTTCCGTAATGAGTTGAATGCACATCCCTAACTTCGAAGCCTGCTCGCTCTCTTGTCAACCCACCAGGGCCTAGAGCAGAAATTCTTCTTTTGTGTGTTATTTCAGATAATGGATTTGTTTGATCCATAAATTGTGATAACTGTGATGAACCAAAAAACTCTCGGATTGCACTAGAAATTGGTTTTGAATTTATTAGGTCATGTGGCATTAAGTTATCAGCCTCAGCCTGTCCCAACCTTTCTTTTACAGCTCTTTCAACACGAACCAACCCTGTTCTGAATTGATTTTCTACAAGCTCACCTACAGAGCGAATTCTTCTGTTTCCAAGATGATCGATATCATCAATTTCGCCGCGTCCATTTCTTAACTCAATCAAAATCCCTACCACAGCCAAAATATCTTCTTTGGTTAAAATTGTCTCTCCCTCATCGGAATTATGATCTAGATTGCTCTGCAAATTTTGCATCCATGGTGCGAACTTCTCGGAATTGTTTGGGTAAGCTCTTTTATTAAATTTCATTCTTCCAACACTAGATAAATCATATCTTTCATGTTTAAAAAACATTGATTCAAATAACTTTTCTACTGAGTCTTCTGTTGGGGGCTCGCCTGGCCTCATCATCCTATAAATTGCTACTTTTGCTTCATATTGGTCAGGTATTTCATCAGTTTGGAGAGTTTGTGAAATAAAATCTCCATGATCTAACTCGTTTGAATAAAGTGTTTGGAATACATCAATGCCATTTTCGATGATCTTATCAAGAATAGGATATAATTTTCCTTCTTCATCTTTTTTGTTTTCAGCTAATGTAATTTCCTCATTAGCATTCAAAAGAACTTCTCCTGTATCTTTATCTATAATTGACTTTGCAAGCTTCTTTCCTTCAAGAAATTCAGCATCAATAACAACTGATTTGACTTTCGATTTCTCCATCTCTCTAATATGCTTAACTGTAATTCTTTTATCTTTAGCAATTATTAAATTACCTTTTTTGTCTTTGATATCAAACTTTGCTACTTCACCCCTAAGCCTTGAAGGGACTAATTCAAACTCAATTTTCTTTCCTTTGACATAAAAGGTGTCAAAATCATAAAAAGTTTCTAATATCTGATCAGAAGTTAAACCTAACGCCTTAAGTAAAGTTGTTACTGGCATTTTTCTTCTTCGATCTATTCTAAAATATAAGTAATCTTTAGGATCAAATTCAAAATCCAACCAAGAGCCTCTGTAAGGAATTACTCTTGCTGAAAATAAAAACTTTCCTGAGCTATGTGTTTTACCTTTATCATGCTCAAAAAATACACCAGGACTTCTATGCAGCTGAGATACAATAACTCGCTCAGTTCCGTTTATTACAAACGATCCGTTTTGCGTCATTAATGGGATTTCACCCATATATACCTCTGACTCTTTGACTTCCTTAATGGTTGGCTGAGATGCTTCCTTATCCATTATCGTCAATCTTACTGCCGCCCTTAATGGAACTCCGTATGTTAAGCCACGTTGTTGACATTCTTTTACATCAAAATCTACCTTTCCTAGTTTGTAACTTACATAGTCTAGTTTTGCATTACCAGAATGACTGGAAATAGGGAATAGGGAATTAAATGTCGATTGAAGCCCTTCATCTTTTCTTTCTTCTAATGGAACATCTAACTGAAGAAAATTTTTATAAGACTCGAGTTGCATCTCAAGCAAATAAGGAACTTCAAGGACCTCTTCTCTTTTAGCAAAACTTTTTCTAAGGCGTTTTTTTTCAGTAAAGGAATAGCTCATAAGGTCTCCGAAATGTTTTTATACACAAATTACAAATTAAATTTGTATTAAATATTCTTTATTACTAATATAGTTAATATGAATGGAGGCTCAAAAAATCTCTTTTAAGCCATCCACCATAAAATTTAATTACTTCAGCTCAGCAGTTGCACCAGCATCCGTTAATTTTTTCATTGCTTCATCTGCATCCGCTTTTGCTAGCGCCTCTTTAACAACTTTAGGTGCGGCATCAACGATATCTTTTGCTTCTTTAAGACCAAGTCCAGTGATTTCACGAACCACCTTAATAACGTTAACTTTATTGTCACCGAAACTTGTTAAGTGAAGATCAAATTCAGTTTTTTCTTCAGCTGCGGCTGCTTCACCACCTGCTGCAGCAGGGGCTGCAACTGCGGCTGCGGCTGCTGAAACACCAAATTTCTCTTCCATTTCTGTTATTAGTTCTGATAAATCTAAAACCGACATATTGCTAACCGCTTCTAGAATATCTGCTTTTGAAATAGCCATTTTTTAAATACTCCTAAATTAAATTTATATAATCCAAACCAAAATTACGCAGGCTTTTGATCACGAACTGCAGCCAACCCTCTTACAAATTTTGAAGGTACTTCATTTAAAGTACTAACAAACTTTGCTATCGGTGCTTGCATTGTGCCCATCAGTTTTGCAAGTAATTCTTCACGGCTTGGTAATGAAGCAAGTGCTTTAATTGCACCTACATCTAACTTTTCATTAGAAATTGCTCCTGATTTAATAACAAATAAATCGTTTTTCTTCGCAAAGTCATTTAACACCTTTGCTGCAGCCACAGGATCTTCTGATATGCCATACATTAAAGGGCCTGTCATATCCTCAGATAGTGACGAAAAAGGGGTGTCAGTTACAGCTCTTTTTACCAAGTTATTTTTCAATACCTTAAGATAAACGCCCGATTTTCTAGCTTCAGCTCTTAGCGTTGTCATATCTCCAACCCCCACACCACGATACTCTGCAAGTATCATCGCCTGGGCACTTTCGATTGTTTTGCTTACTTCAGCAACAACTTCTTTTTTTCCATCAAGATTCAGACTCAAAGTCTTCTCCTTCCGTTAAATAAAAGTACTTATTTCTAAGTACAACAACAGCATCCACTATTAGGATATTATCCAATTAGGGGAAACGCCATCTGCGTAGGCTTATACTAAATTAAACTTCCGTACCTACGGTCTTTGATAACTCCATTGAAAAAAATTTTCAAATGGACCCAAAGTTTCTTGTGTGAAATTATAGTTTCACAAATCTTTATTGTTCTATTCTTACTCCAACACCCATTGTGCTTGAGATAGATAATTTCTTTATAAATATCCCTTTCGTTCCCTCAGGTTTTGCTTTATTAACTGCATCCATAAGAGCAGAAAGGTTTTTTTCTAACTGTGCAACCGTAAATGAGGCTCTACCAATTGTGCAATGAATCACTCCGCCCTTATCAGTTCTATATTGAACCTGGCCTGCTTTAGCATTTTCTACTGCTTTGGCAGGTTGAGGAGTAACAGTTCCGACTTTAGGGTTTGGCATTAATCCTCTTGGGCCAAGAACTTGGCCTAGGGTACCTACAACTTTCATTGCGTCGGGAGTCGCGATTAATACGTCAAAATCCATAATGCCTTTTTTAATTTGATCCGCTAAATCTTCAAATCCTACAAGGTCTGCACCTGCTTTTTTAGCATCTTCAGCAGCATCGCCTTGAGCAAAAACAGCTACTCTAGTTGTTTTTCCCGTTCCACTCGGGAGTACTAATGCTCCGCGAACAAGTTGATCAGATTTTTTTGGGTCAATTCCCAATTTTATTGCCGCATCAATAGATTCATCAAATTTAGCTTTTGCTGTTTTTTTAACTAAGTCTAATCCAACATTCACCTCATAAAGTTTATCTCTATCAACGACCTCGGATAACGCTTTCATTCTTTTACTTAAACTCATTTTTATTGTCCCTCCACTTCAATGCCCATACTTCTTGCGCTACCAGCAATTGTTTTTACAGCAGCATCCATATCTGAGGCTGTTAAATCAGGCATTTTAGTTTTTGCAATTTCTTCCGCTTGGGCGCGGGTAATTTTTCCGACTTTATCTGTATGAGGTACTGGAGAACCTTTGCTTAATTTAGCTGCTTTCTTAAGTAAAACTGCAGCGGGTGGTGTTTTCATAATAAAAGTAAAGCTTTTATCTGAAAATGCTGTAATCACGACTGGGATCGGAAGCCCTGGTTCTGAACTTTGAGTTGCCGCGTTGAACGCCTTACAAAAGTCCATAATATTAAGTCCTCTTTGACCAAGTGCTGGGCCAACTGGTGGACTTGGATTCGCTTTTCCTGCTGGTATCTGCAGCTTGATATATCCTTCTATTTTTTTTGCCATTTTGTATAACCTCTCCTAAATTTGGTACAAACGCTTTTCAGCTCCCAATTAAAAACTAAACCTCTTTTTCTATTTGGCCAAACTCTAATTCGACCGGTGTTGCTCGACCAAAAATTACTACTGACACCCTTAGCTTGCTTTTTTCGTAGTTAATCTCTTCAACAGATCCTGAAAAATCTTTAAAAGGTCCGTCAATAACTCTAACTGCCTCTCCAACCTCGAAAGTTAATTTTTGGGTTGGATTAACCTTGCTATCGTCCATTCTACGAAGAATTATATCCACCTCAGTATCTTTTATTGCGGTTGGCTTTTGTCCATTGCCCCCAATAAAGGTTGAGACTTTTGGTGTGCTTTTTACCAAATGCCAACTGTCATCATTCATATCCATATGCACAAGAACATATCCTGGGTATAATCTTCTTTCAGTGATTGTTTTTTTTCCTGACTTCATCTCAACAACTTCCTCAACAGGAACTAAAATATCACCAAACAAATCACTGTGACCTGATTGTGCCACTCTATCTAACAAGCCTTTCTGGACAATCTTTTCATATCCTGAAAAAGCTTGAACCGCGTACCATCTTTTTGACATTAACTACCTCGCCCTAATAAAATATTTATAATGTACGAAAAGAAAATATCAACAAAAGCCAAAAATATTGCCATTATTACTACCAATACAAAAACCACCAAGGTCATTTGTATCGTTTCTTTTCTTGTTGGCCAAACAACTTTCTTAGCTTCTGTAATTGCTTCTTTTATAAACTTTAATAACCGATCTCCTTGAGTTGTTGTCGAAAAAACGTATGTTGCAGCAACAAACCCAACCAAAACAGCTAAGATTCTAAAAACAAGTGGCTGATCAAATAAAATATAAAATCCACCTAAGCCTGCAATTAATAGTAAAAATGATAAAACTAATTTTATGTTCATTACATTCATTTTCACATTTTCCCTAATATGGCAGGCCAGGAGGGCTTCGAACCCCCAACCCTCGGTTTTGGAGACCGATACTCTACCAATTGAGCTACTGGCCTAATTTTTAAATTAACTTATTCTATAACTTTTACTACAACACCTGAGCCAACTGTTCGACCACCTTCACGAATCGCAAATCTTAGTCCTTCTTCCATCGCGATTGGTGCAATCAATGTTGCTGTAATTGACACATTATCTCCTGGCATTACCATTTCAGTTCCTTCTGGTAACTCCACTGCACCTGTTACATCTGTTGTTCTAAAGTAGAACTGTGGGCGATATCCATTAAAGAATGGAGTGTGTCGTCCACCTTCTTCTTTACTTAAGCTGTAGATCTCAGCAGTAAATTTAGTATGTGGTTTAATTGAACCAGGCTTACAAAGTACTTGGCCACGCTCTACATCTTCTCGTGCTGTACCTCTTAATAAAACGCCTACGTTATCTCCTGCTTGCCCTTGGTCTAATAACTTACGGAACATTTCAACACCTGTACATGTTGTTTTTACCGTATCTTTAAGGCCAACAATTTCAAGTTCTTCGTTTACTTTAACCACGCCTCGCTCTACTCGACCTGTTACCACAGTTCCTCGTCCAGAGATTGAGAATACATCCTCAACTGGCATTAGGAAATCACCATCAACTGCACGTTTTGGTTCTGGGATATAACTATCAAGTGCTTCAGCAAGTTTTAAAATAGCTGGTTCACCGATATCTGACTGATCGCCTTCAAGTGCTTTAAGCGCTGACCCCATAATAATAGGAATATCATCACCAGGGAAGTCATACTTACTAAGTAGTTCACGTACTTCCATTTCAACTAGCTCAAGAAGTTCTTTGTCATCTACCATATCTGCTTTATTTAAGAATACAACAATGTGTGGAACACCCACTTGTCTTGATAAGAGAATATGTTCACGAGTCTGAGGCATTGGGCCGTCAGCTGCAGAACATACAAGGATTGCGCCGTCCATTTGAGCAGCACCTGTAATCATATTTTTCACATAATCCGCATGGCCTGGGCAGTCTACGTGAGCGTAATGACGCTTTTCTGTTTCATATTCAACATGAGATGTATTAATGGTTATACCACGCGCTTTTTCCTCTGGCGCTGAATCAATCTCTGCAAAATCTTTTTTATCCCCACCAAATTTTTTGGTAAGTACTGTCGATATTGCTGCTGTTAGTGTTGTTTTACCATGATCCACGTGACCAATTGTGCCAACGTTGACATGGGGTTTGTTACGCTCAAATTTATCCTTAGCCATAATCTCTTATCCTTATAAAACAGTTTTTTAATAAACATTAGCCCAAAAAATTTGGTGCCCATGGCGGGAATCGGACCCGCGACCTCTCCCTTACCAAGGGAGTGCTCTACCACTGAGCCACATGGGCAAAACATTCCCTTTTAATACTGGAGCGGGCGACGAGGTTCGAACTCGCGACATTTAGTTTGGAAAACTAATGCTCTACCAACTGAGCTACACCCGCACACCTCTCTAACTACTCCAAACACAGCATAAGCTGTGGTGGAGGGAGTAGGATTCGAACCTACGTACTCTGAGAGAACGGATTTACAGTCCGTCGCCTTTAACCACTCGGCCATCCCTCCAAAACCGAACCCGAAATTATCCGTTCTTTTTAGAAATTTGTCAATAAAAACAATCACATCAATTTCTAAAAAAAATAATTTAAGCCTTCAAGTTTAATTGGTGCCCGGTGCCGGAATCGAACTGGCGACAACATGATTACAAGTCAAGTGCTCTACCAACTGAGCTAACCGGGCGAAAAAAGTGTAACTATATCAAGAATTTTAGAATCAAACTACTAAATTTTTTTATTTTACTATAGTTAAATGAGGTTTCGGTTTTTCTGATTTTGTTTTGCTTTGATTTAAACCACTATCACCAGAAGGCATCTTTTCATTTTCACTAAAAAAAATCCCATCCCCGCTTTCTTTAGCGTAAACACCTACAATAGAAGTTAATGGTAAAAATATATTAAAAGAATTACCACTGAACCTTCCTTTGAAAGAAATTCCCTTATCATCAATATATAAATTTTGAATCGATTCTGGAGACAAATTAAAGACTAATTCTTTTGAGTTTGATAAAGCCGCAGGAATTAATGTTTTATTATCAACCCGACCCATTACATAAGGTGTATTTACATTATCAATACACCAATCATAAATAGCCCTTATCAAATATGGCTTCTTATCCAAATAATTAAGCTACCTCATTGCCTTTTCTGTGGGGGACATCGCCTCTTCAAATAAAGGTCTTTTAAATAACTTGTCTGCATATTTTAAGATTGGCGCACTCTGATTTGGTAGTTTAATTTCATAATGATCAAGGCGCCACAATAAAGGGGCAATTGCAACATCTAGCATAGAATATTCATCGTGAAGCAAATAAGGTTGCTTACTCAATATAGGTGTCAACTTAATTAAAGTTTCAGTAATGATTTTCCTTGCGGCTGTTTTTTTTGATTGATCAGATGAGTCCATATCATGCATATGAACAAATAGTTCGCTTTCAAAATCTTTTAAAAATAGCCTTGCTCTAGCACGCATAACTGGATCAGGTGGCATAAGCTGAGGATGAGGGAATCTCTCATCAATATATTCATTAATAATGTTTGCATCCGTTAGTACTAAGTCTCGCTCAACTAAAACAGGAGCGTTTGAATAAGGGCTTAGTATTGATAAGTCCTCTGACTGATTTGACAGATCTACATCTATCACCTCAAAATCCATTCCTTTTTCGAAAAGGACTATTCTGCATCGGTGACTAAAAGGATCTGTTGAATTTGAATATAGTTTCATCATTGTATTATTTTATATCTCTCCAATATTCTTTTTTAAGGTTGATGACTAGCAAAAGAAGGAAAATTAAAAATCCAATTACATAGTATCCCAATTTTTTTCTTTTCAGTTGATCAGGCTCTGACATGTAAACCAAATAATTTGTCAAATCTGCAACCAACGAATCATACTCTTTTGTATTTAATTTTCCAGAGGTAAATTTTTCTAACTTATTCGTTTTCGGATTCAAGACCTGCTCACCTTGTAGCTCCCAAAGAATATGAGGCATCGCTGAATTCGCAAGTACGACATTATTCCATCCCATATCTCTTGTTGGGTCACGATAAAAACCTCGCATATAACTATAAATCCAATCAGCCCCCCTTGACCTAGCAACTACTGATAAGTCTGGAGGCGAAACACCAAACCACCCTTTAGAATCCTTAACAGACATATTGACCGCCATTGTGTCTCCAATTTTATCCCCTGTAAATAGCAAATCATTCTTAATTGTTTCAGAAGATAAACCAATATCTTGGAGATTGCTGTATCGCATAAAATTTGCACTATGACAATTCAAACAATAGTTTATAAAAGTTTTAGCTCCTCTTTGAAGTGACTGGTTATCAGTTAAATCTATAGGCGCTTTTGAAAGCTCGACATTTTCAGATGAAAAAACAGTATTCGAAAAAATCAAAAAAATGGACACTAATAACTTCATTTCATTGTCACCCTTTCAGGAACTTTTTTTGTAACATCTTTTTTACTGTAAAAAGGCATTAAAATAAAAAATGCAAAATAAATTAAAGTAAATATACGAGCAAAAAATGTTGCAATGTCTACGCCGCCCAATAAAGGGATTGCATTGCTAAATTGTCCCCAGATGTTAGAAGGAGATGTACCCAAATACCCTAAAAAAATAAAACTCACAACAAAAGCAGCTAACCACTTTTTGTAAAGTTTACCTTTATATCTAATTGACTTCACTTTGCTCTTATCAAGCCAAGGAATAAAAAAGAAAATTAAAACAGACAATCCCATTGCAGCAACCCCAGGAAATTGACTTCCAAGAATGGGGGGGACTGCTCTTAAAATTGAGTAAAAAGGGGTGAAATACCAAACTGGTGCAATGTGAGAAGGTGTTACCAGAGGATCAGCAGGGACGAAATTATTTGTTTCTAAAAAATAACCACCCATTTCTGGAGCAAAAAATATGATTGATGAAAATACAATTAAAAACACGGTAAGGCCTATTAAGTCTTTAACAGTATAGTAAGGATGAAAGGGAATTCCATCCAATGGAATTCCAGTTTTCTTATCTTTGGTATCTTTTATTTCAATTCCATCTGGATTATTCGAACCTACTTCATGCAAAGCGACTAAATGACATATTATCAAACCGGCGAGGGCTAGTGGAAGAGCGATTACGTGAAAGGCAAAAAAACGATTAAGCGTGGCATCTGAGACTAAATAATCCCCCCTCACCCACTCAGCTAGGTCTGGCCCAATAAAAGGAATGGTAGCAAATAAGTTAACAATTACCTGTGCTCCCCAATATGACATTTGACCCCACGGAAGAAGATATCCAAAAAATGCTTCTGCCATTAATAATAAAAATATTGCTACTCCGAAAAGCCATAAAAGCTCCCTGGGTTTTTTGTATGACCCATACATAAGACCCTTAAACATATGTAAATAAATCACGACAAAGAAGAGAGAGGCCCCTGTTGAGTGCATATATCTAATCAACCAACCAAATGATACGTCCCTCATGATAAATTCTACTGATGCAAATGCTTGTGCTGCATCAGGTTTGTAATACATAGTTAAAAATATGCCTGTAAGAATTTGCATCGCAAATACAAATAGAGCAATTGCCCCAAAAAAATACCAAAAGTTAAAGTTTTTAGGTGCGTAATATTCAGTTAAATGATTTTTAATGAATGAAGAAATAGGAAACCTTTCATCAACCCAACCCATTAGACCAACAGAACTATTTTGTTTATTCGTATCTTTTTTCATTTATCCCTTTTTAGGCTCACTCTCGCCAATAATGATTGTTTTATCATCACTATATCGATATGGGGGTATCACAAGATTTGTCGGAGCAGGCGATCCCTTATAAACTCTTCCTGCAAGGTCAAATTTTGAACCATGACATGGACAGAAAAAACCTCCCTCCCAATTTTTACCCATTTCGCCTCCGTTATTTAATTTAGGGGTTGGTGAGCACCCTAAGTGGGTACAAATTCCTACCATTACTAGCAAATTAGGTTTTATAGACCGGGTTGCATTTTGACAATTTTTGGGTTGTTGTGGTGACTTTGATTCGGGATCTGTCAGAATTTCCTTATCATTCAAACTCGATAACATCTCTTCTGTTCTATTTAAAATCCAAACTGGCTGACCTCGCCATTCAGCTGTCTTAAGTTCGCCCTTAGGGACTTGTGTTATATCATATTCTACAGGCGCCCCTGCGGCTTTGGCTTTTTCACTTGGGCTCATACTTGAAACAAAAGGCACACCTAAGGCACAAACACCTACTGCGCCCGTTGCAGAAGTTGCAGCCAACAAAAATTTTCTTCGACTTACATCGATTTTTTTATTGTTTTTTGCCATTCTAAGTTAATCCTTTAACGTCCTTACGTTGTTTGTTTCACAAAAAGAATTGGTATTATAAGTTATAACGAGCAATAAAAAATACCTAAATTTCAGAAAAAAGCCATTTCGTTGATGTAAAACAATTAATTTTTAAATAACTTAGTAGAAATTAATACTCCCATCTCGAACAAAAGGATAACGGGAATTGCTAGTAAAATTTGAGATATCACATCAGGTGGAGTAAAGATTGCAGCAAAAATAAAAGCCCCTACATAAATATAAGCCCTATTCGACTTTATTTTTTTAATACTGAACAACTTAAATTTAACAATTGAAATAAGAACAATTGGTATCTGAAAGGCGATACCAAAAGCAAAAAATAAGGCCAAAATCATCTCAAGATATTGAGAAATATCAATCATTAAGTCAACATTTCCTGGAGCCATTACAATAAAAAATCTAAAAATATTGGGGAATAATATTAGGTAAACGAATACTAAACCCGCAACAAATAAACAAAAACTTAAAATCGATGCTGACAGAATAAAAGCCTTTTCTTTTTTATATAATCCTGGTTTGATAAATTTCCATATTTGAGAAAAAATAAAAGGTAAAGAAATTATTAAAGCAACAAATAAGGTAATCTTAAAAGGAGCAATAAAAGTAGCTGTTAACTTTGTTGAAATTAAACTGCCATTTACAGCTGATAATTGATCGATTAGTGGCTCTGCAAAAAATTCATATATTTCATTTGAGAAAGAAAATAATGAAATAAAAATCACCAAAAATATAATGGATGATTTTATTAAAACCGTCCGTAAGTCTTTAAAATGAGATAAAAATAATGTTTGTTTTTTCAAATCTTTTTTGTGGTTTTCTTAACTTCATTTTTCAAAATTTTAAACTCATTTTCAATTTTTTTTAATTCTTGAAATTTATCTTCTCTTTCAATTTCTTCCTTAATACCCAACAAGGAACTTTTTGCTTTTTTGTATAGCTTAGCCATAGCTTTAAAGAGGGTTGGAAACTTCTTAGGAGATATAAAAATGACCGCGACAAACAATACAATACAAAGCTCAGCAAAAGAGATATCAAGCATAATCTTTATTTAATTTGTTTTTTTGTTTTTTTGTTTTTTTTTGACTCAGCTTTATCGTTTATCCCCTCTTTAAAGCTCTTTATAGCTGACCCTAAATCACCACCTATATTTTTTAACTTTCCTGCTCCAAAAATTATTACAACAATTAATAAAATTATTAGTAATTCTGTAGTCCCTATCATAATTCTAACTCCTTTAAATTTTAGCTAACTCTTCACTTCCACCATATACATGAAAATGAATATGAAAAACTTCTTGGCCACCTTTTTCTCCTGTATTTATCATCATTCTAAACCCCTCAAGGCCATTGTCTTTTGCCAACTTTGGTGCCAATAGCATCATTTTGGAAAGCAACTCTTTATGTTTTTCTTCACAAGAAAATAGATTTTCAATATGCTTTTTTGGAATAATTAATAAATGCACTTTATCGATGGGATTAATATCTTTAAATACAAGCAATTCTTCATCCTCATATAGGATGCTAGCGGGGATTTCTTTTTTTACAATTTTACAAAAAATACAGTTATCCATATAAGCTTTACTTTTTAACTCTATTTAATTTTTCTTCTATGCCAGATATACCCTGTCTCTTTTTAAGCTCATTCGTTATATCCTCAACAGATAGATTTTTTTTTGCTAAAAGAACTAGACAATGAAACCATAGATCAGCTACCTCATGAATAATGTCACTTTTATTTTCAAATTTTGCCGCATCAATGACCTCAAAAGCCTCTTCTTCAATTTTTTTTAAAATTTCAATTAAGTCCTTTTGTTGAAGCATTGCTGTATATGAGGCTTTAGGGTTTTCATTTTTCTTTGATTTGATAATAGTCAAAAGATGTTCTAAGAATTCATCTTTCATTTTTCATCCTTATAGATTTCATTTGGATCTCTTAATACCTTCTCATATTCCTCAATCTCATTATTCTCCAAATTAATACGATTGTAAAAACAACTTTCCCTGCCAGTATGACAACTTATACCTCCTTCTTGCTTCACCTTAATAAGTAAAACATCTGAATCACAATCAAGAATAATATCTTGTATATATTGATAATATCCCGATGACTCTCCTTTTATCCAAACTTTTTTCCTTGAACGAGACCAATATATTGCTTTTCTTTGTTCAACAGATGCCTCTAAAGAAGATCGGTTCATCCAGGCAAACATGATCACTTTATTTGAGATGTGATCCTGAACAACCACTGGCACCAAGCCATCTTCTGTCCACTTAATGCTATCAATCCAATTTTTCATAACCTCATCTCAATGCCATGCTGATGCATGTATTTTTTTGCTTCTAGAATTGAATATTCGCCATAATGAAAAATACTGGCGGCTAACACAGCATCTGCCAACCCCTCTTTAACCCCATCGACCAGATGTTTGAGTGTGCCTACTCCACCAGATGCAATTATAGGGATATCAACAGTGTTAGAAATAGATCTCATTAACTTGTTATCAAAACCTGTTTTTGTTCCATCTCGATCCATGCTTGTAATTAATAATTCACCTGCTCCAAAATCAGCCATTTTTTTAGCCCACTTAATTGCATCGATACCGGTCGCATTTCTTCCGCCATGCGTAAAAACCTCATAATGATCATCGACTTTTTTTGCGTCAATTGCAACCACTATAGCTTGTGATCCGAACCTACTTGAAGATTCCGATACAAAATTAGGATTTAAAATTGCAGATGTATTTATGCCAACCTTATCTGCGCCTGAATTTAATAAATTTCTAATATCATCACAATTTCTAACCCCACCACCAACAGTCAAAGGAATAAAAATTTGATTTGCAACTTTTTCGATAATATCAAATAGCAAGCCTCTATCATCTGAGCTTGCAGTGATATCAAGGAAAGTTAATTCGTCAGCACCTTGCTCATTATAGGACCTTGCTATCTCAACCGGGTCCCCTGCATCTTTTAATTCAATAAAATTAATTCCCTTAACTACACGGCCATCGTTAACATCTAAGCATGGAATGATTCTTTTAGCGACGCTCATAACTATCCAGTTAACCGCTCTGCTAATTCATTAGCTTCTTTAAAATTAAGCGTTCCCTTATATATAGCTGTTCCTGTTATTACACCACGAATGCCAATATTTGAAACTTCACAAAGCGCTTTTATATCATCTAAATTAGAAACTCCACCGCTTGCAACAACAGGTATTTTTAAAGATTCGCATAGCTTTACGGTGGCATCTACATTAACTCCAGTTAACATGCCATCTCTCCCAATATCTGTATATATAATTGATTCAACACCGTAGTCTTCAAATTTTTGTGCTAATTCAATTACATTATGTCCCGTCATTTTTCCCCACCCATTTATAGCGACATCGCCATCTTTTGCATCAAGCCCAACAATTATTTGACCAGGAAATGAAAAACAAGCCTCATGTAAAAACCCTGGATTAGTTACTGCTGCGGTACCAATAATGACTGAATCTACACCGCTATTTAAGAAACTTTCAACCGTATCAAGGTTTCTTATGCCCCCGCCTAATTGAATTGGAATTTCGTTTCCAACTTCAGAAACAATTGATTTTATAGCGGTATCATTGACTGGCTTCCCAGAAAAAGCTCCATTTAAGTCAACGAGATGAAGTCTTTTTGCTCCTTGATCAATCCATTTTCTCGCCATCTCTGAAGGATGCTCAGAAAAGATAGTTGATTTATCCATCAAGCCCTGTTGAAGTTGGACACACTTTCCATCCTTGAGGTCAATAGCTGGAATTATTAACATTGCTTAAACCTTCCACGAAATAAAATTATCTAACAACTGTAAGCCTAATTCTGAACTCTTTTCAGGATGAAACTGTGCTGCAAAAATATTATCTTTGGCAATTGCACAGGTAAATTCCCCGCCATGATCTGTTGTACCAGTCACATATTCCTTTTTTACATCTGCTGCATAAAAACTATGTACAAAATAAAATGAACTGCCTGAACTTATGTTCTTCCACAAAGGGTGATTTTTAGATTGCTGGACTTTGTTCCAACCCATGTGAGGAATTTTTATTCTCTCTTGCTTTTGTGGTTGAAATTTTTTTATCTTTCCTTCAAAAATGCCAAATCCATCGACATTACCTTCTTCACTTTTCTCAAAAAGAAGTTGTAGCCCTAAACAGATTCCTAAAAAAGGTTTTTTTTTAGCTGACTCAATAACAATATCTCTTAGCCCTCTTTTATCTAGCTCTTTAATACAGTCTGGCATAGCTCCTTGTCCAGGGAAAATTACTTTATCTGCTTTCTTAATAAAATCTGGATCACTACTAACTTCGGATGGTATTTTTGGTGCAATATATCTGACAGCATTATGAACTGATTTTAAGTTGCCGATTCCATAATCGATAATTGCAATCATAAATAAAATTTATTAAACGAGTTTAAAGAGAGCCCTTAGTTGAAGGCATTTTACCTTTGATTTTTTCATCAATTTCAACAGCAAACCTAAGCGCCCTTCCAAAAGCCTTGAAAATTGTTTCAGACTGATGATGCGCATTGTCTCCTCTTAAATTATCAATATGAAGCGTTACGTTTGCGTGATTTATGAAGCCTTGAAAAAACTCATGAATAAGATCAACATCAAAATCTCCGATTCTTGCTCGAGTAAATTCTACATTCAATTCTAAGCCAGGCCTACCTGATACATCCAAAACCACTCTTGAAAGTGCTTCATCAAGAGGCACATATGCATGACCATATCTTCGTATTCCTAACTTATCTCCAATTGCCTTATCAAAGGCCTGGCCTAACGTAATCCCGATATCTTCAACAGTATGATGTGCATCAATATGTAAATCACCTTTTGCCTTAATATCAATATCAAATAAACCATGCCGAGATATTTGTTCAAGCATATGATCGAGGAAACCAATGCCTGAATCTAAACTAGATTTTCCAGAACCATCAATATTAATGGTAACTTCTATATCTGTTTCTTTCGTTTTTCTGGATACTTTTGCTGATCTTGTCATAGATTGAATTTTAGCATGAGTTTGATTATTTTTCTCTTCGGCAATGCCATGAGCTACACTTAACTTCACCCCACACTTTTCCCAATTACCTCCACCATGAAAAAAATTTATTGTAAACTTTGCAATTTTTTATTTCTAATAATTTTTTTACTTTTTAAATTCCGTCTTAAATATAATAAGACTTTAAATTTTAATTCATTTTAATTATTTGCAAATTTGGTTTTATTTGCTGATAAAGATTATCAAGATACTGTTGCGTGTCTTCAGGAAGATTAATCTTTTCAAAGTAGCTGGTAACTAACGGGCATATTACACTCTTATCGCTACTTTCCTCATAACTACCCTCAACTCCTGTTACTTTACCTTCCTCATCTACTGAAAAAATATTTTGTTGTGACCAAATTTCATTATCTACAGTTTTAATGTCAAAGCCAATAAAAGTAGTCTGGTCTTCAAGAACGTATGCAGATGCCCTTGCAAACCCTTTTACATTATGTTTTTCTGTTAGATAGCTTACTAGATATAGCTCAAGATCATCAGCAATCCCTTTTCCATTATTTACCTCGGAAAACATTCCTGTATAAATTATATTTAAATTATTATCATCGCAAAAGGCAATCACCTTATTCACTGCTTTATGCTCTAACACATTTTTCATGTAGAGCTTGGTAAAGTCATTCTTTAAAAAACTAAATATTTTTGACATGTTAGCTACCTTTTTTTTAAAAAAAATTTATTTTACTATTTCTTTTATGACTGAGACTAATTTATGCATTTGATTCATTGTTCCTATAGTAATTCTCAGATAATTAGATATTCTCTCCGGAGAATTGAAGTGTCTAACTAAAATTTTATTTTTCCTTAATTCATTAAATAGATTTTTTCCACTCACATTTTTGTGCTTAGTAAAAATAAAATTTGCGCCAGAAGGTAGGATATCAAACTCCATTATTTTCAGCTGTTCTTGTAAATACAATCTTGCCTCTATAACCTTGTTACAGTTTTCTTCAAAATAAACTCCGTCAGCTATTGAGGCAATAGCAGAGGTTTGTGCAAGCCTGTCAATTGGATAAGAATTAAAACTATTTTTTATTCGGTTTAATGCTTCAATAAGATTTGGGTTTGCAAAAGCACAGCCAAGTCTCATCCCGGCAAGTGAACGGCCTTTTGAGAAAGATTGTGTCACAATTAAATTCTCATATTTATTTATCAATTTAATAGCTGAACTTGTTCCGAAGTCAACATAAGCCTCATCAACAACTATCACACTATGATTATTATTTATTAACAGACCTTCAACATCTTTTAATGATTTTGGAATACCTGTGGGTGCGTTTGGATTGGGAAATATAATGCCGCCATTCTCAACAAGGTAATCATCAAGGTTGATATTAAAGTTTTGGTCAAGAGGTATTTGCTCGTATTTTATCTCATATAATTGACAATAAACAGGATAAAAACTATATGTAATATCAGGAAATAAAATTGGTTTATCTTTTTTTAAAAGGGCTTGAAAAATAAATGCTAGAGACTCATCAGAGCCATTACTGACAAAAACTGACTCCCTAGATAAATTATGATGTTCAGCTAATGATTTTTTTAACTCTAGGCTTTCAGGGTCTGGGTATAACCTTAAGTGGTCTTTACAGTTTTTCTTAATTTCGTTTAAAACCCTTGGGCTTGGTCCAAAAGGATTTTCATTTGTATTGAGTTTCAGTAAATCTAGATCTTTAGGTTGCTCTCCTGGAGTATAAGGCATTAATTTTTCAACTATATTTCCCCAGTACTTGCTCATTTTTTCTTATTAATACGATACTTTGCTGATTCAGCGTGAGCATAAAGCCCCTCACCCATAGCGAGATTAGATGCAACGCCGCCAAGGCTACCGGCTGCTTTCTCCGATAAATAAATCAAACTTGATCTTTTTTGAAAATCATAGACACCTAATGGTGAAGAAAACCTGGCGGTACCGGAAGTTGGAAGAACATGATTTGGCCCCGCACAATAATCTCCGACCGCCTCACATGTATTTTTACCCATAAAAATGGCACCTGCATGACAAATCTCATTCAATATTACATTAGGATTTTCTACAGACAACTCTAAGTGCTCAGGCGCTATAAAATTTGAAATTTTAGCTGCCTCACTTAGGTCTTTTGCTAAAATAAATAGCCCTCTTTTTTCTAAGGATGATTTTATAATTGTTTTTCTTGGCATTTCTTTAATTAAACGGTCAATGCTTTCGTTCACACTTTCAATAAATTTTTCATCTGTTGCAATAAGGATTGATTGAGATAACTCATCATGCTCAGCTTGAGAAAAAAGATCCATCGCTATCCAGTCTGGATTTGTTTTACCATCACAAATAATTGTAATCTCAGATGGTCCGGCAATCATATCAATCCCTACAATTCCAAATACCAATCTTTTTGCTTCTGCCACATAAGCATTTCCTGGACCTACAATTTTATCCACACTTGGAATTGTCTCTGTTCCAAAAGCTAATGCTGCGATAGCTTGTGCCCCTCCAATTGTAAAAACTCTATCTACACCTGCTATCTTTGCAGCTGCGAGGACTAAATCATTTTGTTCTCCACCCGGTGTAGGAACAACCATAATTAAATTTTTAACTCCTGCAATTTTTGCAGGAATTGCGTTCATCAAAACTGAAGAAGGATATGCCGCTTTCCCGCCAGGAACGTATAACCCTACGGAATCTATAGGTGTTATTTTTTGCCCGAAACTTGACCCATCACCATCCTCATAATTCCATGATTCGCTCTTCTGCCTCAGATGATAATCACGAATTCTTTCTGCTGCTAGCTTTAAATCCTCTTTAGTTTTTTTTGGAATATTTTCAAAAGCCTCAGTCAATCTTGCTTTGCTTATTTCCATCTCAGCAACTGAACTCACAGTGAATTGATCAAGATTGGCGGTGAATTCTATGAGTGCCCGATCCCCTCTTTTCTTAATCTCATTTACAATAGCTCTTGTGGTTTGCTCTATCTGAGTATTGCCATCAGAATCATGGACAAGATTTTTTTTTAGGTCACAAAAAAAATTTTTATCTGTTGAGTATTGTCTTTTGATGTCCAAAATATTTTAAAGAACTACTTCTGAAAAATTTTCAATTAATGGTTTTAACTGTTTTCTTTTGATCTTTAATGCTGCTTGGTTAATAATTAATCTTGAACTCACATCACTAATTTTTTCATAGGCTATGAGATTATTAGCCTCAAGTGTTTTGCCAGAACTGACCAAATCCACAATTACATCTGACATCCCAACAATTGGTGCCAACTCCATTGAACCATATAGCTTTATCACATCAATATGCACCCCCTTCTCAGAAAAGAATTTTCTCGCTGCCTGGGGATATTTAGTAGCCACTCGCAATCTTATTTTTTGCTTAATAAAGGCTTCATAATCAAATTCTTTGCGGCCCGCAACCATTAACTGGCACTTTCCTATTCCTAAGTCTAATGGCTGAAATAGGCCTTTCCCTTGAAATTCATCCATTACATCTTTTCCAGCAATTCCTATGTCAGCGCCTCCCCACTCAACATAGGTAGGAACATCAGAAGCTCTTACTATAATTAATTGAAGATTTTTTTTATTTGTCTCAAAGACTAATTTTCTTGATGTTTCTGGATTCTCCTCACAAAAGATCCCCAACTTATTAAGCATTGGCATTGTCTCTGTAAAAATTCTTCCCTTTGATAAAGCAATAGTAATCATTTAATTCAGTCTCTTTATTTTTGCGCCTAAAATATTAAATTTGGCTTCTAACTTTTCATACCCTCTGTCGAGGTGATAAATTCTTTCAATTGTTGTTTTACCGTTAGCAACTAGACCTGCAAGAACAAGTGATGCAGAAGCTCTCAAATCAGTTGCCATCACGTTTGTACCGGTCAGAATATTACCACCTTTTGTGATTGCAGTATTTTGTTTGATATCAATTTCTGCCCCCATCCTTATAAGCTCCTGCGCATGCATAAACCTATTCTCAAAAATAGTTTCTGTAATTTCGCCTACCCCCTCAGCCACTACGTTTAATGCCATAAACTGTGCTTGCATATCTGTTGGGAAAGCTGGATATGGCGCTGTTATGATTTTAACACTTTCTAATTTTTTATTCCCGCAGACTAAGATGCTATCTTCTCTTACCTCTACCTTAGCGCCGCTTTCTTTAATTTTTTGCGTAATTGATTCCATTTCTTCAGGATTAATATTTTTACAGACAACCTTACCTCCCGTCATTGCTGCTGCCACCATAAATGTACCCGCTTCAATTCTGTCGAACATAATTTTATAACTAGCTTCTTTCAGTGATGAAACACCCTGAATTATAATTTTATCAGTACCTAAGCCATCAATAATTGCCCCCATCTTGATTAGGCAATTTCCTAGATCCACGATCTCAGGTTCCTTTGCGGCATTTTCTAAAATTGTTTCTCCTTCTGCTAAAACTGCTGCCATCATCAAGTTTTCAGTACCTCCAACCGTAACCTGATCCATGAAAATGCTACAACCTTGAAGTTTTTTATTTGGAAGGTGTGCTGTTGTAGCGCTGATATAACCCTTATCAATAATTAATTTAGCCCCCATTAACTCCAAGCCCTTAATATGAATATCCACAGGCCTCGACCCTATAGCGCATCCACCAGGCAACGAAACTCTCGCTTCACCATATTTTGCAAGTAAGGGGCCTAAAACTAAAATCGAGGCACGCATAGTTTTTACTAACCCATATGGAGCATCAAAATTAGTCACATGGTTGGCCTGTAATAAACAAGAAGTTTCCTTATGCTTTACTTGCACTCCAAGCGCACTTAACAAGTCAATACATGTTTCAATATCTTGAAGATACGGAACATTTTGTAAGTTTAAGGGTTCATCAGACAATAATGATGCTATTAATATTGGAAGTGCAGCATTTTTAGCGCCCGAAATGCAGACCTCGCCCTCAAGAGGATATCCACCTTCAATAACGAGTTTATCCAAAACTATTCTTTAGAAATTTTTTTTGCTAGTTCGCCAGATTCATACAGCTCACGAATGATGTCAGCCCCCCCTATGAATTCACCACGAATATATAACTGAGGAATCGTTGGCCAATTTGAAAAAACTTTAATCCCCTCCCTAATCTCAGGATCTTGTAAAACATCAATGGTTTCAAATGAAGTGTCTAATGCACCTAGAGCCTGGCAGGCTAAACTAGAAAAACCACATTGTGGAAAAGTTGGGTTACCTTTCATAAAAAGCAAAACTTCGTTATCGTCAATTAATTTTTTTATTCTTGCATTTGTTGTCATAAATTTTAACCTTTAAAATATTTATTTATTTATTTATTTATTTGGCTCCACTCATCTGGAGTATAAGTTTTGATTGATAGTGCATGAATTTCGTTTTGCATCATACTGCCAAGAGCTAAATAAACTTGTTGGTGTTGCTTAATCATCGTTTGACCCTTAAACACATCACTAACAATAACTGCATCAAAATGTGTTCCATCATCCCCACTTACTTTTATAAAATGACATTTTAATTGGGCTTCTATAATTTTTTGTATTTCAATGGCTTGTAACATTCAATTCCTTAATTTGTACCCAGATTTTAACATTCTGATAGTGATAAATGACAAAATAATAAAAAATGACACCACAATTAATAAACTCAAATAAGGGGATGTGTCAGACTGACCAAAAAATCCATACCTAAAACCATCTATCATGTAAAAAAATGGATTAAAATGCGAAATATTTTGCCAAACCTCTGGCAATGAATGAATAGAATAAAATACTCCAGATAACATTGAGAGTGGCATTATGACAAAATTTCCAAAAACAGCCATCTGATCAAACCTATGGGCCCATATACCTGCAATCATACCAAAGGCACCCATCAACCCTCCACCACAGAAAGCAAACATAAATATAAACCATGGATACTTCACGGGCAAATCAACGTAATAAATTGCTATAAGATAAATACAAATACCTACGAACATTCCACGAATAATTGCTGCTATCAGAAATGCAAAAAAAAGTTGTAGATAACTTAAGGGGGTTAATAATAAAAAAATGATGTTTCCCATAACTTTTGCCTGAATTAGACTGGAAGAGCTATTAGAAAAGGAATTTTGTAGAAGTGACATCATAATCAAACCTGGAATCAAAAATACTAAATAATTCACCCCCTCATAAACCTCTAGGCGATCCCCTAAAACTTGAGAAAAAATTAGTAAATATAGAATCCCTGAAATTACAGGTGCCGCTACTGTTTGAAATGCAACCCTCCAAAACCTTAATAACTCCTTTTTAAGCAGTGTCCATGTGCCTATTAATTGATCTCGCGTAGTATTCATTTTAAATTAATCTTTACTCGTCAGTTTTAAAAAAATATTCTCTAAGTCAGACTCAATTAACTCCATATCTAATATCTGTATTTTTAATACATTTAATTTTTCAATAATTCTTGATGCATCAGAAATTTTTTTTAGTTTAAAGGTACACCAATCATCCTCTAGCTCAAGAGAATCACCTTTCATAAGGGTGGCTATTTTTTGTATTTTATTTTTTTGTAGTCTAACTTTTAAGTTTTTTGAAGAAAATTCTTTTAATAAATTTTTTGTTGAGTTTAGAGCGACTATTTTTCCACTTTTCATCATAGCAACACGATTACAAAGGGTTTCAGCTTCCTCAAGATAGTGAGTTGTTAAAACAATAGTATGTCCCTCTTTATTTAAATCCTTTATGAAGCCCCATAATCTTTGTCTGAGTTCTACATCAACTCCAGCCGTAGGCTCATCTAAAACAATTACAGGTGGGCGATGAACTAACGCTTGCGCAATTAAAGCTCTTCTTTTCATTCCGCCAGAAAGCATTCTCATGTTAGTTGATGCTTTATCGGCAAGATCTAGTCTTTCAATAACCTCATCCACCCATCTATCATTTGATTTATCTTTTCCAAAATAGCCTGCCTGAAATCTCAACATCTCTCTAACATTAAAAAAGGGGTCAAATACTAATTCTTGAGGAACAATACCTACCGAATGGCGAGCTTTTTGATAATCTTTATTTACATCAAATCCCATCACAGAAATGCTACCGTGAGACGGTCTTACTAATCCCGCCATCATATTAATCAATGTTGATTTTCCCGCACCATTTGGTCCTAGTAAGCCAAAGAACTCTCCTTGCTCAATTGACATAGAAATACCATCAACAGCCTTTAACTGTTTAAAATTTTTTCTTACATTTTTAAAAACAATTGCTTTTTTCATTATTTAACAGGCACATTACTAGAGAAAAAATTCAAGAGGGTAAAAAAAGATTTTTTATCTTTAAATAAAGTCTTCCACACCATAAAGTCTTGCGAGCTTCAGTAAATTTTTAGGTGGGGTATTAATCGTCACATTACAACTACGACTTTTTGCTTCTCTTTTCCACTCAAAGATCAAACTTAAAGCTGATGTATCTACATGCTTAACTTGTGAAAAATCAATCTGAACCGAATCCGCCCAATTAAAATTTTTTGTTTTATCTATTAAACTTGTAATTTCATTAAATGTTATGGGCCCTGATAACTTCCATAAATTTGGTTCAGACTCTATATTAAGCGGCATTATTTTTTTCTTTTAATTCTTTTAAAAGTCCAGTTATACCATTCTGTCTGACGGAGCTACCAAACTGGCTACGGTAGTTGGTTACCATGCTAACACCCTCAATAACAAGGTCTATCACCAACCAGCTCCCTGTACTATTTGATAATGCATAATCAACATTAATGGGCTGAGAACTTGCTTGTGTTATTTCTGTTTTTACTGTCACTATGCTTCCTTTTTGTTTTTTTATTGGAAGAACATTTATCTTCTGATCTGTATATTTTGAAAGCGCGATGGCATAAGTTCTTAATAAAAGAATTCTAAAACCTGTACTAAATTCTTCTTTTTGTTCAGTTGACATTTTTCTCCAATTTTTCCCCATTACAAGACGACAGATCTTATTGAAATCAAAACTTGGAAGAATCTTAGATTCAACTAATTCATATATTTTCTCTTTATTCCCAGCCTGAATGTCTTTATCAGCTTTTATTGAGCTAATAACATCATCAGCTGTTTTTTTTACCACTTCATCAGGGCTTAATTGAGCTAGCACGGCTCCTGAAAAAAAGACCAACCCCAATGTAATAAACCATTTTTTTAAACAAAACATTTCTAATCCTTACCCTTATCATCTCCAGCGCTATTATATAAAAATTGGCTGATTAATTTTTCTAAAACTACTGCATCTTGTGTATGTTGAATTAAGTCCCCAGCTTTTAAATTAACGTCATCTCCACCTGCTTCCAAAGCTAGATATTGTTCCCCTAATAATCCTGCTGTATAAATATTTGCAAAGGTATCTTTAGGAAAGGAATATCGATCATCAATGTTAATTTTAACCACCGCGTGAAAAGCTTCCGAATCAAACTTAATTGAACCAATTCGACCAACAACAACACCAGAAGCTTTTACGGCTGCTCTTGGTTTCAAGCCACCTATATTCTCAAAGTATGCTTTTACTTCATATGTTTCATTTACATCGTTGGAAGTTAAATTTCCAACACGCGTTGCTAAATAAAACATTGCAATTATTCCTAATGCAACGAAAATACCAACCCAAATATCTAATTTAACTCTTTCCATATCTAATATTTTCCCATAGTTTTAAACAAACATGAATGATGTTAATACAAAATCTAGACCTAATACACTTAGTGATGAAATTACTACTGTTTTTGTAGTTGCCCGACTCACGCCTTCAGCTGTAGGTGGGGCCACTAGTCCCTGGTATAAGGCAATTAATGTACAAGTAAACCCAAAAACAACGCTCTTTATCGCACCATCAACAATATCATTATGAAAATCAACATTTGCCTGCATTTGTGACCAGAATGCGCCATCATCGACCCCAATAACTAAAACTGCTATAAAATATCCTCCTAAAATACCAACCATTGAAAATACAGTTGCTAAAATTGGCATACTAATCATCCCTGCCCAAAACCTTGGTGCCACTATTCTTGCAATAGGACTTACAGCCATCATTTCCATCGCTGATAGTTGTTCGGTTGTTTTCATCAGTCCTATTTCAGCTGTAATTGCTGTTCCTGCTCTACCCGCGAACAACAATGCGGTCACTACAGGGCCTAATTCCCTTACAAGAGCTAACGCCACCAAAACACCGATCGCTTCTGATGAGCCATATTTTTCTAGTGTGTAGTAGCCCTGAAGACCTAAAACCATTCCTACAAAAAAAGCAGACACAACAATAATAACCAACGAAAGAACACCGGTGAAATAAATTTCTTTAATAGTTAAATTAAATCTTTTAAAGCTATCAGATGAATAAATGATTGTTAAAAAGAAAAGTCTTGCGCCAGAGCCCAAACCAAATAGTGTCCCTCTGAATGATGCGCCTAATTTTTCTAAAAAATTTAATATATTATTCATCATATTTTAAAGTGATAGATCAGATCGATAGCTTGGTGCTTCAGTATGAAAAGGGACAGGACCATCTTTTTCTGAGTGAATAAATTGTTTAACAAAAGGCAATTTAGAGGTTAATAATTGTTTTGGTGATCCTTCCGCAGCTACGCCTCCGTCAGCTAAAAAATAAATATAGTCTGCAAATGAAAAAGTTTCGGCTACATCATGTGTAACTATTATTGACGTTGCTCCCAATGCATCATTCAAAGATCTAATCAAATCACAAATTACAGCCATAGATATTGGATCTAAACCAGCAAATGGTTCATCGTACATTATGATATCTGGGTCTAAGGCGATAGCCCTAGCTAAAGCTACCCTTCTTGCCATTCCTCCCGATAACTCAGCAGGCATCTTTTTATGTGCACCTCGCAAACCAACCGCATTGAGTTTCAGTAATACAAGATCTTTAATCACACTTTCAGGTAAGTCGGTATGTTCTCGCATAGGAAATGCTACATTTTCATAAACAGATAAGTCAGTAAATAAGGCTCCATGCTGAAATAACATGCCCATTTTTCTTCTTATGCTATGAAGCTCCTCCCGACCCTGCTCATGAACTACTTTGCCATCAACTATGACATTTCCTGAATTTGGTTTTAATTGCCCACCTATAAGTCTCAGGATTGTCGTTTTACCACACCCACTTCCCCCCATGATTGCGGAGACCTTACCTCGATTAAATTGCATATTGATATTTTTATGGAGAAGCTCCTTATCATAGCCAAATGATAAGTTATTAATTGATATTAAATTTTCGCCCATATGAGATATTTTTCTTTGCTATAAACTAAAAGCCATCGTACTTTAGAAAAAACATCTTTGCAACCTTACAACTCGCCGTAAGAATGAAGGCCAGAAAGAAAAAGATTAACTCCAAGAAATGCAAATGTTGTGATTAAAAGACCCATAACTGACCACCAGGCTAACATAGGCCCTCTAAGGCCCTTGACTAATCTAAGATGAAGCCATCCTGCATAGTTCAGCCAAACAATAAGTGCCCAGGTTTCCTTGGGGTCCCAAGACCAATATCCACCCCATGCCTCTGCTGCCCAAACAGCGCCTAGAATAGTCGCGATTGTAAAAAATATAAAGCCAATTGCAATCGCCTTGTAAGTCAGATCATCTAGTATTATTAAACTGGGCAGTCTTGACTTTAATATGCCTTTATTAACCAATAAGTAAGCAACAGAAATCATAGCTGCAATTGCAAATGCACCGTAACCAACAAAATTAGCAGGTACATGTATTTTCATCCAGTATGATTGAAGTGCGGGGACTAGTGGTTGGATTGCATCGGCACCCTTAGAAAATGTGTACCATAATATGAACCCAACTGCGACAGATATTACTATCAGAACAAATGCCCCAAGTTCTTTTCTATTCATTTTTTCTTCATAATAAAGATGCAACAACGCTGTAACTAAACAAAATAAAACAAACACTTCATATAAATTACTAATAGGGATATGGCCCACATCAATACTTATTAAATATGACTCAAACCATCTAACTAGTAGCCCTATAAAACCCATTGCTGTTGCAATCCAAGTTAATTGTGAAGCAAAATTTCCAAAAAAGGAGTGCCTTTTAAATAAATAAAGCCAATATATCAAAAGGCTTAAAGGATATAAGGAACACATCCACATGATCGCAGATTGGCTAGATAAAAAATATTTAAGCACAAATTGCTTCTCTCCCGAGAAGAGATTTCCTTCGTACAAGAAGATTGAGAAAAAGCTAAGGATTAACACAATTAAAACTAAATATCTAAAGTTTTGCCAATTTTTACCAATTACAATAAATGTTATCCCTGTTCCTATTAAGATAAACATTTCGTATATATCCATATACTGGTGGAATTTAAAAAGGCTTACGGTTGGCAGCATCAACATTAAAAAGATAAATAAATAATTAAATAACTGCTTAAAGACCATGATCATATTTCCATTTAATTTAAAATTTTTCTTATTTGTTGACTAATTCTCACAGCAAATTGATCAAACTCATACCTATGCCTGTTTGTTGTGAGCGCTACCAGAACATTTTTTTTATCTTTTTTCTTCAAGACCCACAATCTTACCTCTTGGATATAAATCATACAAAATATCCCCAACACTAATAAAATGCAGCCTAGGTAAACCCAAAACTGACCTGGAGATTTAGTTAATTGTAATCCACTTGATTGGATATGAACGTATTCTTTCAATTCAAGAAATATTGGCAAGCCATAAAAAAAACTATCGTTAAAACCCGTTAAAGCTTCTTGAACAAATTTATAGTTACTTTCAAATAAAAAATTATCAATTTCAGCATTATTTAATTGATAAATATCAATAAGTTCCTGGCCTACTAAAAAAATTATTTTTATATAACTATTGGCTATTCTCTTTTGATCTTCAAGCGAAATGGATGGATCAATTGATGAAGCTATCTGACTATAACCCCCATGCACAAATTCAGACATTACCCTCTTAACACCCTCAAAATAAATTTGGCTCTTCTCCCCTCCCTCTGGGAAGGATTGGGCAACAACTTTTTCAATTGCATCATTTAAGGTTTGAGGCGAATGAAGGAGTGCTCTAAATATCATAAAACCTTCAATCTCACCATTTGCATCTGCTGGAAGTTTTAGATATTGATATTCTTCTTGAGGCGTTTTTCTCATTCCACTAACAAAGTAAAGAGATTTATCAATTCTCATCGGAAATTGATAGGTTTGATATTCATGTGCCTGCCCAGATTCATTTCTAACTTTGTATATAAAACTTGGTCCTACGTTTGTAGGGGTTTTTTTATTTCCACTTTCAATATCTAAAATATTGAATTTACGAAAGTCATTAAATTCAAAAAAATATTTTTTTTCATTAAACACCAATTCATTTTTTTTAAAAATAACACTCTCCATTTTTGAAGCCTTCTCAGGTGAATGTAAATTCCATATATCCAAAGCTAATTCTGACCCACCATCCTCAAAAGAAGATTGATAAATGGTAATGCCATTAAAAGTTAGAGGGTTGTTAACATTGATAGTTTTTTTTACCAATTGACCTGACGCTTTATCTTCCACAATCAAATCACTTTCGAAGGATTTTGGCTGACCGGTACTGTAATGTTTAATCCTAAAATCACTTAATCCAACACTAAATGGTAAATCCTGAATAAGATACCCTTCTTTTACCTTCAAAACCGCTACACTTTGTTTTTCTCCCTCTCTTAACAACATTTGAGCCCGGTATGAAAAATTTGAAGTCTTTAATTTACCTGTTTCAGGTATATCATTGAGGGCTAAATCCTCATAGATAATTTGTTTTGTCCCAGTCAGCTCTTGCATCTTTAAAACAAGATTTCCATCCATCAAACCACCAATGCTAATAATAATTATTGCCAGGTGAGTAAAAATGTATCCTAATTTTTGAAAATCCCCTTTCTTTGCAGAAAGAATTAGGCTTCCATCCTTTTTGATTTGTCTCTTTAGCCGAAACTTATTATCAAGAAGTAATTTTTCTAATTTAACGAAATCAAATTTTTTAACCGGAAATTCATAACTATGTTTAAAAGAGCTTAAGGATTTTTCACGAGCATTTAGTTGAAATTTTTTATACTCCTTCAATATTTTTGGTGAATTCCTTGAAACACAAAATGAAGTAGAAATAATTAAAAAAATTAGTATTACTAAAAACCAGAATGCTTGATAAACGTTATACAAGCCCATGACCTCAAAAAATTCAAACCAAAACTGCCCAAATTTAATAATGTAATTCTCATAGAGCTCATTTTGCTTAAGGATAGTTCCAATTACTGAGGCAATGCCAATGAAACAAAGCATTGTTATTGCGAAGCGCATTGTGCTGAGTAAGTGCAGAAAAGAAGAGAAATTTTTTCTTGATTGAGCCAATTTAAATTATCTTTAACGTTTTATAATCAATTGATTATAAAAAATTTATATGAGTTATATTCTAGAACAATAGTTCACAGTTTAGCTTATTGCAATCCCTGGATATAATCTGCGACCGCTTTCATTTCTCCTTCCGTGAGCTTTATTGAAATTGCTCTCATAGGAGCATATGATGCGCTTGGTTGCTCATCCAGTTTTCTGAAAACATTTAATTGATTCACTACATAGTCTGAATGTTGCGCATTAAGCCTTGGATAAAGATCAGGAATGCCATGGCCAGAAGGTCCATGACAACTAGCGCATGCAGGAACTTGTGAATCTTTTATGCCTGCTCGAAAAATTTTTTCTCCTAACGAACCAACCCCATTACTTTTAGCAGCTGATAACTTTAATTTTTGTTCTGAAAAATAAATGCCTAAATTATCCATATCTTTAATAGATAGGTTAGCGACTATGCCTTGCATAATAGTATTTTTTCGTATGCCCTCTTTAAACTTTTTAAGTTGAATGGCTAAATATTTAGCATTTTGGGCTGCAATCTTGGGTGCAATTTTCCCATTCAAGCTATTGCCATCCAAACCATGGCAAGCCATGCAAACATTTTTTACAACATCTTGGGTTTTTAAAAACTGTTGGTTATCTAGGCTGCTTTCAGCAAACAAGACTGAGTTAAAAAACATCAAAAGCGAAAAGAAAAAATATTTTTGTATGTGCATATTAAACCTTTATTTCATAAGATAGTTTTATAAAGAAATCATATTATATACAAATGTTCCCGCCAGATTGATCTAAATCAAGTTAAAATTGCAAAATGTCTTTTCTACAAAATGTTTCGTTTGTAATTTCTACAAATCACTTTGATGAGCTTCCGGTGGATACGGGAGAAGAGATTGCTTTTGCTGGAAGATCTAATGCGGGAAAATCTAGTGCTATTAACACCCTCACAAATAAAACCCGTTTAGCATTTGTCAGCAAGCAACCAGGCAGGACTCAACTTATTAATTTTTTTAAAATCCAGGATATGCAATCCTTGGTTGATTTGCCGGGATATGGGTTTGCAAAAGTACCTAAACCCGTTAAAGATCATTGGAGAAAGTTATTGCCAAAATATCTCAAAGAACGAAAAAGCTTAGTTGGTCTGGTTATAGTGGTGGATATCAGAAGAGAGCTAACAGAGCTTGACACTCAAATGTTAGATTGGTTTGCGCCTCAAAAAAAACCTATACATATTCTATTGACAAAAAGTGACAAACTTTCAAAAGATAAATCACTAAGAGCTCTTCAAAAAATTCAGCTAGAGCTAAAAGAAAAATGGGGGGGAACATATAAAATAGAATGTTCAGCACAGTTATTTTCAAGCTTAAAAAAACAAGGTGTTGAAGAAGCTACAAAAAAAATAAATGAATGGTTATCGTAAGGTAATTATAATGTCCCATACTTGATGCCCTAACCTTAATCCCCTGCTTTCATATTTTGTTAAAGGTCTTGACTGAGGCTTTTCATTTAAATTTCTTTTAGAAATTTTATAAAATTTACTCTCTTTTACTAAATCAATAATTTGCAAAGCATATGCCTCCCAATCTGTCGCTATATGTATATAACCTGCTAAAGCTAGCTTAGATTCCATAAGCTCTAAAAAAGAACTTTTTAACAACCTCCGCTTATGATGCTTTTTCTTTGGCCAAGGATCAGGAAAAAAAATATGGATGCCATCTAATGATCTATCGGGAATCATTTCATTAATTACCTCAAGAGCATCATGCTGAATAATCTTTAGATTTTCAAGCTGGCCAAGACTAATTTTATTTAAAAGACTGCCAACGCCTGGAGAATGAACTTCGATAGCTAGGAAATTTAAATCATGCATTTCCTGGGCCATTTTAAATGTGGTATCTCCCATCCCAAAACCGACCTCTAAAATAATTTTATTTTTTTTAGAAAAAACTTGATCAAAATTTATCAGCGATTTTTGAAAAGGGATTGTATATTTAGATGAAAACCTTTTTATACCATTTTCTTGATATTTAGTAAGTCTTCCTTGTCTAAGTATATAGCTTCTAACTGGTCTTTTTTTTAACTCTGTCAAAGATGAAATTTCCAATCAAATTTTCTAAAACCATTTAATCTCTGGACCAAGACATTATGTATTGAATCTTCATATTGGCTTAGGGAGGGTAAATTCGTCATATACTTTAGATTATAATAACTTTTAAAACTAATAAAATATTTAAATCCATTTTTTACAAATGAAAAATAAAAAAATAGCCCTTGTAACCGGTGGTTCAAAAAGAATTGGAGCAGCGATTTGTGAAGAATTACATAAATCAGATATAAATGTAATGATTCATTATAGGGACTCAAAAGAAGATGCGGTTTATCTTAAAACTAAACTTAATAAAATAAGAGAAAATTCTACTGATATCGTGCAAGGTAACCTTTCTAAATTTGATTCATATGAGAATATTATTTCAAAGGTAATAGACAAATTTGGTCAACTTGATTACTTAGTTAATAATGCAGCAAGCTACTACCCAACAAAAATTGACGCCCTAAATGAGAAAGATTGGAATGATTTAATCGCAACAAATCTAAAAGCACCATTGTTCCTATGTCAAGCAGCCGTGAAATTTCTGAAAGAAAAGAATGGGTCAATAGTCAACATCACTGATGCCCTTGAAAACAACCCTAAGAAAAATTATATTATTTATAACATTGCAAAAAGCGGTCTAGCCTCTCTCACAAGATCATTAGCAAAAGATCTATCACCTGATATTAGAGTAAACGCCGTTGCGCCAGGTGCAATATTATGGTCAGAAAATAATCAGGAATCTGAGGCAGGTTATAGAGAAAATCTTATTTCACAAACATTTTTAAAGAAACAGGGGTCGCCCGAAAATATTGCTAAAGCTGTTGTTTTCCTATTAACCACAGCCTTGTATTCAACGGGTGAAGTGATTCATGTTGATGGAGGGGGGCTCTATAAATAAACGTGTAAAAGATCAATCAAAATATATCTATACAAGCTAAATTTACCCTTCGAAAAAAACTAATTTTTAATATGAAGCTTGTATAGTTAGTTCTTTATACTTATCATGCATAATTTTTAAACAATTGCATTAAATACTTATATGTCAAAATTATTAATAGTTGAGTCTCCCTCTAAAGCTAAAACCATTAGCAATTATTTAGGCAATGAATATAAAGTGCTTGCCTCTTATGGTCATATAAGAAATCTTCTTCCAAAATCAGAAGGGATCAATACTGAAAGTTTTGAAATGAATTTTCAGTTAATCGATAGAAACAAGAAACATATAGATGCGATTTCAAAGGCTGTCAAAAATTCAGATGAAATACTACTTGCAACTGACCCAGATAGAGAGGGGGAGGCAATCGCATGGCATATTGCTGAGATCCTAAATACAAAAAAACTAATAAAAAATAAAAAAATTGCTAGAATTATTTTTGGAGAAATTACTAAAAATGCGATTGTTGATGCGCTTCAAGAACCCCGGGATATATCAGAAGCACTTGTACATGCTCAACAGGCAAGGCAGGCGCTTGATTACTTAATCGGATTTAATTTATCTCCTTTATTATGGTCAAAAATTCGCTATGGATTATCAGCCGGTCGCGTACAAAGCCCTGCTCTGCGTTTAATTACTGAACGTGAAAAAGAAATTGAAAAATTTATTAAAAAAGAATATTGGTCTATTCACCTTGACACTCAAAAGAAAGATTCAAAATTTTCATCAAAGTTAGTAATACTCGAAAATAAAAAAGTAGAACAATTTACAGTGACTGATGAGGAAAATCAAAAAGAGATTGTAGGTGAGCTTCTTCTTAAAAGTGCAGGCAAAACAAAAATTGCCCGCGTTGATAAGAAACAAAGGGTTAGGAAGCCGCCGTCACCTTTTACCACATCGACTATGCAACAAGAAGGTGTAAGAAAATTAGGATTTACAACCAAACGCACTATGATAATTGCTCAACAACTCTATGAAGGAATTAAAATTGGGGAGGGGGCTGTTGGATTAATAAGTTATATGAGAACTGATTCAATGACACTATCTAAAGATGCGATTGAGCAAGCCAGAGATTATTTGAAAAAAAATTATTCCCCAGAATTTTTACCGAGTAAAGCAATTGTTTATAAAACTAAATCAAAAAATGCACAAGAGGCTCATGAAGCAATTAGACCAACAAATATTTCAAGGTCACCTCATGAACTCAAGGCATTTCTTTCAGAGGAACAATTTAAACTTTACGAGATGATATGGAGGAGAACCTTAGCCTGCCAAATGACGCCAGCTATTTATGATATTGTAAGCGTTGATCTTGAAATCGGGTCTAATGAAAATATTTTTAGAGCTAATGGGCAAACAATAAAATTTCCTGGATTTATGTCTGTATATATTGAGAATCAAGAAAATGATTCCTCAACTGATGAATCTAAGAAATTACCGCCGCTTGAAGTTGGTGACCAACTTGAAGTTAACAGCATTCATGGGATACAGCATTTTACTGACCCGCCTCCAAGATATAGCGAGGCAAGCTTAGTAAAAACACTTGAAGAATTTGGTATTGGACGACCATCCACTTACGCCAGCATCATATCAACGCTTCAAGAAAGAGATTATGTTGTATTAGATAAAAAACGATTTACCCCTACTGATGTGGGTAATGTGGTTATTGATTTTTTGACAGAACATTTTACTAATTATGTTGATTATGACTTTACAGCCAATCTTGAAACAGAGCTCGATGATATCGCAGCAAACAAAAAAGACTGGATAAAGGTACTTCGATCTTTCTGGGAGGATTTTGCTAAAAAAGTTAAAGAAAAAAGTGAATTAGATAGAACCAAGATTACTCAGAAGTCTATTGACGAAGATTGTCCTAAATGTGGCAAACCTTTACTTTCAAAACTTGGGAGACGCGGTAACTTTATCGCATGTTCTAATTATCCAGAGTGCAAATTTACTCGGAGCGCTAATGGTGACCTACCTCAAGAACCAAAGGTCGTTGGTAAAGACAAGCAAACAAACATCGATATACTTCTCCTTGTTGGCCCTTATGGGCCTTACCTTCAACTCGGTCACCAAGATGAGGATGCAAAAATTAAACCAAAACGTGTAACTATTCCCCCAACAATTCCTTTGGCTGACTTAAATGAAGAAATTGCGCAAAAATTAATATCCCTCCCACGCGACTTAGGTATCCATCCTGATACAGGGAAAAAAATTATTGCAAGCATTGGTCAATTTGGACCTTATGTAAATCATAATAGTAAATTTAAAGCCATTCCAAAATCTGACAATATTTTTGAAATTACACATGAAGAAGCTATTGAGTTATTAAAACCTTTAAGAAGAATTGGTATTGATCCAACTACAAATTCCACGATTGATATTTATAAGGGTAGATTTGGATTTTATCTTCAAAGAGATGCCGTTAAAGTCAATATTGCTAAGAATCTTAATTATGAAAATATTAAGCTTGAAAAGGCAATAGCCTTGATTAATAAAAAAGAGCAAGAAGAAAAAGAGAAGAAGAAAGCAGGTAAAAAGAAGGCAGGTAAAAAATAAATTTCTATTTAACTACCAAGCTAATTTTATTCATAATTGATTCTTTTTTTATCCATTTCTTTACTCGCTGTGCATCTGCAAATCGAGTTAAAGTGCCGTAAGAATTCAAAAAAATCATAATCACAGGTTCATTGTTTATTGTTGCTTGCATCACCAAACATCTTCCAGCATCTCTCGTAAAACCTGTTTTCGATAAACCGATATCCCAAGTACCCTTTCTTACTAATCTATTGGTATTTACATACCCAATTTCATTTTTCCTTTTACCTATTTTAAAAGCCTCTTGAGGGGTTGTGGTTATTTTTCGTATTAGTGGATACTGATAAGCGGCTTCGACCATCCTAACAAGATCTCTTGCTGTAGACTTATTTCTTTTATTTAAACCGGTTGGGTCTGCAAACTTACTGTTATGCATACCTAATTTAAGTGCCTTGATATTCATTGCTTTAATAAACCCTTTTTTACCAGAAGGATAAGCTCTACTTAAAGCAGAGGCCGCTCTGTTATCAGATGACATCAAAGAAATTTTCAATAAATCATAACCTGAAATTAGTGTACCTATTGGGATTCGAGAGCCGGTCCCCTTCAATCTATCAATATCTTGTTTTGAAATTTTAATTTTTTTGTTTAGGTCTATTTTTGAATCAAGAATGACCATCGCCGACATTAACTTTGTTAAAGATGCAATAGAACCCACTGAATAAGCATTCTTTTGATAGATTACTTCGCCATTATTTTGATTTACAATCATCGCAATAGGTGACCTTACTTTTGGATCAGACATGTATTTTGAGAATTTGTTATTTAAGTTGCTAAGCTGATTATCGGCGTAGGAATTAAATGCAACACTCAGGAGGAGAATAAATAATGATAAAAAACCAAAAAATTTATGCATAGAAAATTTTAATCTTCGTTATAATTATCCGAATTATACAATTTTTTTTCAAATTTTTATTAAAAAACTACATTTACTATTACAAAGATACTTTTAAATGATATATCCAGATAACATCATATACACAAAAGATCATATATGGCTAAAACCAAATAAAGATATTTTTATTTTAGGAATTACAGATTTTGCCCAAGATTTACTTGGTGACATTGTATATGTAGAAATAAATAAAAATAGTGAATTCAAAAGGGATCAAGCCCTTGGTTCAATTGAATCAGTAAAAACTGCATCAGATATCATTGCGCCTGAACATGGAAGGGTAATTTTAATTAATTCTGAGATAGAGGCGACACCGGAAAAAATTAATGAAGATCCCTTTGGAACTTGGGTTTGTCAGGTAGATTTTTTGAACAAAGTGCTAGCGACTGACTTTCTTTCAAGGGATGATTACCTAGGCCTAATAGAAACTTAACTTTTTTTTGCATCAATACTCTGGATATTGTATCCACGATCTTTAAGGTATTGGAATCTTATTCTGGCTAATTTTTTATCCTGCTCTTCAGTTGATACTATTTCAAATAGATTTAAATATCTATTGAAACCATTAACCATTTGACATGAGATATTTATAATTGTGTCATCCATCCACTCGACACTTTTATTACTTAAAGTAATTTTATTGAAATAATGATGATTATTTTTTTCATGAGGGAAAAAGCTGATTGAACTATTTTCCCACAACCGTTCAGATAAAAGACTTAATTGATTATTATTTTCACAGTAAATTAGTGTATTTTTTTTCTTGTTAAGCCTATTTGGAAGTAGCGAGCAAATTAATTCAATTTTATTTTCAACGTTAAAAAAAAATTTAATATTAGTCAAATCTTAAGATTTATTTTTTAGTTTTATGAATTAAAAATTGACTTAATAAGCTGACAGGTCTCCCAGTTGCCCCTTTATCTTTCCCAGAATTCCACGCAGTACCTGCAATATCAATGTGTGCCCATGAGTATTTTTTTGTAAATCTTGATAAAAAACATGCAGCCGTTATACTTCCTGCAGCTCTACCACCTATATTAGCAATATCTGCAAAGTTACTATTTAATAATGGTTGATATTCATCCCAAAGAGGCATTCGCCATGCTTTATCGATTGATTTATTTCCTGCTTCAAGTAAATCATTTGCAAGATTATCATTTTTACTAAAAACTGCTGATGCGTGATGGCCAAGAGCTATTACACAAGCGCCTGTTAGTGTTGCTATATCAATTACTGTTTCAGGCTTATATCTCTCAGCATATGTTAATGCATCACATAGAACTAACCTGCCCTCAGCATCAGTATTGAGTATTTCAATTGTTTGCCCTGACATACTTTTTACAATATCGCCTGGCTTCACAGCAAGACCATCAGGCATATTTTCACATGCTGGAATTAATCCCACCACATTGATAGGAAGATTCAAAAGCCCAATAGTTTTCATGACACCCAGAACCGTTGCAGCCCCACACATATCATATTTCATTTCATCCATTGCTGCGCCAGGCTTCAGTGAGATTCCACCAGCATCAAATGTAATACCTTTTCCTACTAATACAATAGGTTTTGATGATTTTTTACCTTTTTTATGTTCTATTATTATGAATTTTGGCTCTACCCTGCTCCCCTTCGCAACCGACAGAAAAGATCCCATTTTTAATTTCTCTATCTGCTTCTGATTCAAAATAGTTGATTTCATTTTAAAATCTTTAGCAATTTTTCTTGCCTGACTTGCTAAATAAGTGGGCGTACAAATATTAGGAGGTAAATTACCTAGATCTTTGGTTAAATTCATACCCTCCGCAATAGCTTGACCTTCTTTTATTCCCAATCTAATAGTATTTCCATCAAGTTTATTGACTTGAAAGCTTATCATGTGATTTTTTTTTGAAGTTTTTTTGTCAGACTTAAGGGAATTAATTACATAAGATTCGTCTATAGCTACCCTTGAAAATAATTTACTCGCTGTGCTCTCATTAATTTTTTTATTTATAAATTGGTTTAGTGGTAAGACAATTGTTCCGCATTGAATAGATTTTATCGCCCTAATAATATTTTTCGCTGATTTCAGTAGGTCTTCTTCTCCAAAGTCATCTTGATCTTGTATGCGAACAAAACATACTCTCTTAAATGCCCCTTGAATAGGGGCGATATTTACTGAGCCTGTCGCTTGCGGAATATCATCTAATTTTATTATTGAATTTAGATTGTCTTGATGAATTTTACTTAACCCCAATGAAGAACACAGCTTATTCCTTCCGTTAACCACTAATATGATAATATCAGCTGATAATTTTGAAATTGAATCTGACTTTATTTGAAATTTCATTTAACATTCCTTAATGTTGTCTATTAGAATCAAACTTTTATTAAATGCTATATAAAACAAAATTAAATAAAGAGTTATTTTATACAGCTATATCGACAATACTTATTCTTACTGGCGTCGTGGTCGCCCAGCGAATTGTTTATGTTTTTCGCCTCGCAGCAAAAGGTATTATACCTAACGACACCATTGATACGATTTTAGTTTTTAATTTATTAAAGCACCTTCCCCTTTTGCTCTCAATTACATTATTTTTGACTATTTTAATGGCACTAAGTCGTTGGTACAAGGATAGTGAAATGATTATTTGGCTTAGCTCTGGATTGAGTCTTTCAAAGCTAATTAAACCAATTATTTATTTTTCAATTCCTACTATTTTATTAATAAGTTTTCTTTCTTTCTTCATCAGCCCATGGGCAGTCCAAAAAGTTGAAGAATATAAAAATGGCTTGAAAACCCGTGATGAATTTTCTGCAATAAGCCCAGGAATCTTTAAAGAATCAAAGTCTGACAATAGGATCATATATGTTGAGGGCTTTAGTGAGCTAGGAAAAACCGTCAATAATGTTTTCATACAATCTTACCAAAATGGAAAGCTTGGAGTTATGATTTCAAAAAAGGGGGAAAGGTACGCTAATGAGAAAGGTGAAAACTATATTGTGCTACTTGATGGAAAAAGATATGAAGGTGGGAGAGAGGCCAACGAATTCACTACAGTAAAGTATAAAGAATATGGAATTTTAATTGAGAAAGATATCCCATCTCTTTCTGCCGCTAGTGCCAGAGTTTCTAAGATGGAGGCAAAAAAAACTATAGAACTTTTAAGTAATCTTTCAGATAATAAGTTTCAAGCTGAATTTCTTTGGAGACTGTCTCTTCCAATATCAACATTCATTCTTATAATAATAGCTATTCCATTGAGTTTTAATAATCCTCGATCTGGAAGGTCCATAAATATAATCGCCGCTATATTGCTTTTCGTTATTTACAATAATGCTGTAAGTATCTCAAATAGCTTAATTGCAACAGGGCAACTCAGTATCTGGATAGGCTCTTGGTTTTCTCATTTTATTTTTTTGAGTATCGCTGCTTATCTAATCTATCGAAGATCACTTAATTTAAACTTAATGCCAAACATTTTTTTTAAAGTAATTAGCAGATGAACCAGGTCGCTAAATATTTAAATAAAGAGCTATTTTTAGGAATTACTTTGTTTTTATTCGGAGGTATTTGCTTATTTTCTTTCTTTGAGTTTATACAAGAAATCTCAGACTTAGACGATAAAAACTATGGAGTTACGCAAGCAATTGTATACGTTTTACTTACTATTCCTGGGCATATATATAAACTCATTCCAACTGCAGTCTTAATAGGGACTATGTATACAGTTGGTCAACTATCTCACCAATCAGAATTGATTATATTAAGATCAAGTGGGCTATCAATAAAAAAAATTGCAAAAACTATCATGCCTATTGCATTATTTTTTAGCTTTCTTACATTTGCTGTTGGAGATTTGATTACTCCTAATAGTGAAAAAAATGCACAACAGCTTAAAATAAGTGCTACAAATTCATCAATCAGCATGGAGTTTAGATCAGGTTTTTGGATGAAGGATGGTAATAATTTTGTCAATATTGAGAATGTTCTACCTGATGCAACATTATCAAACATTCATATATACGAGTTTGATAATCAGTTTAATTTAAGAACCATCATTGATGCTAAGAATGGAAAATTTGATGATGGCAATTGGGATTTATCTGAAATATCCGTTAAGAATTTTATAGGTGACGAAATCATCACTGAAAAAATAACGAAGGGAAATTGGAAATCCCTGATACGTCCTGAAATGATGAATGTATTAATAATTTCACCAGATAAGATGTCAATTTTTAATTTAGTAAAATTTATTAATTATCTAAAAATAAATGACCAAAAATCTTCTAAATATGAAACTGCTTTATGGGAAAAATTAATTAATCCATTGATGCCAATAGTAATGATTCTATTTGCACTCCCCTTTGGATTTTTACAGCAACGCTCAGGAGGTAAATTCTTAAAAATGTTTATTGGAATTTCTATTGGAATTGCTTATCAAATTGTTAATACAATGTTTAGACATTTAGGCCTATTAAATGACTGGCCACCTTTTTTAAGCTCGTTGCTACCCTCTTTTTTATTTTTATCATTAGGCATCTACATGATTATGAGATTTGAACGTCTCTAATTTTTGACCCAATTATTAAGTCATGAAAATATTGCTTGGCTCCAAATAAGATATTCATATAAAAAATAAAGAAAAAAATTAATCCTATACATACTAAAAAATATCTTAAGATACAAAAAAACAATTTATTTTTTTGAGAGAGCTCTAGCTTAATTTTCCAAGCTTTCATGGCTAAAGTCTGCCCCCCATAATACCAAGAAATAATAAAATAGGCCCCTGAGGTTAGCCACAAAATAAATTGAAAAAGATAACGTTGATCTGTCGAATTAATATCAAATATATATATCGTAATAAATGAAATTAAGAACCATAATGCAATTTGAATGAGCAATTCATAAAAAAAACAACCGTAGAGCCTTAAAATATAATAAGTTCTCATTTTTCTTAAGCTAATTATTGTTTAATTTTAGAATCAACCCTTATATTTTATTTTTTATTTTATGAATCACCGGTATCATTACCATCGCAATTAAACAGCCTAATGCAGTTCCAAATGCTAATGCCCAATTCAAACTGACCGCACCGCCCATAAAATCACTTACTGTATTACCAAAGCCCGCGCCAATAATTGCTCCTAGCCCTACTTGAAAACGTTTTGGTAGATATTTTTCTAACCCAAGCCCAAAAAAAGCACCTGCTAACATTACACCATTATCTACAAAGCCAAATAAAACAGCATCTTTAAAAAGTGATAGAAATCCATCTGTAAACATAACATTTCCTTCCGAGGTTAAAACTATTCATTAAATTTTAAAAAATTAAATCAATTTCTTAATTATTAGATTACTTGATTATAATTGAATCAATGTCCTCACAAAATAAAATATTTAAAATTGATGAAGATGGGTTTCTAACTCATGTCAAAAAAATTGATTCTCCAAATTATGATTCAAGACCATTGAATCAAACTATTTCATTAATTATCATTCATTCCATTAGTCTCCCACCAAATAAATTTGGTAATTCACATATAGAAGATTTTTTTACTAACAAGCTTGAAATTAACCAACACCCTTATTTTAAAAAAATAAAACACCTTAAAGTCTCCTCTCACTTTTTAATTAAAAGAAAAGGTGAACTTATACAGTTTGTTTCTTGCCTAAAAAGAGCATGGCATGCAGGTGAGTCATCTTGGAAAAATGTAAACAATTGCAATAATTTTTCAATAGGAATAGAGCTAGAGGGGTCCGATATAATGAAATATGAAGATATTCAATATAAAGTCTTAATAAAACTTTTAAAATCGTTGCGCTTAAAATATCCTATAACTGATGTTGTCGGGCACAGTGATGTCTCGCCTGGAAGAAAAGCTGATCCAGGTAATTTTTTTGATTGGAAAATAATTAATATGGAAAATTTTAATGTTTAATAAAATAATTATTATATATTTTTTATCTTTTATTTTTTTAAGTTGTAGCCAAGAGGAGGTAACAGAAAAAAAGAAGCAAAGAATAATCAATATAACAACCACTCCAGTTCAAATCTTTAATTTTAAGGATCAAGAATCAGCAATAGGCACTATCGAAGGCTTAATGGACCCTACAATAAGATCTGAGATTGCATCATCAATAAAAAAAATATACACCCAAGCAGGGTCAACTCTTAAAAAAGGAGATTTAATAGCACAGCTTGATGATTTGGATTATCGCTATCAACTCGAATTAGCTGAGGCTGAATTAAGTCAGCTTAAAATTCGTTTAAGTGGTCAGAACAAAACCTACCAAAGAAATTCTGAATTAGTAAATGAAAATTTTATCTCCCCTAATGCCTTAGATGAAATTATTAATCAGAAAAATGAAACAGAGGAATTAATTAAAATATCAGAGGCGCGAGCTAAAATTGCAAAGTATAGGCTTAGTAAAACTAAAATATATTCACCCATTCAGGGAAAGGTCGAAAAGCAAATAGCTTCCATAGGAGATTTTCTTAAAATAGGAGATCCAATTGTACAGATTATGAATAATGATCGCCTAAGGGCGCATGTTCCATTCCCAGAAAAGTTTGCAATAAAACTTAAGCCCGGATTACCTATTGAATTAAAAAGTCCAATAGTAGGGGAAAAAATTATAGTTAAAATTGCTGAATTAAAACCACAATTAATTGCTGATAGTCTTGCAATTGATGTCATTGCAGATATTGTAAATCAACCTAATTGGCAAGCAGGCGGAAGTGTAAGGGGAACGGTGGTTTTTAAAGAGGTAAATAATTTAAGCGTTCCTGAGATAAGTATAATTCTTAGACCTGTGGGACAAGTTGTTTACGTTATAAAAAACGATAAAGCATTTGAGAGAGTTGTCCATACAGGGATTACCCAAAATGGCATAACTGAAATTACATCAGGTTTAGAGCTTAATGAAATCGTGGCAGTCGATGGAGCTGCCTACCTCACTGATGAAGCTAAAATAAATGTAACTAATTAATAATTATGAGTCTCCCTGAAATTTCAATTAGAAGACATGTTTTAGCTTGGATGATTTCAGGGGTATTTGTTCTTCTCGGCATTATTGGTTTTCAAAAAATTGGGATTGATAAGTTTCCCATGGTTGAGTTTCCCATTCTCTCAATCACTACATCGCTAGAAGGTGCAAATCCAGAAATTATAGACTCAAGTATAACCAATATTATTGAAAATGCTGTTAATACTACTCCGGGGATTGAGTCTATAAGGTCTGAATCTTCACCAGGCGTATCTGTAGTAAGTGTCACTTTTAATTTAAATAAAAATATCGAGGTTGCTTTCAATGAAATTCAATCTAAGGTAAGCGAAGTTGTTCAAAGACTTCCCAAAGATGTGGCACCCCCAGCAGTCAGAAAAGTCGAAACTAATGCAAATGCAATTATGTGGCTATCCCTTTCCGGGAACCGGACCATTCAACAGCTTAACTTGTATGCGGCAAATATATTAAAGAAAAAAATTGAAACAATTGATGGTGTTGGTGAAATTAGATTAGGTGGAAAAAGAGATAGGACGGTAAGAATAAATCTTCTTCCTGAAAAAATGTCTGCACTTAAAATTACAGCGGAGGATCTTATCTCAGCTTTTAATAGCGAACATGTTCAATTCCCAGGAGGCTTTCTAGTAAGAGAAAAATCAGAAAAAATGTTTAAGCTTGACTTAGAATTCCACAAAGTTGAAGAAATCCAGGAAATGATTATTGTCTACAATGATGGTGGACCGATCAAAGTCAAAGATATTGCTGAAGTCGAAGATGGACTTGATGATTATAGGGAAACCGCAAGATTTAACGGAGAACCTAGCATTGGTTTAGGAATTGTAAAAATAGCAAACACCAATACAGTAGATATCATCGAAAAAGTAAAGGAAAAAATTGAAACACAAATAACGCCAAACCTTCCACCCGGACTTAAGATTCAATATTCTACAGATGATTCTATTTATATTAAGTCAATGGTAAAATCCCTTCAAGAGCATATCTCAGAAGGAACAATTCTTGCATCATTAATTGTTCTTCTTTTTCTTGGGTCAATTAGATCAACATTAATCATAGCCGTTGCTATTCCAATCTCCCTTTTGGGAGCTATAGCTATAATGTATTTCTATAATTTTACCTTTAACAGTATGACACTGTTGGCATTAATACTGCTTATTGGGATTGTGGTTGATGACTCTATTGTAGTTCTCGAAAATGTTTTTAGACACCATAAAAAAATAGATAAAAATATCTTTAATGCAGCAGTTAATGGTAGTAATGAGGTTGTTTTTGCCGTTTTAGCATCATCCATTGCTTTAGTGTGTATTTTTGGTCCAGTTATTTTTATGGAAGGAATAGTAGGTCGATTTTTTGAATCTTTTGCAATTGTCGTTACCAGTGGCATCCTTGTTTCATTAGTAGTTTCACTTACATTAACCCCCATGCTATGTTCAAAATTCCTAGCAAAGAATGAAAAAACAGTTTCCTTCTTATCGAGGTTCGATAGAGCTTTTTTTAAGCTCGAAGATTATTACAAGAAAGTCCTAACTTGGTCATTAAACCATCGCTGGAAAGTTCTTTTATCAAGTTTTTTAATCGTCCTATCAAGCGGATTCTTTTTTGCAAAAGTCGAAAAAACTTTTTTACCTGAACAGGATGAAAGCAGATTTAGTGTTAGATTTAAAACTCCCCTTGGATCTAACATGAATTATACCTATAAAAAACTTCTTGAAATTGAGGGTGTACTTGATAGATATGATGATGTTACTAAAGGTGTTTTTTCATCAATTGGCCTAGGAAGCAGAGGTCAAGTTAATTCAGGCTATATCAGTGTGATGCTTAAAAATAAATCCGACCGTCAACTATCTCAATCAGAGATTATTAAACAAATTAAAAGTGATTTTGATTCATTAGCTGGAGTAAAGGCCTTTATTTCTGCACCTTCAATTGCAGGTGGAAGAAGGTCTGAACCTTTACAATTTTCCCTCATAGGCCCAAATATTAAAACTGTCTCATCTTTAGCAGATAGGTTATTGATTAATTTATCCGAGATGGATGGCTTAGGTCAAATTGACTTAGATTTACAACTCAATTTACCCCAGATGAACCTTAAAATTGATAGAGAAAGGGCTGCAAGTTTTGGCATCAGTGCTTCAAATATTGCAAATGCAATTTCAGTATTCAGTAATGGTTTAGATGTAGCTCGATTTAATGACGATCCAGGAGATGGCCAAAGATATGACATCAGAATGAAAGCAAAGGGGGGGCTAATCGATGAAATATCCGACCTTAAAATGATTAACTTGAAAAGTGATACGGGCGAACTAGTTAGACTTGATTCTATTGCAAGCTTCACGGAGACATTAGGGCCGGCCGTCATGGGTAGACAAGATTTACAATATTCAGCTAACTTTTATGCAAACCCAACTATTTCACTTGGTGAGGCAGTAAAGGCCGTAAACAATATTAGTCAAGAAATTCTGCCTAGCGAATATTCTATAAAGCTTGTAGGCCAAGCTAAAGAATTTGAAAAAACCACAAGCAACATTATTTTTGCCTTCTCCTTAGCAACCGTTCTTTTATATATGGTTCTATCGAGCCTCTTCAACTCTTTTTTTCAGCCGTTAATTGTTATGCTTGCACAACCACTTGCAATTATTGGCGGAGTTATGTTGCTATGGATTACTGGAAATAGCCTTAATATATATTCCATGATTGGTATGGTTTTGTTGATAGGCTTGGTCGCTAAAAATTCAATTTTACTGGTAGATATGACCAATCAAATTAAATCAAAAGGGAAGAAAACAAATCAAGCGTTACTCGAGGCCTGCCCTATTAGATTAAGACCTGTTCTTATGACTTCACTAACCCTTATTCTTGCTCTTTTGCCCGCAGCAATGGGTTATGGAGCCGGGGCTGAAACTAATGGGCCATTATCAATTGCTGTGATAGGCGGTATGTTATCGTCTACATTGCTAACCTTAATCGTAATACCTTCCGCCTACTCATTATCATTAGATTTTTTAGAAAGAAAAAATTAAGTCTTAATAAATTTATCAATAATTAAGCTTCCTACTAAATCGCCTTCAACATTGACTGTTGTGCGGAACGTATCTAACAAACGATCCATAGGGATTAAGATACCTAAAGCCTCCAACGGTAGTCCTAACACTTGAAGAACCATAGCCATAGTGACCATTCCCGCGCTTGGAATACCAGGCGCTCCAATTGATGCAATCATAGCAATAAAAAATAAAATAAACTGTTGAGATAATGATAAATCTAGGCCCACTAAATTTGCAATAAATAATGCTGCTGCTGCCTCGTACATTGCTGTTCCATCCATGTTCATAGTAGCACCTATCGGTAAAACAAAATTAGAGACATCTTTTGATACACCAAAATTATCTTGAGATGCCTTTAGTGTAATGGGGAGTGTAGCGCTACTAGAACTTGTTGCAAATGCAGAAATAAATGAAATCCTCCCCCCTTTCCATAATGAATAAATATTTATTCTATTAAATAAGAATAAGAGGGTTGGTAAAAATATAATTCCATGAAATAAAATTATTCCTATTACAATCATCATGAAAATTCCAAGTTGGGAAAAGATAGTTAAGTTTTGACTTATAACCATATTTACCAACAAACCAAATATTCCAAACGGAGCTATAAACATAATCCAATTTACAATTTTAAAAATTATTTCATAAAAACTTCTGAAAAAATCTCTCGCCGAATTTAATGCTTTATTTTTCTCATTAAGTGTTACACCAATTAAGATAGAAAAAACAATAAGGGGTAAAATTTTCCCATCAGATAGCGAAGCAAAAGGATTTTCAAATAATCCTAAAATAAATTGATAAATAAAATCTTTCAACGATAAAACATCAGCGGTAGCAACCTCATTTAGCTGCCAAGCATCTATCGAAATACCCACGCCTGGTTTAAAATAATTCATTGCTAACATTGCGATAAAAACTGCAAAAAACATTGTTCCTGCAAAATATAGAAGAGTAGAACGCCAAATGGTGCCTGCTTTATTTGAAGATGCTAAATTTGAAATTCCATTTACAATGGAAAAAAATACCAAAGGAACCAAAATCATTTTCAAGGCCGTAATAAAAATTTTACCAACTAAAATAGAAATATCTGAAATATATTGAAGCATCAAAGAGTCGGGGAAATTTTTTATAACCAATCCCATTATAATTCCCGCAAGCGCTGCTAGTAAGATATATTTGTTTGCATTTTTCATTATTTAACTCTCTCCATCACCGCACCAAAAAAACCATCTGTATCATTTTCAAATGGATTTAACTTTAAATATTTTCCATCGCTTAGGACTAAACCATACTTTTCTAGTATTACAGATTTTCCAAGGAGTTTAAAATCTGAATTTTCTGATAAAAAATTTTCCACTTGCTGCTCATTTTCCTCATCAAGTAAACTGCATGTTGCATATATTAATAAACCTTTTTTTTTGCATAATCTTGCAGCTGATTGTAGAATTTTTTTTTGTTTAGCAATTAATTCAAGTAAAGATTTCTCAGAGTGCTTCCATTTTAAATCTGGATTTCTTCGAAGAGTACCAAAGCCTGTACATGGAGCATCAACTAGTACGCGATCAAACTTTTCCTTTAATCTTTTAATTTTATTATCATTTTCACTTGAAATCTTTTGCATTGAAATATTTGATGCGCCTGACCTTTTTAATCTAATTTTTAGATTATCTAATCTTTTACCGGACACATCAAAGCTATAAATCCTTCCTGTATTTTTCATAATAGATGCCATTGCTAATGTTTTGCCACCAGCCCCTGCACAAAAATCTGCAACCATTTGTCCTCTTTTTGGATTTACTAAATAAGATAATAATTGGCTTCCTTCATCCTGGACCTCTATATTCCCTTCTAAAAAGAGTGGATGCTTTTGAATATAACTACCCCTAGGCAAGATAACACCGATAGGAGATATTTTAGTTTCATAAATTTGATCTTTTACCTCACAAAATGAACCCTTAAGTTCAGCAATTACTTCTTCTTTACCTTTCCTCTTTAAAGTATTAACCCTTAAACAAAGTTGCGCTGGTAATAAAAGTGAATTTGCAATTTGCATTGCAAGCGATTCTTTATATTGTCTGGCTAACTTTAACCATAGCCATTCAGGAAGACTTAATTTTTCTGAAAGACTTAGGTTGTCTAATTTATTTGCCTTAATTTTAGATAGCCATAAGCCATCATCTTTATTGATAAGGGGTAATAAATCTCTAATACTTCTTCCTTGTATTTTGATTAAATATATTAATATTAATTTAAAAGGATTATTTGTTGAGCCTAAAACCTCTAAATACCTTTTATTTCTGATGACATTATAATAAGTGTCAGCGATAAGTGATCGCTCGCTCTTACCAATATTTTTATTCTTTTTAAAAAAGAACCTCAGGTGTGAATCAGCTGGAAATTGATTAGAAAAACTTTCTTCTAAAATCTTAGCACATGCATTTAAAGAAAATTTATTCATTTATTTTTTTAATTTAAGATCAGTTTTTTTCAAATTTTGATCTACCATTAACCCGCCATTCATTTTAAATCTTATCTTAATAGGAATTCTATAAATCCCATTTGAAAGCCATACATAGTGCTTTGAATTTTTTGCCAAAGGAATTTGCCCCTCATATAATTCAGTTATATACTCTTTTCCATTAATTTTTAAATTCTCATTTTTTATTTTTTTGTATTCAATTTTTCTAATTTTTTTTCCCTCAGTAAAATCAAATGAATATTTAGATTTAGATTTTTCAAAATGAAATTGTAAAATCAATGTAGGAATATCCAACAAATTTCCTACGAATTTTTTTTCAATTCCTTTTTTTTTATAATCCACCTGAAGCTTATCTTTTTTTCTGTCATACACAACGCGTATATTCTTTTTTGGCCTTTTGATATCATTTATTATAAATGTTTTAAATAACAAACCTGATCTTGTTTCAGCCCCAAGACTATTAAGGCTTTTATCCCCATAGAATTTTAGAAAATTTTTAGTCCTTAATTGAACATTTAAATCATACTGATTCTTTTTACTTTTATATTCTAATTTGATCTCGCCAGATGATATTTTAGTTTTCTCTATATCAACATTTCTAAGCTTTATAAATTGAAAAAGTTCATAGTTGATATAAAAATTATCTGGTAATTTTTTTGCAGCGAGTAGACCATGTGAAAAAAAAATTAAAACTAATAAATATTTAGATAATTTGTATTTGTTTGTCATTCTGATTTTTTTTTATTATCTTGCCAATCTCAAAAACAATCTCATTTGAGCTTCTAAGAGACTCTATTACTCTGTCTTTAGATTCTTTTTTTATGATAAGAACCATTCCTATACCGCAATTGAATGTTTTAAATAACTCATCTTCACTTAAGTTTGCTTCAGATTTTATCCATTTAAATAGCTTTGGCATACCCCAAGAATCTTTTGAAATAATTGCTTTAAGTCCTTCTGGAATTACCCTTGGAATATTTTCAGTCAATCCTCCACCCGTGATATGCGCCATTGCGTTTATGTTTTCAGTCTTTAAAACCTCTAAAATCGATTGCGTATAAATTTTTGTGGGTTTCATTAAAACTTCCCCTAATGATTCATTCCCGAAGTTTAAATTTAGATTAATTTTTTTTTCAGATATTATTTTTCTAATAAGTGAATACCCATTTGAATGTGCACCAGATGAGCTTATGCCAAGCAATACATCTCCTTCATCCACATCACTTCCATCTATTATTTTTTTCTTATCAACTGCGCCAACACAAAATCCTGCTAAATCATACTCATCGTCAAGGTACATGCCTGGCATTTCTGCAGTTTCACCACCAACTAAAGAACATTTTGCTAATTTGCACCCATCACTGATTCCCTTGATAACTTTTTCTGCAATTTTTGTATTTAATTTTCCACAAGCATAATAATCTAGGAAAAATAAAGGCTCAGCCCCTTGAACGATAATATCGTTGACGCACATTGCAACCAAATCTTGTCCAATGGTGTCATGTTTATTAAGCTCAAATGCTAATTTGAGCTTTGTTCCTACGCCATCGGTACCGGAAACTAAAACGGGATTATTTATATGCTCTGGCATCTCAAACATAGACCCAAAGCCACCTAAACTACCTAAAACTTCTTTTCTAAAAGTGGATTTTGCATATGGCTTAATTTTATCGATTAGATTATTTCCAGCCTCAATATCCACTCCGGAATTCTTGTATGTGATAGGGTTTTTTTTGGGTTTATTTTGAGACAATTTGTTTTAATCCTTATTAGATTAGTGAAGTTAAGTATAGTAAGATTTTAACTTAATTTTTACTCAATAGGCACATGACACTTAGGTAATAATGGAACAACTTTTATTAAATATACATTTCTCCTCAGAGAAGTCGCTTGAAAATTTTGTAATTGGTAATAATTATGAAACTATCAGTACTATAAAAAAATTTTTTAACGACTCAAATATACAATTTTTGTACTTATGGGGTGTTGAAGGATCCGGAAAATCACACCTATCTGAAATAGTTAAAAAAAATAATATTTTAGTTATAGAAGATATTGAGACTAAAAATAATATCGCACAAATTGAAGCATTTAACCTATTTAACGATTGTAAAGAAAAAAACAAAAAACTGTTTATAACTGGTGCTAACTCACCAAATAATATGGGCTTACGAAACGATTTAGCAAGCAGGCTTAGCTGGGGTCTTGTATATCAAATTAAAGCATTAACAGATAGTGAAAAAAAATTAGCTTTATTAAATCATGCTAGACAGAAAGGGATGTCACTTAACATTAAAGTCATTGAATATTGTATGAGGTATTTAAAAAGGGATCTGCACTATTTAATTGCAACGCTTGATGCGTTAGACAACTGGTCCTTAAAAACAAAAAAACTAATCACTATTCCACTTCTAAAAAAACTCCTTGCTGAAAAAGACTAAGCAAATGTTAATGTCTTATTAGATAATCAAAGGCGCCTAAAGCTGCTTTTGCCCCCTCGCCCATCGCTATGATGATTTGTTTATAAGGGGTAGTAGTAACATCCCCTGCTGCAAAGACGCCTGGCATTGATGTTTCTCCATGATCGTTTATTTCTATTTCACCGTATTGACTTAATTTTATGTCATCTTTAACCCAATCACTATTTGAAACCAAACCAATCTGAATAAACACAGCCTCAATATCTATCTTTTTTTCTCTATCATGTTCTCTATCTGTATAAACCAAGTGGGTCACTTTATCTGACCCACCAATTTCATTGGTTTTAGCATTCACTATTATCTCTATATTATCCAGGCTCTTTAATCTATCAATCAATACTTGGTCTCCATTCAGCTCCGAAGCAAACTCTAAAATAGTTACATGTTTAACAATGCCAGCTAAATCGATTGCGGCTTCAATACCCGAATTGCCCCCACCAATCACAGCTACATTTTTTCCTTTAAATAATGGGCCATCACAATGAGGACAATAAGCTACCCCCTTGCCTCTATAATCATGCTCTCCGGGAACTCCTAATTCCTTCCAGCTAGCACCCGTCGCGACAATAACTGATTTAGATTTGAGGATACCTCCACTTTCAAGATAAACTTCAAATAATGAATCATTATTTTTTACAATTCTTTTTGCTTTCTGCACATTAATTACATCAACATCATATTCCTTAACATGCTCCTCGAGTGCCTTAACTAATTTTGGACCTTCAGTTTTTTGTACAGAAATAAAATTTTCTATGCCAAGTGTATCCATTACCTGCCCTCCAAATCGCTCAGCAATAATTCCAGTTTTAATACCTTTTCTAGCCGAATAGATTGCTGCTGAAGCACCGGCTGGTCCTCCACCAACAATAAGGACATCGAATAGCTCTTTTTGAGTTATTTGCTCTGCCTTTTTTTCAGCAGAATTTGTATCAATCTTATTTATAATCTCTTCTAATTCCATCCTGCCTTGCCCAAATTCATTATCATTTAGAAAGACCGTTGGGACTGACATTATCTTTTTCCTTTTAACCTCATCTTGGAATAATGCGCCATCTATCATACAGTGGCTAATGTTAGGGTTTAACAGCGATAAAATATTTAAAGCCTGCACAACATCTGGGCAGTTATGGCAACTTAAAGAAATAAAGGTTTCAAAAACAAAATTACCCTCGATATTTTTTATTTGGCCAATTAAATCTTCTGAAATCTTTAAAGGATGATCACCAACTTGTAATATAGCTAACACAAGCGATGAAAATTCATGGCCTAAGGGAATCCCAGCAAATTGAATGCCCGTTGATTCATTAGGTTTGTTTATTTTAAAAGATGGAGTTCTTTCGTCAGTATCTTTGTGAATATTTAAAGATATTTTTTCCGTCATTTCTGTTAATTCAGCCAATAGCTCACTCATATTTGCTGAAGCTTCACTTTCGTCTATGAATGCATCAATCACAATGCTAGTCTTTAGATTCACTAGGTATTGATTTAATTGAGCTTTAATCTCGCTTGAAAGGGACATAAAAAAATCCTAAAAAGTTACTAGTTAGACAATATTTTTGCCCAACTAGTAACCAAATAACTCTAAATTTTTCCCACTAAATCTAGTGATGGCGTTAATGCCTCGTCACCTGGTTTCCAAGACGCGGGACAGGCTTGATTTGGATTTGCTGCAATATGTTGTGCTGCCTGAACCTTTCTTACAAGGTCAGCAGCTGAACGACCAATGCCTAAATCATTGACTTCAGCTGTTTTAATAATCCCTTCTGGGTTTATAATAAATGTCCCCCTCAAAGCCAATCCTTCCTCCTCAATCATCACATCAAAGTTTCTTGAAATGGTTCCTGTTGGATCTCCAATCATCGGAAATTTTATTTTTTTAATTGTCTCAGAGGTGTCATGCCAAGCTTTATGCGTAAAGTGTGTATCCGTAGATATTGCATAGACTTCCACGCCCATTTTTTGCAATTCCTCGTAATGATCAGCAATATCACCTAGCTCTGTAGGGCAAACGAACGTAAAATCAGCCGGATAAAAAACAACCGCAGACCATTTTCCTTTTAAATCAGCTTCGGTTACCTCGATACCCCCTTTTTCGCTATGAAATGCAGTAGCCTTAAAGGGCTTTACTTCTGTGTTTATAAGTGAAGACATGTTCATTCCTATTTTTGTTAAAAAATTATTATAATTTAGTAGTTTTGCTTAGTATAATTTTATCTTAAAATGATTGCGATAAGTAAAACTTATCATTTGTTACTTGTGTAAATTTGACGCTCTTTTTGAAATTGCTTTAATCTTGATTCAACTCTTGATTTTTGATAAAAATCACCATCATTGGCCTTAATAGCCAGATCCATCCTAATAATAGCCTCTTGAAGATTAAAATTATAGTAAGCTGACTCTGCTAAATTCTCATATTGCAATAATTTCTTACCTTGGCTTGAATAGCCTTTTGCAAATAATTCATACAGGATAGGATCATTAGAGAATCTTCGTGCATTTTTTTTCAAAAGTTTAATTGCTTTTTCTGTCTCTTGAGTTTTTAAATACAAATCTGCAAGTCCATAAATAAAAGATCGGTTAGATGGATAGTAATTCAAATTTTCTTCGTAAAGTTTTTTTGCTTCTGTGAATTTTTTTATTTTTATTAAATAATTTATATAAAGCTGGCTTGTCATTGGATTTGTTTTTTTATTACCAAATAACCACTGTATTTGCTCTTGCGATTTTTCAAATTCATTATCCATTAAATAAATATAAGCTAATGCAAACCTCTCCCCACCTTCATTAATATATATTTTGTTTTTAATATTTTCCTCTAAAATATTTTTTGTATCACT
>Ga0233434_1000143_pt1 | contig 93330 bp, 94 predicted proteins | sample SI_122_August201_4_FD_182738 | JGI IMG/M metagenome (GOLD analysis project Ga0233434, IMG submission 182738) | Seawater microbial communities from Saanich Inlet, British Columbia, Canada - SI_122_August2016_120_MG | ecosystem: Environmental > Aquatic > Marine > Inlet | place: Canada: British...
GATTGGTTCGTGTAATATTATATTGAGTTTTGTATTTTTCAATCCATCGTTTCAAACTTCTTTCACTACATTTGAATATTTTACAGGTATTTACATAGGAACTTTTATTTTCCAAAAAGTATTTAACAGCAGTAATCTTATAATCTTCGCTTTTATGTGAGGGCATTCAATATATATATTATGAATAAATATATTGAAAAAACGGCGTTTTAAATCTTCAAGGGTGTAATGTATTTCACTGAATATAATATACTTAGAATAAATTATATTATTTTCTTCTATTACAGCCTATTTGTCTTTTTGTATAATTTCTTTTTCTCTTTTTTCTTTTCGTTTTTCTTCTTCTTCTTCTTCTTTTGGTTTTTTTGCGAGTTCTTCTCTTCTTTCTTTTTGTTCTTTTTCGTCTCCTTCTTCCACCAGTTGTAGTTGGGAATTTAAATTCAGTTTTTCTACTCTTACCCATGGCCGCACTAAAATCGGGTTTTGTTGCACTTATTTTAGGACCTGAAGGACCCGGCGGAGGAGGAGGTCTTTTATCGGGTCCCGGTGGTCCTCTAGGGGGGTCTGGTGCTGGAATAATACCTACTCCACATATACTAAATCCATATAACATTGCCAATGATACAATAGTAAAAAAAAGAAATGTGATTAAACCAGCTGCTAATCCCGGTAATACGGCACCTAGGTCTACCAATTCTTCAATAATATCTACCATTGAACCAAATACATAAAACAATCCCCCACCTACATTCTTACTGGAACTTGTTACTGAAGAAAGTACAGAGCCAGCTGTGTTAGATATCCAATCTCCAATAACTTGAACAGTTGTTCTATTTGGTGCGGGTAATGCTAGTAATTCAGCAGGCGCCTCAGGAACTTGAGATGGCGAAGGTTGTCCTCTAGCCCAATTATAACCACAGGCAAAAAATCCATCCGAGCACGGCAATTGTAATTGTTCCGGTGATGGCTGCGGTGATGGCGATGGTAATGCTTCTGTATTTGGGGAAGGTTGATTATGTCTATAACTAGCAATATTTAAAACACTTTCTACAAGTTCTTGAGCAATTGCGGTAGGTCTATTAAATCTATGATATGCCCAATAAGAAGCATAAATTCCAAAAGCAAATGTTAAACCCGATATAAATATTCTATATCTCATAAAAGCATTGCGAGACCAATTATCTGAATCAATTCTATGTCTATCACTTCTTTCTTGTCTCAAAATGCCATCCTTTCTTTCATAATCTTGACAAAATAAATTAAACAAATTTTCTTGAACTTGGGTATCGGTATAATCAGTAGAACGAGCCATATTAGCACCGCGTTGGAGTAATGTCATTTGTGCTCGTGCACCAGGTGGCGCTTGGCCTATTATATTATTTATATATCTATTAAATGCTTCTTGTGCTTCGGGTCCAAATCTTGTTTCGGCGCGAGCTCTTCCATTAGCCATAATTCTTTGTATAGCTGCTCTAGCGGCGTGTGTCATACCTCTTATACTAGCCGGTGTTTTTGATCTTTTTTTCCCACCACCACTAATAATTTTAAATTCCTTATATCTTTTTTTAATTTTGTCACCAACTTTATTCCATTTGCCCTTTGGAAACCTTTTTTTGAAGTGGTTAATTAATTTATCAATCGCCTCCATATATATATAGTTAAGAAATAATAAAACGCGCTAATCCTAAATAGTAATAATATGTATATAATTTAATGAATTTCATTAAAAATTTAGCAGACAATTACAAAATACCAGAAAAGCCTATAAGTATTGACCTAATTTTAGAAGGTGGTGCTTGTAATATAGGATATATGCTGGGTAGTTTGTTATTGATAAAAGAACTAGAAAAAAGGCACTATTATAAGATTGAACGAATATCAGGATGCAGTGCTGGAGCAATTATGGCATTTTATTTTATAACAGATACATTAGAAGATTGGATACACGATTATAAAAAAATAAGAAAATATTTTATTAATGAATTAAATATTTCTATTGTGCATGACATTCTGGGAGAGAAAGTCTTAAATATGCCCGATGAAATATTTAATTCTTATAGTAAGGATAAGTTATATATTAATTATAGAGATAAGGATATTTGTTGTGCAAAAAAGAATGTATATGAAAATAAAAAGGAATTATTAACTACAATATGTAAAAGTATTCATATACCTTATTTTATAGACAGTGAGATGTATTATGACGAATGTATTGATGGGGGATTACCATATATATTTAATACACGCGATGAAAGAGACAATCCAATGTTGTATATTAGCATATCTAATTATTATTTATGGTTAAAATCAGTGAATATACATAAAGAAAGAAATGTATATGGGAGATTAGTAGAAGGTGCATTACAAACTCATAATTTTTTACATCATAAGCATTCAAGTTATATATGTAGTTATATTAATGATTGGTCTGTGTTTGAATGGACAATGGTTAGATTAAATCAATGGGGGTTTTATATATTTGTATTGGTAGTTATGAATCTTGTGAATTTGTTAAAAAAAATATATCCTTATATTTGTCATTTAAGTGTGGTAAAAAAATTTAAAGAATTGTTGGGGGAATATATAAAGGATTTAGTATTATTATTATTAATTTAATTTGTTTAACTAATATATATATATATGTCGGAGACAGATACTCCTTTTAACTCATCGCCATACGGGCCACCAATTTTTTTTAACAATATACGAAGATATTTAGAATTGATAGGTTTTAATAGGGAAACTGTGATTGGTATAACAAAAGCATTATTTTTGCTGGTATTAGCAATAAGCGGTAATTTTTTGGCAGAATTATTAAGTTGTCAAACACAGAGATTAATGAGTTCTATGTTTGCGAAGCATATAATGCTATTTTTTATGATATATTTTACATTAGATTTTTCATCGGTAGGAAATGATCATCCAACATATATATTAGCAAAAGCGATATTAATATGGACAGTTTTTCATATATTTTCTAGAACCGATTTGATATATACAATAGTATCATTTTCAATGCTGGCAGTTGTGTATGTAATATCAAATTATAGAGATTATTATTCACAAGAGTTTAATAGTAAATCTAGTTCCGCCCGTACGGACAAGAAATTTACAGAAGATTATAATACAATGGATGATTGGTTAAGAAATATTCAAATATCATTATTCTCCGCAACATTAATAGTATTAATATGGGGGTTTTTGAGATATTATATAGCAAAAAAACAAGAATATACAACGAAATTTACATGGAAAGAATTTTTTGAAGGTCATGTGAAATGTAAAGGTTCAAGAAAGTCCATGCATTTTTAAAGTATTGCGATTTTAACAGCACTAATAATACCCATAGATGGAAATAATATATCCCATGTTAGCCAATCTAAATCTATTTGTCTGCTAATGGCTTTTTCATCTTTGGGGGGATCATAATCTCTCAACAAACATCTACCATTAATCTTTCTAGTTCCCATAGCGATAAACATAATAATAATGTGAGTACATAATATATATTTATTAATAGAAACAACAGGAATAAGTAAAGTTAATATACCAACTAAGCTATGTCCAATATCATTAAATTTTTTATAATGAGTTGAAATTCCTGTGATAATTAACATTTGTGTAGCGATTTTACTAAAAATAATAAATAAATCAATTTTATGTAATTTGGTATATCTAATAATAGATAATTCTAAAATAATAAAAGCAATAACACTTAATAAAATGATATTGTCTTTTGTAAATATGTTAATCATATATTTACAAAACAAAAATAACCAGTATTTAAAACTTAAAAATGCCCTTATATTTTCTTCGTTTTCTTTTTCTTTTTTTTGTTTTCTTTTTCTTTTTTTTATAAATTCTTTTTTTTGTTTTCTTTTTAGGTTTTTTTTTGGCAGGTTGATTTTTTTCATCTTTTGGAACATATCTTAAAAAATACCATTCATAATCTTTTGTTCCTCTTTTATCTTTCAATTCTTTAAATTTTTTAGATTTTTCAGCGCGCATCATTTCTAATGTAGGTTGTTTTCCATAACATTCAATACTAAATCTTTTAAGAATGCCCTTTTGACTTAATCTATTTTTTTGTTGAACTTTAAACAAAAATTCACTCATACAAATTAATCGGGATATATCATAATAAGGTCTTTCAGCGTAAGTAAATGCTAAATAAAAAGTGAGCATTGTATCAAGAGTAGCAATGCGAATGTTTTCACCATTTAGATTTATAATATTATAACTATGACAAGATATAGGTTTATATATGAAAGCGATAGTTTCGGGCCCAACTCTAATTTCATAATGTTTTTCAATCATTTCTCCAACTTCATCGTGTTTAATAATATCAATTTTGTCAACACCAATATTGTGAAGCCTTTCTTTCACTATTCTTGCAGTAGCTTCAGGATCTTCAGATAAAACATCAAAATCAGGAATTTCGGGAACATATTTTTTACTTAAGTTTTTTAAATACAATCTATTTGCAAAAGCGCCAAAAAACACACAACCGCTTTTTACAAAACTATCTCTTATTGTAAAAAATAATTTTTCTTCCAATGTTTGTAAAAATTGTTCTTCATCTTTCATATTAGTTAAAACTTTTTTACCACCTTTTTGTAGAGATTTTTTTGTGCCATATTGAAATACCCGTTGAATATTATCAATATTACAATGTGATCCTTTTAATGGATAATGTTTGTTTAAAAGGGATAATCTTTTTAGTACTTTTTCCCAACGAGAAACGTCACCGGCTGGTCTTGATAATTCCAAAAACATATTCATTCTTAAATAATTAGCAGAGCAGTAATGAATTCCATTAACGGTAATAGTTTCTTTTGCTAATCTATTAAATAATAATTTTGGTAAATAGGTAATGTCCGCAACTGGTATATAATTTACAAAAACTTTGAATGTTCCAGCATGAACGCCGGATTGTGCTATAACTTCTTCAAAACCCAATTTATAATATATATCAGCTAATTCTTTTGCGTGTGCTAGTGGCGTGGGGGAATAAAAATCATAATCAGGTAATTCAATATCTTTATTATAAAATTGATCTTCAACTGGTAGAATATTATTAATCGCGGTTCCTCCATAACAAATTAATTTTTTACTTTTTAAAAAGTCTTCAACAATAGATATTATTTTTGTGACATCGGGGTCATTCATAGCTTTTTTTCCCTTTTTATTATCTATAGTATCAATCGCGTTTCTTAATATTGCCAATTCACATTCTTCAAAACTCATTTTTTTATCGCATATAGTCATTAATATATATATATATATAAGCAAGATAAATATATTAATTTATAATTTAAAATCAACAACTTCAGTTCCTTCTTTTCTTTCTTTATAACTAACATTAACATTTTGGTCCTTTGGAGGTTTAATTTTCGTTTCGTGATATCTAAGGTGATATGGTTTTAAAATAAATGCGGTTCCAGCTTGTTGAAATTTTTTAAGGAAGAATTTATGATTGGTATCATTAACACTAAAATTACTACAACACATTTGACAGCCATATTTTTGATGTAAAATAATTTTTGGATTTGTATCATTGGAAACAGCATCGGGTAAAGTTAGGGTTATACCCTTTTTATTAGATTCAGTAAGTTCAGACATATCATGTCCAAAAACAATATCATAATTTCTAAGAACGCGGTAATTTGGCATTTTATCAGATAAATTTATTAACTCAGCTAAATTAGTCCCCTCATATGTATTTTTAGGATCGCTCACCATTATTACTACTTTATTCCATAAATCTCTTATTTTTACTGTTTGCATATTAGATTTTTTACTTGCGTATTTACCTTCATTTCCTAATTGACTGGATAATAATCTATTTCCAAAAACATCTTTTATTTTTTTAGCTAGTTGATCAATCGCATTTGAATTTTCTGTTCTAATTCTGAAACTCAAAAATAGGGGATCTTTGGGATTAGGAGCTAAACCGGCCCCAAAAGCATAAATTTCAAGTGTTTTAAATAAGGGGTCAAGATCAATATGGTTGTAACTTCCTTTCAACATAACTTTTTCATTAGGTTCGCTATCTGGAGCTGCTGCTATAATGGCTCTTCCGCCTTTTGAATATAATTCAAAATCTAATACTCTAGCTCCCTGTTTTATAACTTCTTTTAAAGGAACTAAACTCACAAAATCATTAGATATTGAACCGCCACAACAAGAGTTATAACTACCTAATATATAATAATCTCTCAATCCGTGTTTATGGGTTATTGGCATATTTCCTATTTGCGTACCACTTCCATATAATTTTTCAATATCTTCATCATTTTTTCCTTTTAAATTTGATTTATAATCATAAAATCTTAATGCTCCAAAAATAAGCATAAAAGTAAGAATATAAAAAAAGATTACTGGTCTATTTTTTGGGTCGGTAACCCATTGATAAAAACCTTGACTCATTTTTTTTCCTAATTTTTTTGCGCGATCCGAATATTGAACCATATATATATAAATGGAATATTATAATGTTTATGATAATCCTAAAATTTATATTTATTAACTATTAAATATATTAAAATAATCTGTATTATTATATTAAGAGATGACCGGTGGATTAATGAATTTAACTACTTATGGAAAAGAAAATTTAATATTAAATGGTAATCCAAAAAAAACATATTTTAAAGCTACATATACCAAATGTACTAATTTTGGATTACAAAGATTTAGAATTGATTATCAGGGTAGCAGGGTTTTGAATTTAACAACCCCCACGATATTCAATTTTAAAATTCCCAGGTATGCAGAATTATTACACGATACATACTTAAGTGTTACATTACCCGATATATATAGTCCATTTCTTTATGACTCTGCTGGAACATATTCGGGAAATAAATTAATACCTTACGAATTTAGGTGGATAGAAGAAATCGGTTCAAATATGATACAAGAAGTAGAAATACACAGTGGTGGAACAACGTTGGCGAGATATCCCGGAGAATATTTATCTTGCTTAGTTCAAAGAGATTACAATGATGCCAAAAAAAAATTATGGAATAAAATGACAGGAAATATTTCAGAAATAAATGATCCCGGATCAGCAAACGGAAATGTTAATATTTATCCACATTCTATGTATATTGATGAAAGTGGTGTTCAACCATCAATTAGATCTAGAAGATTATATATTCCATTAGATGCTTTTTTTTGCGATTCAAGTAAAATGGCTTTGCCTTTAGTTAGTCTTCAATATCAAGAGGTATCTATTAAAATTACTATTGCACCTGTAGCCGATTTATATACTATAAATAATATTCATGATGTTACAGATGGAACTGGTTTAAGTTATAGAATAAGACCCAACCCGAATAATATAGACGAACAACCGTGGCATTTTTTACAACCACCTAGGGATATTTTAGCTTCACAAGAACTATATGAAACAACACGAAATGATTGGAATGCCGATGTTCATTTGACAGCCACATATATATTTTTAGGACAAGAAGAAAGACGGGTTTTTGCTCAAAATGAACATAAATTATTAATTAAACAATGTTATACATATGACCATTTGGGTGTAGCAGGTAGTAAAATGGTAGAAATGGAAAGTAAAGATTTAGTAATTAATTATATGTGGAGATTTAGACGAAGCGATTCTAAAGAAAGAAATGAATGGTCAAATTATACAAACTGGGCATATAATAATGTAATGCCACAAACAATTACAGATGAATTACCATTAAACGAACAGGATGAAGAAATACCCAATCCTAATAATTATCATATTACCGGAACTATTGGAAATTATGATGTCAATCAAAAAGGTATTTTAATAAATATGGGGATAGTTATGGGAGGAGTTTATAGAGAAAATGTAATGCAACAGGAAGTTTTTAATTATATTGAAAAATATAATAGAACACATGGAAATGCTAAGGATGGTTTATATTGCTACAATTTTGCCTTAGATAATAGGAGAAAGAATTATCAACCTTCTGGCGGGATGAATGTAAATAGATTTCCAACTGTAAAGTTTGAATTTAATACAGTTGATCCCCCATTTGATCCTCAAGGCGCTGTAGTAGATTATATATGTGATACTAGTAATAATCCTATTGGATTTCGTAAAAGTCCGGGACAAATTAATCAATATAATTTTGATTTGAGGGTATTTGAAGAAAGATATAATGTATTAGTATTTACAGCTGGAAGAGTAGGATTAATGAACGCTAGATAAATTAATATAATTTAATTATTTTAAATAATATTAACCTGGGAGAGAAGTCCATTTTATTTGTTCCACAATTGGAATATTATTATTATTATTCCATGAAAACTTATATAATGCATAATTAATGAAAAGTGTTTATATTTGGCACGGAGATGGATGGGGTGGTGATAAATTAAATTGGATGTATGCGCCTGCTAGAAAAACATTAGCAGAGGGTTTTAAAAATTATGATGTTAAAATTGATGTTAGGGTAAAATGTTATGATTGGAAATTAGTAAAACCAAATAGTATATTTGTATGGATTGGAGAATATCATGCTGATAGAGTACCATGGAAACAATTCAAACAAAAAAATATATATACAATATATTATCAAAGTGAGCCGTGGAATGAAGGGAAAAAATGGAATTTTGATGCGCAAGAGATTTGGGATTATTCAATGCGAAATGTTGTAGAAATAAAGAAACGAGTAAAAAATAGTAAAATAGTTAGATATATTCCCGCTGGATATTTAGATTCAAATAAGTTTATGTTGACAGAAAAAAGTAAATTAGTTTTTTTTGGAGATAAGCGATGGAGACCACAATATCAGGCAGTAAAAAATAAATTAAAAGATAAAATGGTAAATATATTTAATATTTGGAATATTAAAGAATTCAATAACTTTGTAAAAAAGGATGGTGTGGGAATATTTCTAAATTTACATAAACATAATAAATGTATATGTGTTGAGGCTCTTAGAATGTCACAATTATTAAGTGCTGGTGGTTTAATTATATCAGAAAGAAGTAGTCAATTGGATGAAAATATGTATAAAGATTTTGTAATATTTACAAATGATTTTGAGAAAGAGTATAATAAATTAATGAATATGTCTCTAGAAGATAGAAGGGAATTAGCGAATAAAAACTTAGAAAAATATAAAATGGACTTCTCTCCCAGGTTAATATTTGAAAGAGCAAAAGTAAATGAAATTATTTAAAATAATTAAATTATAATTTCATTCCCCACATAGAATTATTATGTACTGGTCCAACAGAAGGATCGGGATTTTCTGGTTTATAGTTAAATCTATATCCTGTTCTAGGTCTATTATCGCCAAACATATTCGTTGTTGCTTTTTGTGTGTAAATTTTTGATTTATTATATTGAGGAATTTTATATGCGTTTCTATAATCTTGTTGTTTTGCTTCTAAATTCATACCGTTTTCTCTAACTTCTAATAATACTTTATTACATTTACCAACGCAATGTGCTTGAGTATCCCTACACCCATGTTTAATTGGATCATATGGGGTTTTGCCGTCACTATTATCGTAATTAACATATTTGGGATCATTTCTATCTCTACATACTTTACTACACATTCTAAAATATTTTTCGTTACCATCAATCACTTGTTTAATAATTTCTTTGCTACAATTATTATCAATATTTGAAGGTCCTATACATCCTTTTGGGCATGTGCCTTGTCCTAGCATTTTGTTTGTATTCATATATAAATATAAACAAAATATTTTATTTATGGTTTGAACGACCACATAGCATCATTATAAACAAAACCGTCTTTTGGATGTGGATTTTCTGGTTTATAATCTTTTTTATAAGCAGTTTTTGAACCACCTAAACGATTATCCGTTTGACCAAACATATTATTTGTTTGACTTACAGAGAACATTTTTGATTTTGAGTATAATGGAACTGTTTTTCTGTTTAATTGATTTAAATCTCTACCATTTTCATCTACTTCTACCATACTTTTAGAACAATTTTTAACACAATGTGCTTGAGTATCTCTACAACCGTGGTCAATTGGATTATATGGTAAGTCTGTACCACTTTTATCATAATTAACATAATCCGCGTGACTTCTAGGTAGACATTGCTTACTGCACATTCTAAAATATTTATCTTGACCGTCTATAACCTGTCTTATTATATCTTTACTGCAATCCGCATTAATGCTTTCTGGTTTAACACACCCTTTAATACATTTATTCTTTTGCATTTCATCCGCTGCTTGGGGAGACATATCCGGACCACTATTATTACCAGTTAATGGTGAGTTCATATTGGTCACTTTTGAACCGGCTCCTTTTCCTAGATCATTATCTGATGGTAATGGCGAACTAGATACTCGTTTTTTTAAATTTAATTTATTATTATTCCACATACCTTCTTTTTTCCCTTGAAATAGGTCAGTTACCCATCTAAATAAAGAAGGCCTATCATATAAATATTCATTATTTAATCCTTCTACATTCCATAATGAGATTGATTTCTGCTTATTTTGTATTTTCTTTTTTGCTGCTTCAAATCTTCCTAATTGTGTTTCGGCGGCAGCAACATCTTTTATCAATTGACCGCGTGAGGATAATGGTCTAAGATCTTTCTGTGTTACTGTTCCAGCTTCAATCGCTTGTCCTAATGCTCCTATGCTATTAAAGTTTAAGCTAGGGTTATTTATTTTAACTATTTGCCCAGATTGTCCAGATTGAGTAGTTCCTCCGGGTAATACATCGCCGGCTTGTTGTTGAGCAGCAACTTGATACATTTTATTATTTTTATTAGCGGTGTTTATTTTAGAATTCAAAGATTTTAATTGAGATTTATATTTCGTCAACATTTGTTGTTGTTCTTGGAGTCTACTATTTAATTTAATTTGATTAAAAATAGTTTTATTATTATCTTTATAATGGGGATTTTGTTGAATACACACTTTATTATCAATGCCACAATCTACACCCATTGACAATGTGTCATTATAATATACCTCGTCTTTATAATCTGTGCTGATAGTAACTGGTATATTATTTATTCTTTTGGTATGAGTTCCTTTTTTATTTTTTCTCCATCTGAAACATCCCGGTGGGGCATTTTTATCATCTACAATTTTCATATCCAATCCATTCATATCTCCATATCTTTTACAATCTAATTTAGGTACAGATTTATCACTAGGACCAGCACTTATTAAATCAAACTCAGTATTATATGTTTTAACTAAATTATAAGGTAATTCTTGAAGACATGCAATGGTATAACCTTTAAAATTTCTATTGTCGGGAACTTTACCACAATTAGTAGTATTTACACTATCATTGTAAGTATATTCTTTTGTTCCATCTGGTCTTGTAATTTCTTGACAACCAGAGGAATAATAATTATTATCAGAACGATAATATTTACTACCTAATGTTTGCGAGTGTCTTTTACAGTCAAAGTCACTTATAGTCATGTCAGGAACACCTTTCTTAACAATTTTATATTGTTTGATATAACCAGTATCTCCTTTATCCCCTCTTGAACCGCGCTCCCCGCGTATGCCAACACTACCTGGGACACCCGTCCAACCTCTAGGACCTGTGAGACCTAAATCACCTTGGGGGCCCTGTAATCCAGCTGCGCCCCTGGCACTTGTAGCGCCGGTAGCTCCCCTATCCCCCTTTTCACCACGGTTACCCTTAGGGCCTTGGCGTCCAGTTAGTCCTGTACCTCCCATTTTACCCGCTTTACCCTTATCACCTTTTTCTCCCCTTTCTGCTCTAAATTCTATCCAATTTGTGTCATCATCTTTTGGTAAAGCTCGTGATATAAATGAACCTTGCGCAATAAACATTGATTTACCCGTACCCCGATTACTATCCGTAAATACATAATCGCCTCTATTATATTGTTGCGCAAATCCAAAAGTTTTTGGAACTAAACCAGTACCGGCACTTCCCGTCTCACCTTTTTCACCTTTTTCACCAGGCGCCCCCACAGGACCTTTTTCTCCAGCTTGACCGCGAATACCATCTCCATCGGATCCCTTCGCTCCTGTCAATCCCCTAGGTCCTCTAACACCTTTAATCCCCGATGGACCTGCTATACCCTGAGAACCCTGTGCACCTTTTTTGCCGATTTGACCTTTTATGCTTTTACCGTCATCACCTTTAGGACCCCTCAAGCCGGTTCCTTTAACACCCGTAGGTCCAGCGGGTCCTCTAGGTCCGACAGCTCCCTGTTTATTTCCCGTAGTATTATAATCTAAATGCATATTAGTAAATTTGTAAAAATATAATCTATGACCAGACCACCATCTAGACGGTCTAAATCTAATGTAGACTTTGTCTCCTGCCGCAACATAAGGACTAATATTAATAGTACCTGAATGTACTTTTCCACGACGCCCATAACCGGATTTTAAATGTTTTGTTATACCTTTAGTTGTATTTTCTAAATACATATACATATATGTATGGTTACCCCATCCTTGGTCTCTTACATGAAACCAAAAGTGTAATTTAACACTATCACCTAAATCACTTGGCATAGTTTTTGTTTCAGTATTATAATTACCTCTACGCCACGATCTTACACTTTTAGCTGGCCAGAAATTATTTACTCGCTTCATTGAATTACCAACCTTTTTAGTAGAATAGTCTATGTGTGGATTATAACAATAATCAAGTCCGCTCACACCCTGTCCAGAACACCCGGGAACTTTTTCATACGTGTTTCGTTGCTTACATTTTAAAAATCCTTTACATCCACCATTTTTATCTGCGTCGTAATCGCAATCTCCACCACATCTATCCCTAGCACTACCACTCCAATTAGTACCATATAAACTTGAAGTATACATGCCTTCTTTTATTTTTGCATAATTATTAAAAATATAAATAGCTAAAATTAAAATAATTATCATTAATAATTTTATACATGTGTTCATTTAATATATATAAATGTTATAAAAAAATTATAACATCTATCTAATAAAAGAATAATTTGTCAAGGTTTCTTTACCCATTTTACCAATGGCGGTTTTAACATCTTGAGAAAATTGACCGACATTTTTTGTAGGGTCGTTATATGGGCGACAATATTTGGTGCCATTATGAGTAAATGGATTTAATCCATCGCAACATCCCGGTTTTTGTAAATCTGTAAAATGATAAGGCTGATTTAATTGTTTGAATGTAGGGTCTCTACCGATACAATTGGGATTTCTGGATGGTTTTACTAGTAAAGCCTTTTGTTGGTTTGCTGATACTACTTGTCCTTTTATTTGAGCTAGAGTTTTACCGGTCAAAGGGGAACCTAATATCATTTCAACATCTTCTTTAGTTGCCTGGGGTTTCTTTTTAAATAATGTATTTATGAATGCTATGAATTTTTGTTCTTTTAATTTAGTTATGTGACCGGGCTTATATTTATTTGAAATTGCCATAAAATCATCTTTCATGATTGTTTTATTAGTTTGAAAATGTGTTGAGAAAGCTAAATTTGCCGATTTTATTAATTGTGCTTCTTGTTGTTTTGATAAAGCAGATGGAGTTATGGTTGTATTTTGTATTTTTGGAACTTGTGTATAATATGGTTTAATATATTTGGGGGTAAGAATTGAATTTTTTAATTGACTTTGTATTTGTGCTGCTTTTCTTTTTCTTTCTGTTTCGGCCGCTTTTAATTTTAAGCCATATTGTTTTTGTAAATCAGTAACAATATCGCCAACGGCTTGTTTATTTTCTAGTTGCATGCGTTTTTGCGCGTTTCTCATAAGAGCAATATTGTCATCAGTGCTCTTACTAAGAAGTTTTTTTTCAGTATCAATTCTATTGATTTCTTTATCAGCGTCTTTTTTTAAATTTAAAATGCTATTATCATGTTGTAGTCTTAAAGGTATGAATAAAGCATTTGTTCTCTCTCTTTCTCTTTTAACGATGTCTTTATTGTAATTATCTATTTTTGTTTTGATTGTATTATCAATTTCTTGTCGTTTATAACGATTGAATTTTTTTAATTTACGACAGTATTTTTTATTATTGAGTACGAATGGGTCATTATTATCACAACAATTGGGTTTATCTGTATCAAATAAAGTTAATCTGTGGTCATTATATCTATCAAATTCTGCTAAGAATTTACGGTCTGTAACACAATCTTTTTCACTTTGACCAGAAGGACAGCAATATAATTTATTACCACGAGATTCAATAAGTTTTTTTGTTTGTTGTGTTATAGAACCAGTAGAATTAAGATATGCGTTATATTTATTATTCCAAGTAAATGTGTCAGCTGGACATAGTTCTTTATTTGGTAATTGTTGTGGTTGATTTAATTGTATTTTTGGTGTTTGATAATCATATGGTTCGTTTTGAATATAACTTCCGATACAGGGTTTATTTTTCATTCCTTCTTGTAAAGAAGTCATAGATGGTAATTTACTTAAACTATCATTACCCATAACAGATAATAAATTTTTAATTGCATCAAATTTTGTGTTGTCTTTACTTCCCATAGTTTCCATAACTGCCGCACCTATTTCTTTTACCATTTCAGGATTTTCTTTAACCGTTTTGATAGCATTTTTAATTTGATCACTATCAATATTTAATTCTGATAATTTATTTAAAACTTTTTCATTTGCTATATTTTCCATGCCTTCAGTGTCGTGCCACCAGTTTTTTCGTGTTCCAACAAATTCTTCCGTGTCGTGCCACCGGTTTTTTCGTGTTCCAACAAATCCTTCTTTCATTTCTTTTGGAATAAATTTGATATAATCAATTTCTCTTCGTCCTCTATCAGTTCCCTTAGCAATTTTATTATAATTATGATAATTAGTGCCAACCACTTTTAATTTCCCCGAAGGAACTGCTTCATCTTTAATATTATGAATTAATTTTCCATTAACAGATATTTTTACATCTTTTCCGTCTCTAATTTCATATTTTAAAACATAAGGACCTTGTTCCAACATTCTTTTATAAACTTTTCCACTTTTTCCCTTAAAAATTGATCCATCGGCCGAATATCCGTCTCTATAAACGCCAAGTGTCATTCCCTCATTATTAGCATCGGTTGAAATACCCCAATTACCCTGAACAGTAGAATGCAAAACTTGTCCAGCTGGAATAGATAACTCAATGTCATAATTTTTTATATTTGGTAAAGTTATTTGTTGAAACTTGTTACTTTCAAATATTTTTTGTTTATGTGATATAAAATTTTCATGTAATTTATATTTGACATTTATCAATTTTAATACCATACATAATACAAATAACAACAAAATAATAGGAATAAGTGGTTTTATTAATTTAACACCCTTATGTATTATATTTGTAAATATTGTTATTATTTTCATATATATAATAACAATAAATTTATTTTTTTAACAAACCATCAAATATTCTTGAAGGAGATAATAAAAGCACTTTTAGATCACTATATGCATTAACTATTGTATAAATTAATACTACAATAAGTAATAGAGGAAGCATTCCATTTATGAAACCAAAAATCCCATCTCTAATTTTAAAAATCATCATTTGAAGAAATTCTAAGAACATATATAAATTATGTAAATATAATTTTGATAATAACTCCTAAATTTAAATATTTTAATTATGTATATAATGAATGATATTGGAAAAGCAAAAGATATAAAGAAGATGCAAGAAGAATATTATAAAAAAGCAAAAGATGAAAAAGATAATAAGGTGGCAGGCGCCAAGAAGTTGGAGCAAAAAGCAAAGGATTATCAAAAAAAAAGAACTATAGAACAAAGAGTAGGCAGTATCTTTGGAACGGCTGCTTTAGCATTTTTAATTATTTTTTCTGTTATTTTCTCAAGCACTCAAATAATAGAAAGAGTTAAAAATACTAAAGAAGAAAATTCATTTGATATGCCTACGGACCCTGAATTTGCACCATATGATAAAGAAGGATCGGACCCCACCGAAACATCTTTCATATCTACAAAAAATCATGGAATGCCATATAGTTGGAAAAAAAGTGATAATATAGTTCAAAATTGGTTTGGCAATTTATATGTAAATGTTTGGTATATGTTAAGAACTGGCTATAATTATTGGTGTTTAAGTTTAAAAAAATTATTTTTTCCGGGTCTAGAGGATGAAGAGGAAGGTGCAAGTACAGAGGCGGCTGATGTTGAAGTGGAGGAAGAGGTTCCCACAGCATCTGAAGTTGTTCATAATGCGAAAGATGTTGCTGGACAAGCAAAAAAATTGGCTAAAAATAAAATGATGGAAATGGGAGCAAAAAAATTAGGAATGAATAAAAAAGATTTAAACAAATTAAAAAATATGAGAAAAACAATGGCGGATGGAAAAAAAAAAGTTATGAAAGGTGGAAATAAAAAAGTTATGAAAGGTGGATTTAACGAAACTGTCAATCAAGCAATATCTTCGGGAAAAGAGTTAGGTATTTTATTTGCTTTACCTGGATTATTTTTATCAGTTATTTTTCTCGCTATAGCTTTACAGGTAATACCTTTTGCATATATGTTAGGTGCCTTCTATGATAATAATATATTTGTCGGTTTATTTATGGTTACATTAGGTGGTTTGTTTTTTTACCCAATGATGGGAATGGGATATTTCATCAAAATCGCATATTTATTAATACATATATTTGTAATGCCTACGGCGGCGGGAAATGGATTAAAACTATTTAAACATTATGGTAAAAAATATAAATTTGTATGGTTTACGATATGGGCTGCTTCAGTTATTGCTGCTGTATATAAGGAATTAACACCATTGGGATATCCATATAATCAAGCTTGGATGTGGACAGCTGGTATTTTTGCGTTTATAATTTTCGGGTGGTGGTATGGAATGTTCTATTTAATATAAATTTTAATAATAATTTAATTAAAGAAAACACATTTAATTATATTATATGGGAAATAAAAAAAACCGAGGGAAAAGAAAGAAAGTATCTACGAGTGGAAAACCTTTTGTTAGTATATGTACCCCTACATATAACAGAAGAATATTTATACCGCAATTGATAAAATGCTTTCAATCACAAACATATCCAAAGGAATTAATGGAATGGATTATTATTGATGATGGTGATGATTCTGTAGAAGATTTATTTCAAGGGGTGGAATGTGTTAAATATTTTAGATATGAAGAAAAAATAAAATTGGGAAGGAAACGAAACTTAATGCATGAAAAATCTAAAGGTGAAATTATTGTCTATATGGACGATGATGATTATTATCCTCCGGAGAGAGTAAATCACGCGGTAAATAGATTAAGAGCCCGTCCAAAAGCTTTAGCATCCGGTAGTAGTATCGTATTTATATATTTCAACGATTTAGATAAAATATATCAATTTGGTCCATATGGTCCGAACCATTCAACCGCCGGAACTTTTGCTTTTAAAAGAGAACTATTAAAAGAGACGAAATATGATGATGACGCAGAAATAGCAGAAGAAAAAGCATTTTTAAAGAATTACACTATTCCATTCGCTCAATTAGACCCTAGAAAGGTTATTTTAGTATTTGCTCATCAGTTTAATACATTTGATAAAAGAAAATTATTAAAAAATCCTTCTAGATTTGTTAAAGAAACTAACTATAGACCAGAGTTTTTTATAAAAGATAAAGAGTTGCGTAATTTTTATACAACAATTTAATTATGAAAAAAAAAATATATATAATATTTATAAATATGGTTATGTCGTTGATAAAAAAAGCTGTCAAAAAAGTACAAAAACTTCCAAAAAAACAGAGGTATGTTGTATACGCGGTAATCTTATACGCGTTATACAAATTGGTTCAAGAAATTAGATTTGGATTTTTTAATCAATATTCTATGATAGAAGGATTGAGTTCGGGTAATAAATTAGTGTTATTTCACATGAAAGGATGTCCTCATTGTGTTAATATGATGCCAGAATGGGATAAATTCGCAAAATTAAATCCCGGGCAAACCGCAAAACATGAAGCTAGTGATGTGCAAGAATTAACTAATAAATTAAAAATCACAGGGTTTCCTACAATAATGTTATTAGATAGACAAAATAATAAAATTAAGGCGTATGATGGTGGTAGAACTGCAAATGAGTTTAAAGCATTTATTACTCAAAATTAAATAATATATTTTTACTTATTCAAATATATTATTATTGAGATTCAACAGTTGTTTCTGGTTTCATTGCGTTAAAATACATTTTCTTTTCTTGTTTTAAATAGTTAGGAATATTTCCTTCTTGACTTACCGCTTCGTAATTTTTCTTCAAATGTGGAAAATTATCAAGACAATTTTCAAGACCAGCACGAACCGCAGTATTTAATACAGAAAAAACAGCAACATCAGCTGCCGTTACACTATTATCACAGAAATATTCAGAACCTTCAGTAACCAACATTTTTTCTAACCATTTCAACTTTTCTGGTAATGTTTCATTTTCTACTTTACTCCATGCCATTCTTTGCATATCACTATCGCCACTATATTTTGCTTTCCCAAACATATTGAAAATATCATTACAGTGCTCCATAATCATATCAACTTGTAACCACTTAGTTGTTTGAGGCCATAAATTGGCGTATTTTGCACAAACCCTAGAAATAGTCCCAGATTGAGCAATAACTTTACCGTTTAATACCATAACTGGAAGTTGTCCAAAAGGCATCTCATTTTTTTTTGAAGGCCATTGGTTTGCTGTTTCACTATCCCAGTCGTATGATATGTTTGCTGCCTCTAACATCAACATTGGTGTTTGTGCTCTTGCTACTATATCCCAATAAATAAATCGGGGTTTATTAGGAACATTATTTGCCATCTCGGTCATTATAATTATATTTATATAAATTTCTTTAATATCTATATTAATATATATATATCATGCGTAAAACAAGAAAATACAAACAAAAAAATAGGAAAAATACTCGTAAAAAAAGGGGTGGAAATGGAGACGAACGCCGGGCAAAGCGTGTACCCCGGGGTTTAATAGGTAATTTAGGAACTGTTTCAAAAAGTGTAGGGCCTAACCGGAAAAAACTGGGTCGGGCAGGAGGAAAACCCGCCAAAGCAGGTATTTCTATGTGTATTTGGTATGGCGCTGGCAATAAATCAAGTGCGGTTGATAGATGCGATAGTTTAATGGACATTGGGCCAGATAAACCAACATACAAAAAAGTATTTCCCGTTGCTATAAAAAAAAATTGGATGGGAGTTCCATATTTAGATGATAAATTTAATAAATCTGTTCCTACAACTGATAAAGGTACAAAACTACCAAAAATATATGATGATTTAACTCCTTTTACTAATGAAGCACAAACCGGTATATATGACGCCTATTACATTATTTATGAAGAAAAATGTGGCCATGGTGGGGAAAGATTTGAACTAATGAAATTAGATAATGTCAATATACAAAATTTAGGTATGGGGAATGGACATAAAATTCAATATAAGTTGTGGAATGATGATATGATGGTAAAGGAAAATGGAAACTTAATAGATATAAAATGGGGTAGTTCAAAATATAAAAGACCTGTGGGAACTATATGGATTAGTCAATTGAGTGATGGGCCAGAAAGAAGATATAGTGTGGGTGGTAAAAGAAGAAAAACAAGAAGAAAAAAGAGAAGAAAAACAAGAAGAAAACCAAGAAGAAAAACAAGAAAGAAAGGGAAAAAAACAAGAAGGAGAAAATAATTAATTACTCATATATAATTAATTATTTATGATACTCTTTTAGTAGGAATATCAGAACTTACGACATAAATAGAATTTTCGGTTACAATGATATATTCAGTTTCTACTTTATAAATTTTAGAAACGGGACTAGTATACTCTTCTTCACTTTTTACAAGTAATTTTTCGCTATCATTTTCTCTTACGCCAATTAATACTTGTTTATCACAAGATGCGGTCCAATAATCAAACATAATTGGTTTGTCTTCTACAATAGACAGTTTAGCACAGTGTTGTAGAGTGGTTGGTGTTGGTAAACGATAATTAGAAGTTGAGCTAACGCTCGTAGTTTCGGGATTTGCAACAACGGATGCCATTTATATAATTTAAATTTTTTACGCTTTAAATAGTTATTTTTATAAAAAATAAATAATCATATAATTATATTATGAATAATTTAAAAAAAAATAATATTTACAACTCAAATAATTATAATGATGTTTTACCTTCTATTAGTAAAATATTAGCCAGTTATTTGGAGATTGTCAATGAATATGTGGTTTATACAATAGAAAACATTAAATTAAAGGGTGATATGCTGGATTATATTTTAAATAGGGGGTTAAAAATATTAAAACATATTTTTTTAATTTTATTATTATATACAAAAAATTTAAATTTAGTATTATATCATGGAAAAAAATCATATTTATATTTTGTTGAATTTATTGACCAAATAGGAGAAGATAATCATAGTTATTTACAATTAACATCAAAAGACGCAGTTTTATTTGTATATAAAAAAACTATTTTTGAAATAAATAATGAATATAAAACTGATATGAAATTAACTGATGTTGAAAAGACCGAATTTAAAAAAATAGGAAATATATTAAAAGTGTTTAATGAAGTAATTTACTCTATAATAAAAAAGAATAAAGATAATTATAAAAAAAATATTTTAGATACTGCTGAAATAAATCAGAAAATTATTACCTTGTGTAAGAAAAATAGGAATACTGATGTAATTTATGAGTTATTAATTATTTTAAATAAAATAAAAGATAAAGATAAATTAGTAGAATATTTACATAAATTTATTTCATTATATGCCAGAAAAAATTTAACTAATGATTTAAATACTATAATATCAAATGATACTATTTTGTTATGTGATATCAAAAATTTATTTAAATAGAAACTAGAATATTTCTTTTTCTAATTTTTTTGGTTTTCACTTTTTTCACCTGATTATTAGAATATTCAATATTTATATTTTCATATTCTGATAATAATATTTTTTTTATAAACCCATAAATAATTTTCAAAACTGGGACATCACAGTGGCCAACTATTAGTATGCTACCCGTTCTAAAAATCATAAATGATATTTCTAAGCATTTGTTTTTTTTATTATTTTTATAAAGTTTATTTTTTTTCCCTCCACATTTTATTTCGCATTTACACTGTCCGTCAGCCAAAGAATTATTAATATTATGATAATATTTACATTGAATTCCGGGATAGGAACAAGGGTCATATAACGAATGAACATTATATTTATACTTCAAAATATTGAATAATTTTGATCTATCAATGAAGAACCCACAATTAAAATTTGAGTTTATTAATACATTTTCAATTGATTTTTTACAATAATTTACAGGATGTCCAACTACACTAGATAATATTTTTAAAAATTTATTTAGCGTTATAAATAATAATTCATCCTCTTTAATCCCGGGAATTTCTAATTTTCCTGTATTAAACACTTTTACATGAACTTCTTTAAATTTATTATTAAATTTAACTCTCATTATAAGTGCAAAACAATTATAAAAAGCTCCTTTTTTCTTTTTTCTGAAAGACAATAAATCTTTTAATGAAATTCCTACATTTATTTTTCTTACATCTTTGTATTTGATTCTTCTAGCCGAAGGATTATCTACTTTACATATAATATCAATTGAACAATTATTTTGTTTTTTTAGTTTTTCTTCTAGAATTTGTGTGTCGCCTTTATCTAAACAATTTATTTTCATGGATTTTTTAACAATACCTTCTTCTGGAATGTGATAAGGTATTATTGGCAACTTCCAAAATACCTCATTTAACTTTATTTCTTCTGACAAGTAAGCAATTTTAGTCTTAGTTGAGATATATATATCGCTACATTCAGGTCTTTTTTGTTCTTTAGGAGAAATTTTGTCTGGCTTATCTTCTAATTCCCCACAATCCGCAAACGCCAACCATTCTTGATCTAAATCATTCATTTAATAATATTTATAAATGAATTTATTTAAATCAATTTATTTTCTTTTATAATTATATACAATGTTAAATGTGTCTATCAAAGATACACCAAAAAATAAAAATACATTATCAAAATATAATAAAATTTTGATAGAATATGCCGAAAAAAGAGGTAGTTTTAATCCATCAGATCAATCCCCCAATATGTTTGTTAATAAATTAGAACAAAGAATGGTAAAATATTATAGCTTATTATATAATTCTACCAATTCCAACGCAAAATAATTTATAAGGTACAATTCATTTGTATAATTGTTATGTAATACGAATTCTATAAATTGTAACCATCTGTCTTCTGAATAATATGATTTATTATGTATAACATATGTAATAAATTTTACTATAAATTCTCTCTCTTCAATATTATATTCCACGCATTTTTTTTTTATGTATTTAATCAAATCATTATGTGTTTTAATTTTAATATTTTTTATAAAATCTTCCCAAAATGTATTTTCTATTATTTTTATATTTAATCCTATATGATCATGGTTTGATTGAATAAAATTTATCATACTTCTTATATCAGATTTAAAATTTTTCTGTATTCCCATTATTTCTCTTTTTGTTATTTTTAATTTTTCTTTTTTTACTATAGTGTTTAAAAACATATATATATCTTTTTCAGGTAATTTGCAAAATCTTAATCTCACAAATTCGTGTTGCAACGCGGTATCTATGCGACTTATATAATTACATATTAAACAAAATCTTATATTTGATTGATATTGTTGTATTAAATATCTTAATGCTTGTTGAGCATTTTTTGTCATATAATCAACTTCATCTAATATTACAAACTTCATACCACTACCAAATAATGTCTTAGTATTAACAAATTGATTTATTTGATTTCTTATTATATCAATTCCTCTATCATCTGAAGCATTTAAATGAATTTTTAAACCCTTTCTTTTTTGATTGAATTTATTTTGATACATGTCTATCAAATTTATTATCGTTGTTGTTTTACCTGTCCCCGGAGGACCGTAAAATAATAAATTTGGGAATTGATTAGTTTTCACTACATTTGATAATAATTTTTTATTTACTGGGTCTAAAACTATTTGTTCAAATTGCGTTGGTCTATATTTTTCTACCCAAGGACGAAAGTTCATATATTATATTAAATGTATTAAAGTTTTAAATATTTAATATTATATATTAATATATGGCTCAAGTTGGAAATAAAATATGTGTTATGGCGTTTGGTAGGTTTCAACCAGCTACTATTGGACATAAATTAATGATTGAAAAAGTTAGAAAAACTGCCATTCAAAAAGAAAAAGAAGGATATACTATATCTGATCCAAAAATATTTATAAGTGGTTCCACCAACGATAAAAAGAAAATAAAAAAAAGCACTGAATATAAAAAAATGCTTGAAAATGAAGTTTTTTGTTCTTTCAGATTAAATGAAAATCCTTTAAGGGCTTCTGATAAAATTACATTTATGAATAAAGCATATAATGATGGTAACTCTACAAAATATATTGAATTTATTGATAGTAAATCAATTGGTTTAGGTAATCCTTTTTTAGCATTGATCCATTTAAAAAAAAAATATGATAAAATTATATTTTTCTGTGGTTCTGACAGATTTGATAAATATACAAAAATGGGCAAAAGTATAGCCCGTGATAAAATAGAAGTTAGAAATTTAATCAGGGCTGACGATACTGATGAATTAGTTAAACTAATTCAAGAAATTAGTCTTAAAACGAAATCTCTCCCAAATCCTTCTAGTATATCTGGAACACAAATGAGAATTGCTGCTTTAAAAAAAGATTATAATAAATTTTCTGCCGGAGTTGGTATGCAAGTTTTTCCAAACTTAACAAAACAAGATATTTTAGATTTTATGGCAAAAATTAGAGAAGGAATTGAATTAGTTTCTGATCCTGAATGGAAGGGTTATAATATCCCCGAATATTGTAAAAAATGGCCTTTTCTTTTTAAAACTCCTAAGGGTTGGGGGGCTGATTGGAGACATGATAGAAAAAAATATTATACTCGTAGAAAAGCTAGACTCAGAAAAATAAAAGAAAGAAAAGCCAAAAGAGATGATGAACAACTTACTCAAGATGTATTAAATATGTTACCCGGTGGCGGTTATATTAGTTAGAAACTATATTAAAAAATAAATTATAATACATATAATGGATTTTAATTTATTCTCTCAAAATAGTGGTTATCTACATTTAATTTTAGGCCCAATGTTCTCTGGTAAAACTACAGAACTTATTAGAATTTACAATAAATATACCGCTTGTGGAATAAAATGTTTGATGATTAATCATAGTTATGATACTAGATATAGTAACGAGGGACATGTTACATCACACAGTCAAGGACAAATCAAATCACTGAACATCAATAGATTACAAGATTTAATTGAAAGTCCATATGAAGCTTACGAACACGATGTTATATTAATCAATGAAGGGCAATTCTTTCCGGATTTATATGAAGTTGTTAAAATGTTAGTTGACAATCAAAAAAAACATGTTTTTGTGTGTGGATTGGATGGTGATTTTAAACGCGAAAAATTTGGTCAAATATTAGATTTAATTCCATTATGTGATAATGTAGTTAAATTAAAAGCTGTTTGTCAAAATTGTAAAAAATCTGATGCTATATATACATATAGAAAAACCAATGATACTCAACAAACTATTGTAGCTGAAAAAGATATGTATTCGGCTTTATGTAGAAATTGTTATATAAATCACTCTCCCGCAATATCTGCTTCTATAACATCTTCATGAACAGTATCATCAATTTTTAATTTTTTCTTTTTATATTTCCAAGTAATATAAAATGAAAATAATTGGACAACTAAAATTATGGAATCCGTTGTAAGAATTACATAATCTGGTTTCATTATTCCATACGCTATCCATATTACTGTACTCATTGGCCCTATAATTAAAAATCCATATGATATATCATCTGATTTCTTTGTTTGTATCATTTTATAAATTTGTGGAAACATTGTAATCACACATAAAAATCCACCAAAGTATCCTAAAATATCTGTGATCATAATCTGAACTTACTAACATTTATTCTAAAGTATTTAAATTAATTTTACTATTGTTTTTTATAATGTCTGATAAAAAACAACCAAAAAAAAGAGGTAGAAAACCTAAGCCTAAAAATGAGAAAAAACCAAAGCCCCCTCCAAAAAAAAGAGGTAGAAAACCTAAAGGTGGTAAAATTATTAATAAAGAACCAATTAATACTGTAATTGCTACTGAAAATAAGCAAAATATTATACTCCATCTAAAGTGTAATAGCAATAGTCTCAATAAAAATGGTTGCACCATGTTTAGTGCTTCCAACTATAACCCCATTATTAATGAACCTAGTTCCTTCAATTTAAATAACAACTCTAAAATAAATAATTTAAATTATCAAAATATTATACAAAATAATATTGATAAAAAAATTGAAAATAAGGTTATTAAAGTTCTTGAACAAAAAGAAGAAATTAAAGAAGATATTAATATTAAAGAAATATGGCAAAAATTAGAAATTTTAAAACGAAATTTAAAAAATAACAGTATTTCTGATAAAAGATCCAGCTGTTTCTGGTGCACCTATAACTTTGATAATCCTCCAATTCATATTCCTAAAAAATTTATAAATAATTCATATGATGTTTATGGGTGTTTCTGTAGCCCGGAATGTGCCGTCTCTTATCTTAAAAATGAAAATATTGATTCCTCTACATTATGGGAAAGATACGCTCTCTTAAACAATATATATGGAAAAATTTATAATTATACTAAAAATATTAAACCTGCTCCTGACCCATTTTATACATTAGAAAAATATTATGGCAATCTATCAATTCAAGAGTATAGACAATTACTTAAAAATGAAAATTTGTTAATGGTCGTTGATAAACCTATGACCAAAATATTACCGGAATTATACGAAGAAAACAATGAATTGCCCGCTGTATATGATAATCTTCTCATTAATAAAAATAATAACCCTAATAATAAACAATACAGACTTAAAAGAAAAACTGCAACTAGCACTAAAAATCAACTATTTCATAATAATTTCGGTTTCTCTAATGTCTAATCATTCAAATACTCCTTATCAAACTTTTCATTATTCTTTTTAAATGCGCCTCTATTTATATCATCCATAAAATTTCTTATCTCTGACATTATTTTCTGATTTACTGGAATTATTTTTTCTTTTTTTGGTTCGTTAAACTTTGGATTTAAATATTCTCTAATTACATTCAGATGGTCTCCCTTCCACCTTTCCAACTTACTTTTTGCAGTTTCATCGTCATAATCCGTCTGTGATTTTATTATCTTTATCTTATCCATTATATATATAATAATTAAATAAAAAAATAGTATTAAACGGATTCAATATTATTTACTTAAATGGTTGAAAGAACATTTGACACCAGCATTCAAAATCTAGAAAATAACATCAAAACATATGTTCAAACTGAATTATCTGCATTCTTCAAAGAACAACAAAATATTTATGAAGTCAAAAAATTAATGGAACACGATTTTGTTAAAAATATTATTATTGAAAATAGAACTTTAAAAAATGAAAATGATAAATTAAAACAAAAAATTAACATTATTACTAAAAATATTCCTAACGAATATCCTAACGATGAACCTAATGTTTTTTGGGAAGTTATAGAAAAAAATAATGAAAAAGAAGAAGAAAGTAAAAATAATGATAACTTACCAAAAACCTATAAAGAAAATAAAAAAATGGTACACATTGACCCTCCCAATAATTATTATCTTATGGGACAAGATGGATATACTTTAAGTTCTGACTCCGATTATAGTGATGAGGATAACGAAACTCTTGAACTATCTGACGAAGAATTAGTTTATAAAGAAAGTATCAACGCTGTTCTAGAAAAATATAATAATGTCAGTGAAGAACCTACCTATATCAATATTGGATTAACCGGAATGGATATTCATTCACTTGAATCTCAATGTCAAAAATATGAAATTGAAGATAAATTTTATCATATTATTTTAGATTTAGCTAAAAAAAATTATGCTTCATTCTCTAGTAATAAATTAGAAGATATACCTTATACACAAGTATTAGGACTTTCTGCTGGATTAATAAAATGGGCTCTTCTAAATGGAGAAGAAGAAGATGAAGTTGAAGAAGATGAAGTTGAAGAAGATGAAGAAGATGAAGTTGAAGAAGATGAAGAAGAGGAAGAGGAAACAGATGAACTTGTAGAAATATTGAAAAAAAGAATGCAAACTGTAGCAGATAATCATAGAAAAAAAGTTGAACGAGAAGAAGATGAAGAAGATGAAGTTGAAGAAGATGAAGAAGATGAAGTTGAAGAAGATGAAGTTGAAGAAGATGAAGTTGAAGAAGATGAAGTTGAAGAAGATGAAGTTGAAGAAGATGAAGAGGTTGAAGAAGATGTTGAAGAAGAAGAAGATGAAGAGGTTGAAGAAGATGTTGAAGAAGTTGAAGAAGAAGAAGATGTTGAAGAAGTTGAAGAAGAAGAAGATGATGAAACGGCAAATATACCTCCATTAATTCAGGGTGCATTGCTCGCTCAAAATACAGAACCCTATGTTACTATTGATAGTGATAGTGAAGAAGAAGAAGAAGATGAAGATGATGAAGAGGCGCTAGAAGTAGAAGAATATATTTTACAATTTGAAGGGAAAAAAACAAAAACATATAAAGATGACGATGGTTATATATATCAATATTTAGATGATGAGGATATTGGTGATATATTAGGACAACTCAAAGATGGAATTTTTATCGCAAGTTAATATATATTTAATGGCAGGTGTATTAACAACTTTATGTCCTCCAGCATTAATATATATTATATACGCAACAACACAAATAGGTATAGACACAGCGAGAGGTGAATATAATACGGCATTTTTAAAATTTTGGGTGGCTATTATATTTACAGTTTTATTAAATCATTTATGTCAATCGGGTTTAGGAATAATATCTTGGATAATTGTTTTTATTCCTTTTATTCTTATGACTTTTATAGTAGCATTGTTGTTATTAGTATTTGGTTTAGATCCAAAAACAGGTAAAATAACAAAAGGTGATAAAGAGAGTGGGGGCGGTGGTGGTAAACATCATAATCCCATAGGTCCAGATGGACAACATTATCATAATCTTAAGCATTCTCACGCAGGTGAAGAAGATGTGGAAGATCAAAGATCTGGTATAAAGAGAATGACAAATGTTACTTATAATCCAAAAACAAAACAATTTACTATTGGTGGTTCAAGTGATGGTGATCCTAGATATGATATAGATAGTCCCGATAATACAGGAAGAAAAACGAATGAACAAAAAATAGCAGATAGAGCAGCGGCAGATGTTCAGGCACAAGGAAAAAAGAGAAATGCGGGATATAAATTTTTCTCAGAATTTCCAACTATGCAAAAATATCAAAATAATACATTAAAAAGAAGAGAATTTGTAAGAATAATAAGAAATGTATTAGTGGATATGGGAGAAACAGATAGGGCAGCACAATTTTATAATCAATCGGGTGCTAGTGTAGCTATGAGTAGCGATGAAGAATTTGAAGCTAGTATTAAAAACTTAACAAAAAATTACAAAAATTTAATGGGTCCTAGGAAGAAAGGATTATTTCAGAAACAATTAGTTGAAAAGGGTATATTTGCTAATTAATATAATATTTTTAATAACAATTTAAAATTATTATATGAAATTTATATAAATGTATATTTATAGTATTTTAGGAGGTATTATGTTATATTCTGGATATGTTAATAGAGAAAAATTATATCAAAAAACTATTAATCAGGGTTGGAACCTAGTGTATTATTATCATATGACAAAACAACAAATATCTAGTATATTATTTAAAATAAGAAAAGAAGAAGAAGAAGAAATTCTAGAAGAAGAAACTAAGATTTTAATAGGCTGGGATGGTGAAGTAGAAACTACCTTATCGTGGTACAGTGAACCAGATATAGATACATTTTTACAAAAAAAATTAGAAGATTTGAAATTATTATACTATTTTGATAAATATTATATGAAACAAATGCATAGCATAGACGATTTTAAAAGAAAATGTATTCCCAGTGATGAATTTTTTATGTCAATTGAATTTATTCAAGGGGACTACAGAATAGATATTAAAAATCATATGCATAGTTATCTTGTTGTAGGAAATAAATTATTTACAAAAACATTTTTAAAATGGTATATGAGGCGATATTATGGAATTGTATTAAAAGATAATTACCAAATAAATATAATGGATACAGATATCAATTATATAAATTTAAAAAATGGAGAGAAATATATTAACATTAAAGACCAACATAAATTTGAAATAATTAATATATAAGGAAACATATTTAAAAAAATTGATACTATAAATACATAATGGAGCAAATGCAATCCATGGAATCCGAGTCTAAAGTTTTTACAAGCGAAAAATATCATACATTGAATGATAAATGGGTTTTATGGGCTCATTTACCACACGACACCGATTGGACATTAAAAAGTTACAAAGAAATATATGAAATTAGTAATATAGAAACAGTAAATGCTATAAATAAAACTATACCCGAAAAAATGGTAAAAAATTGTATGCTTTTCCTTATGAGAAAAAATATAAATCCCACCTGGGAGGACCCTAAAAATAGTAAGGGTGGTTGTTTTTCATTCAAAGTAATTAACAAAAATGTTTATGATGTATGGGTGAACTTAGTTATGGCTATTACCGGAGAATATATTTCAAAAGATATGAATTTCTTGAATTCTATAAATGGAATTACAATATCTCCTAAGAAATCTTTTTGTATTATTAAAATATGGATGTCTAATATTGAGGAACAAAATCCTAGAAAAATATGTAAAATTGAAGGCCTCACAGTTCATGGTTGCATTTTCAAAAAACACAATCCGGAATATTAATCAAAAATAAATAACTTCATATTATAATTAAATATGCAGTTATTTAGGACTTTATTATTTATGTTATTAATATTTTCTTAACCACCGAAGAAGGCGGCGTTCTATGTTTATTTAAAATATGTCAATAATATATAATGTTTGCTGAAAAAATCTTAAGAGCATTTCCTCTATTAATTCTAATAAAATGTGCGTTGGCTTATATTTTGTTTCAGGAAGAAAATGCGATGTTTCTTGGCGCTTTCTTACTTACAATGGAAGGGTTTAATTATGTATTGAAACATTTTATTCTAGAACCACTGTTGGGTAAAAAAAGTTATCCATATATAGGTTCCGGAGCTAGACCTAAAGGAGCAAAAGATTGCGGAAGTTTCGCTAATGGTTTGGCAGCAACCACATATGGTATGCCTTCCGGACATTCTCAATTCGCAATGATTGTTACCACATACTTAACATTACACTTATTAAATGCAAGTAATCGCGAATTTCCAAAACATGATATTTTGCGTGGATTGATGCTTATCGCAGCATTTATAATGGGCGTGTCTGTTTGTTTAAGTAGAATTTATTTCAAATGTCATACATATCAACAAGTTATTGCTGGTGGTTTTATTGGTATAATTGCTGGTAGTTTTTATTACTATCATGAAAATAAAATTATCAAAATTATTAAAAATATGTTTTAAAAAAATATATTACTATTATATGACAATATATCTTCCCAATGATATTAAATTAATTATTTATTCCTATGGGTCTAAAGAAATATTAATATTTGATAATGATTTTTATAGTTATATAAAAAAATTACGAGAAGAATTTTTTTATAATCCGCTAAAAATTAAATATTGGATTGAAACATGGGAATACCCATTTGATAAATTACCTAGGTCATACACTGTTATTCATAAATTAAATAGTCATATTTCACCCACTAGAAGTATAGATAATAGTTTTAATGAAATGGAAATTTCTGGATTTATTCCTCTAGGAATAATAAATGACCTGGGAGAGATTTCCAAACCATCTTTAGATATTAAATGTATGTTAATTCCCAATAATGTTATTTATAGTAGAACACGCCTATATATAACTACAAATGTTCAATATTATGATATTCATAAAATAATTGTGGATGATATAGCACGCGGAAAAATCTATTGTAAGTTGTGGAGTATTTAATCTTTACTTATTATATATGTCCAAAAGAAGAACTCGTAAAAGAGGTAGTGGTAAAAAAACAGAAGCAGAAAAAATATGGAAAGAATTTCTAGCAAGAAGAAAAGATGCGAAATATAGAGAGTTTATGAAAAAAAATCCTCTAAAAAAAATGACTGTTAAAGATGCTTTCAAACAACCAAATTTACCCAAATCATCAACAACATATAACGTATTAACAGACGCAAAAATTAAAGAATTAGAGAAAGATTTAATGAAAAAATCAGGAACTTATGTAGAAGGTAAAACAGTTACAAAATATCCAAAAAAAGCAGGTAGAAAAAGAAGAAAGACTAAAAGAAGAAAGACTAAAAGAAGAAAGACTAGAAGAAGAAAGACTAAAAGAAAAAGGCGTTAAATTTTGTTATTTTATATATTCCAAAAATATATAAAATGACTACAAATGGTCACGATTATACTATAAATCACAAGTTAAATGATATCAGTAAAGAAAATACATCAAAAGAAAATATAAATGAGGTTGGAAGTTTTATATGTAATTATTGTTGTAAAATGTTTAGAATGAATAGATTAGATTTTATTGTTCATCAAAACTGTTGTAAAGAAGCGGACCATTCCGATAGTCCCATAACAACAAGATGGATGAAAAAAAAACCATTAATAAACCAATTCGGTGATGAGGGATTGTATGATGAAAAGAAAGCACATAGAGAGTTTTTACAAAAAAGAAAAGAAAAAGCTGATTTAAAAAGAGTAATTAAAAACAAAAGAATGGGTCTTTATGATGATAGGCCACCAACAAGATAATATTTATATATATATATATAAATATGATTGAAAGTATCATTGGTTCTGGATTATTATTATTAATGTTTTTTTTAGCAGGGATTAATAAAATTTTAAATTTTAAATCTACTGTTAGTGGTTTTAAAAGTATGTTTTTTATGAAGAAATTACCTAACATTTTTTACACATTGATTATAGTCGGAGTTATTATACTTGAAATTGTAGCTCCAATTATAATTATGATAGATATTTCAGGTTTTTATCCATTACAGGGATTATCCTTTTTATCTAGTATTGGATTGGCAATATTCACAATTTTAGCAACATTAATGTATCATCCTCCCACGGTCCCTAAAGAGAAAATGAATTTTATGAGAAATATGTCAATAACAGGGGGTTTAATATTATTGTCCAGCTTCTTCTGATTGATTTTCTAGTAAGATATCATTAATATCGTCATTTGATAAAAATTCTATAGGTTCTATATCAGTTAAATTGTAATCTTGATTATCTTTACTAAAATAATTTATTTTGTTACAAAGAAACCCTAAGGGGTTTTTTACAGTATCATATACTTTTTCTACAAAATCTATATGTTCTCCCATTTTTTTACAATCACCTTGTACTTCATGACGTAATATATTTATAATATCATCTATTTTTTTCTCAATATTATCAATTTTTTCCTTAATAGTATTGATTTCTTTCAACATATTATTGTTTTCTTCTAAAATTATACTTCTTAACATATAAAAATTTAATTATTTAAAAATTCTTATATAAACTAAAAATAAAATTGAAAATTGAACGATCCATCCAGATATCCCATCGTGATACATGCTTCTAATAACACCCCCTTCTTCTTCTAATCTTTTGTAATAAGTTTCGTCTAATCTGGGAAATAATTTACTAAATTTCATTACAAACCCATAAAGAGCACTAACAATAAATGAAATTAACATAAATTTGAAAACATAATAGTAACTACTAGTCCTTTTTGGAAAAGGAACCATATTTACAATGATTACTTGCGTGGTTGCTCCCACAAATGCAGCGACTAATGCTGCTGCTAATAAAGTATGTTTCTCAAAATATGGTTGTAGGTATTCTATAAAAGGTAGATATTGTTTTACTATTTTAGGTAATTTATTAAAATTTAAAGACATGAACCGTAATACTACATCCCATAATCCGGTAATAACAAAAGTTAATATATATAATTCACTATTAAGCATATATATATTAATTATATAATATCCATTTTTAAAAACATTAAATGAGAATGATAAGCGGTCATTGTAAATCCTAGAACTAATAATACAATGCCGTGATTTTTAAAAGTATTTGTTTTATTCATAGAATATCCCAAATAAACAAAATACAAACCTGTTAAAATATGAGTTAGCCATATTAATATCCCCGGAACACCAAAATGATATTTCATTATATATTATTCAAATATTATTTATGAGCTAGGTAAAGGCGCTAAGCATAGTTTAATTTCTCCCAAACTAGCAACAGAATATTTAACAACTAATGGTAAATCATTTTCTAAATGCATTTCAATACTATTGCATAGATTAGTACATTTAATAAAATAACCTAAATTTTTAAGAGAAAATTCACCTTGAATAACCATACTATCATCTTGTTTTTGGGTGAATTCCATAATACCACCACTTTCACTTCTGCGGATTTCACATTTTGCGAATGGACCAACACATTTGAAAATTAATTCACTACCTACAGATTTAATTTCAAGTCTTTCAGATATATTAGAAAGATCACGAATAATTTTTTGAAAATCAGCTGAAGGAAGATTAATAATACTGGAAAATTTAACATCTGGTAATTCTAATTCTTCTTCGTCTGGTTCAATTAATTTTAGTTTTTGAATTTTTTGTTGTTTAATATCACCATTTTCAAATTTAAGACCCAAATTATCAACAATGCCATCAGTATAATCAGATTTTTCAATATAGATAGTCAAGGTATCGTCATTATCTATGGAATTAATAAGTTTAAAAAGATGAAACATATTGACACCAATAATAATTTTTGGGTGAGCACAATAGTAATGTTCAAACTTACTAGCTTCTAAAAATAAATGAGCTAGGATAGTATGAGATTTATCCATATTAATAATACGAATACCATCTTTTTGAAAAGTTATATTAGTTTCTAACAATATATCTTTTAATGCGGTCATCAAAGTGCGAAAGGGAGCAATTTGAACAGTTTTAATTTCTAAAACATAATTATAATCTGCTTGTGATTGTGCGACAGAAGCCATAATATATATTAAATGGTACAAATCTTTAAATACTTATGCGTTAAAATATTGAAAAAAAATTATATAAAAGAATTATTTTAATATATTCATATGACTGAATTACTCTTAACTAACGCGATAAAAGAAAAAGTGCATGATTTGTGTCATAAATTTAAAGATAGTAAAGACGCATTGAAAATATTAAATGATTACATTGATGATAATTTGATGGATTATATGAATGGTTATGAAAATATAAAAAAACATATAGATGATTATGTGTGTAATTTTTTATATGAGGATGGTGAAAGATACTATTATATAAAAAAAACGGATACTTTTATAGAATATAAAAATCATGATTATAAAGTTATTAATGAAGATATTATATGGGCCCAGATTTATAATGATTGTGGTAATAACCCCAATGGATTAATTGATTATAGTGAAAATATAAAAGATACTATTATTTCAAAAATTAAATGTCGTGAAATTAAACATGTTATACCCGAGTCTAATACTATTCAAAAAGTTATTAGTTTTTTTACACCATTATTATGTAAAACTAAAGAAGAAGTAAAATACTTTTTAACAGTTCTGGGTGATATTTACATATATAAAATTAATAACAATAATGGAAATTATTTGCAATATTTCTATGTTCCAGAATATAGTAAGCCATTAATACAATATCTTGTTAATTCATTTGAATTATTTTTTGGATATCACCCCCAAACTAGTATTTTTAAATATAAATATTCGGGGCTTGACTACAATAATAGTAGAATTATTACATTTAAAAAAAGTGCTTTCCGAAATTCAACCTCTTTCTGGACAAGGTTTTTAAGTGATAATATGTTAAATATTCTTATGACATGCATACATTACTCGGTTAGATATATAAATAGTGATAATTATGCTGAAAAACAAATACATTTAAATAATGTATTTCATTTGAGAGATAATACTACCGATAGTATTATAGATGAATTTAAGAATTCAATGATTATAAACGATAAAGGAAATACACTTACAAATAGAGATATTTATTTTTTATGGAACTTATTTCTAGATAAAAGAGGAATGCCATCAATAATGTATAAAAATGATTTTTTAGGAAAAATGGGTGAATTAACAGATATGAATAGTCAATATTTGGAACCGGCAAGATATTTTAGAGGTTTTTGGTCAGAATGCATTGATTGTTATGATGAAAATGATGATGAATTAGAAATGAGTGAATTGGCAGAATTATACAGTATATGGTTAAAAAATATGAAAAATAAAATTATGAAACAAGAAGAATATCATTTAGAAGAATTGATCAAATATTTTTATATTCATGTTATTATCAAAGATAGAAAATATGTACAAAACACATCTTGTAAAATGTGGAATAAAAAGTTAGAAATTAAACAAGCTTTAGATAATAGTTTTGATAAAAATTTAAAAAACGATGTTTCAAAATTGGAAGCATTTAGAGCATATTGCGGCTATGCTGGGGCAAATAACTTTATCAATATTGTAAGCAAAAATTATTTTAAAAAATATATTGAACAAATTATACCAAAAGAATTCATTAAAAATAATAAAATTTTAAAAGAATATTGGACTTCAAGATAAATTGATATGAATTATAACTATTCATATAAATTTAATTAATAAGTAATATGGGAGATAAAGCAAATCAGCATCTAAAAATTATAACTAATTTTATTTACGGTCATGAAAGAAAAAATGATATAATAGATATGTTTCTTAAAGGACCTGACCCAGAAAGTGGTTTTATGTGGACTGGAGATGAATGGTGGTCACAAAACGAAACAGAAGCTGTTGAAATTATTGGTAATAAAGTTTTAGATCTAGGATGGGATAGTTCTGGTTATGGATACATGATGAGATTGATTGAATATACAATTAAAAATAAAAACAAAAAGCTGTCTCATACAGAGGGTTAAATTAACTCTCTAACTCTGTAAAATAATTTTGTAGATACGAAAAATAATGTAGTTCCCCATAAAATATCAATAATAAAAGTATTAAATGTCCAATTTTTTATTACAGCATAACTAGTTCCTTCATATACACCATATACTAAAAATCCTAAAATTGCCGCCTCCCATTCACTTTTATTTTCACGAATAATAAAATAATATAATACAGCTACTGTTACAAACCACGCAAAAGCTGCTGGTAATTTTTTGACAGTCATAACTGAACCTTGAATATTTTTAATTTGAATACTAAATAATGGACCTAACACATATTTTATGAATGTAAAATCAACAGAAAATAAAATAAAAAATCTTTAATCTTTAATGTTTATATTTTTCATATATAAATATTAAAGAAATTAATATGGTCTTTTTTTTACATCTTCGCGATTTAAATATTGCTGTTCTTGAATAGTGGTTTCTCTCCCAAGCACATCATTTCTTTTGGGAAAGCGGCCAAACATTTGTATGGTTTGTTTATGACCCAACACATGAGGTTCTATAGATTTTAACATTGCGTATTCTTTATCATAATTTGTTACTTCATCAACGGACCCCATATATGATGTATTTTTAGGGTCTGTTAATGCTCTCTTTGTTAGCGCGGAACCTTTGTCTCCATATAATTGTTTATGTATATTAAAATTATGTTCGCCTTTTCTCTGGTAAGTCATATTTTCTGTATGCATAAAAGGCATAAGAGCAAACATAAATTCATATCCTTCTAATTGTTCTTTGTACATTTCCCAACCGATTTCAACAAATATCATACAACCCTCATCATTTTTAAAACTATCACCACTACCTCTATAAATATGACGGCTAAATTGGTCTAGCAATATAATGTAAGCAACATAACTATCTTTTGTATGGATCCAACCAAATCCTTTACCTTCTTCAGCTTCTTTCAATAAATCGCCAAACTTATCTTTAATTTCTTCGTCGTAGTCTTGACTTTTCCTGAACCATTTGTCGTAATCGGCGGCATATCGGCCTTTTGAGAACCAATAATCTAAAATGTCTTTTGATTTGGAGATATTCATTATAATAATTATAATTTATTATGTTTAAATTATAATTTAAATTTATTTAACGGCGTTTGCGTCTTTTGGTGCATTTCTTGTATTTACCTTTTTTTGGACCAGATTTATGACGACAGACCCTTCTGGTTTTCTTTTTTCTACCTCTTTTTTTAGTGCGTCTTTTTGGACTTTTACTTCCTTTTTTGAAAACACCGAATTTACCTTTACGAGTAAAGTAACCTTTTGCGTGTAATCTTTTCAAACCACTTTTTTTTCCGGTATTATGTTTTCTTCTACTTACAATACGTCCCCATTTATTTCTAACTAAATCCTTTTTCCTTAATCCAGCTCTACCGTATTGGGTTTTTTCAGCAGACCCGTTCCAAACCATAACTCTAGAGCCAACTAAATGTTTGTATTTTCTTCCACCAACATGGTACATACCGTCACCTTGCTTTACTGCATTATTTACCATTATATATTTGATATAGAAAAAAATATAAACGCAAATTAATATATTTCTAAATTTAAGTATAATTAATTATTGATATTGTAAAAAAATTGATATAAATAAATGCATATATATCTATCAATATAATGTCTTCTGAGAGCGCAAAATTAGCAAAAACCTATCAATCAAAAACTGCAAGAGAGCATATATATGATGCCCCCGATACTTATATCGGAGCAGTTGAAGAAGATGATAAAACGGATTGGGTTTTAAACGAAAATAATAAATTTATTAGAAGTAATATGAAATGGGTACCCGGCTTATATAAATGTTTTGATGAGGGTATTGTTAATTGTCGCGACCACGTAATAAGGTTACAACAAAAGAAAAAAGAAAAAGGAATAGTTCAAGTAAAAAATATAGATGTAACAGTAGATAAAGAAACTGGAATTATTACAATGAGAAATGGTGGTAATGGTATAGATGTAGCTAAACATCCACAAAAAAAATGGTGGATACCAGAAATGATATTTGGTAGATTAAGAACATCAACAAATTATGATAAAAAACAAAAGAAAATAGTTGGTGGTAAGAATGGGTTTGGTTTTAAATTAGTATTAATTTATGCAAAATGGGGTGAAATAGAAACAGTTGATCATATTAGAAAACTGAAATATACTCAAACATTTAAAAATAATTTGAAAAAGTTATGTAAGCCAGAAATTACTAAATCTAATGAGAAACCATATACAGAGGTGAGGTGGTTACCAGATTATGAAAGATTTGGGTTGAGTGGTTTAAGTGATGATATGTTTAATTTATTTAAAAAGAGAACATTAGATATTGCTGCTGTTACAGATAAAAGTGTAAAGGTAACATTTAATGGAGAAGTATTACCAATTAAATCATTTGAGGATTATATTGAGAAATATATAGGGCCCAAATTAGAACGACCACGCTTAAATGAAACTGCTGACAGATGGGAATATAATGTATGTTTAACGCCTGTAGATGAATTTGCACAGGTGTCATTTGTTAATGGTATTAATACTACAAAGGGGGGTAAACATGTTGATTATTTAGTTAATCAAATTACAAAAAAAATGGTAGAATATATCAAAAAAAGGAAAAAAATTACTGTAAGAACTACAGCCATTAAAGAACAGTTGATGATTTTCGTGAATTGTGTAATAGAAAATCCTAGTTTTGATAGTCAAACTAAAGATTATATGAGCACACCAATTAGGAAATTTGGGTCTAAATGTGAAATTGGTGATAAATTTATAGAAAAGTTGGCAAAAATGGGAGTAATGGATGCGGCTATATCTTTAAATGAAATTAAAGATGTTTCTGCCGGTAAAAAAAATAATGGTAGAAAATGTAAAAGTATTAGAGGTGTTCCAAAATTAATTGATGCGAATAAAGCAGGTGGTAGGGAATCAATGGAATGTACATTAATTTTGTCTGAAGGAGATTCGGCAAAATCTGGTATCGTATCTGGTCTTACAAAACAAGATAGGGACTGGTTTGGTGTATTCCCCCTTAAGGGTAAATTGATGAATGTTAAGGATATGGCTGTAAAAAGAATTAACGATAATGCTGAGATTACAAATATTAAGAAAATTTTAGGTTTAGAAGCAGGCAAAAGTTATACTAAAGAAGAAATGAAAAAATCATTGCGATATGGTAAATTATTAATTATGACAGACCAAGACCTTGATGGTAGTCATATTAAAGGATTGTGTATTAATTTATTTCATTCGCAGTGGCATGATTTGGTAAAAATAGATAACTTTTTAGGTTTTATGAATACTCCTATTTTAAAAGCAACTAAAGGTAAGGCGGTTTTATCATTTTACAACGAATCTGATTATGTAAAATGGAAAGAAACTACACCTCAAAAAGGTTGGAAAACTAAATATTATAAAGGTTTGGGAACGAGCACAGCAAAAGAATTTAAAGAATATTTTAAAAAGAGGAAAATTGTTACATTTAAATTTGATCACGATTGTGATAATTCAATAGATAAGGCATTTAATAAAGGGAGAGCTGATGATAGAAAGGATTGGTTGGGAAATTATGAAAAAGATAATGTATTGGATAATAAAAAGAAAAAGGTTACATATAAGGATTTTATTGATAAGGAATTAATACATTTTTCAAAATATGATTGTGAAAGATCTATCCCTTCATTAATTGATGGTTACAAAACTAGTCAGAGAAAGATTGCCTTTTCCGCGTATAAAAGAAATTTAGTAAAAGAAATTAAAGTAGCACAATTCTCTGGTTATGTATCGGAACATTCAGCATATCATCACGGTGAGATGAGTTTAAATAAAGCTATTGTAGGATTAGCACAAGAATTTACTGGTAGTAATAATATTAATACACTGATGCCAAATGGTTCGTTTGGAACAAGATTAGAAGGTGGTAAAGACGCAGCTAGTGAAAGATATATCTTCACACAAATCAACCCATTAATGAAACATATTAATAATCCTTTAGACTCGCCTATATTAAATTATCTTGATGATGATGGAACATCTGTAGAACCAGAATATTATTTACCAATTATACCTATGATATTAGTAAATGGTGGTAAAGGAATTGGAACCGGATATAGTTATGAAGGACTTAGTTATGATCCAATTGATATTAGTAATTACATTAAAAATAGATTGAAAGGTAAAAAATCAACGACTGAAATGAAACCATATTATGAGGGGTTTACTGGCGATACAATTAAATTGGAGAAAGGTAGGTGGTTGTTAAAAGGAACATATAAAATTTTAAGTTATGATACTATTCAAATTACTGAATTACCAGTTGGTTCATGGACTGTAGCATATAAAACCCATTTAGAAACTCTTATGGATGATAAGAAAAAAACTGCTATCATTAAAAATATTAAAGATATGTGTACTGATGCTTTAATTGACTTTACAGTTAAATTTCAACCCGGTATTTTAACTAATTTAATATCCAAAAAATATGATAATAATATTAATTTATTAGAAAAAACATTGAAATTATATACTACAAAAAGCACTTCAAATATGAATTTATTTGATGATAAGCAGCGATTAAAAAAATATAATATTATAGAAGACATTATTGATGTTTATTATCCAGTAAGACATAATGGATATAAATTAAGAAAAGAATATCAATTACAAGCCTTACAACGAAAAATTATTTTGTTGAGTAATAAAGCGAAGTTCATAAAGGAACAATGTGATAATATAATTGATTTAAGAAAAAAGAAAAAAGATGTTGTAATTAAACTGTTATTTGATAGAAATTATGCAATGATAGACAATGACGAAGAATATAAATATTTAAGAAGTATGACATTTGACCAATTAGAAGAAGAAAATATTGAAAAATTATTAAAGGAATGTAAGCAAAAACAGATTGAGTTTGATATATTATCTGGAAAAACAATTGAAGATCTATGGTTGCATGATTTGAAAGAATTTGATAAGGAATACAAAAAATATAAAGTGGATAGAAAAGGTAGACTATTGGGTGTGAAAGTAAAAAAGGTGAAAAAGAAATCAAAAAAATAAATTATAATTTAAAATATAATTAATAATTTATTGAATAAATTTTTTTATTTAAAACCAATCCTTTTGTTTTAAAGTATTTGTATGATATGTTGACTTCGGTCTTTTCATTGGAACTGCTAATGTACTGACATCATTCTTATATTTAATATAACCTTCGGCTTCTCCAATTATTTGAGGGACAGAATAATCAACAACCAATTGATTTAAATTACTTATTTGTCCGGTTATATTTTGAGGAGAATTACTTGAAAATTGAAGAAAAGTGCTTCTCATTATTATTTTTAATGTATCTTCATCTTGGTCTGCTATTACATAAGTTCCTTTAGAATTATGATATACGCCTGCTTTAATAGAATTCTGTATTATTTGTAGATTTTCTGCTGAAAAGAAAGCTTTTGATAATATAGTTGGAGACCAATTACCAGTCATTGCGTCATTATATTCAGATGCTTTTTTATCTACGGGAATTCTATCATATAATTGAAAAATATCGCCAGTGTTGGGTCCCATAATATTTATTCGGCCATTGTATTGTTTTGTATATTCACTCATATATATATATTTATACAACATAAAAAATAATATTTTATAATTTATATATGGCTCACGAATTTCAAACAGCTGTTTTATCTATAGCAACGGTTATTTTTATTTTCATGATGATTATTGTTGCGATTATGATCCAGCAAGCTAAAGCTAATCAAATATGGCCTCCTTATGTCCCACACTGTCCTGATTATTTTGAAGTACAACCCGGAAATAAATGTGATAATGTTAAAGGTTTAGGGAACAATTGTGCTAATCCTGCTGATTTTACTAGTGATAGATTCAAAGGGGTTAAGGGAAGAAGAAATAAATGTAAATGGGCAAAGGATTGCGGAATAGCGTGGGATGGCGTAACTAATGTTGGATTATGTTAAATAAATTGATATTAAATATATTATTTAATATTAATATTAAACAATGAACCAACTACCAGAAGACATAATTAGATACATTAGATTGTATGTAAATCCTAAATGGTTATCTCGTTGCGATAAACATTCTTATATGGAACATTTCATTACTAATTTAAATGATAGATTTATTTATGCGTATAGTAAAATTGAATTTATTAGTGAAAATTATACTAGATTTTTAATTAGAAATGACTTACATTTCCCTTTTAAAATACTCCATAAAGAACGAATGAAGCAATGGAAGAAAATTACTAAATGGAAATATAAAAATAAAAAATTTAAAAATTATTTTGCTTATTTAAGAGAATTATGTCGTAATTATAATTCTGGTAATTGTTTAAAAATTATCGGATATAGTAAAAATTATTAACAATCATTAAGAATACATATAAAGATATTTTTTTATTTTAATAAAAGGTTATGGACCAGTTAAATTTGATAAAATTATTACATAGAGAAGATTGTGAAACAACTTTAATAAATGCTTTAAGTAATTTTGAAGAAAACAAAAATAATTTACTAACCAAAAGAGGTATATATATTTATGGGGCACCCGGGTCTGGTAAAAGTAGATTTGTGTATGATACATTAAAAAAATTAAATTATGACATTATTAGATTTGATGCTGGTGATGTTAGAAATAAATCTGTCATTGAAACTATTACAAAACATAATATGTCTGATAAGAATATTCTTAGTTACTTCAACCAACCTAAAAAAATAGCTATTATTATGGATGAGATTGATGGAATGAATAGTGGCGATAAAGGTGGTATTAATGCTTTAATCAAATTAATTCGTCCAAAAAAAACCAAAAAACAAAAGAAAGAAAGAATTACTATGACACCTATTATTTGTATAGGAAACTATCATATTGATAAAAAAATAAAAGAAATGATGAAAATATGCACTTCTATTGAAATTAAAAAACCAGCAGATAAAGATATAACTCATATCATTAAATTATTAATGCCAAGATTAGAATTAGATCTTATTAATAATATGGTCCCATTCATACAAGGAGACTTAAGAAAATTAAAATCTACATATGATATTTATAAAAATCAAAATAACATATTAAAAAATCAATTAATTCAAAACATGTTTCAAACTAAAAACTATAATGAAGACACTAAATTTATTACAAAAAAATTATTAAACGATTATTATTGTATTAATGGCCATTCTTTATTAATGAATGAAACTGATAGAACTAGTGTTGGATTATTATTTCATGAAAATATTATTGATGTTCTTGATTTAGATAAAAAAACAAGTATTCCATTCTATCACGAGGTTTTAAATAATATTTGTTTCGCGGATTTTATTGACCGTATCACATTTCAAAAGCAAATATGGATTTTTAATGAAATGAGTAGTCTTGTCAAGACATTTTATAACAATCATCTTTATCATAAACATTATAGAAAACAAAAAGTTAATTACAACCCCTCACAAGTTAGATTTACAAAAGTCTTAACAAAATATTCAACCGAATATAATAATAGTTTATTTATTCAAAATTTATGTCGCGAATTAAATATGGATAAAAAGGATATGTTTTCTTATTTTTTACATCTAAGAAAAATTCATTGTGATATTGATTATATTTTTGAATTATTTAATAATGAAAATTATGATATTAACAAATTAGATATTACTAGAATATATAAATATACTGATATTCTATGTAAGACTTCTCTCCCAGGTGAAGTATAAATACATACAAAATGATTTTGTATTTTGTATATATTAAAATTATTTTCTTCTTGTTCTTCTCTTCTCTCTTCCTCCTCTTCTTTTTTTTCGCGTCTTTCTATCGCTTGTATTTACTACCTCAAAAATCATTTCTTTTCTTTTCTTCCAATTCTTTTTCCAACTACCATAATCCACATCAGCATCGTATATTTTTTTGATTCTCAAACCTTTCATTTTATTTGTTCTTTTACTATTTGATAAAATAACTATGTTATTCTTGGCAGGTTCCAACCATTTTTTTATAGTATTCCATAATTTCTTTTCCTTTTCTTTATCCCATATTTTCTTTGCTCTGAAAGCGGTAGCAACATAAGGAGGGTCACAATAGATAATAGTATCTTTATAATCCAACTCAAATACACTTTTTTCTTTGTATACGAACTTAGAACTTTTAAAATACGGTTGCAATCGTTTCAAATATTTCTTTTTACTTTTCAAATAATTAGCAGCAAAATTCTTACCACCATGGCTTTTTTTTTCTGTTCTTACATTCTTTCCTCCAAAATATTGACCACCAAATCCCAATGTATAACCTACAAATGATTTTTGAGCAGAGGGTTTTTTATTTTTCTTATAACTTTCCCATTTTTTTTGTGTAATAGGAGTGATAGTGGGTAACCAACCTTTCTTTAATGCTTTAAATAAAACAGATATTGTAGGATTCACATCTGTAAAAATATATTTATTAAATACTTTATTTTTATCATCCTCCATAACCCGAATTCCTACGCGAGCCATTCCACTAAATGGTTCAGCATAATTTTGTATAGATGGATTTTCTTCTGCTTTCTTATATACCATCTTTGATATTGTTTTTGCTAATTTTGATTTTCCAGCATGATAAGGTAAAGGCATTATTACATTATCATGTGATTAATTTTTTCTTGTTCTTCTTCTTCTTCTCTTCTTTCTTTTCTTTCCCCCTCCTCCGGGGAGGCCACATGATGTTCCATCCCAAACACCACTTGGTGTCGCATTTATACATGCCTGTTGGGTATCTAAGTTGTTATATTTTATCTTTTCTGGAACAATTGGTGGTGGTACTTCTCCGTCACTTCCTCCTCTCATTTTTTTTTTTCGCGTTTTTCTTTTTTTCCCACCATAACTTGTTTTTTGGGCACCCATACCAATTGTCACTGGTGACATTCTTCTTTGAAATTCGTGCATGCTTTCGTCCAAATAGTCTGTATTCCCTGTAGTAACTGGTGATACTCTTAAATTTCTAAAAGTTTTATTATATTCATCAGATGCTTTATGCATATCTAAATCTAAATTTTTTCGGGTCAAATTAAAATCGTTTTGCCTCGCCAACTTGCTATTAAATGCTCTAAGTTTATTTAATCTTCTTTCTTTCCACGCCTCCGGGTCGCGTTTTTTCAACAGTTTGTCTCTTGCAACTATTTCGTGTTGGGTAAGTCCTTTTGTCCCGGCTTCCTCTGATTGTTTTGGTGGATTTCCAGCTTTTCTAGTTTTTCTTTTTCTTTTTCTTTTTCTTTTTCTACGAGTTTTCCTTTTTTTAACGCGTCTTCTAGTTTTTCTTTTCCCTTTTCTACGAGTTTTCCTTTTGGTCATTCTTACTTTATATTTAGATTTTCTTTTACGACGAGTTTTTCTACCGCCGTAATACTGATGAAACTTCTTCTTTCTGCTTTTATATGTTGGGTTTGGATTTCCAAAAAAAGCACTTAGATCATTCTTTGCTTGTTCTCTAGCCATTTCATTTATTTTTGCTTTTATTGCAGGATTTTTTAAACCCTCTTCAATTTCTTGTTTGGCTAAAGCGGTACTAATCTTTGGATTTTTAACGGCTGTAGTATTTCTAATTTCTCTTTTTAAATCTGGTGTTTTCATTTTTAATATACTAGCGGGGTTCATTGTTGATGCTATTGGAAAATCCGGTTCAGGTGAATATTTTCTTAACATATCCATATTTCTTTCTTTCCATTTTTCAGCTTCGTGTTCTTTTGCTGTATGTCTTTCTTTCCCATCATCCATTTCTTTTACTGATTTCAGTGCGGATCTATGCACTTGTTTATAATAATCGTCTACTTGCTTTGCTCTATCCTTATATGTATCTGGCGAAGGGATATCAGTAAAATATTCATCGCCATCACTACTATCAGATTGCAATAGATATTCTTGTAATTCATTTACACTCATTTTTTTTGACATATTAATATATTATTAGATTAATTTTCAATTGAACGCGAAATTAAAATGTAAATTTCATGTAATATTTGTATCCACATTAACATATAAAATATGCTAAAAATAAATATAACATTTCTTTTGCTACAATACATGCATAACATATTTTTAAAATATATAAACTTATCTTTATATATTTTATCAATGAGAACTACGGACATAATATCATATGCGGGTATAGTACTATGTTTTTTTGTTGCCGCGTTTTCAATATATTCGGCGTGTTGGGGGGCGAGAAGAAGAAGATGGGTTAGAAGAAATAGAAGTAATCAAATAAGTCCTGAAATGTTTCAAGTATTAGCTAGAGTTATACTGGAAAGAAATGCTGAAATGGTTCGTAGAAGAGAAATAGAATTAACAGAAGTAAGAGAAGTAAAAAATAAATATAAACATATGGTGATTGTAGTAAATCCGGATGAAAAAATACAATTGGGGACGGTGGAAGCAATATAAAAAATTTATTTTATTTTATTTATTTTATATACTCACTTATAATCTATTCTATTTGTTTTTCAAGTTCGGCTACTATGTCATTTAAGGTATAACCGTTTTTCTGTGCCCATTTAAGTAGCTCAATACTATTCTCTTTAAGAGTTTTATCCTTCAACACTTTTTTTTTACTGCCGTTTTTTGTAGTCTTTCTTTTATTTTTTTTATCTACCTTAATTTTCAATGCTACCGCCTTCTCATCCGCCTTCTTATCCGCCTTTTCAGTTTTCGCCTTAATTCTAGCTTCATAGGCTGGTCGTTTTTTCTCCCATTTACTTAAGTCTCTATACTTTTTGGAACCGGCACTATGCCTTAAGGTGTACTTACTTTTTTTCTTCCAATCAGCTCCTACGGCCTTCTCACTCATAACATACACATCGCCACAATTAAGGACGATATCAATTGGCTTACCTACCGGCATACCATCCTTAAACCATTGCCATCGCATGGGATAGTTATCACATCCTATACTAATACATATAACAACTACGCGTTCAGTATCACCGTGAAACCCAATTCCGGTGTTTTTAAGGTTGTAATAACGATTTCCTTCAACTACATTAATCTCCACTTTAGTCTTGCTTCCCATCTCTATCAAACCCTCGTCTATCTGTTTTCGTAGTCTTTCAACGCCCTTATTAAGGAACTCCATCTTTTTAAGGTCGTATATGGTTCCCTTACCTTCAAAAACCGCCGGCTCCTGCTCTCTATCAGCCACAAAGCATAGGTTCGTTCTGGCTCTCTTATTCATCCTTTTGCCACGCACCTTAACCTCTTCGCCGTCCTTAATTTCTGTCCTATACTTATTTGGGTCCAAATACTCCGCGTCCCATCTTCTTGACGCCAATTCCTTAAAAACTTCGGTTGTCCAACCGTGTGCTCCCATAGAACTTGCTGCCCAATCCCTTAAAATGAGAACTCTTGCTTGGTCTTCCTCGCACAATTCATCAACTGTATCGTCCATACTCAATACATTAAGGTCTAAAACGCTCACTTTCGGAAAACACATATGTTTTACCTTATCCATAATTGGCGGCATCAACTTTTCAAAATAAGGACCCAACCCCTCAATATCTTCCGCCGTGAAACCTTCGCCCTTAATTGGCATTCTCCCTATAATCTCCATACCCCTATTATTCTCTCCTCCTGGGGCACAAGTTAAGGAAAACCTCTCCGTCGCCATCAACCCCTTAATCTCCGCGTCACTCATCTCATAATAACTTTTTTCAACACCATTCACTTTGCTCTTCACATCATATATCAATTTACTTTGGCTGTTTGTCATCATTTTAGTATTGTTTTTCGTAGTCTTAAGATTACTATCGCTTTGGCTCATTATTGCATAATTTGTTATTCAATAATAATACATCAATTTTTTTATTTCGGATCCAGTATTTACAATATTTCTTTTATCTTTTCTTTTTGTTCATCTGTCAATTTTCTAGGAAATTCTACTTCAAACTGTATTATTAAATTACCTATATGATCACTTCTTTTCATTCCCATACTTTCTATTACTGTTGATGAATTCGGTTGAACAACTAAACTATTCTCATTATTTATTGTGTATGTTTTACCATTCAAATGTTTAATATCATGTTTAAATCCCGTTAAAGCATCCTTTAAAGATATCTTCCTCTTATATCTCAAATGTAATCCTTCTCTAATAAATTTTGTATCATTTTTTATTCTTATAAATACTTTTATATCTCCCTTCATCACCCCTCCTAACTCATTACCTTGTCCTTTTAATATTATCATTTCATTATCATCTACACCCATCGGTATATCTACATACACCTTTTCTTTTTCTATTTTTCTAACATCGTTTATTTTTATCCATCTTTCTATATTTAATGGATATTTCAACCCTATATATGCCTGGTCCAATGATATATCTATGTGTTTTATTATTGGAGTTGGTTTCTGAAAAGTTTTAGAAAATGTTCTGTGTAAATTTCTAGGATTTATCGGTCTTCCATTCACAAATACTTGTCCTTGTTGCATTCCCGGAAATGGAAATACTTGAGGACCTCCCATATATGACATTCCTTCATTCCCTTCATTAAAAAACATATTAAACACTTCATTTAATCCTCCCGGAAATTGCATTCCTTGATGCATCCCACTACGCCCAATTCCTTTACTCTTCTTCATAAAATCATATTGACTTCTTTTTTCTGTATCGCCTAAATGTTGAAATGCCTCATTTATTTCTTTAAATTTTTCTGCGTCCCCTGTTTGTTTATCTGGATGATATTTTAATGATAATTTACGATATGCTTTTTTTATTTCATTCTGGTCTGAATCTTCTTTAACTCCTAATACTTTGTAATAGTCCATATATGTATATTTTACAACAAAAACTTAAATAGTTTTTAACTATTAATATAATAATATGGATACCTCGTTTCTTAAAAAATATCAACCTAAATATTATAATGAATTCATCCTTGACCCCGAATATATGTCACTCTTAAACACTTTTATTGATATGGATAATCTTAACATTCTATTAATTGGTAATAGTGGATGTGGCAAAACTTCACTTATTGAAGCAACTATCAGAGAATATTATAATGTTGATAAAATTCCTATCAATAATGTTCTTATTATTAATAATTTAAAAGAACAAGGAATACAGTATTACAGAACAGAGGTTAAAACATTTTGTCAAACTAGAAGTAATATTCCACATAAAAAAAAAATTATTATGTTAGATGACATTGATTTAATTAATGACCAAAGCCAACAAGTTTTTCGCAATTGTATTGATAAATATAGTCATAATGTTCATTTTATTGCTTCTTGCTCAAATATTCAAAAAGTTATTGATAGTATTCAATCTAGATGTAGTATTATCAAAATAAAACCTTTAAAAAAACTATATCTTAATAAAATTTTCAATAAAATTAAAAAAAATGAAAACATTAATATTACCAAAAATGCTCAAAATTTTGTTTTAAATATTTGTAATAACTCTACCAGATTACTTATTAATTATCTTGAAAAATTCAAATTATTAAATATGGACATTGATTGCGATAAAGTAAAAGAAATATGCACTAATATCAGTTTCTACGATTTTGAAAGTTTCACTAATAAATGGTATAACGATAAAGATATAAATTCATCCTTAAATATTATTTTTAGTATTTATAATAAAGGTTATTCTGTAATGGATATTCTTGATAGTTACTTTATCTTTATTAAGTATACTGACATTGTAGATGAAGTTATGAAATATAAAATTATTAAAATTATATGTCAATATATTTCTATCTTTCATAACATTCATGAAAGTGAGATAGAACTCGCACTTTTCACAAACAACTTAATCAAAATAATTTAAAAATTATGTGTTTATTTACATTATTAATTATGGAAATAAACTATTCTCTCATTGTAATATATCATGTCTCAAATTTTTCAAAAACCAATCCCCTCTTCTCTTTTATTTAATTTTATTGAACCATACTGTGATAAAACTGATAATAATTATTTGTTATTTTCTAAAGTCGCGTTCAAAAAAATGAAATTAAAAGAAAATTCTATTCAAAACTTTTATGATAGTATTAAAAAATATTATTATAATTCTAAACAATATTATTTAGAAAGAGACAAAACTTATAAAAATCTTATTACCATTATTAGACAAATATGTAAATATTTACATGTTCCATATACTTCTAAGATTCTTTATTTCAAATCCACATATGAAATTAGATATTACATTTTTAATAAGAAAACTTTAGCAGATAATGAAGCAAGCACTAGCGCAACAACTGCTTAATTATTTACCATGACTTATTATTAATTGTTTAGCTGCTATTGTATCGCAATTAAATAATTCTGACCTACTTAGATAAGCAAACCATTTATATTTTGTTCTTGAAATTATCTCGTCTTTAGGTAAATATACCCCCACTAGTTCTGGGTCAAAACTTACATATGATGACTGTAATAAATCATCAACTACCACCACTTCGTCACATTTATTTTTTGTTCCTAACATTCTACCCGATATTATATGAATTTTCCCTTGCTTACACATTCTATATATCAACTTATCCAAACTTCCATTTATATCCATTTCTGTTGTTGTATCCTCCTTCAGTATTTTCTCATACTCCTTTATTAAATAGTCTATCTTGTGACATTTCTTTTTTGTTCCCATAAATTTATGACTAGGAAAAAATCGGGTATGCGTTGATGTTAAGTTTCTTGATACAAACTCCCCTACAAAACATCCTTTTGAATGTATTGTATTATCATATAACGGTTTTAAGTCTTTCATTGCTATCAAACTATTCGGTATTACCATACCACCATAATAATATAGTAATTTTAATATACCTAAACTTCTCATATGAGATTTCACTGGATTTGATAACTTATCTAAATCTAAATTCCAACTAGGTATCAATTTTGAAAATGTCTCATCATTTATTAAACATACATTAAAACTTTGAGAACAATGTTTTATTATTGTCTCTATACATAATTCTATGTATTTCAGATTTAATTTTTCCGTGTTTCTTGAACCAAAATCTTCCCACTTCCTCGCATTTACTCCATGATCTGTATGAACCCATAATATTGGCTTCCCCGTTAGTATTGTATCTTCATTTAACAAATATTTTTGAACTAAATGATATTTACTTAGTTCATCGTCGGGATCATATTTTTTCTTATATCTATCGTATAACATTCCTAATGTCGTCAATATCAAAAATATTGCTAGATATCTTATAATTTCCATGTTTATATATATATTATATTATACAATTTTTTAATTACCCAATTGTCTTAAATTACGCCACCACTCTTGATTACTTCTCTCCGCCTCTTCATCTTGTTTTATTAAATTATATGCGGTCATTGATGCCATCTCATTATCGCGCTCATACTTTCGTTGTAACATTTCTCTTGACTCTTGAACCGATACTATATCTATCTTCTCATCTCTTTCTTTTTTTAAATCCTCAAATGAATCATATTTTGGTCTATCATCATAATCTTCCGATGTTACTGGAACTACCGTCTCTACATGTGCTGTTTTCAAATCCTCATATTGTAATTTACTAAATATACCCGACCCATATGATTGGGGCTGCTTATCACTATTTATATTATATCCACCACTACCATATTCTATATCCTCTATTCCTTTGTGAACTATTAGCGCTCTCTGATTCTCTTTTTTCTTATTAAATATTCTTCCAAAATCATTCATTGAATTCGCACTCTCTTCATTCATATCTTCATTTGATGAAAACCACTCCCCATATCCTTGATTTAATGATTTATTTTCTCCATTTGCCTTTTCAAACATTTCATTAAACCATTCATTAAAATCACCCTTCTTCTTTTTCATCATTTTTTTTAATAATATCTCATCCGCCTCACTTGTCATATCATCCGTATGTTTCTCATATTCGGCATTATATATATCCTGCTTCCTCCTTTTACGAAAATTATATACCTTCGCTAATCTATTATATGCTTTTAAAAACAAATTAAAATATTTCGCATCTAATTTTGATTTATCCGGATGAACTTTGCCTACTATTTTCTTTGCCTTTTTCAAATCTTCTCTATTAAAATTCTTATCTAAATGAAATAAACTTAATATATCCACATAACTATAATTTTCTAAATTTAAATCTATATTTTCCATATACTATTTTTCACTATTTTTATTTATAAAATTATTCTCATCTTTATATATTAAAATGCCAAAAATGATTAAGGAAGCTTTTCCAAATCCTTTAAATGCTTTAGTTGATATTCATAATAAGACCATATGGGCCTCCGGTATGGATCAAACTAAAGTTCCCAGTATTCTAAAACCACTTAAAATTAAAAACCCTTTTTGGATTAAATATAGTAATGAATTCAATAAACCTATTAATAAAAAAAACGTGGACAAAAACACCATAGGTGTCATCAAAAGAGATATGCCCAGGACATTTCCCCAAATATCTGGTTTTAATAAACATAAAAAAGATTTACAAAAAATTCTTGTTCGCTACGAATTTCATCACGGTGAAAATACTCCTGATAATCACGTATATTTACAAAATTTCTCATTTATTTGTGGGTTATGCTTCATATATTGCAAATACAATGCATTAAACACTTATGTCACTTATTGTTTTCTTATGAAATCTAAGATGTATGATTGGTTTTTTGTTTTACAAATGGATGGTAATCCTGCCTTTCGCAGAAGTTTAGTAATGTGTATTTTCTATTCTTTTATACAAAGTTTATCTGCAAAATTTAATAAAATGGAATTTACCAATGAGGAAGAAAACTTTCCTTTCACTGGTTTTCTCTTTCCAAAATTTATGTTATTTCCACTTAAAGATGTTTTAAGTCATTATGCGGCCGAAGGTGATATGGATAAATTCAATGAATTATTTGAATGGATTGTTGTTAATAAAAAAAAACCTGAAAAAAATTTGATGTTAATAGCATCCTTTCTTACATATAATATTACAGGTTTCAAAATAGATGAAAAAAATTTAAAAGATGATAAAGGGAAAAAATTACCATACGATATAGAAAACGCACCTATGATGCAACTTAAAAATTTCTTTACTGATGACTCCAGCGCCACAACTCCATTTGACCAACCAATTGTTCCCTATGAATCCGTAGTTAAATTAACTTCTAAAATTGAATATAAACACAAATCTGTCAATAAATATATAAAAAAAATTATTAATAGATACAGAAAAATTACTGGGGGGTGGCAAAAAGATACTCCACCAGAAAATAATCCTATGTATGGTATGAAACATAGTATGCTTATGAGAATCTCTATGCCTATTCTATCTTCTATGAGAAAACTTGCTTACGTAAGAACTAAATCTGAAAAAATAAAAACTAAAAGAGGTGGTAAAAAAATCAAATTAATTAAAAACAGTTTTGGTGAATATAATTTTAAAAATATGAATAATGGCTGGACATTATTAAAGAAAAAAACTCGTAAAAGAAAAATTAAAAAAAAGAAAAGAGGTAAGAAAAAACGATCAATTAAAAAATATTAATAATTTATTTATTTATAAATTATTAATCACAATTAAATACTGGTCTTTTCTTTTCATTGTCATATTTCCAATGCATTTTACTCATATTAATTAAATGATAACTACCCATTTTCAAATCTTGTAGATATTCTAATGTTGATGTAGATACTATTTCTCCACCCCTATTTATTTTTTCTAGTTTTTCTTGTAATATTTTACCTGATGGTATGACTTCTGTTACTTTTATTGAATTATTTATATCATTAATTAAATGAGTTTTACCGTTACTACCTTCGCCATATAAAATTATAGGTTTGTCTGCTTGTAAAATAAAATGTAACACTGCATTTTTTGCGTCTGGATATGTAATAAAAGGTTCGTCTAGATTACCTGCGTATGCCATTTAATTATTATATTAATCTTTCTTTAAATTATTTTGTTTAATCCTCTAATCTCATATATGTTTTTTTAAAAAATTCTTTTATCTTAGCTGTATCTCCTGTTGGATATATATCTTGTTGTTCTCCTTTTATAAAATTAATAAATGTTGGTAATACTTTCACCTTCAAAGCTGATGCTATTTCCGGTGATTTATCTACATCTATATCTACTAAATAACATTTAATATCCATATTGTCAAATAATGATAAAACATATGGCTTTACTCTTTTACACGGACCACACCACTCCGCACCACATTTCACTATCACATAATCGTGTTTTGATATAAATTCCACAAACTCTTCTCTTGTTTTTAAATGATCTATTATTCTAGTATTTTTATTAAACTGATACATTATAATATTATAATAGTTAATTAATTATTATGATATTACGCAACAATTGTTTTCTTTTTTTTTCTCTATCTCATATTTTTCCCATTCATCTTTCCCTTCATTTGAATGAAAATTATAATCTTTTGAACAATCTTTTCCCACTCTTTTTATTAAACAATTCTCACCACCTGGATGTTTTTTTATTAATTCACTAATATCATATGTTTTACCGTGAGCATATATTAATTTCGGTGATGACATCACTTACATATTAATTACATATTAATTACATAAAATTTCATTCAATTTATTTAAATCTATATGTGGTAATTCCACATGACTTTCCCATAAATATTTACAAAATGACCAACTTATTTCACAATTATCATCATAATAATTCAAATCTTTCAATTTTTCATAATTATTATTTGGTATTAAATTTAAACTTGATTTTGGTAAAACATATGATAATTGTAAATCCGATGTTATTGGATTTTTTTCTTTTTCTTCCAACATTACACATTCCCATTCTGGAATATATTTTATTAAATCCTCTAATAATGGTGGATAATTATATTTATATGTCCAATTCCAATCAATACAACCTTTTGTATAATATTTCATAACCCATTCCAATCCTTCTAAAAAATTCATACATATTTCTTTTTTAAATTCTTCACTATTATCTGATTTAAATAATACTTCATAATAACGACGTTGCCAACCATAATTATTGGGATCTATATATTTTTCTTTCTCTCTATTTTTTATTGGTATATTTTGATAACGCATCATTCTTTCTTCTTCCGTTTTATATCCAAATTTTCTTTTTTCCCATCTATCTCTTAATTTATATTCTTCTTTTATATTGTGCAATTCATTTTTCTCCAAATCTTTCACCAATTTATATATATTTTTCCAATATAATTTGTCTCCATCTGTTAAATTCTCATCTGTTCGTCCTATTGTATTATTATATGCCGACATCATTTTATGAATTCCATTAGTTCTTATATTTATTGAAGGAAAATGAGGCATAAAATCATTTCCTAGAAAAAAACACATCAATATATAATCAAACAATCTGTTTACTTGTTGTTTATTGTTTGGACTTTTTCCATTATTCATTTTTTCTATTATTATTTGAGATAGAAGTGGAATATCTAATATATAATTTTCATTTGGATTTAAATCTGAATTTATTGATTTTATAAATTCTGGTGTTTCTCTAAACAAATATATATTTTTTGATATGTGGAGATGGTTCAAACATAACATTATTAAATCCGCATCTAATCCATATATGATTGTTACTTCTTTTTTATGTTTTTTACCATTTTCTCTTATATAATTAAATAATTTGTGTTCTCCTTCTCCCGGATCATCAGGTCCTGATATAATTATTTTTTTTACATTATATTTTTTCTCTTTTTTATTAAAATAATTTTTTATACCGAATGTTAATTTTCTCATAAATTCCGTTCCGGGTGTTATCGCACATCTATCCCACGGCACCTTCGTTTCAAATAATTTTTTTTCTAACGCCGACTTATATCTTCTATTTCTTTGTTGATCTAATTTTGCCACCGGTGCAACTCCATCAAATGCTATAAATACTCGCTTATTTGGTCTCAACTCATTTATATAATATTCTAATTTTTTACAAACATTTTCTATTAGTTTTTTTTCAAATAATGCATTAGATATTTCTTTGGTTACTTCTTTTGTTACAACCCTTAACTCGTCGTAAATTATTGAATTGCTATCTAAATATAAATTATTTATGTTTTTATTTAAATTACATAATTTTTTCAAAATTTCTCTATGGTTTTTAACTATGTGTGAAAAGTAGCTCGGAATTCCCATTTATTAATATATATCATTGAACAATTTTTAAGTTATATTCTTTAATAATTTAGCAAAATAAATAAAAATCACAATATAATATACTAAGATTATGCCACAAAATGTGAAAATCAAAAAAAATGTATCTAAGAAACTGATCAAATCTAAATTTATTAAGGAAAAAATAATATCTTTGTCAAATATTATCCAAAAATGTATGATTTTTATACAAAAATTAAAAACACTTGATATAATTACAGCGAGTCAATTAAATTTAGGTCTTAATCAGTTAGAAACTATCAATAATTTACTTAAAAATACGGAATTCTCATTTAAAACATATAAAAATACAAAAAAAAGTTACTCTACTATTATTAATAATCTGCAAAATATTAATAACGAGTTATCATCGTATTTCCAAAATTATGGTGCCAACTCAATAGATAGCTTACTTAAAATATGTTTTAATTTTAATTACCTTGAAGAAAATAATCTTTTAAATAATCAAAAATATAAACTAATTTCTTCTTTCTGTAGGCCTATCTCGTATAAATCTTTTGATAATTCTTCAAAAAAAGATACAAAAAATATAGCTAAAAATAAGATTGTAGAAGATTTTATGATTGTTGATAATGCTAAAACATTGGATTGTTTTGATTTGGCTAGAACCAGTAACAACTTTTTTATTAAAGTGTATGGTATTAAAATTTGCTTTCAAAATCCTAATAACAAAAAATGTTTAGTTGTCAAATGTATTTTAGACGAAGTTATTGTTCAGTTTCTATCTAATTCTTTTATCCACAATAAAATACAATCTTTAATTGAAAATAAACCTAATGACCAGCATTATAAATTAAGAGATTTTGATAAATTCATTGCTTGTCTATCATTAAAAGAATTTCTTGTTTATGATAATAACGAGTTGTTTTATAAATACACGGGAATGTACAATCAAAACAACCTTATTAAAAAAAAAAATATTTCACAGATTGTTAAAGAATTTATCACTACAGAACTTTATAGACAAAGAATTATGCTCATCCAATTGCTTTTAAAAGATAATGACCCCGAGTTTGAATATCTCAGTTATTTACTGTATGATTTATTATCCAATGAAACTAACTCTACCATTGATACATTAGAACAAACAATGTTGTTTGACTCTCTTCCATGGGAAACTAAAAAATTCTTCAGAGATGCCATGAAAAATACTATCAAATATACTAAAAATCTATCTACATTTGACACTAATAATATTCCTATTGAACAACAAATTTGTTTATTAAAAGCTAATAACAAAATTAAAGAAAAGGCTATGTTAAAATTAAAAGAAGTTAAAGCCAAATCCGAAGACACTGGTAGTAAAGCTAGACAATATCTTGAAGGATTATTAAAAATCCCTTTTGGCGTTTTTAAGCAAGAAGAAATTCTTAATTATATGAAAGATATTACTTCTGATTTTAAAAAATTAGTTGTAGCTATTAAAAGTGTTGACCCTTCTTTAAATATTCCAACTCAAGATAACTACACCTGTATTGAAGTCATAAATCACTTGATATATTTAAAAGATAGTTATATCGCCGAATTGAAAACTAAAAATATTAATTTTATGTTAAATTTATTTATAAATAACAAACGAGATATGCTCATTTCTAATATTTGTTTCATTAATAGTATTATTAAATCTAATAATATTAAACATAAGAAATTATGTCATTCTGGAAAAAAAATATCTTATATGAAAAAAATTATTAAAAATACTATTCTACATTTTAAAGATGATTATGTTTTTATGAATTCTTTAAAAAATAAATATCAAAATTGTATCACTGATTTTAATTATGATGCCCTTGATAAAAAAATTAATGAATTATATAATAATTGGGTTGAAATTCAGAGTAACATGAAAAAAATTACCGATACTATTGATGACTCAGTTCACGGACACGAAAATGCTAAAAGGCAATTAGAAAGAGTTATTGGACAATGGGTCACGGGAGAACAATCTGGTTATTGTTTTGGATTTGAAGGCCCACCCGGCGTCGGTAAAACTTCATTAGCTAAAAAAGGCTTATCTAAATGTTTAAAGGATAAAGACGGTAATGAAAGACCTTTTTCTTTTATTGCTATGGGTGGGGCTAGTAATGGTAGCACACTCGCTGGACATAACTATACTTATGTTGGCTCCACATGGGGTAAAATTGTTGATATTCTTATGGAATCCAAATGCATGAACCCTATCATTTTTATTGATGAATTAGATAAAATTAGTAACACTGAACATGGTAAAGAAATTATTGGCATTTTAACACACTTAGTTGATTCTACTCAAAATACTGATTTTCAAGATAAATATTTTTCTGGTATTGAATTAAATCTTAGTAAAGCACTATTCATTTTTTCTTATAATAATGTTAGTTCTATTGATAAAATTTTATTAGACCGTATTCATAGAATTAAATTTGATGTTCTTACTCTCCATGATAAAATAAATATTTGTAATAACTATCTTTTACCTGAAATTTATGAAAAGGTTAATTTTAAAAATGTCGTTAAAATACCTGATGACGTCTTAACTTTTATTATTGATAATTACACTTATGAAGCCGGTGTTAGAAAATTAAAAGAAATTCTTTTTGAAATTATTACTGAAATTAATCTTGAAATTCTTAAATCTAATATTATTCCCATACCTTACATTCTAACAAAAGAACTCATTAGAAATAAATACCTGAAAGATAGGCACGAAGTTATACATAAAACTATACATAGCGAACATTCTGTTGGTGTTATAAATGGATTATGGGCAAATTCTTTAGGAATGGGAGGTATCATACCTATTGAAGGTTTCTATAAACCCGCTAATAATTTCCTTGACCTTAAATTAACTGGACAACAGGGTGATGTCATGAAAGAAAGCATGACTGTTGCTAAAACTCTAGCATGGAAACTTACTAAACCTACCATTCAAAAAAAATTATATAAAGAACACGAAAAACATAAAATGAAAGGGATACACATTCATTGCCCCGAAGGCGCTGTTCCTAAAGACGGACCTTCTGCGGGAACCGCAATTACTACTTGTATTTATAGTCTTCTTAATAATAAAAAAATTAAAAATAATATCGCCATCACTGGTGAAATTAATTTAGAAGGATGTGTTACCGCAATTGGTGGTCTTAACCTTAAAATTTTAGGAGGTGTTCGCGCCGGTGTTGATACTTTCATCTTCCCTAAAGAAAATTTAAAAGATTATAATAAATTCATGGAAGAACAAAATAAATATAGCAATGATTTATCTAATATAACTTTCATTCCCGTTGAAAAAATTCAACAAGTTCTTGATATTGTATTCATATAATTTTATTTAATATTATATAAATATATATGGCTATTGCTCCTTCAATTCCTAATATAGTTATATTTTTAGCAGCTTTATCACCTATACTTATCACATCTTATTTTGTTCTTGATTCTGCTTTCAATTACAACGCCAAGGGTTATATTCTGGCTGTCGGTCTTCTTTTGACACAGGGTCTTGGTATTTTATCTAGACAATTATGGAAAAGAATTAAGCCATTTTTTAAAGGACTTTCCAGAAAACCCACTGGAGATGAAGCAGAATTAAATGATTTCTGTGAAATATTTGAACTCCCATACAAAACTAAATTTGGTATTTATTCTGCCCCGTCTACTCACGCTGTATTTCATTCTTTCATATTTTCATACATTGGTTGGGGTAGCGCAGTAAATCCTAATCATCCGGGCGTTGCAACTGTGTTATCACTTATTTTTATTGCTCTAATTGATATCTTTTATAGAAAAAGCAAACAATGTGATAATTGGATTGATATCACTATTGGTATTGTTCACGGTTTGATTTTCGGTTCTCTTTGGTTCTGGATTATATTTCCTTGGTCGGATGGTGAATATACTTACTATGGTAAAACTAATCCCATGTCTAAATGTAAATTGGGTAAAACTAAATTTAGATGTTTCAAAACTAAAAAAAAATAATTAATTTTTATAAGGATTTCTAATTCCTATAAACATTTTTCCCCAATTCTTTTCAAAACGCTTATTTAGTTTTTCTTTCAACTCATTTCTCATCCATGATGTAAAATTATGATGAACATAATATGGTTGAAAAAAATGTTTCAAAAACATCATTAACGCTACCTCCACATTCATCATCTTATATCTTTCTAGCACTTCTTCACCTGCCACTTTTCCTGTTGTACGCTTACTCACTGAATTATGAAATATGTATAAATAATTTTTCAATTCTTTCTTTGTTCTTATTTTCTCTATTCTATTTCTTTTTAAATACATCGCCGCGTGTTTTCTACAATATGGACACGGTAAATTATCGCATATACTTGAATATATATCCAACACTTCCTTTCTATTTTTATCAAAATATTCTTCTGATATTTGTTCCGCCATTCCATGAAATAAATGCCACGTTGGATGAGACCATCTTGTTAGATTACCTAATCCCATTCTTTATATAAATGATATAAAGAAAATTATTTATCTAATATAATGAGTTTTCAAGAACTTCTTAATCAAATGATATGCGATAATAATAATAATAATAATAACGATAATGATAAACACTGTCTCATTTCATACGAACTCCTAGAAAATAAACCTATCGTTCTTGATTGTAACCACAAATTTAACTATAAATATATTTTTCAGGAAATTAAAAAACAAAAACTTAAACAAAATTTCAGAGAAATTCAGCGATTAAAAAAATGGCAAATCAAATGTCCTTATTGTAGAACTGTTCAGAATTTTCTCCTCCCTCCTAAAGAAGGCTTTCCTAAAATTTTATGGGTCAACCATCCTTTAAAATATGTTAAAATGCCTTTCAAATGCTGTTATGTCTTCTCCAGTGGTAAAAGAAAAAACCTTCCATGTAATAAACCCTCGCTACATAAATGTTGTAATGCTCATCAAAAAATATTGGCTAAAAGAGCTACAAAAATATTATTAGAAAAAAAACCTAGTAAAAAAAGCGAAACAATTTTCTGTTCTGCTGTTACTAAAAAAGGCTTGCGATGTAAAAGAAAAAGAAATATACTCTTTGCAACTCCTTTCTGCTGCCAACACGCAAATTCTCACAAAAAAACCCCTCAAAACTCTATAATTAATAATAATATTGTCACTATTTAAATACTTAATAATATTATACCATATATGGATGATAACAATGAATTAATTGAAACTGTTAAAAATTGGATCAATATTGATAATGAAATTAAAACACTTCAAAAAGAACAAAAACAACGGAGAGAAATTAAAAAAGATCTTACAACTAAACTCGTTCACATTATGAAACAAAAAGACTTAGACTTCATGAATATCACCGGGGGACAAATTGTTAGAACGCAAACTAAAACTAAAGCACCCCTCAGTAAAAAACACCTCCTTACCACTCTCCTCAATTATTTCAAACACGACCCCAGCATTGCTAATAATTTAGGTAAAATTATTCTTGATAGCAGACAAGATAAAATTAAAGAAAATATTAAAAAGAAAATTATAAAATAAATTATTATATTATTATAATGATTTATAACAAATCTTTACAAAAAAATATTACTTATACTTATGACATCAAATCACAACTCAATACTAACTTACACTCCATTAAACTTCCCGATAACATCATTCATATTAATGTATGCATTTTTAATATTACCTTTGACTCCAAATCACATAATATCATTAAACCATTCTTACGATATTTACTTTTTAAATATCCCAAATCCACTAAAAAAAATTCTGACCTATTAACCTTCCCATTCCTTCCTTCTAAACACTCCTCCTCCTCTATTGTTAATAGTGCTAATAAACTCGCCTCTAAAATATTAAATTATTCCATCAAATCTATTGGTTATACTATTCATAACTCGTCCATTCATTTCTTCTTTCATCACGACTTACCTAATGTCACTCACAATGATAAAATAACTTTTAGAAATAATCAACTATGGTGGTCTCTCATTGATGAAATTTGTAACAAAAAATATATTCTTAATTTTCCTATTCATCAATCCGTTACTCAACTCTTTCTCTCTCATCCTTTTCTCATTTATTTAAAAAATAAAGATAATAATAATATTGAAATTCCTTCCGTTGCTTTCTTAGGGCAACCCTATGAACTCACTCCCTTCACCGCAGCCTTTGGTATCAAAGCCGCCTCTTACAGAAACTTCGGACCATACTATTACATTTCTGATTATAACACCGCAATTAAAGAAGGCAGTTGGACTAGCAATTACCTCAAAAGATTCCTCTTCGGTAAATCTATCTCAGATAGTAATGGTAAATATTATAATGGTTCCATCATTAGATTTGCCATCTTCTTTGGTAATTTTAGAACCATCTTATATAGGCCCACCGACCCATTCTTCTCCTATTTTCATGCTTTAGACAACAAATATAATTTATCCGACACTTCTTTCAAAAAATTTATGGATAAGTCTAAAAATTTCACTGGACAATGGGCCAATTTCTATGATGCTCTTATCATACAAAATATTAAATATAAAAATTATTCTGGATTTTATAATTTTGGCTCTCAATACATCATTAAAAGATTTGACCAATTAACTAATCTTTCCGTTCATAAAATTGATAAAAATTATTTAAAACCCGTCTGGGTCCCACATAATAATAATTATTATATTCAATAATTATATATGAAATTAGATGTTTTCAAAAGAAATTTTAGACTTTTTTGTGTTATTCTTTTAGTTAATGGACTTTTTCACCTTGCTATTGTTAATTTTCCTGAAGCATTCCAAGCTAGTGATGTTCTCCCTTATCAACTATGGGTTAATGTTATTTTCATTTTCGTATTTCTTCTACCCAATAGGGTTGCTCAAGGAATTCTTTAATTCATTTCTCTAACTATCATATAAATTGATTTAAAATAATATAATCATATATCTATTATATTATTATGGATAAGAGAATTAATCGTAAAGTCGCACAACATCTTGTTGATTTTAAAACTCAACTCGTCAGTCAGTTACCACCCTCCATCTCCGAAGATGACAAACTAAAATATCTCAATTTCATCTATAGTTTTCCCGCTATTTCTATTGGTAAAGAAGACCTTCAAAAAAGAAAACGCATTAAAAATCATGTTCCCCTACACGATAAATGTCGTGCTCTCAGAGCTAACGGCGAACAATGTAGTCGTCGTAAAAAAAATGGTGAAAAATTTTGTGGAACTCATATTAAAGGTATTCCCCACGGTGAAATCTCAAATAAACCACCTGTTAAATCACATAAAACGGTCTCCGTATGGATACAGGAAATTCATGGCATTTCCTACTATATTGACCAAAATAACAATGTTTATAATCATAACGACATCATTAACAATAAAATTAATCCTAAAATTATTGCTAAATATTCTGTCAATGATAATAAAGAATATTCCATTCCCGCTCTATTTAAATAATTATTCGTCTTTCCTTTTTGGCCAATGATCTTTTATTGTTTCTTTCATATAATCCATTCCAGGCTTACAATCATAATATGTTCCTACATATATTCCTACCATCACTCATGATATAAATTGCCACATTATATATTATTTAATTATAAATTTTTTTATAATAATATATAATATCCAAAAAACGCAGCTATTGCTGTCAACACATGCCACCACGCATGAAGTTGATACTCCTTTACATACTCACACGCAAATTGATCCAATAACCATACTACTCCTCCTGATACCGCACTCCCTATACATAAATTTGATATCATACTCTTATTCTTTCTTAATCCAATCTCCCTCCCCCTTTTTATTATATATATTTGAAATAACATAAATCCTACAAAAAATACCGCAAACACCTCATGATATAATAAATATATCCCCCATAGTAATAATAACCATACATATGATAATATATAATGCCCCACTTCCCTTATTGTGGCAAAACTTAAAAATAACATTGACATCTCATCTATCCATTGGCCATAATATCTACATGTTCCATGCAACACTGCTGTTCCTATTCCTGTCATTACCAACGCATACCCCACTTCATTCAATTTTGTAAATGAAAAATACATCCCAACAATTATATATGATATTGCCGACCATGTATTATACCATTCTGCTATATATTCTGATACTACATACTTATCTTCACAAAAACTTATACTTGCGTCTGCTTCACCCCAATACATTACTCTAATTATGCTCTTATTTTTAAATCACTTATTTATATCTTTAACCATACAAATTCTCCAAATATACTAAAAATTTATTTCTTTTCTTCTTTAATGTTCTATTCTTTCTTTTCTTCCTACCACCTCCTTTTTGTTCCTTAGACCCTAATGAAAACGGCCCCGATGATGTAACGAATGGGTTTTGTTGCCGCTGTCCTTCTCCTTCTTCCATTTCTTTCGCCCTCCTGGCTCTCTCTAGTTTTAGAAATTTATCATCCCAATATTCATCTTGTCTTATTCTAGCTAATTGCGCATCTAGACTATCTTCACTAACGTCATCAATCAATTCCAATGTATTTTTTATCGTTTGTTCAATGTCTTCGCCTGACATTGAAGAAGTGCGTCTGCGCTTTCTCATTGCTGTCGGTGGAGTTGTTGGTCGGTCGTCGTCCTCCTCCTCGCTCTCCTCGTCGTCGTCCTCCTCCTCGCTCTCCTCGTCGTCGTCCTCGCTGCTGTGCGGTGGAGTTATTACTCTCTTTGGTCCTTGCCATTTCGCTCCATGGAGTTGAAATAATACCCTTATTTGTTTCATTTCTTCTTCCAAAGTCGCTTCATCTACTGTTTTTTCATTAGCCTCAGCCCATTGATTGTATTCGGCGTCTGTCATTAATACAAATTTAGGTTTTCCATCTTCTTCTATTTGTCTTATATTCTTTCTATCTCTTTCATATTTTTGATAAGCTTCTTCCCACATAAATACCCACATCGGACTTTCATCGGTTCCTACATTATATATTGTATCACTATGTTGATAATTTTTGTTTTCAAAATATATTCTTCTTAATAATTCATACCTTTCTTTTAGGTGTTCATTTATTAAGTCTTCTTTTATTGCTTTTTCCATAGCTTCATCTACTATTTGATCTAGCACTTCATCTGTTGCCGCATCTATTACCTCATCTGCTACTTCATCTATTACCTCATCCATTTCTGCCTTTTCCTCATCAGTAAGTTCTTTTGGTGGTTGTTCCTCAATTTGGATTTTGTTTAAATTATCTGCAATAATATCTAGTAAATCTTCTACTCCCTCCTCTTCTACTCCCTCCTCTTCTACTCCCTCCTCTTCTACTTGAATTGCATTTGATGATTTCCATTCTTCTTCTTCTTCTTCTTCTACCTCCTCTTCAATTGACAAATCAACGCGCGATGGGGGTAATTTTATATCTTCTTTCATTCTATTCATGTTAGCTACAATTTTATCTACTTTACCTTTGTATTCTTCCGAATCATCGTTGTCATCTTCAATCTTTAGTTGTTCTTTTTGTTTTTCTAATTTTAATATTTTGTCAAAAGCATGCGATATATCGCGTTTTAATCTTTTTAGGTCATCATCATCAATGCCTCGTTCATCATCAATGCCTCGTTCATCATCAATGCCTCGTTCATCATCACTGCCTGCAGTGGTTGATGCATCATCATCTTCACCTTCTTCTTTTTCAATGCCTATCCATAAATCACTCGCATCAGGGGATGTTTGTAACTCATATGGTGGTGGTTCATATTCTGGATCATATTTATAGTATTTCTTTACTTCATTTTCAATGATATAAACTTTGTCTCTAACATTATATTGATTTCCCTTAACCCATTGTTCTGCTGGTCCAGCCCCGCCATATTGAACTCTTCTCATCATTCGCCCTTTCATCACCTCATCTACTTGTTCTAAAAATGTTTCAAAATTCTCATACTCCGACATAGGCTTACAAAATGGAAAATATCTAAAAAATACTGATTTATCTCTCATCGTTCTTCTCCAACTATTCATAGCTAATCCTAATCCATTCCATGCGTCTCCTTCAAACCAAAAATGAACTTCATCATAGTGTTTTGTATTGTCTGAACTAGGCGTCATGTTGGATAAATTATCATTTCCTTGTCCCCCCTTCAACTGGGGAATTGGTTGGTTGTCTTTATTTTTTGGTGATCTTAGCCAATCTAGAACATGTTGAATCTTACTATTCGTTTTCATTTTTAATTTACCCCCATTCACATATGTGTTATTCGTTTTGTCTTTTGGATTAGCCTCTAGATTTTCTTTTTTTTTAAATTTCTCAATATGTTTTTCATTTAAGTTCGGTCCATCTACTCCCGCTGTATGCCCCCCAACAGTAGTTCCATATGCTGTTAATATTTTTTCAAAATTATCCCAATTTTTTTGACATATTTCATAAAATTTTAATATATTCTTATACTCCCTTTTCCAAAATGCAACTTTTTCTAAAATGATACCAAAATTATCTTCTATTATTATGTCTTCACTACTTTCTCTAGCAACTTCGTCAATGTCTGAAAAATATTTTTCAACAAATTTATTACTTACTCCTACTATTTTATTACCTTTTGGTGTGTGCATTTCCCATTTATATATTTGAGTATTCAAGTGGTCGGGATCATCTTTAGCTGTAAATCTAATATTTATAAAATTATCAATAAACTTTATATCGTCCGCTTTTTCAAACATACCACCACCCGATATTTTTTCATTGTTAGGACCAGTAATTAAAAAATCGTCATCATCAAAATCTTCAATAATTACCAATTCTATTATTTTGTTTAAAACTTCTATTGATACACAAGATAGATTATAATAGTATTTTCCAGTGTCAGTTTTGTATATTACTCCCTCTCCCGTATATGAAATTTTCTCTGTAACACCCCCATATTTTTCCGATAATGCTTCTATCTTCTTCTTACGATAATAATCATCTTGACTATATTTTGGGTCACTTAACGGAACTGAACCTAATAACATTGTTTCTTTACCTGTCTTTTTAAACACTTTATGATGCGTTATATATAACCACATGGGATATTTTGTATTTCTTTCTAATGCACAAGAGAACATTACTGTTGGTGTTTTACCTAATTGTGTTTTTGTTTTAAAACCTGTTCCCGGTATGCTTCTTTCAAATAAAGTGGGGGAACATATACTACACGCACCCGCAAATGCGGCGTATGTATCGTAGGTTCCTGTTAAGGTTACATTTTGTATTCCATATTTATTGGGCGAATACATATTTTGTAAAAAATCACCTTGTTCCCATTGCATAAAATCTGAAAAACTTTTTTGATACAATGGACAACATAAATAAAATAATATATCATTCACATTTATAATATCTTTATCTTTATCAAATCCATATCCTAAAAATCTATATAATTTTTTATATATATCATCACTGTTGTAACTTAAAGCACTTTTTAGCATATCATTTGTTTGTGGTGCATTTGGATAACCGTTTGAAAATAACTTATGAAAATCTTTTAATTCTTTTATTTTTCCTATATCAATCATATTAAGATTTTCTATTTTTCCCTTTACTTCAATTTTTCTACCTAATTCCGTTATTTGTCTAATTATTTGCGGCAAACATTCTGCCAAATAAGGTAATTCATCTAATCCTTCAGTCCTACTTACCTTTCCTAATATGCAACATTTTATATAATGTTCTATACTAAACGTAACCAGTTTTTTTTGTAATTTTTTATTTATTTCTTCTAATCTCGCTTCTTTATTTTTTTTGGTTAACTTAGTTACAACATCTTTATATGCTTTTGTTTTCTCTCTATCGGATTCTATAATATTTATCCATTTTTTAAATTTCTGTTCGTTCTGTTCCATTACTTTATACTCCTTTATATTTTTTTCTCTTTTTTTCTCATTTTTGTCTTTTAATTTTGTTTTACTACTTTTGTTAAGGTCTTCATAAATTTTTAACAACCAGCTATTTTGTGCCATACTTTTCAATAAATCATTATTAAATAATTTTATTTTTCCTATATGACCACCGAGTTCAATATCGTTTTTTTTACATAATTCTATCAACAAAAACAATGCTATTGGCGCTCTTACTCTATAATGAAACATACATTCTGTTACAGATGGTGTATCCGTCATATCATTTCCAACTCTTCTATATGTTCCTGTTACTAATTTATATGTGGGTTTTTCAGCAACACTTTCTGTATAACCTTTATAAAGTAGCGACAATCTTTGTTCTACCTTTTGAAATGCTTCATCCATTTTTTCATTATCATCCGCTAATGGCGCTAAAATTTCAGATTGCATCCACGATGTATTTCCCCCTCCAATGATATGTGGCAATGCACTAGTTTTAATTATTTTTGTTTTATCTATCGCCTCCTCCCTATAAAAATCAGATAATGCTATTTGAATAAATATTTTATCTAATGGTGTTATTACTACTTCATTACTATGTTGATAACCTGAATTGTTCAAACTCATTCCTCTATATTTTGACATTTCAATCATTTTATCAGCTTTGCAAAACCAATTATATGAATTTTGACTAGCGGTTACCCAAGTATCTTTATTTAATTCCTCCCTATATTGTTTTTCGGTTATAATATCTCGCACACACCTAGTTAATTCTTTTTCCTTCATTTCTACTGTATATAGTGCGTTATCATTTTTTCCCTCTTTAAAACTTAGATTAAATGCTATTAATCCTGACAAATATTCATCTTTTTCAACAGTTTTTAAATAATTACTATCAGGTGCTAATGATAACATAGTGCCATAATTCCTTCCATCTGCTATTATTGATTTTTTTACTTCACCTGACCGAAGATAATTGTCTCCCAAAAGTGATTTCATTTTAGTTTTCTCCGTCTTCTGTTCTGTTTCCTTTTCAATATAAAATGGATAATATTTCACTGCTTTACTTACCGTTTCCTTTAAATCATTATCTAATTCTTTTTTCTTTTCTAATATGCGCTTATAAATCTTATCTGACATAGAATTCAATACATGATTTCTTTCTTTTGCATTCATATCGTTTAAATTATATGATTTTTGGAAATTATAATTGTATCCTATTGAATTATCAGTACTATCTTCAGTTAATCTATCTAATTCTTTTACCAAAAAATTATAAGTTTCAATGTTCCATACATCTTCATCTTCTTTTGCCAACAATTTTTTTATTTTCATTATTCTATATTTTTCTTTAATAAATTTTATTTTCCAACTAGCGTTACTTCTGAATATACATTCTTGTCTGTATTTATTTCTTATATTGTTATAACCTGGATAAAATTTCACAGTTGAACCTTTTACTACACTAGCCGGCCCATCTTCTATTAAATCTGATGGTATGTGTTCATATATTTCTTTATCAACAATTATATCATAAAATTTAACTTCGGAACCTTTTAATACTTTATCATATACATAATCTATAACACCTTCTTTTGTTTCATTTGTTGTCAAATTATTGAATTCAACATGAAGTCCAATTAAATCTTTCTTCGTCGCCCATTTATGCGCATTTTTGCAAACTTTATATAATCCTAATTCTCCGCCCATATAAGTTAAATATTGTTTATACATATCATTTAAATGATATATTCCATCTACATTTTTATTTTTTGTTGGTATCTGTTCAACTAAAAATGAAACTTTTTCTCCAATAGATTCTATTAAATTTACGTTATTAATTATTGGAGCACCATCATAATTTATTGGATATAGATCTTTTTTTATATACTCTTTATTTATTGTATGATTTGACATACCTAGTTCTTCAATAATATCTGTTGTATATTTTTTTATATCTTCCGATAACTTAGTTGTTTTTATATATGAAATATTATTTATCATAAAAGTAAAATCTGGTAAGCTATGACCGGCCGGTGTATTTGTCGTATCCAATTTTTTTTTAAATTTAGTAGCTCCATGTTTTTTATACATTTTTTCACAATACCTTAATACACTTCTTATTCTTTCTTGAAAAAGTTCGGCTTCTTCAGTCCATCTTGTTAATGGTATTACTGTTTTATTTGTATTTTGAGCTGATTCCATATATGTAATATTTTTATATGCTGTATGACCTGTTCCCGGATTTATTATCGGATTAGAAAAATATTCAGATGTTTTAAAAAAATCACCAACTTTCGCTGACGATTGATCTGATTTTCCAGCAGTTGATAATATTGTTAAAATATCATCCCCTTTCTTAGCGTGTCCTAATAGTATTTCTCTTTTTTGATTATAAACTAAATTATATGCCGAAGGTCTAAAATTAGCATCCATCTGTAGAAATCTCAACTTTCTATCTACTCTAGTTCTTTTATTAGTAAAATTTTCTAACAATAATCTTTCATTTGATTTGATCCATTGTTTTTGTTTATCTACACTTGTCATATTTTTCCATATATTATAAATTCTATTTCCATAATTTTTATAACTAGTAGATTGAAATATATCTGGTTTATCTAATGATTTTCTTTCCCAAAACCATTGATGTATTTCTCCATTTTCATTTGAACTATCAAAATATGGTTCCAAAAAATTTAAAAATTTATGATATCCCGGATTGCCTATACTCGGTAGTGTGCTACCAATTCTTTTTGTTGAATTCCAATTCGGTAATACAGTAACTTGATATAATGGTTCTGGTGACCATATCATATTTTCTCTTGTATTTAATTCAGTCTCCAACTCCTTCCCTTGTATTGCCCTAACATTCATAAAAAATCTATTCTGGGATTTTTCATATAACATTTGTTCTCCCACATGTGCGATTTCTTTACCATGTGTAGAAACAGATGTTGTAGTACCATGATAACCTTCGTATAAATTTTTTATTACATTATCTTCTTCTTCTTTATTCTCATCTTCATGTAAAACATTTAAATCTTCTTTCATATAGTCATCCAGTTGTGGTAATATTTTTCCATTTTGTACTCTTCCGACCCCCATACTCAATGCCAATCCGAATGCGTCACCAGCCAATTCTCCGGTTAATATTGCACTATCGGCAAAATCGTGAGCTTGATCTTTTGGTATTGATTCTATTATCATTTTTTTTATATGTTCTTCTGTAGCATGGTCATAAAAATTTCTATAATTAGACCTTTTTTTTCCTATATTATTAACTTCATCATTGTTGGCATCATTCTCGTCTTTTTCTTTTACTTCAATATCTTCTTTAGTTGTTAATTTTGTAATTAAAGCTTCATTCGCTACCGCAACTGTTTTATATAAATAATAATTTTCCATTAAATCGCTTTCAGGGCTATATTGATGCCAACCAATTGTCTCATATAGCCCTCTAGAATATATATTATCTATTTTCAACTCAATATAGTCTTTATACTGATTAAATAATTTGGCAGAACTCGTCTCCGCTCCTAATATACTTTTCACTCTACCGATTAAATCATTATAACCGTCGTCCTGATGTTGTCCGTATATATATCTATCCAATCTTGATTGATACAGTAATATCCAGTTAATAACACTTATTTTACTTTTTATATGTTTTTCAATTTTTACCCAACTATCCAAATCTTTTTGAATATCACTTTTATCAAAAATATCATGTTTTGACAATTTATATGCTTTTAATTTCTCAATTTGCTTTCTTACAAAAGTATTATATACTTCTACAAGATAGTTTTTATATTCATCTGTGTGACTTCCTTTTTTAAGGTCTTCTTCCTTCGGATAGTTTTGTTCTTTTATGTTATACATCTCTTTAAATTCCATAAAAAATTCTCTCATTTTATTGATTTCAACACTATACCGTTGTAAGAGGAATTTTAAATCAATAGTAAGTTGTGATGTTTCTGTCATATCTAGACAATATTGTATAATTTCCTGAATATTTTTAAATTTAACTAAATTGTATCTATCATAAAACTCTGTTTTAAAATCCTGTTTCAGCATTTTGGTTGGGTTTTCTTCGTTTCTTTCTAATTTGGTATATATAGAGTCAATATGATATACTAAATTTTCTCCACTTGTTTTTTTAATATTTTGTAAACCTGTTTCCAGCATAAGTTTCATTAACCTCCTATATGCGCTATCATATATATATCGTGTTAAATCTTCATTTTTTAAATCTATTTGAAGATGCTTTATTAAATCCTTCTTCGCAGTAATTCTAACATCATTTTGATTTGCTCGGCGTAATAATTCTTTATATATAATTGTTGTATCATCTTTGTCTATCTTACCTATAGTTTTCCCAGGTTCCAAATCCTTATGTTTTTCCAATTTTCCTCTTACCATAAAGAGGAATGGTCCAGGGTCATCGCCATCTCCTTTCTGTTTTATTTCTTCATCGTCACGTTTAATTTCTTTTTCAAAATCTTTAATAATTTGATTAAATAAATTATTATCGTAACAATCTTTTTCTTCTGAAAATTTTTCTTTTAATTTACAAAATAAAACAATATTTACTATAGCATGTAAAAACCCCGATAGATTATTGGCTATGACTAACCCATATCTCTTTTTTCCCCTTGCTATCTCCACACTGCCTTTTTCTTTTCCATAAATACTTATCATATCATTAATGTATTGTTTTAAAATGTTTTTTCCATAATCTGTCTCATTCATATCTTTGTTGAACGGTGTTGGGAGAAGGTCAACGTCTCCAATTGCAAAATATGCACTAAAAAAGGAGTTTAATGATACTCTATTATTAGCTTGAGAAATTTGATCCCATATAATACTTGCAAATTTGGATAGGAGGTTGTCTTTTACTTTTGAACTATATCCAACAGTGAACAATTTAAATGATGGTAATTTCTTAACCGCAGTTGTCGTTGCCGGAGCGATCATATTTTCAAATGGTTTTAGTGTTTCATCAGATAATTTTTTTTTTCTCATATATGACCATAATGTGTTTAATACTTCTTCATATTCAGAAAATAACTGAAGGTGTAAAAAATATTTACACGAGTTATTTATTAAAATAGAATCAAAGGGAACAAAATATTTATCCCAAACTGAAGTCATTATAAAATATATAATTATTTAATTTATATATTTTAATTTTCATAATTAATTAGATTCATTAAATTGTTGTTTTAAAGTGTCTTTAAGTGCTGATTTTACCATTTTTTTATTTTCTGGTTTGAGAGTAATATTACTGTCCCACTCATTTTTTTTTTGTATTTGAGTGCCTTCCTCGTTTTCTGTGTTGCTATTAGAAAATATAAAATCATACCATGCACCGGCTTTTTCTTTTTCATTGTTTTTGTTATCTTCAATGACAGCTTCCTTTCCAACATCGTCTACAGTAACTTTATTTAGATTATCATTTTTATCATTTTCCCAATGAGAATATGCCAAATAAGCTAAAGTACAGCCTACTCCAGCAGTTCCTAAAGCAATACTTAAAGTTTGATTGCGTTCCATATAAAAAGTTTTGATATTATATATTTAATTTTTTACCTCACTAACTTTTTTATTTTTTTTGATAGTAAAAAATCGTATCATTTTTTTTTTACCATCAACGGTGTAGCCATTACTTTTTCTACCGGGAACAATTTTATAATCAATTGCATTTAAAATTTGTCTAACCAAATTTAATAAAGGCCATTTTTGTTTTTTATCCGCATCAATTTGAAGACAAGTTAAGCTGGAAGAAGAAAAAATGGTTTTAAGTAGTTTAATTTGATTTTGAATATTATCAGAAAAATATAATTCGTTATTAACAAGGGTATTTCTATAAACAGTAATGCCTTCTAAATTGGTGTATTGAGTATCATTGGAAATTATATTACAGGATTTCAAAAATTCACATAATGTTTTTTCACGGGTGTTCATTAATAGATATTAAAAAAAAACATTTAAGTATTTAATTTAATAAAAAATATTTTGTGACTGGCCTTAGCATAATTTTTTTTAATAAATAATTTGAGCGCAAAATTTCATAATATATCTATTTTATTGAAAAGTTGTGACTGACCTTACCATACAGTTTTCTCATTTTTAAAAATGACATTGGTGATGTAGGTAAAAATAAAAAGTAGTAAAAACTGTGACTGGCCTTACCATAATTTTTTTTAATAAATAATTTGAGTGCAAAATTTCATAATATATATATATTATTGAAAAGTTGTGACTGACCTTACCATACTTTTTCTCCATTTTTAAAACTGTTATTGAACTTGTAGGTAAAAATAAAAAGTAGTAAAAACTGTGACTGGCCTTACCATAAATTTTTTTCATTTTTGAAAATGTTATTTAGTGTGGTAACGATTTCATTTATTTTCAAATCAAAGACTGAAATGCTGTAAAAAACAATAAATTAAAGAAATATATGTAATGAAACTTGTAGTATTATGAGAAAAAGGGGTACTGAAAAAAAGACACTAATTACGGCAAAAAAAAATGATCTTCTATATTTTAGTTTTTTTTTTTGGGCAAAATTTTGGGGGTTGTGTAAAAAACCTCTGGGAGAAAGGTGCAAAAAAAAGCGCGTAATTAGTGCCTTTTTTTCAGTACCCTTTTTTCTCATAATACTACAAGTTTCATTACATATATTTCAGTAATTTATTGTTTTTTACAGCATTTCAGTCAGCGATTTGAAAATTTTTCAGATTGTTATGGTAATGAGTAAGAAAATGAAAAATAGAAAAAATTTATGGTAAGGCCAGTCACAAAGTGGAGTTTAGCGGGGAGATGTAGTGAAAATAAGAAAAAATATTTAATAAAAAACACCTACATAAAAAAAAAGGTACTGAAAAAAAGGCACTAATTACGAAATATAAGAAAAAAAAAGTTGAGAAAAAATGATTTAGCAACTTTTTCTTATAATATATAAAGGTAACTAAATGGTAACAAAAAATCGCCTGACTGAGAAAAAAAATGACAAATTTTTTTGTCACGCTTGTGACTATATATCGTGCAATTTGTATGATTTTAAGAAGCATGAAACGACCAAAAAACATGCTAAAAATATGGGGAAAAGTCGCCTAAATGGTAACAAAAAGTCGCAAACTGTTGAAAATGTGTGTATATTTTGTAATAAAAAATACAGACATAAGAGCGGTTTATCACGCCATAAAAAAAATTGTAAAAAAAACCCAGAAAAAATGTTGGGAATGGCGACTTTTTCAGAAAAGTTACCATGTTTGAAAAAAGATGAAAATTTGAAGAAAAAAAAAGTGGTTGAAACTAGTGCCTTTTTTTCAGCTGATCAAACAGATACATCAATTTTATTTGAATTAGTGAAACAACAAAAAGAACAAATGGAAATGCAAAATAAAACAATTGAACTATTGAAAGAATCAATCCAAACAAATACAGAAATGATGCCAAAAATAGGTAATAATAATAATAATACTATATCAATAAATGTTTTTTTAAATGAAAATTGTAAAGACGCGTTAAATATAACTGATTTTGTTAAAAATATACAATTATCATTAGACGATATAACATATACAAATAAGAATGGATTTGCGAAAGGTATAACAAATATAATAAGTAATCAATTGAAAGATATATCTCCCATAGAAAGACCATTACATTGTAGTGCGTTACATTGTAGTGATAATGAAAAATTACAATTTTATGTTAAAGATGAGAATAAATGGGAAAAAGATGATGGAGATCAAAAGTTTGACGATATAATGAGCCAATTGCGATTAAAACAAATACAAACTTTAAGTAAATGGGAGAAAATGCATCCCGATTGGAAAGACGATCATGAAAAAACCGCACATTGGCAAATGTGTGTAAGAAATATAACAGGTAGTAAATTATCACCACAACAGTATGAAACAGAGAAAGAAAGTATAAAAAAAGATTTAGCAATTAAAGTAAGTATGGAAGATGCTATGAAAATTTAATATAATAATAATTTATAATGACAATAAGAATAGGTATTAATGGATTTGGTAGAATTGGTAGAATGATATGTAGGGCGGTAATGGATAGAAATGATATAACATTAGTCGCAATAAATGACCCATTTAATTCTGGCGAACAATTAGCATATTCATTAAAATATGATTCGGTTCACGGAACCATTGATAAAGATATAAAAGGAACGGAAGAATATTTGTATATAGATAATAATAAGATTCAATTAATAAAAGAAAGAAATCCTATTAATATAAATTGGGAAGAGACTGGAGTAGATTATGTATGTGAATGTTCTGGTGTATTTAGAACTACAGAAACAGCCAAATATCATATTAAACCACATAATATGATTGGTGCGAAAAAAGTTATTATATCCGCCCCACCAAAGGATGATACTCCTATGTTTGTTATGGGAGCAAATAATGAAACTTATAGTAAAGATTTAAATATTGTTTCTAACGCATCCTGTACAACCAATTGTTTAGCACCATTAATGAAAGTATTAGATGAATGTTTTGGAGTTGAAGAAGCATTAATGACCACCATTCATGCTACAACAGCAAATCAATTGACAGTTGATGGGGCTCCTCGTGGGGGTAAAGATATGAGAGCAGGTAGAGCTGCTAGTGTTAATATTATACCAGCGTCAACTGGTGCGGCAAAGGCTGTGGGAAAAGTGTTACCCCAATTAAAAGGAAAGATAACCGGAATGGCGTTGAGAGTTCCAGTTCCGGATGTATCAATTGTTGATGTAAGTGTAAAATTAAGACAAAAAACAACCATGGATGATATTGTTAAAATGATAAAGATATATTCTGAAAATAAAATGAAAGGTATATTAAGTTATACAGACATGCCTTTAGTTTCACAAGATTTTATTAATAATAGTCATTCCTGTATTTTAGATATTAATGGCGGAATACAATTGAATCAAACTTTTTTTAAATTATTAGCGTGGTATGATAATGAATGGGGATATAGTAATAGAATGGTTGATTTAGTTTTATATATGAATAAAGTTGATAATTCGTAATAAATAATAAAATAATAAATATTATTTATTATAAATGTTAAATGGACTGGGAGAGAATTCCAGCGACATATCATTAGATATAATAGAGAAAAAAAACGAGAGTTTTGATGTAAAGGATTTTGATATTGACGATTTAGATATTTTGACATACCCGTCTTTAATAAAATATGAAACAGTAGAATATAGTTTGGAAAATATGTTTGACGAAGAAGAAGAATTTTTATCATCTGCGATGGATATATTATCATCGTTTGTAAAAGGTCAAAAAATTATATATATGGAATCTAAATTTTATTGTGAAAATCAATTAAATATGTTAATGTTACCGAGTATATTTTTCTCAAGTGTTGCTGCTGTGGCATCGGCGGGAATAGATACAACAATATATAAATGGGGAACAACATTTCTGTCTGGGTTGAACGCATTTATAGCATTTTTATTAGCAATAATAAATTATAAAAAATTAGACGCAAAGGCAGAAGCACACAAAACAGCAGCGCACCAATATGATAAATTGCAATCATTATGTGAGTTCACATCCGGTTGGTTTTTATTGTTTGGAAAAAAGGAAGAAGAAGAAGAAGAACATTTTAAAATTAAATCAACCTCAATAGTTGATAACAAAGAAAAATTAAGAGTTACAATAGATGAGATAGAAACAAAGATAAAAGAAATTAAGGCGACAAATCAATTTGTTATACCCAGAGCAATAAGGTATTTATATCCAAATATATATAATTGTAATGTTTTTTCTTTAATAAAAACTATATCAAATTGTAGAAGAGGTTTTATTTATAATATAAGAAACATAATAAATACGATAGCAATTATAAAAGCTAATATGGCAGAGAATTGTATACCAGATTGTTCAGGAAATGATTTATCTGTTAAATTAAGATGGTATATTGAAGCAAAAAATGAGAATATAAAAAATATATTATTATTAAAGTCATCATTTTCAGTAATTGACCGTTTATTTCAAGAGGAAATAAAATACGCACAAGTCCAAAAAAATTCGTTTTGCTATAGATTAAATCCATTTTACTATAGTTGTTATGGACAACAAGATATTATAGATAAAAAGGAAATGAAATTTATAAAATTTGTTATGCGACCATTTGATGAATTTGATGATTATAGAGATATTGATATTAGAATAAATAAAGAGTTGCAAAAAATGAAGATTAAAGTAAAAGGTATGGAAAATTTGAAAATGCGACATCAAGAAAGAAAGAAAAAAAATAACAGGTCAAGCACAATACTAGGATTTTAAATAATAATTTAAATTATAATTATTATTTAATTTTTTCTACTTTTAATATCGTCTTGTTCAGTAGAATCAGATAAAGTATTTACATCGTGAGAACCAACAGTAACATTGAACGCGGCTTCGCATCCAGTCCCAGTAGCCGTTTGATGTTTATAATATGTGTAAGTATGATCATTTTCAGAATGAATTCTTTCTGGCCTTTGTGTATTTTTAACAAAAGCATTAATACCATTATCAGCAAAATCTTTAGATAATAAATGCATATTGTATGCGGTTACATGAAATTCAGGTAAAGTTATTAAATGCATATTACAACCAAATGTAGAAAGTTGATTTCCAAATTCTTTTAATCTATGTTCAACAATAATATTTGACATATTTCTAATTGGATTATAGCCCAATAATAATTCGCTATCTACAATTTCATCAATCTTAGTATTTAAAAACCCAGGATAGTTAGAATTTTTTAAACTATTAAGATTTAATTGCCAATTAGTATCCTTCATATGAAAATCTTTTAAACATAATGTTATATTATGTAAATCATTATTATTCATTAAATGGTCTCCTTGAATTAACTCGCCATGTTTATATAAATAATGTTTTAAGTCATTAATATGAAGTTCATAGTTTTCATGCGGTTTTCCATTCTTGTGTTGAAATGACCAATCAATTATTTTTTTTGCCAATTTTTCAGCTTCCGTATAAAATTTAACATCCCAATCAAAAGACGGCGAATGATTATATAAAGCATATGCCATTTTTCCTTTAGGTTCCAAAATATCATTTACACCATTCATAAAAGCTTTTGCAACATTTAAATCTGCGTCGGGTGTTTCCATCCAAACGTGTGTAGCTAATCCCTCATCAACAATTCTAGAACCACGATATATAGAAAGGTCTAGTCCCCATGAATTACCAGTTTCTTCATTAATACCCTGTTTTAAATATAAATATTTACCATCTGGTGATGTTCCCTTTCCCCAATCAACGAACTTGTGTTCTGGGTTCATTTTACTATATAACAATTTTGAGTTATGAATTCTTTTTGCGGATAAAGCATCGGTTCTAGCAACAAAGCGAACCCATTTTTTATCAGCTTGTTCGGGTCCTAATAATTCTTGAGCGGCTAAATTAGCAGAACGCATCATTAATGCGTAATCGTCGTATGTATTTAATTCTTTATCGCCTAAATGACCACATCTTTTTTTCTCTCCTTGGTCTTCTATATGTATAACATTAATGCCATTTTTAATAGCTAATTGAGTTCCAATTCTAACTTTTTCAGGCGTGCACCAACCTTGTTCTAAATCACATAACATTGCCATATCATAATAATTAACTGTATTAATATCAGGATTGTCTAATTTTTGAATATGTTGAACCGCGTCTGCCCTATGTAAATGATTATTGATTTCAAAAGCACAGTTAGCGGATTCTTCCGGAGCAACGTGTAATGTATCGGGCAAACACATATGTAATCTATTACTCATAGCATTGTGTTGCCATCCACCCGCATAAGGTCCAACTTTCCCTTTACCACCGGCAACTACATTGACTGCCGAAACTCCATTACTGGTTCCTAAAAATTTGTAAGCTGGATTGTTATCTTCATATAAAAATTTGTTAAGATATTCACCCCTGTGTTTCGTTAATTCTAAACCGCTCAAATGACCTTTACTGCCGGTTAATTTATGTAAAGTTTTTTTATCCCATTTCATTGCTTTATATCCATGTTCAATGTTTAGATGTTTAGTTGCTACATCGGGTAAAAAATTGTGTTTGTCATTTAAAACATATTCTTTTAATATGTTTTTTGCTTGTCTAAAATATCTGTCGGCATATGAAACTTGATTATCTATAACGATATTATTATATTCTGTTTCTAGTAGTTGTAAAAACATATCTTCATTAAAGTCTTTATGTCCAAAATTATCAAGTGACACATCAGAGTTTAACCATTGTTTTATTTGAAATACAGAAATTTCAGAAGTAGCCAAATCTTCCATTAAGTTATTTAAAGCTACCGCACCATTTCCACTTAACCACGCTGATATATATTGTAATGCAATATTGATATTACTTTTTATATCATTGATATCTATTATTTTTACAGGTTCAAAATTAATAATGTCAGATTTTGTAACTTTACACATATTATCGTTTAATAAATTTATATTCATATGAGTATCAATTTGGTTTGGGGCTTTTAAAGTATCTTCAAATAAATTTTTTATAGGTTCAATTAAACCCGGATGAGCTACCCAGGCTCCGTCACATCCACGTGATATTTCTAATAATTTATCATTTTTAATAATATCTAATATAGCAGCATCTTTTACTTCATCTCCAGTAGGAATAAAAGCAGACATCCCACCCATTGCATGAATACCTCTTTTATGACAGGAAGTAACTATTTGTTTGACATAAGCTTCCATAAATGGTTTATCCATACTTAAAAGAGACCTGTATGGCATTATTTTATCATTTCCTAGAGATTTTATCATTCCAAATAAATAATCCCATCTACCACAGTTTAATCCAACTATATTATTTTTTAGAGCATAAATAATTTCTTCAGTTTGAAATATTGCCGGAAATGTTTCAATTAAAACGGTGACTTTTACAGAATTTTTTGGTAGATATAATTCTTCTTCCATTTGTTTAATAATTCTTTTTACATATATAGCATCTTCATATGATTCTAATTTGGGAATATAAATATATGGCCCGGCTTCATTTTTAACTAATTTATGCCCGTTATGAAATAAATGTGTCCCTAAGTCAAATAGAGTTGCTTGAATTGGTGAATTATTTACTAGAAAGTTAGTTTCGTTCATGTGTAATCCCCTTGCTCTTAAAAATAAAGTGGGGGATTTATTTTTATCTATATATTTTAGTTGTTTATATTCTTTTATTACATTGCCTTCGCTATCTTTTTTCTCTGCTGTTAATTTATTTCTACATAACAATCTCATATTGTGGTGTGCGTTCATTACATTATACCAACTAGGGGACATACTATCTTCCATATCAAACATATATCCACTAGCATTTGAATTTAAAGCATTTATAACCATTTTTGCGTCGTTCCCGGGTCCAGTTAGCTCAACATGTCTATTTTGTAAATATTCTGAATATGGGCTTACTTTCCAATCACTATTTCTAATACTTTTTGTATCTTCTCTAAAGTCCAATTTTTTATTTTTTCTATTATGGACCATTTCGGATTTTATGAAACTTGTGTTATTGTGAATAGTTTCTAAAAATTGGACGCATTCGGGTGTCAAAACACTTTTACTTTTAGATGTATCTTTGAATGTAACAATTGTTCTCTTTAAAGAAGGAGATGACATTTTCATCAATCTAGAAAACATATTATAATAAATAATTATATAATAAATTTATATTGAATCTAATTGACTTCTTCTATTCATTATTGGATATAATTGTTCATCTAATTTATAGCGTAATAGTGAAGCAAATCCAGCTGTAGAAAATACAAAACAATGCCACAACGAATGATATTTCATATATGCGGCATTATACCAATTTTGAGAAGCTATAGCATACATAATTATTGCTATTATGCCACAAACGGAAAATAAAAAAGATAAAATTTTAAATCGTAATAAATATCTCCAAACAGTTCTCCATTTTATTATAACAACAACAAAACTACATATTGATAAATACCATGTTAATATTACATCGTGTTTTAAGTTTTCCCATAAATAAACTATTAAAACAATATTTTCAACTGCAAAACTTGTTATATATATTTGTGGTTCTCTTACCCTTAATCCATATAAAACGGTTGTAAATATTAAACTTGAACTCGCATAACCGTCTAGTAGTGCCCAATTATCATAGTCATAATCGGTTGTAAAAATTTGGTCTTCTGGCAAACTATGATGGGAATGATATAGTAAAGAATAAGTAACACCATAAATAAATTTTATTAACATATAAATAGATGCAGTATCTTTTCTTCTTTTCCAACTCCATAAAAATACACCCATGGGGAAAAGAGCAGCCGCGTGTGTAGTTAATAACCAATGGTCATTGTAAGTCATTGATTATTAATCAAAAAAAATCTTTATTATTTTTATTTAATTATTTAAGCAAATGGTTGGGGTTGGTTGTGACATTTTGTTCCTTCATATGAAATAATGTAATAAGGATAATATTTTTTCAAAAATTTTGTTAGGATGGTCATATGAAATTTACTTTCATCTAGGCTATAATAGTCTGTCAAATATAATATAAAATTATCCCAATGTGGCTTGTAACGATTACAAGTACCATTTAAAGTTTTAAAACATTTTACAAATGGTTTTTTATTTTTCGCACAACTACAATTTTCTCTATTACATCTCGTCCCAGCTCCTTCTACTTCCGATAAATCTTTTATTCTTTTTTTTATAAGATGAGTTTGATGCCTAGATGCTTTTTTTAAATCAACAGTATATGCACCCCCCTTTGGATTTCTAAAATGTATAACGGATATATTATAGTTCTCTACCACCTCTATCTCTGATTTTTTCTTGAAAATACAACCATTATCGTTATTTACACTAATCTCACATTTTTTTAATGCTAAGATTGTATCTTTTTTTATTTGTTCTGAGATATTTTCTCTTGATATCACTTGATATAATATACCATCTTTATCGCGAACTTTGCAATTATTAAATATTACATCTAAATATTTTTCATTATATTTTCCATCAATACCTACAATAGGAGTTGATGTGTCAATTTTACACGCGGAGCCAGAACTACTTAATTTAAATATATTTTTTCTACATAGAGGACACTCTATTTTAGAATTTTCCATATAACAATGAGAATGCATAAACATTTTATGAAAACATTCTTCACAGCATTTATGACCACACCCTAATTTCGTTAAACTTAATTCTTCAAAACAGATTGGACACGCTGTTGAATTATCAACAAATTTACTATCAAAATCTACAAATAATGTTTTGTATGATAATGTCCGTATAAATCCTGAAATTAATTCAGGATCTAAATATTTTCTGTTAAAACAACAATGATTTGCTACCAGTCTATTATTACGGTCTACTCCACAACATGGTTTAACTTTCATTTTTGTGATAGTTTCATTTTTAAAAATATCATCGGAACCAATTGTAAATGGTATAATAAATACACCAAACGAGTTTTTGTAAAAATGAATTTTGTTATCCCAATTACCACATAAATGTGGTATTGTTGCAGAAACATAAATATAATTACTTGTTTTGGCTATTATCATTCCACTATAACAAAAGTTTATCTCAAGTTTTGAAGTAAATAATTCTTGAATGTATTTTGGAATAACAAAATCAATAAAATCAAATACCTTTAATTCACTTCGCCAATTTCTTGTGCATGAATGCAACTGACTTATCATCGCATTAGGTATTCCATGATAACGAGTAAAATCTCTATATGTAAAGCCATAAATTCCGTATTTTTCTCTCCAATTTTCTATTAATGGTCTAACCATAATTCTTATTTGATTTTTTTGGCGCCACTCAAATATATCAGTTACTCTTGCTTCGCAGAAATTTAATCCATCTTTGCTGAAATCAATTTTGTCTCCTTTTTTTAGTTTTGATATAAAAATTTGCTCTTCAGTTAATTCAAATTGAATTTTTATTCCTTTTCCATTTTTCCGTTTTGTGGTAGTATAATTCATAATTTCAATTGTTATTAGTGTTAATTAAAAATAAAAAAATTATATCAATTTATTTATTATATATCTTAAATCATCTGAGAGTGAATATTTTTTACATATCAATAGTAAATTCAATAATTTTTTTATTTTTTTTTCGTGCCAATATTTTTTAATACTCAATGTAAGAATAGCTTTTCGTTTCGTTGCCTTGCCCCAAAATGGATACCATTTATTAAATGTCCATGGTGGTCGCTGCCTTTCGCTCCAAATTGCACTACTTACAAAAAAACCACTGTGTGTATAACCTATATACCATTCTCTCCAACAATCACCTAAATCACATTTTAATCCAGCACTTCTCATATCCCAGTCTTCAGGATTTATATAATATTTTCTATCTTTGGTCCATCCGGCATCATAATCAGTTATGGTTGCTGTATCACAAAATTCATGAAATAATGAAACAACTTTTTTTATATAATCATCCTTATTCATATATATAATTCATTTAAATATTAAATTATATATTTTAACATTTAAATGTCATCAGAATGTCAGGTATTAGGAGGACCTAATTGTAGAATTGGTAAAACGTGTCCAAACAATAATTGTGATTATAAAATATGCGATCGTTGTGCTGAAAAAATATTAAAATATAATGATGAATTATTTAATACTTTTAAATGCCCTGCTTGCACTAGACCTGTGAGATATAGTTTTAATAACCCACAAAGAATTTGTAAAAAAATAAATAATTGTTTCAAAAATTTATGGGAAATGTGTTCACCTTTATTATTATTTATATCATTAATATGGTCAGTATTATGTTGGGGTAGATTAATATCATTTCCAATGGGTCATTGGGGATATTGGACGACCGATAAAAAATTTTTCAATGAACAATTTTTTATATATGCCATTTTGGGATGGGTCGCATTTTGTTTTTTTATATTGTTATCAATGATAGCGCTGGGTGCTATGTGTTTTTTAATGGGGTTTATTATTTTAATATACGAAGCAATATACATAGAATGCATAGATATACATTATAGGTCTATATTAATTGATTAATCGTTATTAAATATATAATACCAACTTCTTTCAAAAAAATGACCCTCTACAGGTTCTATGTGCCAATTTACTTCTTTTATTAAATTTTCATAATATTTTTTTGGATTTTTTAAGATCTTTTTTTTTGTTACAGAGAATATAGCGTTACGATACACTTTAAATTTTTTTTTTGGCCATTCATTTTGTATATTTTTTACAAACCAATCACGAAAAAGTATATGTTCTTCGTTTTTATAATTATTATATAAATACCAACCATGTCCTCTCCATGGTTTTTTATTAAATTGTCCACTCCAAATACTATTTTTTGTATTTGCGTTTACTGTTATTGAAGGGTAAGACGAGCCCATAGACATTGATTGACTTTCTAAAAATGTAACATAATTCAAACAACGGTTCAAATGTGGATTATATTTCATTCCTCTAGCATATCTTATATGATCTGATATTCTTCCTTGTAAAAAAACGCATATATCTGGTAAATTATCATAGTTTTCAATAATATACCTTAAATAAGTTTCACTTTCTCTCCCAACATTTGGTACTAATATCTCATTTGGAATGTTTAATTTGTCTCCTTTATTATAAATTATACATTTATCCATAGCAAAATTTAACCAATCAATGTTTTCGTTATATCTTGCAACAATATATTTTGTTTTCATTAAAGTAAATAAACATTTCTTAAATGAAAAATTAATTAAATATATAATACCAACTTCTTTCAAAATAATGCCCTTCAATTGGATTTGTATCCCAATTGACTTCTTTTATTAAATTTTCATAATATTTTTTTGGGTGTTTTAATATTTGATTTTTTGTAACCGCAAATAAGGCAAATGGATAATGATATAATTCTTTAGTAGGTAAATCTTTTCGGATATTTTTGGCAAACCATTCTTTAAATTTTAAGTGGTTATCTTTCCTACTTGGTTCCCCTCTACCTTGTTGATTTCCTATTTTTGGATTAATTCCCCAACTTATATGATTTTGATAGTCCCGTCCTCTAATATGATATCTCCAATCAGATGATTGTGGTATATTTCCTTTAGCTTCAATAGCTAATTGTTTTAAATATATATGTGGCGTTCTTCTATATAATCGTAATATCATATGGTCTTTTATACCACCCTGTGAAAATACGCATATATCTGGCAAATTATCATAGTTTTCAATAATATACCTTAAATAAGTCTCGCTTTCTCTCCCAACATTTTTTAATTTAGTTTCATTTGCCAATCCCAAAGTTGCACCTTTATTAAAAATTAAACATTGATTAAGTATGGGATATAACCAACCAATACTTTCATTATATCTTGCGATTATGTATCTAGTTGTCATTACATAATAATTATAAAAATGAAAATCAAAATATAATTATTATATATATATATGAAATATGAATTTTTTATAAGTGTATTACTTTTATTTGTTGGTATTTTAGTTATATTTAATTATGTTTTTAGAATGAATTTTTTGAAAAGAAAGAAAAGGGTTAGATTTAATTTACCCCATTGGTTAGGTCCCGCTACAAAAAAACCACCAGAACCCCCGGCTAGATGGGGATATTGTAATGGCGGATGTAAATAATTTAGTTTCTACTTTTGTATTTTAATTTTACAGTAATAGAACCACATTTAACTTTTCGCCTTCTGATTTTTTTCCGGCTACCACCCCCCGAAACACTAGCACCAGTGGGTGCTTCAGGTGCGCCTACTAGTTCCATATTTTCATGAACCACTTCAGCGGTTGAATATTGCTGATTTAGATTATCTAAATGTTGTTTTTGAGAATTATACCTATTATATATCTCGTTGTATTTTCGCGCCCATTCGGTTTCATGTTTTACAAAAGGACTATCACTAGGTTTAAATCTTCCATATTCATCTTTATGCATTCTATTAATTTCATTAATATGTTGATTGGTTCTCCGATTTAATTCCCGAATTTCGGTTTCATAATTAAAATTAATAGGCGTGGAACGAGGAACTCCGTCGTGTTCGTGGTCAGCAACTCTCCCATTGCCTTCTCCCATTGTCTCAATTACCATTCCTTCGCGCGGTATTCTTCTTCTAAGTGAGGAAGCCGCCGCACCACCGCCGCCTTCACCACCACCATCCCATCCGTGTCTCGCCAGTGCAAAATTCTGAAATAAATCTTTTGATTTTTTATATTTATATATTTTTTTGTCATTGGGGTCATATTCTGGGTCTCTGACTAATACAATAAAACCACCATCTTTGTATTCCAACTCGGGATAAGGATTTGATATTTTATATCTTTTTTTCGTGTCCTGGTGAACCCAAGCAGAGCCATATTTTATATCTTTTATGGTAGGCCGTCCGCCTCTCTTCTTCTTACGGGTATTTTTCTTGCGACCACCAGAAGCCGTCCTACTCTGTATATCAAATTTGGTTTCTGGTACAATATCAAACATTCCTTTCAGGCGCCAAAAGGCAATTATATCGGTCTTAGGTCCTGTGGGGGTTCCTTTATCATTAACAGGCCGTAATCGCACAAATGCAATTCCATTCAAATCCATTGGTTTTTTTTCTATTTCTACTACTCTCCATTTTTGCATACTCCTCCCCAAAGTATGGGTCCAATTGTCGTTATATCGCGACCCTATTATAGAACCTACTTTAATGTCGTTCAAGTCCCCACCCCTCATTTTACGCGTCTTTCTTCGCCCTCCTTTTTTTTTCGGTCTCCCTTTCTTAACTTTTGTCCCTTCTTTTTTTCTCCTTCTATATTCTCTCATTCTTATGGCAACGGGGTTATTAGATAATTCATGTTCGTCAAATACATAAGTTCTATTCTTTTTATCGTCAAATGTAACGTGTGGGCCAAATAGAGAATTAATATGTTTCGTTTTAACTGTACTGCTTGTCATTAATGGTTCATCCTTTATATAGGGGGTATCAAACATCATATCTGGTGTTTCTCCGGGTGGTAATTTTGGTTGTTCTTCTGCTTTTATTTTCATAAGGTCGCCTAGATCCCAATCGTCACTACCTTTACCTTTACCTGTTCCAGGAACATCTTCTGTATGTAATTTCATATCTAAAAATCCTTTATAACTCTCATTTGTGTCAGCTTTTGGTTTTTCACTCATAATTATATCATATTCATCTTGTGTAAATTCACTCATTATTAATATAAGTTAATATTTTATTATAATAATCAGTGTCAATCTCGCATCCTTTAAAGTTTCTATTTAAATTTTTACAAGCCAACGCAGTAGTTCCGCCGCCTAAAAATGTATCAACTACTAGTTCGCCTTCATTAGAATGTGTATTAATCAGTTCTTCAAATAATTTCAAGTTTTTTTGTGTAGGATGAAAACGATTTTTACCAGATTGTATTGGATAATGATAAACCCCCTTATGATATTTAGCTTTAAAAGTCGGTTTTCCTCCTTTAACTCCTAGTAAAGCTATTTCTCTGGCATTTGATAAATAATTAACAGATTGATTTAATGGAATAGGATTTGTTTTAATCCATTCTATCATTCTTATTTGTTTGAATTTATATTTTTCTAGTAATTCTTTTAATGGTGTAATTTTCCATAAGTCAAACCATATAATTAAGGTCCCGCCTTTTTTTAGTTTTTTGTAATATAGTTCAATAAATTTTTCAAGTTGGTTCATAGTAAATTTTTTGTCCCATTCACCATAATCAGTAGCATAACTATATTTTTTTCCAGAGGTGTTTCCATATTTTAGATAGTTTTCTTTTAATTTATCATCTTTATAGCCTTTTTCTTGTTTCCATTTTTGCCAATCGGCGAAAGTTTTCATTTTTTTATTGGGTTCTAATTTACTTAATTTTTTTTTTAATTTGTTCATCCCTGTTTCTTTTGATATGATATAGGGTGGGTCGGTAAGTATAAGGTCAATGGAGTTGTTATCCATTTTATTTAAAAAATTTATACCATCAATGTTTTCAATGTTCATATATATATTAATATGTGGTATAAATTTAAATTATTTTTTTTTATACTTTTGGGAGTTTAAGAAGGAATTTGTAGAATGTTCTAGTAAAACCGGTCTTATATGTTTCAATGTGTGGCGATATATACTTTAAAGCGATACTTTTACATTCATTGAAATGGTTCCAACCGAATGATGCCGACCTTAAATACTGTCCTTTTACATCTCCTTCGGGAAATCGTCTGGTCAGTTGCGTTTTCAGTCTATTTTGAAATTGCTCTTCGCAAAAATCAAATTCTAAAATATACGCGATTTTGCCATAATGGAAACCACTTACGACCATTTTAACATTGTCGTCAGTGTATTTTTGTAATCGCTTCCATGTGTAATCTGTGAAATTACCCTGTCCAGATAATTTGGATTTTCCAGTGAAATTTTTAGGTTTGACTTCTAACTGACGATTGGTTCTGGCGTCAAAACCATCATAACCTAATTTTCCCGGACTATTTTTATGGCCTATAAGTCTTAAGGATATGGCTTCGCGGAAAGTTGACGAGTTAAGGTCATTAGCCTGCTTTTCAACTAAGCTGTAAATGATCTTATCCTTAACATCCAAATCGCCGGGTATTTGGTTAAGGGTGAAGTTGGTTTCGTAATCTTGTACCCCTACTAAATTTTGTGATTTTTTTGTGCTAAAAGCACTTACTATTTTAAGTTTTACCATCTTTATATTATTGTAATTAATATTATTTTTTTAATAGAAAATAATATCAATTTTCTTATTTTCGGATCTAAAATTATCTCCATACAACTCTGTCATAACCAATTATTGGTTTCTTATTTTGTTCCCATACCACAGCAACACTCATACCAAACCATTTAAATACCTTACACATATGAATTTTCGTAATATAGTAACCATGTGTTTCCATAAATTCCATCCTTTTCGCTGTAAGATTATTGATTCCTAATAGATAAGATATAACTTTTGGTTTAAGTTCTACACTCTTTTCCAGAACTCTATTAATCATTGAATATGGGGGATTTGAACATATTACATCTACCTTTTCATTAAATTCAAAGAAATCTTTATTTTCTAAAATTTCACTCCATTTTTTATTTTCAGTTGGAAATTGATTATAATATGAACCACTATTTTTAAATGGGTCATACCAACACCACTCCTCTTTTGTTTCAATCATATCAATATTTGTTTTGGCCAAAGCTAACGGAGTTATAAATACATCATTTGGATTTTCTCTGTGTTTAATTTTATGGTTCTTTTTACTAAGTGCCATCTCTATATTAGAAAATATATGTTATTATTTATATATCAATTTTTATATATATGCTTTAACCCTTTTCCTAGTTCTTTTTCTCCTAATCCTTTTTCTTTTAGTCTTCCTCTTCTTTCTTTTTTTAGTTTTCTTTTTTAATTTTCTTCTTCTTCTACGAGTTCTTCTTCCTCCCCTTTTCAACGAATACTCAATAAATTTATCCTCGTCCATTTCAACTTCACTTTTTCCTGTATCTACTTCCGGGATCGGGGATGTTTTTCCTAGGTTGCCTTCATAATTAGGTGACAATTTCATAAAACTTCCATCTTTCAATCGCATTAGTCTGATATCCTCATCTGCCTCTTTTTTCAAATATGCAATTTCTCCATCACTGCTTCCATCCGAATCCTCTTCATCTTGTTTTCTCAATATTTCTCTTCTTCTTAAAAGCTCGGCTCGCATTTTTTTATTTCTTTCTACCATATTTCTGTGCGATGTATATACATAATGTGCTTTTGCTCTATTTTCGGCACTTTCCGCACGATATTTTTTTACATCTTCTAAATCTCCCCTTGTTATTTTTGACTGGTCTTTTTGCTGTTTTCTTATTAATCTTATTATATGGTCATCCACCTCATTCGGTTCTCCAAATCGGGATCTATACCCCTTCCCAAAATCTTCTAGCAGCTTTTTTATTATTGCCCCGTGTTTTTTTCTAGCACCTTTTTCAAAAATTTGAACTTTTGTATCTTTAGTAGCAAATAATCTTTTTTTGAAATTTGGGTTTTCAAATTTTTCTTGATGAATTTCCATCGCTGTTTTTTTTCGGGGTGACTTACCAACTTTAACACCCCCCTCATGCCACGGAGGATGGTCGGGGTCATAATCGGGGGTTGTTGGTCTGTTGTCGTCGTCAGATATCCATTCTTCAGCACCGGGGGGCATTGTTCTAGCAGCACGTTCCAAGTCAAGCGAGATGGGTGAAGGTGGACCAGATGAACTTGTTGAACCAAAACTGGGGGGTGTACCCGGCAGTAAGATGTCAGGAAGAGAGTTTTGATATATATGATTAATCTCTTTATAAATTTGTTCATTTTGAAAGAGTTCATTTTTTTTTATAAGAACCTCTGGTTTTGTTTTATCACTTTTTAAATCTTCTTCTACCTCTTCTATATATTTTTCTATGAAATCTGTTATAACTTCTCCTTCATAACTTGCACGATATTTACTAGGATTTTCGGGGTCTTTATTTTTAAATATCCCCGAAGAATCATGACTCATATCTTTCAATTTTTTTTTATATTCATTGTATAATTTTTTAATTCTTTCAAAAAGAAATAGGTATTTTTCTTCTTCTTTAACATATTTTTTTCTTTCCTCTAAGAATTTCACTAAATATTTACCATTAATACGACTAATTTTGGTCGCATTCATTTTGTAAAATTTTTTTTCTAGTTTTAACATCCTTTTATACCGTTCTTCCCAATTTTTATTGGGTGTTTGTTCGCATATTTGTTGTCTTGCTTTTTCTATTCCTAAATTTACAATACTTTTTGAAACTAGGTTGCCATATCCTTGTGCAAACTTTCTTCCTTTCTTGGCCATATTTCTTCTCCAGACAGCATATAAATCGCGCATCTTCATAATTAAATCATAATTTGTTTCTGCTAATTTCTCTTCCGCATCTTCTAGCAATTCTTTCAAAAAGTGATGTGTTGATAATCCAACATCCAATAATCTTATTAATTTGTCTTCATCTAATAATTTTATTTCTTCATCTGACATATTAATATATATAGATAAAATTAAACTAGGGTTAAAGGGGGTGGCAACCCCCTCAGAGAATGGGAGTGTATATGAGAGAGTGTAGAGTGGGGGAAGTGTGGTGGAGTAGGTGAGAAATGGAGGTGATATGAGAGGTGGGTGAAGGGGGAAAAAAGAGAGGGAAAAGCAAGTGTGTGACCCATTTCCGAGTTCCTAAAAAAAGGGGGTGTAATGGGGGGTATATAAAGGCGTAGATCAAGGCGTAAGTAGGGGTAGATGATAGGGTGTGGGGATAGATGATAGGGTATAGGGGTAGATGATAGAGGTAGATGATAGGGTATAGGGGTAGATGATAGGGTATAGGGATAGATGATAGGGGTAGTTGATAGGGTATAGGGGTAGATGATAGGGTATGTGATAGGGCATAGGGGTAGATGATAGGGTATGTGATAGGGGTTGCTAGTTAAAAGGGTATGGAATCACCACATTAATAAAGTCCATTAATAAGTTTATCAAAAATTATTCAATGATAAAAAACTGAATTAAAAAAAAAGGATTAGACGAATTAATGAAAAAAAATTGAAAAATTAAATAATTATTTATTTATTACAATTTAAAAATAGTTAAAGTTTTAGAAATATATATATTATATGCAGTCAAAAAGAAAGTTTCGCGTTATACCTCAATCATATCAAGCGAAAAAGGGTCATGGATCTTTTAAAATGTATCCTTTTTATTTTGATGAAATAGAACATAATAAAAAACCCAAAGAAAGGAAAGATTGGTTTTATGAAAGTATACTTAGATTTGAAAAAAATCCAAATGTTAAATGTATTGTATATAATCATCATACACAATCAGTATGGTTATATGAATGTTATGTGCCATCAGCATTGATTAATAAAGAAAATAGTGATAAAGATTATAAATTAAAAGATGGTAGCGCTACAAAAAGATCAGAATGGCATACCTTAGTAATTTTTGACTAATTAGAAATTATATATCTTAAAAATAATTTTAATGATATTATGACCGATTTAAATGAATTGGAAAAAAATAATAAAAGCCTGTGGATTACAACAACAATTTATGGCATGAAAAGCCACGTTGATTATAAAGAATTAAAG
>Ga0233434_1000151_pt1 | contig 91017 bp, 80 predicted proteins | sample SI_122_August201_4_FD_182738 | JGI IMG/M metagenome (GOLD analysis project Ga0233434, IMG submission 182738) | Seawater microbial communities from Saanich Inlet, British Columbia, Canada - SI_122_August2016_120_MG | ecosystem: Environmental > Aquatic > Marine > Inlet | place: Canada: British...
TAATCCCTAGGGGGCGCTCAATGCCCCCCTTTTCTGACTAAAACGCTTGGTAAATAAACCACAAAACGGCCCTAGTTTTCCACAAAATGGCATGTCCATTTCTTTTTTTTCTAAAATAAGCTTACAATAATTTGGCAAATTAATTTGCTTTCCCTTTGTTTCTTACATTAAAAAAATGACGAGAAAAATACCTTAACTCTTCCGTCAAGATGGGAATCTAGTAAGACAAAAACAATAAATAAAAAATACACTGCTGTTCGCTTGTCGCGGTGATTATTAAGCCTCCAAACAACAAAATCTACAACGGGTAAAGACAAAAAAGATAAAAGAACGACCTGAACACTTAGTAGGTTATTAAGCTTGCTAAACTTAAATAAAGAAAAGCTTATCCAATAAACAGGGAGAAAAATAAAAGAAAACTTATTAAAGCCCCGAACTGTTATCCACTTTTTAACACTACTCAATTTAATGAATCCAAAAACACCGATTAGGATTATAGAATTAATTGAATTTATAAAGAACGCCTTATTTTTAAAAACCTGCCCCGCACTTAGGGCCAAGTCAGTTATCGAAAAATAACCAAGTGAACGAAAATCAAGCCCACCAAAAAGTCCTAGTGATGCAAAAAGAGCACCTCCACTGGCATATCTAAAAAATTGGAGAATATACCAATTTCCATACCTCCTTAAACTTATGACAAGAAATAGTGCAACCAACAAAAAGGACCATATAAAATTATTCTCTAAAATAATTGAGGCTGGTAAAAACAAACCAAACAATAGTCCACTTCTATAAGTTAGACTCTTTAGGCTAAAGAAATAAAGCCAAAACAAGATGGTTACTAAACAAGAATAGGTAAGGATATTTAAGTCTCCTTCGTAAAGTTTATAAAAACTCCAATTTGATTGAAGTAAAAAGACTCCAAGCAAAGCAATTCTTCTTGAAAAAAAGACTCTTAGTGATGAATAAAGACACGCAAGTAAAACGCTTCCATAGAAAAGGTATTTATAAGAAATAATGGCAAGTGAGGAATTTAAGTTACTTTTGATAAGATTGAGTAACACTCCAAGAACACCTTGCCCTGTTTGTTCTGAAATTCCTGGCCCGACATAAGGTATTGAAAAAATAAAATATAATATTATTAAAACCAGAACTACTCTTTCTGATTTATCGAGAAACTTAAACTCGGAAAAGTGAGAGCGCATGGTTAAATCATGAAGTCTTGATCTGGTTGGGTATGAAAAGTAAATAAAGTTTAACCCTATAAAAAAATAAAAAAACATTATAAAATATTCTAAGGCTAAGAACTCTTTTAAAATTAGTACTAGAAAATAACCTATCAAGACTCTTGATATAAGCCTATTGATACTAGAGCCTACTCGATAATGAATTTTAAAAATATATTCAACTAAGTCACCAAATAAATAAAAGTTAAATATAAAAAAAAGAACTAGTAAAAAAGAAAACAATAAGTTACCAAAACTAAATGACGAGAAACTACTAAAATAAGAAAGAAATAAAAAAAACAGAAGAATACTACTTCTCTTTACACTAAATAAGATTTTTTTAATTGCCACATTACTTGATTTTTTCACTAAAGCTTTCTCTTTTTTCACCGACAAATTTAGTAGAGTAACCCATTACTCAATACTTGTCTTAAAGTGGGGGTTTCATATAGCCCTCGCTTTATTTCAAGGCAATATTCAATACCGACAAAAATGCCTCCACCTTGATTAAAACATTCTATTTGCTAACTTAAAAGTATGAAACCTACTTCTAGGATCTTTATTTGAGTATCTCTTTTGGATCGATAAACACTGGTCTTCCAAAAGATATTGTGCAGCAGCTAATGAAAGCTGAACGCATCCCTATAGATAAATTAAATATTAAAAAACAAAAGCTTGCCGAAAAAAATAAATTAGTTACTTCATTAACTAAAATAATGACAAATCTAAAATCCGAAGTACTCGCGAACTCAAACGCTCAATCACTCAGAGAAGTACTCGTTGAAACAGATGAAGAGCTAATAGGCGTAGACCTAGACAAAAATGTTGTTCAACCAGGCACTCACCAAATTGAGGTCATGAGTCTAGCGCAAAGGTCAACTGCAACAACAACAGGCTTTAACGACCCAAATGATAGTTATATTGGAGTTGGTTATTTGCGATATGAAACATCTGATGGAGAGCAAAAAGATTTATACATTGGTCCAGATGATGCAAATCTTAATGGCCTAGCTTCACTTATTAACCGAAATCCTGAATCTGGTTTAAGAGCTACTGTTATAAACGATGGGAGTGACTCCGAAACACCTTGGCGACTAAACCTTAGCCTTTCAGACACGGGTGATGGAAACAGAGTAGAGTGGCCAGACTTTTACCTGATTGATGGAGATGAAGATCTTTACATTGAAAATCAAAACGATGCAAAAGACGCGAAGATTAAATTTAATGGTTTTGAAATGGAGGTTCCTACAAACAAGCTTAAAACCTTAATTCCAGGTGCTGTCATAAACCTAAAAAGAGCAAAACCAGGTGAAGAGTTTTCTATAAACATAAAAGAAGACTCAACTAAAATCACTGAAAAGATAGGTAGTTTGATTAAGAATATAAATGACGTACTGGGTTTTATAAAAAAACAAAACGCAATGGATGAGTCAACTGACACATCGATGACATTGGGTGGAGACCTTATTTTACAAACACTTGAGTCAAGAATAAGAAGTGTAGTTTTTAAGCCAATTCAAACACCTGATGGCTCTGTTCGAATTGGGGATCTCGGCGTTAAGTTTGAAAAGTCAGGTCTTCTAAAGTTCGATCCCCAGCAGTTTGAAAAGATCACATCTGAGAACTATCAAAAACTATCTTCCTTTTTTGTTGGAATAATGAATGAAGATGGCGAAAAACTAAATGGCTTCATAGACAATCTAAAAAAGTTAACTAATGATGCACTACAATTTCCAAACGGGCTTTTAAAGTCAAGGTCAAAGACTATTGAGTCCAACATGAATAGAATTGACAAACAAATCTCTCAAAAAGAAAGATTCTTAAAACAAAAAGAACAGAATCTCAAAGCTAAATTTTCGCGATTAGAATCAACCATTTCAAACATAAAAAGTCAGGGGGCTGGTCTGGCCGCACTATCGTCAGCTACGCTAAGCCCAGTCCAACAACTTGGCTAAGAAGGAGAATAAATGAGTTACGGAATTGGAGCCTATAAAAACACATCTGTAAAAACTGCATCGAAGGAACAGATTTTATTAATGCTTTACCAAGCGGCTATAAAAAACTGTAAAAAGGCTATTGTTGCAATCGAAGAAAACAATATTCAAAAAAAAGGTGAATATATTGGAAGAATGCAAGACATCATTATTGAATTAACAAATTCACTTGATCACAATGTAGGAGGAGAGATCAGTAAAGAGCTAAACTCCTTATACGATTTCATCCTACATGAAACAACTCAAGCAAATATACATCTCGACGCAAAGAAGCTTAAGGGATGTCTTGGAATTCTAACAACTCTTTATGACGGCTGGGCTAAGGCAGTTAAGCAATTAAAAGAGAATCCACCCTGTGAAGAATAGAACCTTAATACAAAAACTATTGGAAGACTTAAAGCTTCTAGAGCACCAAATCTTCAACCTACTCTCATCTAAAGATGATGAGATTCAAAGTATTCAAGGAAAAATAAAGCAACGTGGATCAGTAATAAGCATTCTTTTAAAATACCAAAACCAGATTAAGTCTTGCAGAGAAACAAATAAGACCTTGCAACTTTTTTTAAAAAACAACTTAATCATCGAAAAAAGGCTTGAGGAAAAAAAGGAAGTTATAAAAAAAGACTTAATAAATATTAAGAAGGCTCACTTAATTCACAAAAGTTATGGCCAACAAAATGGCAAATAATAATAAAGTCTATATCAACTTACCTACTGAGCTTAGCGGTAAGTACATGAAAGAAGAAATCACCAACAGCTTTAAGGTAACAGCGCTTGACGTTGCCTTTTGTTCTCCTGAAAATGAAAATATTTTCATAAATTTAAATGATATAAAAACAAAAAAAGAACCAAGCCTTGGTTACCAAAAAGATCAAAAAGGCCAAACGTTTTTCAAGGACAAACAAAGTTTAATTTATCACTTCAACAAAACACTCAAATCTTTTGCCTTGGCACCGCAAGCCTATATAGCAATAGAAAATGTGCTTGGATTAAAAACACAAAGCGAGCGTTCTCCCTACCTTTCTTCAAACAAGGTTATCAACCTCTACTCTGAGCCTTACATAGAGCAATATATTGATCATCCCGTAAATCATAGACAAATTGTATCTAAAGCTAATATTTCAGACATCGTTAACTGTCTACATGCTTCAAAGGCAACAAAAGTAATCCTTAATGGAAACCTAGACTATTTAGTTCCGTATATATACCCTCAACGGCATGCCGTTGTTGAAATATTCGGTTCACCAAACAAATTAAAACATCAACTAAAAACAAGAAGAATTAATAATAAATATTTTTTAGAAATAAGAATCAAAGACCCGACAAGCAGCTTTTTTTATGACCTTTTTCTACTTTCAATCAGAAAAGTCTTATTAGATATTGAATACGAAGTTCCATTTAATAAAAAACAGGCGCACAAGGAAATATTTAATAAAGCTGACATTATTAAATCAAAGCTAGAAACTTATTATGAGTTACTAATGTTCGGCGTAAAATACAGCACCTACTTATTTGAAGACGGGTACAACTCAAGAGAAGAAAAACTATTATTTTCTCACCAAGATAAGATCAACGAAATTTGCATTATGCTAAATAAATTAGAGTCTCAATTTTTTTGCTTTGAAATAACTAACAAATACTTATTTACCCAACTAGAGACTATGCCACCTGCCTCTTTAACCGACCTGGCCCTCTTGCAAAAAGAAGCATTCGAAGAAACAGCCTTGATCATTAGTGCCTTTTTTGACTTAATAAAGACACTTCTAAAACAAAAATCTAAGGACAACCCTATCAATGGCAACTGAAAAGAAAACAAAGTCTATAAACACCATTGGGCTGATGATCCGGCCAACAATTGACCACGACTCCGCGGTACTAATTTCAAATCTTTTAGGATGGCTCAACCGACGGAAAAAAAAAGTAATTCTCTCACCTGAAAAGCTTGGTCAGATATCTCCCTTGATGAAAAAAAGTCATTCATCAATCTCTCCTGGCACAGAGAGTGAGATTCTCACAAAAGCAGACCTAATTATCGTTCTTGGGGGTGATGGCACATTTATATCTACCGCAAGAAGAGCAACTAAACACAAAACACCTATACTTGGTATTAATTTAGGAAACCTAGGATTTACAACCGAGTTTTCTAAGGCTGAATTATATGACGCCCTCGAGTCAGTAATAAAAGGAAAGTTTACGACTTACAAACTCAACTTATTTTCTACTAAGATATATAAAGATGGAGTTTTAACAAAAGAACTCTTCTTTGTTAACGACGCTGTCATTGGTAGAAAAGATGTAAGTAGAATTATTACACTGTCACTTAACACCAATGAAGAGAATATTTACAATTTAAAAGGGGATGGCCTAATTATCTCAACTCCTCTTGGCTCAACCGCATATTCATTAGCGGCTGGAGGCCCAATTATTCATCCAGAATCGAAGTCTATTGTTGTCACTCCAATTTGCCCCCATAGTTTAAATTTTCGTCCAATAGTTATGCCAAATGATACTGAATTAAAAATTAATTCATTTGATAATATTGAAAAAATTCAATTAACACTTGATGGGCAAGAAGCACTTGAAATTGATAAAAATACAATTATTTCAATTTCAAAATCAAAAAAGAAACCTATCGAAATAATAAGAAATGAAGAGAAAAACTTTTTCCTAACACTAAGAAATAAATTTACTTTAGGAAGGAAATAAAAATCATAATATTTGCTCATTTTTTGCCGATAAAGAGTTGTGAAATATTTTCTTTTAGGAACCTTATTCTTAAGTATAGTTAGTAACGTATTCTCTTGCGATGAGCTTGTTGGACAACCTGAACGTTATGAATACTGCATAAATGCCAAAAGTGAGCAAGAAGCGGAGCTCCGATTAGAAAGCAATTGTTATAATATTCAAGACTTTTTTGATAATAACGGACAAATAGATCTTTTATTAGACCGAATATTCACCACTAATAGTTTTAAAGGTCATAAATCTTTTAAAGATCAATGTAGAAAGGAGGCAAGTCTTCACCCTTCAAATATAAAGCTAAGTTGTGATGCCATGAGGCTCTTCAATAATTTTCTCGCCTCAAAGAAAGGACTTCTCGAAAGTGCTGCTATTTATAGTGATATTTACGATATAAAGGAAATTTTCGCTCAAAAAGTTAGCCCTACCGCTGCAGAAAAAGCTAGCTGTCAAAAAGTATTTAAATTAACAAAACAAGAATCATGCGAAAAACTAGAAGAAAACTTCCAATCTATAGCGGAGTCAAATTATGATGGATACCCTTTGTTTCCATCCATAGAGCCAGAACTCGAAGCTGTTAACGATGCGGTTGGGACAGCAAGTGCTGAAGTATCAAACGCAGAGACTGTAAGCATAGAAGCAGTTGAAGCAGCAGAAGCAGAAGCAGCAGAAGCAGCAGAAGCAGCAGAAGCAGCAGAAGCAGCAGAAGAAGCAGCAGCAGAAGCAGCAGAAGCAGCAGAAGCAACAGAAGAAAGTAGCTCAAAAAAAACGACGACTACAACTACTACAATCACGAATACAGATGGATCAACAAAAACTACCACTACTACGACTACTACAAATATATTCCCTTATAGAAGTCATACAATCTCCCCCATCTACCTCACCATTCCCCGAGTGGGTGAAAATACTCAATCTAATAAGGGTATGTTAGTTGATGAATTAGCTCATAAACAGGCTCTTGCCTTCACACGTATCCATAAGGTTGAAGAAGCTGCAAAAAGTGATCTGACGAAAAAATGCGAAGAAGTTTTTGAAAATACTCAAAAAATTTGCAACAACGACGCCAACAGGAAACCATTTTCTTCTGACAATGAACTTTTTAGAAAATTCTTCGCACAAGAATTTGTAAAAACGCTAACACGCAATCCTGACAAACAAAGCGAGCTAATTGATAGCGTTATGCTCTCCGTAAATTATCTTGTTTGCAGTAAAGAGACTTTCGATCCACCCTTAAGCCATGGTGAACCACCATACAACACAAACGTATCTCCCCAGGAGGCTTTCACTCAACAAAAATGCGAAATAAAAAATGAAGAAATAATTGCTTTCTTCGGTGGTCTTGTCGGTAGTGCCCTTTCGGAAGTTGCCTTGAGCGAGGAGGTTGCAGAGGAAATTGCAAAAGAAAGTAAGCAGATGGCCGAAGAGTATGTTGAATCAGAAGAGGGACGAAAAGCAATTGCAAAAGCATATAAAGACGCTGGCATGGAGCCTCCTGAATACTTAAATGAGTCTAAATCCTCAAATACTTATACTCAAGACTCAGCCTTAGCTTCTCCGGAAGTAGGTCAAACTGAAGCTGAAAACATAAACAGCGAAAATCAGTCCACCGTCAGCTCGAGCAATAGCTTTAATAATGAACCCACCCAAACAAATCCATTTGGCAACTATACAGACTATGACTTACCTCAAGCAGAAGACTCAAAAACAGAAGTTGAAAATAAGCAAGAAATAAAAAATAAAAAAGATGAGGCAAAAAAAATTGAAGAACAATTTGCTCGAAACATTGCCGAAGGACAGGCTGCAGACAGCGAGCAAAATCAAAAACTCATTGATGACTTAAAAAGACTAGAGGAAGAGATGAAGGAATTGCGCGCCGAAAACAAAAGGCTCGCCAACAAAAGACAACAAGGTGAATCAGGTTCAGACAGAATACCTACTGATAAGAAAAAAACTATTCCTTTCCCTACTTCTTCTGCTTCAGAAAGCGAACGGGTTGGCTCGACACCCAGATCAGCGACACCAGCAAGCAGTAATAATGGAAAAAATATAAATCAAGCAGGAGGATCGAATGGCTCGGCAGAAACCACCAGCTTATCCCCTGGGTCCTCTTCGCAAACTACATCAAATCAACTTAATGATAATACGCCACAATACTTTAACCAAATCAGCCTTCAAGAAGAAGAAAAAGTACAAATAAGAGAGGGTGGCGAGGTTCTAGGTGAGGTATTTGATCGAGACAGAGAAGTCACAATTACTTTTATCTCAGTAAGTGACAAGGAAGGATATATCACTACATATCAAGTCGAAAAAGACAAAACAGGAAAAGAAGTTTATACAAAGGTTTCTCAAGAGTTAGCTTACTCAACAATTCTTGCACTAACCCCCAAAGGGGACTCTTCCGAGAGGCAACCTGCTTCTATTGTCGATTCCGAGCAGAACTCTGATTCTGAAAAAAAAGAAGAACCCTCTCAAGTAAAAAAACCAGGAATGCTTGAGAGATTAAAAAACATTCTGGAATGAGGCTTATAAACTCTCTAGTTTAAATTCCCCACGGTTAAAAAAAACAAACTTATTTGTCACTCGAGAAAAACCATTGTTGATGTAATCAAAGTTTTCACCGCTAAGATGATCCTCTATATGACTATGGCCGCAGACAACTGCATCAAAACCAAACTCTTCAGAAATGAATTGAGCTGAACCTCGAAATTTTTCTCTTAGAAAGCTTTCTTCTTTTTTTGAATATTCACCAAAATATTTTATCGACTTTTCCCCAATCCTTTTTTTTAGAAATGATAATTTTTTTAATGAGTAAAGACTTGTAAAAAAATACCTAACTAAGTCTTGTCTAATTATTTTTCTAAAAAACTGATAGGAGGGGTTCCCGATTTCGATTTCATCCCCATGACAATAAAATATTTTCCGATTATCAACATCTAAAGAAATTCCACTTTCTCGGTAGTAAAAATTCTTATATTTAAAAAATCTATTGCTCAAAATATTTTTTATATGAAAATCGTGATTTCCCTCAATGAATATAAAACTACATCTTTCATTCATTAAAACTTTCTCTACAAGTGAAAAAATTTCTTTGTATTCATTAAGTTGCTCTGGTTGCTCCCCAACAAGACAATCAAAAACATCTCCTAAAAAAATCACATAATCTGACTCGAGTACTTTCGGGTGGGTCAAAAATGACTTCAAAACTTTTGCTCTATTGTCTCTGCCATTTACAACATGGACATCTGAAATTGATGATATTTTCATAAGTTCAATGGTTACATTGAACCAAAAGTTTTGCCAATTAAATTAATGAAATTGCACTTTTTGGTATTGTGTTCGCCTGTGCTAAAGCAGCAATCGCTGCATTTTTACTAATGCTACTTGCGACTAACTTTGAAGCAGACTCTGCCACGTCCACATCTTCAATAATTGATCTAGCATGCTCTTGCTGAATCATACTATTATCAATTGTATTGACTGCGCTTTGAAGACGATTTTGAATGGCGCCCAGACTTGCTCGCTGGGAACTTAAATTATCTAACGCTTCTTGTACAACCTCTACTGAATCCAAAGCGCCAGAGCGATCATCAACGGCCAAGCTTGAAACACCTAGAGAAGAGGAAGAGGCATTAATATTACCCGCATCATATTCAATTGTATTTGATTGATCTCCATTAGCACCAACTTGAAAACTATAAAGATCTTTTCCCTCACCGTTTATTAGCTTAACACCATTATAAATAGTTACCTCTGATATTCGGTCAATCTCTTTAACTGTTTCTTGAAATTCAAGATTTATCATAGATCTTTCTGTTTCTCCAACGGTGTCACTTGCTGACTGCACCGCCAGTTCTTTCATTCTAACAAGAAGGTTAGAGCTCTCATTTAAACTTCCCTCGGCAACTTGAACTAAACTCATCCCATCGTTTGCATTTCTCAGAGCCTGTCTTAGCCCGCTAACCTGGGCAGACATAGTCGTTGCTATCGCTAAGCCGGCGCTGTCGTCACTCGCTTTATTTATTCGTTTTCCAGAGGATAAACTCTGAAGTGCGCCATCGGTTTCTTTTGAAACTTTTCTTAGATTTGACTGAACTCTTTCTGCAGCCAGGTTTGATGCTATTCTTAATCCCATCAAGATCTCCTGATTAACCCGAGCGTTTTACTCAGACAATCCCTTCTCGACGAAAAAACCGAACACTTTAGTCAATTATTTGAAAAATATGCAAAAAAAAAGGGGAGACATCGTCTCCCCTCTTTGTACTTAAACTTAATCTATTTAATTAAGCTACTAACTTTAGCGCTGTTGCCGGTGAACTATTTGCCTGAGCCAAAATTGATGTGTTGGCCGCACTCAAAATATTCGCACGTGCAAGGTTGGCACTCTCAACTGCGATATCAGCATCTCTAATCCGACTGTTCGCTGCCATAGAGCTCTCTTGAAAAGTTTCAAGGTTATTAACCGTTGATTCTAATCTAGACTGAAGAGAACCAAGATTTGCTCGGTTGGAACTGATTGTTTCAATCGCCTCATCAATCTTTGCCAAGTTTTCTTGAGCATCCCCTTTTTCTGTGATCGATAGGCCATCAACACCTAAATGATCAAGAGTTGCAGTTGCTTTTGTTGGCTCAAATGAAATTCGATCATTAAAGTCATCATTTCTATTACCAATTTGAAAATCAAGCTTACCATCAACAGAGCCGTCTAATAAGCTTCTGCCATTGAATTGTGTCGATTTTGCAATACGATCAACTTCTAGTGATAAAGCTTGAAACTCTAGGTCGGTGAATTGTCTCTCTCTTTCTCCAAGTGTATCTGAGGAAGATTGAATAGAAAGTTCTCTTAGCCTAACTAAGATATTTGAAATTTCCTGCATTCCACCTTCGGCAACTTGAATCATAGAGATACCGTCCTGAGCGTTCCTCTTTGCTTGAAGAGTCCCACGTATTTCAGCTTGTAGTTTGTCACTAATTGCCAAGCCTGCTGCATCATCAGCTGCGTGATTAATTCTTTTACCTGAACTTAATCTTTGAACTGCTTTGTTTTGATCATCAGTTACTTCAGACAAACTCCTTAAAGCCTGTACGGAACTGATGTTCGTATTAATTCTTAAACCCATTACTAATCTCCTTTGTCCATAAAACCTCCGTATAAAAAGTGATGAACAACCATGTTCATCAAAGTTAAACTTGCCTTACGAATGATTCGGAAATTTTTTCCTAAGCTTGAGTAAATATTAAGGGAATTGTGAAACTAATTAACCGACTAAAACGATCAGTTTTCTTGCATTTTTTTTATTGTATTGGTAGTCGAGTATCCATCTTTGAAAATTAAACTTTTAACTTCGCCACCATTATCAATAACAAAGTCTCCGCCAATAATTTGATCCAGTGACCAATCGCCACCTTTGACTAATACATCTGGCCTTATTTTTTTTATTAAATTTAAAGGAGTATCCTCTTCGAAGATAATTACTTCATCTACAGACTTTAAGTTTTCAAGCAGGTACTTCCGGTCCAGCTGTTTATTCACTGGCCTAGTTTCTCCTTTTAATCTTTTAACACTCGTATCTGAATTTAAACCAACAATTAAGTAGCTTCCTTGCTTTTTTGCCTCATTAAGCATTTGAACATGACCTGCATGTAAAATATCAAAACAACCGTTTGTAAATACAGTCTTTTTTTCTACCATTTATCCTCAACCGACCTCGTTTCACTAATACTATTGTGCCAACCAAAGTATAGAGGTACTAAAAGTAAAACTGGAGATATTAAAATAATTAAACCACGGATAAATGTCTGCCACGAGTGCAATGACTCAGAGTCCCTTGTTGATACAAGCTTAGTTCCAAAAATCATTCTTCCTGGTGTTCCAAGCATTTCCAAAACAGAGAAATAAATAAGATAAAAAGCCCCAAAAAAAGAACCTAGAAAAATAAGAAAGTCTTTTCTAAGGACTAACTCAAGTGGCTCGCCAACATTTATTCCAGAGACATTAATAATAAAAAATACGGCACCACCGATAAAAGCTAAAATAATGAATAAATCGACAAGCCAAGCAAATGCCACCTTCTCCACTGAGCTCGCCTGATATATTACCTTATCCGAATCCTGCCCTGCACGCTTCTCGGAAGCAGCTAAAATATTTAAATCGAATTCCTTATTATTACCTTTGGTTAATCCTTGATGACTTAATGTCTTAGGCATTTCAACTTCTTTTATCTCAGAAATATTTGGCAGCGGGATCCCCGAGGGCTTTTGAGATAAATTTTGTTGCTCTCTCTTTGATTGCTTAAGGTCGAGTTTCTTGTGATGAAAGCCTAGACCCTTATCAACGGGATTCACCTTATCAAAAGTTTCTTCATCAAAAGAAAACAAACTATCTATTTTGTTTGAAATTTCTTGGTCAATTTCTTTCATTAAACACCTTTCCTTTCTATTTAAAAGGTCTCACAAAAAGATAAATGCAGCAAGATTTTATAGTCTCGAGAACATTCCTTGAGCAAACATAAAAGCCGTTTCAGCTCTAAGTATTGGAGTTTTTAACTTTAAAAGAGGAACGCTTGCTTTTTTTAATGACTCAATCTCATCATCACTAAAGCCCCCTTCAGGCCCAATTAATGGGGATCGGTCATGGTTATTCAAAAGTTCATATGAGGAGCTTTCACTTTCGGTTGAAAAGCAAATTAGTTTGGATGACATATTCTTTATGAGACTTGAGAAATCAATAAAGGAAACCTCCATTTTAAATGAGAAATTAGATTGCTCCATTGCAGAGATTATAATTTGATCTATTCTGGCCATGTTGATTTTAAAATTTTGTGACCTACTTGATTTTACAATTACTAGCTCAGTAAGACCTATTTCCACACTTTGCCGTACAATTAACTCTAGTGCCTCTTTTTTAACTTGGCAGACATACCCAACTCTATTTACTTTTTTTTCCTCTTCACGGCTTAAGACTTTTAACTGAATTTCCTTTTTGCCAATCTCAATTACTTTTGAAATTAGTTTTACACCTGCGCCATCAAGTACTAAAACTTTATCATTCAACCTGACACGAACAACATTCTTTAAATGATGAAAGGGCTTTTCCGTGATATCAACAAACGTCGAATTGCTTTGAATGTCTTTTAAATAAATTGCTCTCATATTTATTTCATTACCAGGCAACACCAATTATTTTTTTCTTCAAAATGTATTACCTTCTCGATTTTTCCTGTTTTTAAATAAGCTTCTTTTAAAGAAGCTACTTGATCTTTTAAAATACCACTAAATATAATTAAACCATTCTCTGCCTTGGCGTTAATAATAACGTCTCTCTCTTCAATTAATATCGGCAGCAAAATATTTGCTATGACGAGGTCATATTTTTTAGGGACAAAATCATCTCGTAAAAAAAGGTTATTCTTTTCATCAATATCGTTTAACTTAAGATTAAGACGACAGTTCTCTAGAGCATCTGGATCAACATCAACATAATCACAGTGACATTCCTTAAATTTTTCTGTGTAAATCCCAAGAATTCCACTGCCGCAACCTAAATCCAAGATACTTTTTCTTCGTTGATCATTCTTTTTAAGAAAACTAAGACACAGAAAAGTCGTCTCGTGACTTCCTGTCCCAAAGCCAAGTCCTGGCTCAATGACAATTGAATTACTCTTATTTGAACTATCTGCCTCCCAAGAAGGAATTATTTCTAAATCATCACCAACCTTAATTGAACTAAAAAACTCTTTATAAGAGTCACGCCACTCGCTATTTCTCTCCATTTTTTCAACTACATCTAAGGCAAGTTTATTACTTTCAATAAACTTCACAAATAAGCCCATATTCTTCTTAAGCGTTTCAACTTTACCTTCAAAATAGAACTCTAAATTAACTTTTTCCGAGCTGAAAACTTTATCATTTATAATGTCACCATCATTTTCATCGACTCCACCTGACATCGTTTTTAAATTATCAGGAAGGTCAAGCGTCTCTAAGTCCCCAAAGGTAGAGGAGGTGTTTTGAACACCAGTGCACCCAAATTCATCAAAAGATAACTGAGTAAGCTCCTGCTCCAGATTAAGCTCTAACCCCACAACTGAAACAACTCCATAAAAACCGTTCATTCTTTTACCTAACCCTTTGGATATACGTTTAATTACGTTTGTAATAACTATAAAAGCTGTATCACTAAATCAAATTCTATGATAGAGACTTTAGAAATATTCTATAGACCTTAAATCCTTAATAGAAGAGGCAGTGATATGTACTTTATTGGTATTGCTGGAGGCTCAGGCTCCGGAAAGACAACCTTTGGAAAGAAGCTATTGAATGCATCGCCAAGCATTCTCACCATATCAATGGACTCTTACTACCTTCCTACAATAAGTGATATTCCTAAAACAAAGTCAGGAAAGCCTAATTTTGATCATCCAAAGGCATTTGACTGGGAACTTTTTCGCACTCATTTATCACAATTGAACAATGGTGAGTCCGTTAATATACCTATTTATGATTTCAATGAAAGTGTTCGAGTTAAAAACAAACACCTAGCAGTAAGAGCTGAAAACATTGTTATCATTGAAGGTATCTTTACTTTATATGACCCAGTAATCAGAAAAATTTTATCTGTGAAATGCTTTTTAGATGTTGCATGTGACGTGAGGTTTATTAGAAGACTTGAGCGAGATGTAAAAGAGCGAGGTCGTGATCTTGATTCAATTATAAATCAATACTACGATTCGGTTCGACCAATGTATAAAAAATACTTAGAGCCTCAAAAACAACACGCTGACATCGTCATTGGCCATGAATCTGATATTGCATCATCTGTACTTTCATCACAAATAAAACAAATCAGTAATGAGCGAAATTCTAATACCACCCATGATCAAATGTGCTAGCATCAAAAAATGAACCAAATGCTAAAAATTAAACCCATCGGTGGACTCGAAAAAATTGGCTCAAATATTACAATTCTTGAGTTTGATAAAATAAAAGTCGCCATTGATTGCGGACTGCAGTTTTTTCACGAAGATACGTTTAACGTTAATTATGTTTTTCCTGATCTTGATGGCATCGAAGACATCGACTACTTGCTAATAACTCATGGACATGAGGATCATATTGGTGGCATCTTCCCGTTTATTTCAAAGTTTCCAAATGCCAAAGTTTTTGCGGCACCATTTGCAAAAGAGCTGATCCACAAAAAGCTATCCTACAAAAATATACCTTTAGAAATTAGGCCTCATTCTGAAATTATTAGCATCATAAAAGAAATAACTCAGTTCAAATTAGAAATGATTCCCGTTAATCACTCAATCCCTGAAACTTTTGGCGTGCACCTATTTAATGAAAGCCTAAGCCTTCTATTTATCTCTGACTTTAAAATCGATCGTAAATCTTTAGAAGAACCCGTTTTTGATATTAACAACTTTCCAGAGTTAATAAAAAAACGGCCGATCAAACTTGCGATGCTCGATTCAACAAACATTTTAGTTTCCAAAAGAAAGTTTGAGGAATTTGATGTCTCAGAGAACCTTGAGAAAGCATTTGGCACAATAAACAAACGAATTTATATCACGACCTTTTCTTCAAATTTTTATCGTGTAAAAAAGATTTTTAAACTTGCAGAGCAATTTAATCGAAAAATTATTCTACGAGGAAGATCAATACAAAAATATATGGATATCGCCACCAAGGTTGGTTTCATTTCTCTGGAGGAAGTCGAAAACAGACTTATTAACGAAAAAAGAGATAGGGTTCCAGAGAACGCAATACTACTCGTTGCAGGCTGCCAGGGTGACAGAAAAAGCTCTTTGTCTAATTTAGTCAACACTCCGAACTCTAAATTCTCTCCAAGAGAAGGTGATGCATTTATCTTTAGCTCGAAAACAATTCCCGGCAATGAGGGGAAGGTCAACTATATCGTCGACGAGTTATATCGTATCGGAGTTGAGGTCTTAAATGACCATCATGGGTTTCATACATCTGGACATGCTGACCAAAGAGATCTTGCGGATGTTTATCAAAAGTATTCTCCAACTCATGCAATACCGATTCATGGAAACGTGATGTTTTTAAGAAAACATATCGAATTCATTGAAAAAAATTTTTCAAAAACTTCACCTATGTTTTCATTAAACTTTGACGAAATTATTATTAAAAATAATCATTCTATTAAATTCAATAAAAATGAGCTTAAAAAACAAACAAGACTTTTTACCGGCTGGGATGAAATTGAATTAGAGCGAGAGGCTCTTTCAGAGAAAAGACGACTCGCTGAAAATGGCGTCGTATCACTTGTAATCAAACAAAAAAGAGGCAAAAACACTGTTTCTGAAATTGAAACATTTGGACTTAATAAAATTCACAAAAATGAAAAAATCCAGCTACAAGATCTAATCCTACAGCTGGACTTTTCGGGGAATAATTTTGATCAAGACCTAAGGGCCTTAATAAATCGTTTTTTTAAAGAACACTCAGGTCAAACACCAAAACTTATTTACCATTTAATTTAAATGACTAGATGAAGAATCTTTAGAATCACTTCTTAAAAAGCTAGGTGTATCTAACTCTTCTTCATCGTAAGAAACAAAACCTAATTTTTCCGCAATTGTTTTAGCTCGACTAGGTCGATAAGAATCATTTACAGAAGACCTTTCAATTCTTTCGTCATTTCTTTCTTCATTTATTTCACGAGCTCTGTTTCTTGTCTCCTCAGCAATTTTGTCAAGACCGTCTTGTAAAATCCTTTTTTCTGCCACGGGAGCTTCCTCTTCTATAACCACTTCTATTTTTTCGATTGAATCCTCAACGACTTGGACTCTTTCTTCTCTATTTTTAGAGACGGTAACCACTTCTTCTAAAGCTACACTTTCGTCACAAATAGAATTGCTGAGAGTTTCTTCTAAGATTGTTTCCTTTTTTGGCAACATGATATTTTTTGTTGAAACTCTCTCCATACCACCTAATCCAGTCGCAATAACAGTTACTTTAACCTGGTCTTCAAGCTTTTCATCGATAACTGTTCCAAAAATAATCTCAGCATCCTCATCAGCAGCTTCCATAATTAAAGTCACGGCCTCATTTGTTTCATGCATAGTCAAAGACTCATTGCCACTGATATTAATAATTATTCCCGTTGCCCCATCAATACTTATATCCTCAAGAAGCGGTGAAGAAATAGCTTCCTTCGCTGCTTTTATTGCCCGACCTTCCCCAGAGGAAAGACCTGTACCCATGAGTGACAAGCCTTTATTTGCCATGACTGTAGCGACGTCAGCAAAGTCAGCATTTATGTGCCCTGTATTATTAATTAAGTCAGAAATCCCTTTTACTGCATTTAGTAAAACTTCATCCGCTTTTTTAAAAGTTTCTATTAAGCTTAGGTTTTCCCCGGCCAATTGAAGTAGTCTTTGGTTTGGAATAGTTATCAAAGAATCAACTCCGCTCTCAAGATCCTCAATACCTGCCAAAGCTTGTCTTGTTCTCTTTTTTCCTTCAAAAACAAATGGCTTTGTCACAACACCAACCGTAAGAGCTCCAAGTTCTTTACTTAACTTTGAAATAACTGGCGCTGCCCCTGTTCCAGTTCCGCCTCCCATTCCCGCGGTAATGAAGACAAGGTCTGCTCCCTCAAGAATTTCTTTAAGTTTTGTCTCTTCACTTAGCGCTGCTTGCTTTCCAACTTCTGGATTTGCACCTGCACCAAGTCCCTTTGTTCTATCAAGTCCCAGCTGAATTTTAGTCGGAGCTAAACTTGCACCTAAAGCTTGAAGGTCCGTATTCGCTACGACGTATTCAACCCCAGTGAGTCCAGATTTAATCATTGTGTTTACGGCATTACAACCACCGCCTCCAACGCCAATAACTTTAATCTTTGCACCCTCTTGAATCTCGAGCTCTCCAGTTGTATTAGAAATTTCAAACATATATCCCCCTAAAATAATTCTTTAAAAACTGATTTTATTGAAGCACTAAACCTAGAAATTAGGTCTGTTGGTGTAGACTTAAATAGTTCCTGTTCAACGGGATCTTGGTCTTTAATTGCTTCTTTAAGAAGCCCCAATACTGTTGAATACTTTGGATTTTGCATAACATTTGTCATTCCACCAAATGGTATTGGATATCCAACCCGACACGGAGACTGAAGGATATACTCTCCAAGAGTAGTCATATCAGAAATTAAAGACCCTCCACCTGTAATGATAAATCCGCCATTTATTTCTGAGTCAATATTTTGTTCTTTAATAATCTCGGCAACTAAATAAAAAAGCTCCTCTGCTCTCGCAGACAAAATATCTGTAATTACTTTTTTTGATATTTCTCTTGAGCTAGAGCCGCTCATACCATCAAGAGTAATTAGCTCTTCATCAACAAGCTGACTTCTCAAAACAGAACCGAACTCTGTCTTGATTTTTTCTGCCTCGCTGTGAGGGATCTTCAGACCTATTGCAAGATCATTCGTAAAGTGATTCCCTCCCACGGGAATTATTTGAGTATGAACAAGAGAGTTTTCTTTCCATATTGCAATGTCAGTAGTTCCACCTCCAACATCAACAAGAACAACACCCATCTCTTTTTCTTCAGGAGAAATTACTGCTTCAGACGAAGCAAGAGGTTGAAGAATAATTCTATTTGATTTTACTCCAGCCTTTTCAACACAATTTACTAAGTTTTGAATTAGGCTCACAGCTCCAGTTACGACATGAACTCTTGCCTCTAGCCTGACTCCACACATTCCTACCGGGTTCTTAATTCCTTTGGCATTATCTATTGTATATTCTTGTGGGATAACATGAAGGATTTCTCTATCAGATGGAATCACAACCGCCTTCGCTGCTTCAATAACCCTTTCAATATCATCCTCTGTGATTTCTTTACCTCTAACGGCGACTACGCCAGTAGAATCAAATGAATATATATGGCTACCTGCGATCCCTATCGATGCGTCATCAATCTCAACACCGGCCATTAGTTTCGCTTCCTCAACACTTGTTTGAATAGACCTAATAGTTTTATCTATATTTACGACAGAACCTTTTTTTAGTCCGTCACTTGGGTTTGTCCCAACACCAATTATTTCAATTTCATTGTTTAAATTTCTCTGTCCGACAATAGTGCATACTTTAGTCGTTCCTACATCAAGGCCAACTATTATTTCTTTTTTATTCATATAGGAATCCTTCCTTTGGTCTGCTAATTCTTTCAGCAGTGAAACTAAATAAATTTAGTTCATTAATAAATTTTATTTTCGATCCTAAAACTTTACAACCACTTTTTTTGTATTAGTCATATTGATTGTTTTTGGTAGACCTTTACGGTCAATTAAATAGGCTATCATCTTGCTCAATTTTATTCTCTTTTCTGTCCAATTTCCGCTGCCAAAAAATACACTCGTCGGTTTCCTTTTATGACTTAGAATTATCGTCATCTTTCCATTTTCATCTAAAATCATTTCACTCATTAACTTTCTAACTTTATTATCAAGACTGTTAAAAAAATCGCTAATTTGATTCTTTGTTTTTTCATTAAGCTTTTCATATGAAACAGCCAGAGTTGGAAGGTCAGATTTCAGTAGTTTCTCACTTTTTAACAATAGCTCATATGTAGGGTCATATAACTTTCCCTCTTCTGTGAGAACAGAGCTTGAGACTGCTAGGCCATCTGCGTTTATTGCGGTAACCTTAACAAGAGCTTTTGGGCATCTAAAATTAAATGTGAGTTTATTTTTTAATGGGTTAAATTTAATTTTATAATCTTTCACAAAATATTTTTTAAGTAATTTTTCATCTTCAATTTTCTTATTCACAGAATAAAGCGACCGACTACTTTCAAATTCATTCACCATCTCAATGACAAACTTTCCAACAGTCTGAGAGGGACACCCTTTCCAATAGCTTTTGGTCGATAGCTTTTCAGGGATTTCTAAAATATCTTTTATTTTTTGAACAATTGAGGCATCAGCCGAGAAGAAAGGATTAGCTAAGATCACAGCACTAATTAAAAATAACAACCTCTGTTTCAAATTTATACCCATTTTCCTTTTCTACAGCACTGTTAATTTTATCAACTAGCTCGAGGTAACTTTCTTTTGTAGCACTTCCTAAGTTTTCAATAAAGTTACCATGCTTCGTGCTTACTTTAAGGCCTTTGTGTTCTGTGCCCTTGAGACCTAGTATATCAATAACCTTGCCTGCGGCACAAGTTGTACCTTCGCTGATGTGATTTTTAAAAGTACAGCCACAAGTCTTTTCCCAAAGCGGTTGAGTATCAGACCGAAGTTTTAAGTATGATTTAATCTCATTAGCAACATTTGAATCAGTCCCCAAATGCTTAATTTTTGCTGAAATAATGATATCTCTTTGATTTAAAAAATGATTTTTACGATAACTAAAATCAGAAGGGGCAACATCTAAAACCTCAAGAATTCCATTGGCCCTTAATACTTTTACGCTTGAAACAATTGAGGAAATCTCTCCTTTACTCGTTCCCGCATTCATATATATCGCACCACCCAGAGTTCCAGGTATTCCAGTAAATGAATTCCAGCCTTTGAAGCCATGCTTTATTGCTTTGGAAGTTAATAAATTGAGTGGGGTTGAGGCGGGAAGATTATACTCTGATTGAACCTGATTAAAAATACTTTTATCTAAACCGAGGTCTAGCTTAATTAAAGGTGTGGTCACTCTCTGTGGCAATAAAGAGTTTGACCCGTTTCCTATCACCTGAAACTTTTGATCAAACTGTGCAAACACTTTTATTAATTCAATTAGTGATTTTTCGCTTCTACAGGATATTAGGGTTCCTGAACTTTTTAATTGAAGAGTCGTAAGCTTAGTTAATTCAACATCAATACTTAATTCTAAGTCTTTAATTGAATTAATTTTTTTTATCAGCTGACTATCCAATTTAAACCCCGAGATTTTCTCTAATTTTTCTACCAATACTTCCTGCCCCCATAGAAACAAGTATATCCGCTCCACTTTTACTTATAAGCTCTTGTATTTCATCAAGACTTTCAACACAGTTAGCAAGCCCTGGATGCAAAGAGTTTATATCCTCCGCCAACCTAATCGAGTCAATACCAGGTATTGCCTGTTCTGATGCGGGATAAACTGGAAGCAAGTAAAGTTTATCCAGTTTATTAAAGCAATGTAAAAACTCTTTCCAGCAATCCTTTGTCCTTGAGAACCGATGAGGCTCAAAAACACCTACCAGCTTACCTTCTTCACTCATTTCCCTTAAGGCTGATATTGTTGCTTCGAGCTCAGTTGGATGGTGGGCATAGTCATCGATAACATTAAAATCATCTGACTCAAACAATCTCTGCATTCGTCGACCTACGCCTGAAAATGCATTAATCGCCTGCGCCGCTTTTTTTATAGGTATTCCAGCTCCGATAGCTGTACTTATAGCGGCAAGTATATTTTCAACATTATGCTTACCAAAAAGGCTTGTCGAAACTTGTACTTTAAATTCATTTTTATAATAGAGATCAAAAGTAGTTCCAAACCCAACAGAAATTATATTTTTTGCCTCAACATCGATCAGCTGCTCCTTAGAGTTTCTAATCCCATACCATGAAACTGGTTTTTTTAAATCTTTTGAAATCTCAACTAAATATTTATCATTAACATTAAGGGACAAAAGGCCATAAAAAGGAATCTTATGACAAAAGGTTTTAAAGGCATCGATGAGTGCATCTTTTGTTCCATAATAATCAAGATGATCAAAATCTACGTTTGTTATTGCTGCTAAGATTGGGCTTAGTTGTAAAAATGTTCCGTCTGACTCATCCGCTTCAGCTATTACCCAAGGCCCTTTACCAACTCTCGCATGGCCGTTTAAGTTAGCAACAATCCCACCAATGATAAAAGAAGGGTCTTCTCCACACTCTGAAAATATTGTAGAAACAACACTGGTTGTTGTCGTTTTTCCATGTGTCCCAGCGATCGCGATGCCATTTTTAAGTCGCATAATATCGGATAAGATTTCAGACCTTCTATAACATGGAATGGACATTTCTGAAGCTGATATGATCTCAACGTTGTCTTTTAAAATCGCAGTCGAGTGAACAAGAAGGTCTAGATCCTCTTTGATATTGCTTTTTTGATGACCGATAAAAATAATAGCTCCTCTAGATTGAAGCTTTTTAGTATTTGCGTTTTCGTTAATATCAGAACCAGAAACGGCACAACCAAGGTCGAGTAATATTTCAGCAATTGCCGACATCCCGATTCCGCCAATTCCTATGATATGTATTTTCATTTTTGTAGGTAATGCAATCACTTATAAAACCTTAATAATTTTTGTAATTAAGATTTATATCAATATGGGGTTCTTGCCAATAACTTGTGAAAAAAGTCCCACCTAAAACCATCGTTATTTCAATGGGTTGCGTGCTTTTTATTAATAACTGATAGTAAAACACCAACACCAAAAAAGTTGCAAATTATAGATGAGCCTCCAAAAGAGACAAATGGTAAGTTTAGCCCTTTTGTTGGTAAAACACCCATCACAACACCCATATTCAAAAATGCTTGAAAACCAATTAAAAATATTACACCAGCAATAATTAGAGTTTGTACCAAATTATTCCGAGGCGAGATTGAAAGCTTTAGGCCATTGTAAATAAAGACCATTAATATTGTAATGAAAAACACCACTCCCAATAATCCTAACTCCTCCCCCAAAACACTAAAAATAAAATCATTATGCGCCTCAGGAAGATAAAATAATTTTTCGTCACTATTTCCTAAACCAACTCCAGTTATCCCACCATTCGAAAAGGCCAAGAAACTTTGAATAATTTGAAACCCAGAGGACTTTGGGTTTTTCCATGGATCTAAAAAGGTTACCAACCTCGCGACTCGATATGGTGCCATCAGAAGAACCCCAACAACAGAGAAAAAGCCTGTGACAACGAGGGCATATAGATATTTTCTATTAAAATTACTTAAATAAGCGACGAAAAGTATTACTGCTGAACAAATAAAAAATGTACCAAAGTCAGGCTGCATAACAAGCAAAGATAATGGAACAAAAAGAAATGGGATCGATCTAAGCTGCTCAACTTTAGGCCCTCTACTCATGACTTCAAAAAAATAAATTGAATAGAAGAGAACCCCATACTTTAATAATTCCCCTGGTTGAAATGATACGACCAAAAGGTTTAACCATCGATTAGCACCCTTAACCTCAACTCCAATACCTGGAACAAAGGTTAATCCAACTAGTGCTGTTGAAACTAAAAGAAAATGTTTTGAGTATTTAATCCAAAATGTGTACTTGGTTTTAGAGACAACAATCATTAAGGTTGCCCCAAAAATCGTGTAAATTATTTGTCTAAAAAAGAAGTAAAAAGGGGTTCCATAGTTTTCTCTTGCAAATATATAGCTTGAAGAAAAAACCATTACATTTCCCAAAAGAACAATAAAAAGAAGTGCTAATAATAAAAATCTTAAATTATCTACTTCTTTAAATTTTATTTGTAATTCATTAAACAAACTAACCTCCAAACATTTAATTATTCTACCTAAATAAGTATGAGGATGAAGAAAAAACTTTCCTAAGAACGACAAGAGCGGAATTAAGCTTCAAAAAAAACAGTTTTTTCTGCAATCAATTTTCAACTACTTAAAAGGCTCAGTACCTAGTTAGCATGTATTTATTTCAATAATTCCAAAAGAATCTCATTTCCGATTAGAATCTCCGCGAGTCTCTCCAAGTTGATTGGAGAATCTTTTAAGGAGTAATCTGATGATTAGAATAATCTTTGTTCTTTTGATAACACTTTTTCTTCACGAACTCGCTTTTTCTAAAACGTGCATTATCCCAAATAATCTAGATAACAAAACGTCCGGTGACGAGCAATATTCCAATATCATGGGCTGTGATAAACATTATATCGATAAATACTGGGATGATTTCAATATGCTTAAATGGAACTGGAATGATGGTTTTGGATACTATGATGTTTGTAACAACAACCTTCCTCTTGGAAGAATGTTAAATGCTATATTTGTTCTCGATAAAACTAAAAACATTCACTACAAAAAATCAATACTCAATTGGGCATATGATTATGCAGAAGGTGATATCATCACATTATCAGCAGGATGTGGAGACGGAACGCTAAATGCTCAAAACATACTTGCAAAAGTAACATTTTATATGGATGGATTTTATGGGGGAAAGTCAGTCGTCAGAAGAGCGGGAATACTTCTTCACGAAGCAAGACACACCAGAAGAATACATAATGGGTGGGGTAATTGTCCCTCTGGCGCCAGCTGTGACTCTAGCTGGGAATATCAAGGTGCAAACCAATACCAGGTACTTTGGCTCTGGTGGTTCGGCCGTCATAGTGTCCATACCACAAAGGCTCTTAAAAACGATGCTCTAAGAGATGCAAGATGGAGACATGACAATAGGTTCAATCAAAACCCTGGAAAGAATATATAAATGAAAAAGAGAACGAAGAAGAATTTTAATATATTCTTTGTTTCTTTTATTTTTTTAGTAATTTTTATTATTAAAAATTACTATTTTACTACTCAAGATCAAAAAGTCGGATTGATCAAAAAAAAAGATATTAAAGTATCAACAAGAATTATTACATTAGAAAAGAAACAACAACCTAATCTAATTAGCGCCACACCTCCATTCAGTTCAAATAGTAAATTAAAAAAGCAAGTCACTCTCCACCTTAAAAAGATCGAATTTGTAGGAGAGGGTGCCGATAAAGCATATCAAGAGTCATTAAATGAGCTTCGAAAAAACAAGGAAGCTGTAACTAACTTTCTAATTGGTGAATACAAAAGTACGAAAGAAGAGAACTATATTAAAAGACAGCAACTTTTTGAGACAATGAGAGCTCTCCACTCAAAAAACTCCATTCCTGTGTTTAATGAAATTCTTATGGAGAAGTTCCCTGAAGAAAAATCTGAAGATCTTCACCATGGATCCACACAACTAGAAGAGGGGATCATCAGGCTTACTGCTATCGAGGGACTTGGACATTTTGCCAAAGAAGAAAATAATGAAGAAATCTTACTAACTCTTTTAGAGATTATTAAAAATAAAGAGTCTCCACTTCCACTTAAAAGACAGGCCGTGAGAGAGTATTTGCATTCAAGCAGTAATGAAAAAAAGTTGGCCCAATCTAAAGAGTTAATAAAAGAGTATCTACCAAAATCAGAGCACTTTATTGTCACAAAAAAAATTGATGACCCAGAAGAGCAGCTTCCAGACACAGAATCCCCAGGCGTGGAAAATGATCATGATCAACACCACCAAGAGCATCACGACAGTGAGTCACCTAAGATATAAAAGCATTATAAGCTATTGTTTCTTTAAAAATTAAACCTAAAGACACCTCTAGAATTAGACTAAGAGATCTCTATTTGCTAGCTAAAAGTATTCACCGGGAAGCCATTTATTAAAAATTTTGCAAATACCATTTTTATTAGTTTATCTCTTTATTTGAAATCAATAAAAAAAAAGGACTTAATATAATTAAGTCCCTTTAGTATTTTTATAAAGCTTATATTTGATTAGAGCTGATAAACAAGCTTCTTAAAGTAATTACCACGCTCGTCGTAATCTCTAAAAAAGTCTGTAGACGAGTTTCCTGGAGAGAGAAGAATTACATCACCAGTTCTTGATTTTTGATAAGCCAAAAGAACTGACTCTTCAAAAGAACCAACGATAAACGTTGCTGGGTGCTCACCAAGTGCTCTATTCATTCGCTCTTTGGATTCACCGACAAGAACTAAAACCCGGGCGTGATCAATAATCTCTTGTGTATATGGTTCATACTCAATATCTTCGTTTTCCTTACCACCAGAAATTAAGATGACTGGCCCTTTGAAGCATTTAATACTTTTTACCAAATCATCCATTGTTTCACTTTTTGAATCATTATAAAAAGAAACGCCATTTTTTTCTGTTAAAAACTCAACTCGATGAGGAATTCCAGGGAATTTTTCAACGCAAGCTTGAATCGACTTATCTGAAACCTCTAGTGCTTTCGCAGCCGTCGTTGCCGCAAGAAGGTTTTCTCTATTTTCTTGACCGACTATTCTCATATTGGAAACAACAAATTCAGAATGATAATTAATATTTGAATGGATTCTTCTAGCATGGAAGTGCGTTCCTTGTACCTCATTCATTACACCCATCGTGACAAATGATTTTCTGGAATACCAGTAAACATGACAATTCGCATTTCTAAAGAATGTATTATTCGCGAGAGTGTCAAAATTTACAACTAGGTAGTTTGATGGCGTAAGGTTCTTGATAACGCTTAACTTCGTCTCAATGTATTCACCAACACTGTTAAATTGTCCTTGGGTGTAGTTTTCTGAAATATTTGTAAAGACAACCATCATTGGGTTGAAGTTATTTAACCCTCTTAGCTGAGCCGCTGAAACTTCAACAACGACGTAATCAATCTCTTCACTTTTTGGAGTCATGGCAAATTGAATAAATGGGGTCTGACTAGTTCCACCAACAAAAGCATTCTTTCCATCTAGTTTAAGCATATAGCCAATCATGTGCGCCACAGTAGTCCTTCCAAAACTTCCGCAAACGGCAATAATTGGTTTTCTGCAGAGTTTATTTGCTAATGCAAATTCAGAGTAAACCTCTTTACCTGCCGTTCTTGCCATTTCAAGTTGAGGAAGGTTCGGGTTTACTGAAGATGAATAAACAACAACATCAGCCTCAAGAAAGTCAGACTCTTTATGCTCTCCAAAAGTCATCTCTGGCATTGGAGAAATTTTCTTTAGTTTTTTTACTGCTTTATTTAAATCAAAGATTGGCTTAATGTCGGTAACTCGAATTTGACACTCAATTTGGTTAAAAAAGTTTATTAAGTTAAATCCAGTTTTCCCGATACCAACGATTAAAACTTTTTTACCTTTAAACCTATCCATAAAGCCTCCACAAATATACATAAAATTCCTGAGGAGTGTACCACGAGGGTCAAGCCGCAATGGGCCAATCTTTATCTAATTTTCAGTGTTGCGAGTGCAATAATAGAAAGAACCAATGAAATGATCCAAAAACGCACAATCACCTTTGGTTCGGACCATCCTCCAAGCTCAAAGTGATGATGAATCGGAGCCATTCGAAAGACTCTTTTTCGCCTAATTTTATATGATGTAACCTGTATAATTACTGATAACGCCTCTACGACAAAAATACCGCCATAAATGATTAAGAGAAACTCACTTTTGGTCAAAATTGAGGAGATTCCAATGACGCCCCCTAGAGACAATGAGCCAACATCTCCCATAAAGACCTGAGCGGGGTAGGAGTTATACCAAAGAAAACCTATTCCAGCTCCAATGATTGCCGTCATTGCAACCGAGAGCTCCCCAACTTGCCAAAGGTGAGGAAGTAATAAGTAATCAGCGATTTCTTTATGTCCACTTAAATAGGCAAGAACACATAATGTAAGTGAGCTCGTAATTATAGGGCCAATCGCTAATCCATCAAGGCCATCCGTCAAGTTGACTGCATTTGACGCTCCCACAATAACGAAAGAGCCAAAAGCAATATAAAACATTCCAAGATCCAATACTGGGTTTTTCAAAAAAGGTAAGTATAGATTCGTGTCAAAACCTTTTACTGAGATAAGCCAATACAGAACTAGCACCGATGTAATCAATTGCCATAGAATTTTTAATTTTCCCGGAATCCCTACTGTGTTCTTTTTCAAAACCTTTAAGTAATCATCCAAAAAGCCCAGTCCTGTATAGCTGGCAAATACAAATAGTAATGCCAAAAGCGAAGGGGAGTTAAAGTTCCCAGAAATACAAACAGCAAATAAAACACTAAAGTAAATAAAAATGCCACCCATTGTTGGGGTACCACGTTTAACGTGGTGACTTTCAGGGCCTTCGTCTCTAACGACCTGACCGAACTGCTTTTTTGCCATAAACCGAATGAAATACTTACCAATAAAAATTGAAAAGATTGAAGAAATGATAAAAGCAATACTTGCTCTTAGTGATATATATTTAAATACATTAAAAAATGAGTTGGACTCTACCAAGGGGTACAAAAAATGATAAAGCATTATTTAACTCACTTTTTAAATTTCTCTAGTAATTTTTCAAGACCAACACCTCTACTACCTTTGAGATACAAAGTCGAAATATTGGTTAAGTTTAAACTGGAGAGATCCGCATCATCAACATTTTTAAAAAATATGCCTTCTTTGCCAAATCCTCTAAAGAATTCTTTCGATTCATGTCCAATATATAATAAATTTTTAATGCCTAAAGATTTGATATAGGATCCCGCTTCACGATGATATTTTCCAGAGTTTTCCCCAAGTTCGTACATGTCACCAATAACAAATAATGTCTTATCTAGAATATTAGCGTTATCAAATACAAAGCTTTCCAGAGATGCTCTTAAAGAGCTCGGGTTTGAGTTATAGCAATCTAAAAAAGCATTTAAGTTACCAGTTTTTTTCCACTCACCTCTGTTGAGTCCAAGTTTGAATGATTTGGCTTCCTTTATAATTCTTATTGGCTCAATTTCAAAAACCTCACACAGAACACTAAAACAGTTTAAAAAGTTTAAGTAATGATGAGTTCCAATTAAATGATCGAAACCAAAATTGTAATTTACGCCTTGATATGTGAATAAAACTCTATCTTGACTTAATTTAATTAAATGAAGGGCTGACTCATTCCCGCCAACAACAAAGCATCTATCCTTTGTGTGATATCTTTTTAAATATTTGTCCTCACATGAAAAAAAACAACATTGTTTAATTTTTGAGTTCTTAATTGTTTCATCAAAAAGTGCAATCTTTTCTGTGAATACTGCATCTTCTGTGACAAAGGCTTCTAGGTGAGATTGTCCTATTGAAGTAATAATTGAAACATCTGGTTTGATTATTTCAGATAAATATTTAATCTCACCAAAGTTGTTTGTACCTATTTCAAAAACAACTACTTCAGAATTTTCCTGCAAGCTAAACACTGTAATAGGCACACCGAAATGATTATTAAGATTTCCCTTAGTGCCTTGTGCTTTCTTTGGTAGAATTTTCTCTAGTAAGTATAATAGAAGCTCTTTCGTTGAAGTTTTCCCATTGCTACCTGTTATACCGATTACCGTTTTATTTAACCCTAATGACTTTTTCCACTCTTTAAGTGATTCCGTCGCTAATTCTTTAATAAAAGAAGTTGTATCATTAACAAAGTAGCATTTATCCCTACTTGTTTCTTCTATTAGGTTTTTATCCGTCTCATTGACTATAGCGTATCTCGCCCCGTTTTTTAATGCATTTGATACAAACCTCGCAGCTTTAAAGTTTGCGCCATTTAATGCCACAAACAAAGAGTTATTGGAGATATCTCTTGAGTCAAAGCAAATCTCAATACTTTCTTCAGAAATATTAATTTCATTAATAAAGTTTTTTATTACATCACGTTTTATATACATTTTTTATCTTTTATCGATTCAATTAAAATCTTTTTATCACTAAAGGAAGTTTTATTACCTTTTACTAATTGATAATCCTCATGACCTTTTCCCAATATCAATAATATTTCATCTTTCATCATTTTATCTACAGATATCTGGATTGCTTTTTTTCTATCCATCTCGACTTGAAAACGTGAGCCTTTTAATACTCCAATCAAAATATCTTCTATAATCAAATCTGGTTCTTCGTCTCTAGGGTTGTCATTCGTGATAATAAATTCATCAGAAAGAGCACTTACTATTTCACCCATAAGTTCTCTTTTCTTTTTATCCCTGTTTCCTCCGCACCCAAAGACAACCCGAACTTTATGGTTAGGATAGCCATTTTTCACTTCTGATAAAACATTTTCAATCGCATCTGGAGTATGAGCAAAGTCAACCACACCGAGGTTACCGTCTCCAAAGCTTACTAAATCAAGCCTTCCGTCAGGAGGAACAAGATTGTTGAAATCAAAATTAAATCTATCTCCCAATGAGGCTTCAAGGATGGCCAATGCGAGGGCCAGATTCTTCTTATTAAACTCAACCTTGAAGAATTCTGGTAAATGGTCTTGCTCCATTTTTGAAACCTTACGACAGCGACTATCATCAAGTTTTTGATATATTTCTTCTTCCGAGTCCAAAACGAAACAATGACCACTTTCAGTTAAATATTTTAAAATTTTTTTCTTGGCCTCGAAGTAGGAATCAAAGGTTTTGTGATAATCAAGGTGGTCTCTAGTAATATTTGTGAACGCGACATGCTCAAACTCAAACCCAAAAAACCTTTCTTGCTCTAGAGCATGAGAAGAAGCTTCAACGCAGAGAAATTTCAAGTCATTATATTTTTGATTGATCTTCCAAAAATCAATTAAACCAGGTGATGTTGTTGTGAAATCGTGATCTACCTTTTTGTTGCGAATATAGAGTCCTGTTGTTCCAACAAAACCAGCGCTTTTACCTACCTGTTCAAGAAGCTGCATTAACAAAAAGGCTGTTGTCGTCTTTCCATTTGTCCCTGTAATTGCGAAAACCTTGGGAAACCTACTTATTGGAAAAAGAATTTCTAATATTTTTCTTTGAATTAATAAAAATTTTTTTTCACTTACAACGATAAAAGAGTACTTCACTTTTATCTTTGGCCTATTTGTGAAAATAATTAATCCAGGATTCGCACTTGAAAGCCTCGCATGTAGTAGATTTAATGACTTCTCATCGTTGTGATTTTTATAAAAAATTATTTGGTTTTTTTTTGAACTATCTAAATTAATCGAACAGTCATCAAGGGCAGAAAAATCAATTTTCTTTTTAAGAAGTGTGCTATCAATTTTTTCAAAAATCCTTTCGAGTTTATATTCATTATTCATAAATTGGACGCTTTAAGGTCACCTTCAAAGTGTTATTTCTTGAATACTTTACTCCAGGTGCTATTGATTGGGAATGAACAATGCCAATTCCAGAGAATCGAACTTTTACATCAAGATCTTTAAGTATCGTTAAGGCACTTTTTTTATCCAGCCCTACAAGATCAGGCATCTCGCCATTTCCCACAGACTTTCTTGAAGAATGCCTCAACACAACGGTGTCTGAATTTTTAGAATAATTACCTTTTTTTATCGCATACTTAAAATGTTTTTTATCCTTATAAATTATATAACTCGCGATTTTTTTAAACAGAGGGGCTGCAACAAGGTTTCCATAATACCGAGCACCTTTTGGAGAATCTATATAAACATAGACGACAAACCTTTTATCGATGTTAACTGGATAGCCTACAAATGCTGGAATATATCCCTCATATCCTTTCCCCTTAGAAGGTTTTTGAGCTGTCGATGTTTTTCCCGCTATTTGAAAATGTTCGATCTTTGCATTGCCTCCCGTCCCATTATAAACAGAGTCAACAAGCATCTCTTCAATTTGAGAGACAGTATCTTTCGAAAACACCCGTCTACCGGCATTATCAATATTACCATTTTTTATAATTGTCGGAGCCTTGTAGACACCTCCATTAGCTATCGCCGAAAAAGCTGACAATATCTGAATACCTGTCGTTGCCACTCCTTGGCCAAAACTCAAGTTACTTAATCTAATCTTTGAAGAATCTTTTCCATATTTAAATATTCCTCGAGACTCTCCCGGTAGTTCAACACCAGTTTTTTTTCCCACTCCTAGATTTTCGAGATCATCAAGAAGCAAGTCCATGCCTAAGTCAAACGCAATTTTTGTTGTACCTACATTTGAGCTATATCTCAGAATCTCTTGTACACTTAACCATTCATATTTTTTCTTCGACTCTGCTTCGTTAATTTGATGACCTTCAACAAAATACGATCCTCTCTCACAAAAATAGTTTGTCATTTTAGTTGCTTTTTTATTTTCTAAAGCGCTTGCTACAGTAAATACTTTAAAAACAGAACCAGGCTCAAATGGATCACTTACAAATGGGATCTTCATTTTTGGAATGTCTTCTTTTTGAATATTGTTTGGGTCATATGTAGGGAAGTTGGCCATCGCCAATATTTCACCGCTCTCCGCATCCATGACACCAACACCACCTGCGATGGCCTCATACTTTTCGATCGTCTCAATAAGAGATTTTTGGATATAACCTTGAATATCCTTATCAATAGATAAAATAATTTCACTTATATTTTCAGCGGGCTTTTCCGTTTCAACTTTTACAGCACGTCCTTTTGCATCTCTGACATACTTAATCCTTGACGGAAGTCCTCTGAGCTTATTGTCATACTTTAATTCAATTCCTGATAAACCTTTGTTATCAACGCCAACTGAGCCTAAGACTTGAGATAGAATTTGATGATTTGGATAATACCTTTTGGCGGTTTTTTCTAAATGAATTCCCTTCATTTTTTTTATCATATCGACTTGTGACTTTGTTAACTCTATTTGTCTCTCAAGCCATGTAAACCTTTTTCTCTTTCCTATTTTATTTATATATTTTTCACTTTTTTTCCCAGTTAATATATTTGCCAATAAAACAAGGTCATTTTTTGACTTCACATTATTTGGCATGGCGAAAATAGAATAGGTTGATAAGTTAATCGCTAGTGGATTTAAATTTCTATCAAGAATATTTCCCCTATTTGAAAATGATTCTATCTCTCTAATTGTCTGACTTTTTGAGTATGCTCTAAGTTTGTCTTTAGAAATTACTTGAAGATAAAAAGATCTTATTACCAGTCCTACAGCAACAAAAAGAAAAAATACGAAAATAAGAGAAACTTTAATTTGGGACTTAATCATTTTATTGTCTCAGGGATAACAATTATTTGCTTTGGCTTGGGTTCTGACATTTTCAACTTTTTTGCAAAAGTATTTAAATTTTCAATTGATAGTAACTTTGCTCTTTTTGCTTTAAATTGTTTATTTCGTATTATTGTTTCTCTTTTTTGTTTGGTGATCTTCGTTTTTTCATAATCTAACTCAACACCACGCATCCTAAAGGTCACCGCGGTGAAAGCGATCAAAATAAAAGTGATCATAATTGAAAGGGTTACAGAGTCTTTAAAAAAGCTTTTTACATTTTCTTTGTTCATGGATTCTCTTCCTTGAGAATTAAACTTACAACTTAGTTACAACCCTTAGTTTAGCACTTCTTGAGCGAGGGTTCACTTTTATTTCTTCCTCAGAGGGTAGAAAAGGTTTTCTTTTGAGAAGTTTTACCTGTTTTTCTTTATCAAAATCTCTAAATCGATGCTTAACGATTCGATCTTCTAAAGAATGAAATGTAATAATCGCAAGTCGACCACCTGAACATAACTTATCTATCGCTAGCGGAATCATTTCCTCAAGTACTTCTAGTTCTTTGTTTACATATATTCTTAGTGCCTGAAAAACCCTCGTTGCAGGATGCGTTCTCCCGAATCGCCACTTTTTTGGATAAGAGTGAAATATAATATTCTCCAACTCCTTCGTTGTTTTTATTTGGGACTCAATACGCGCATCACAAATATTTTGAGCAATCTTGCTTGATAATTTTTCTTCACCATATTTTTTAAAGATATCCACAAGTTCTTCTTTTGAGTAATTATTTACAACATCAGCTGCTGTTTCAGACTCATCTCCTGAATAGTTCATTCTCATATCAAGAGGGCCATCAAACCTGAAAGAAAAGCCTCTTTTTTCCTCATCAAATTGATGGGAAGAGACACCTATGTCGGCCATAAAACCTGCTATTTTTCTTTTTCCTATAAACTCTTCGCTCATTTTTATAATATGTGAAAAGTTGGCAAAATTTGATTTTACTAAGAGGACTCTATCACTCACGCCATTTTCTTTAAAAAAATCTGATGCATTATCCAAAGCATCTTGGTCCTGATCTACTGATACCAACCTTGAAGTAGGAGAGCGTTTTAGTAACTCAAGGGAGTGCCCCCCTCCGCCAAGGGTTAAATCGAAGTATACAGGATCAATTTCATCGGATTCATTATTTAGTAAACTTTCAATAAGCTCACTTTTCATCACTGTCTCATGGCCTTTAAATTCCAATCTTTACCTCTGGGTGATAATTATTTACATCATTTTTCATTAGTAGATATAATATAATATCAACTAAATTGGTAAGTTTTGAAAAAATTAACAATTTCTAATCGTTTAAAAAATTACTTTTTAAGATCAAAGAGATCTACTAGTTCCCTTCATGAGAGTATTATTGTTTCAACGGAAGAAGTTAGTGAATCCTTTTTAAAAATCCTGAGTTCGCCCTCTATTCCTAGCGTCATCCAATTCTCAAAGGACTTCATAGGTTCCTCTGCGTGGATTTTTAATTCTTATATTAAAGTTCTGACCACTCTGGCTGGATTTAAGAGTCAAGGTAAGCAAGCAATAGATGAGGACGATTGGCACACAATTATTGATAAAGTTTCTACCAATATAAGACTGCCAGACGATCAATACTCCATGCAGCAAATCTTCCAGGCGATCTACATGGAGCTCGATTACGCTCATCATCATCCAAGCTATGAAACTCCATTAAAGTTTCCAAAAATATTCCCAACAATTGTATTGGTAAGTGGAGTATTTAATGAAATTTACAAGACAGCTGCATTTGAAAGAGGTGTTTCTCATGCTGCGAAATTATGTGGACTTAAGTATATTGTGGCCGACACCCACGGATTTGAAGGCTCCGCATATAACTGTACATTACTTGAAGATAAACTTTTTTCTTATATTGACCAAAACCCTGACGAAAAATTATGGGTAATCGCCTATTCAAAAGGTGGAATAGATTCTCTTCATTTTATGCACAAGCACAAAGAGTGGTCTGAAAAACACATTGCAGGCGTATCTACGATCGCTTCACCAATTTTAGGATCACCACATTTAAATTCAAAGCTTTTTAAAACAGTGAAGTTTTTCCAAAACCTAAGTCCTCTTGAGTTTTCACAGAAAATATTGTCAGACAGAGATATATTAAAAAAAGATTTTTTAAAGAGTTTAGATTCAGATAATCAAGGAAAATGGTTTCATGAAAATTATCATGAATTGCCACAATCTCCCTTTTATACATCCCTAGGGCTTGAAGCTGAATGGTATGAAGCTCACCTTTACATGGTTGCTACAAAGCTGTTATTCGCCTCATCAAAAAGCAATGACGGGGTTGTTGATATTGATAGCGCTTTTTTTCCTAATTACTTTAAAAGCATAAATCTTGGAGTAGTTAAAGGCCATCACCTTATTGGTGCAAGATCATCTGGATACACTCAAGAGTCTTTAATACTTACACACATTATATTTCTAAAATATATGAACTTGATTTAAAGAACGCTACCTTTAACATTCATTAAAACAAGTTTTGAAACCATCTTAAGTGTTTCGAAAACTCCATCCCCAGATAAAGCAGAAGCTTCAAAAGCCGGAAAGTCTAGCTTGTTTAAAGATCTCTCAAGCTCTGAAATTGGTGATACGTTTGGTAAATCTCTTTTATTCCACTGCATAACAAGGGGAAGTTGTGAGGGATCATAGCCCTGGTCAGAAAGATTTTCTTTCAAACTCTCAAAGCTCTGAATATTTGATTCAAACTTTTCAATTTGAGAGTCTGCAACAAATACAAGCCCATCAACGCCACGAAGAATTAGCTTTCTACTCGCTTCATAAAACACCTGACCTGGTACTGTATAGAGATGAAGCCTAGTCTTAAAGCCACGTATCTCTCCTAGGTCTAAAGGCAAGAAATCAAAAAATAGCGTTCTTTCATTTTCAGTATTTAAACTGACCATTTCGCCTTTATTCTTTCCTGCTGTCTTTGAATAAATATGCTGTATATTTGTCGTTTTCCCACCTAGCCCTGGGCCATAGTAAACAATTTTGCAGTTAATTTCTTTCGTTTGATAATTAACAAATGACATTTATACCTCGGTGAAAGAAAAGAGATCATCAACCTCTTTGTCTGTTATATCGCTAAAAATTTGTTCTTCTTTCTCATTCTGCTCAGACTCATAAAATAAAAAGTCTTCGACTACTTGCCTAAAAGATCGAAATTTTAGCTTAAGTTTTGCAGGGTTGAGACAGCCTTTATAAATCACAAAAAGAATATACTCGTATGATTTAATTTTCACATGACTTACAAATAAACCGTCAGCACTAGAACCAAAGCTCAAGGTTGGGTTCAAAGAGTTATTATTAGTAAACTTTCCAAATGTTTTCGCCGACTGCCAAAGCCCGCAACCTAACGCGCCCATCTCCTGTAGTCTTTTTTTATCATCTAAGTTTTCCCAAACAACTAAACCATCTGGGCGAGTGATCACAAAGTTTGCATCTTCAGATGAGAACATACTAAGATTACTTTCAATTGCATCAACTATTTTAGGGCGTTTCATTAATCCTTCCCGTTTACAATAACTTTTTATTCTCTAAAGCTTTTGAAATTGTCATAGAGTCTAGATATTCTAAACTACCTCCGATCGGAATGCCAAAACCTATTCTATCTACCTTAACATCCTCTGGAACTATTTGTTTTATATAAGAGCATGTTGCGTCACCTTCAACAGATGGGTTTAACGCTAGAATTACTTCTTTTATTCCTCTTTCTTTAATTCTTTTTGATAAGTTATCGAATTTTAGACTATCTGGTCCAATACCTAGCATTGGGTTTAAAACTCCCCCAAGTACATGATACATTCCATTAAATGCTTGTGACTTCTCTATGGCCATGCAGTCAGTTACTTCTTCGACAATACACAAAACTCCAGAAGATGATCTTTTTTCATCTTGGCATATGGAGCATAAGTGATCTTCTGAAAAAAAACCACAGTCGTCGCACTTCTGTAACTCACTAAGCTCTCTCACTGCTTTTGAAAATGAGTCTATCGCCGTTACTTCCCACTTGGTCATTTGCAATACTTGGCGTGTTGCCGTTTTTCGACCAACCCCAGGTAACTTCGAGAAGCTCTCGACAGTATTAAGTATTTTTTCAGGCAACTCCATAATAAGCCTTCGTTAAAATAAACCAGGGATATTTATCCCGCCTGTTACTTTTGACATTGCACTCGAAACCATATCTTGAGATTCCTTAACGGCTTTATTTACTGCTGTTTTTACAATCTCTTCGAGCATCTCATGATCACTAGGATCTACACATTCTGGGTTAATTTTTAAATCCAATATTTCCTGCTTTCCGTTGATTTTTATTTTAATGGCGTCCCCGGCTGAAGATACTTCCATTTCTCTTACCTCAAGCTCTTTTTGAAGCATTGATACTTTTTGTTGCATTTGCTGTGCTTGTTTTAAAATATTTCCCATTGGATTTTTGGCCATTTTATATCTCCTTATTAGCTATTACTTTATCTAGTTCGGTGTCGAACATTTTTTCGGCGAGCTTTATTAAATCACTTTCTCGAAGTCCATTTTCTCGCTCTAATAGAGTTTTCTGATATTCATCCTCTTTAATATTTGCCATCGATTTAAAGGACTCTACTTCAGCTTCCTTTATGAGTTCGATATTTAAATTAACTTTTTCACCCTCTACCTCAAAGTACTCTGCCAAGAAAATTTTGAGCTTCTCTTCACCGTTTGTTTCTTGAATATGTTCATAAAAAACACTTGAGTCTTCCTCAAATTTTAAAGTAACAAGACCTCTCTCTAAAAAAGTAGACTCGTTTGTAGTGAAGTTACCTTGCTCGATTGTTGAACTTAATGCTGGCGCCTTCTCTATAAGCCACTCACTAAAAGCCTCCCAGCTTTGAACTTTTTTTTCTTCAACTACCTTCTCTTCCTTAGATGCATGGGAGTCATTTTCATTTTCTAGTTTAATCTTACTTTCTTCTTCATTATCTTTCGTAGCGGCGGCCTGCTCTACTGGAGGCAGACTTACTTCTTCTTTAACTTCTACTTCATCCGTAACTTTTATCTCTTCGCCTTCGTGAATTTCTTCTTCTTTACTTCGTTTATTCTCAACGCTTTGTTCACTCTTTTCTGATTGATGTTCCGATCTTTGAACTGGCAAACCACTTGCGACATTAGAGTTTTTTAGCTTCACTCCACTTTCTTTAAAGTAGTCTGATCTTTTCGCTAGCTTTATCATCAAGGCTTTAAAACTTAACTCAGGAGAAATAGAGTCTAAAATATAAGCTGAATCCTTAGAGAAAGACTCAAAAAGAAAATGTTCTTCAGAAGAAGAGTTTTTAAGCGCCTTTTTAAGTCTTAAAAATAATTCCTCGCATATTGAAAACACAAGATGCTCGAGATTTATACTGCTTTGAAAAAGTGATTCAAGCTCTTCAACAAGTTCATTTAGTTGCTCTTGATAAACATAGTTAACCAGTAACTTTACCTTCGCACTCTCAATGATTCCGAGTGAGTCTCGCACCGTCTCTTCTGTGATAATTCTATCCTCACAAAGCAGAAGCAATTGCTCTACCAAGGAAAGTAAATCTCTCATTGAGCCATTTGCAATACCACACAAAGTGTCTTGAACATTTCCTTTAAAAGAAAAACCTTCGGCCTTGGCGATAATCTCAAGTTGCTGCTTCATTTCAGCTAATTTTATATCTCTTAAATCAAATTGCTGTACACGGGATAAAACAGTCTTTGGAATTTTTTGAGGTTCAGTTGTTGCAAAGATAAAGATAGCATGACTTGGTGGTTCTTCTAATGTTTTTAGTAAAGCATTAAAAGCACTAATTGAGAGCATATGTACTTCATCGATAATAACAATTCTTTTTTCTCCAAAGGTAGGGGAGTAGTAAAGATTTGAAATTATTTCTCGAATATTTTCGACAGAATTATTGGAAGCTCCGTCAACTTCTACAACATCCAGAGATGAACCAGTGTCAACATCTAGGCACGCACTACAGCTGTTACAAGGATTGCTTTCAATTGTGAGTTTTTCGCACCTTAAAGCTTTGGCCATTATTCGGGCGATCGTCGTTTTTCCAACACCTCTTGTTCCCGAAAGTAAGTAAGATTGAGCAAGTCTGTTTGATGAAACAGAGTTTTTCAGAGACCTTATGACATGATTTTGACCTAACACCTGATCGAAAGTCACTGGTCTCCACTTTCTTGCTAATACTTGATAAGTCATAAACAACCTCAAAAAATGATATTTGACGGTTTATTTTTATCATTCGCAACAGAAGAATGTAAGTAGTTTGATCTAATTGAAGGGAAGTTTAGACAATAAAAAAGGCAGCCAGTACCTCCACAAGTTAATGAAAGCTACCGTTGCTTCGTTCCCGACCTGGCGGAGTTCACCACACTAAAATCGAAAGCACTGACCACGGTTTGGATATTGGATTAATTTTTGGAATTTGTAAACCGAGAATATAAGGAGGAAATGGCGGAGAATGAGGGATTCGAACCCTCGAAGGAGTTGCCCCCTTACACGCTTTCCAAGCGTGCGCCTTCGACCACTCGGCCAATTCTCCAGATTAATTCTTATTAACATATTCAAATTAAAGTGACTAGATTACTTTTTATGGCCCTTTCTTCTTTCTTTAAAGAAGTTTGATAACACTTTAGAGCATTTATAATGCAGCAGGCCTCCGCTTACTTTAAACTTATGATTTAGTCGTTTGTCTTTATTAAAGTGGTAGCCAAGACTGAAGGCGCCACCTTTTGGATCAAACGCTCCAAAAACGACACGATCTACTCTTGACTGAGTCATTGACGCAAGGCACATTAGGCAAGGCTCTAAGGTCACATAGATCGTACATCCGCTTAGCCTCCATGAGCTTATTTCAGCGGCTGCTTTTTTAATTGCAATAATCTCTGCATGCCCTGTTGGGTCAAAGTTGGACTCTTTTAAGTTATGGCCTTCTGAAATTATTTTCCCTTCTTGGTTTACTACTACAGCGCCAACAGGTACTTCTCCTTTTGAGTATGCTTTTTCGGCCATTTTAAGAGCAGCATCCATAAACCATTCATCATCAAAATATCTATTTTCCATTATTGATCTTTTTTAATTTTTTCTTATGGGTTTTTTGAGCCCGCCAGTAGGAGCCCAATATCTCTACGCTTTCAGATTTATCAAATTCGACGCCATAGTAGTAGCCGCGACCTAAAGTATTTTGCCTAATAGAAAGCACTGTTGCGCTAGTGAGAACCTGATTATCTTTGAACTGATAAAACATCTCTACTTTCTCACCAATATCAAGGTCTTCAAAAGAGTGAAAGGAACTTCTTTGAAGCTTAAAGTCCATTAAGCGAGACTCGAAACACCCGTTTTTTAAACATAAAAAAAATGGTACGTCATGACGGTATCTAAAATCATATTCAAGCCAATTAATTATTGGATAAAAAATTGGGTTAAAAAAAGAATAGCTTATTCCTAGATAAAGCATGGAAACAATTATCAGTGCAATTAATTGAAAAGCTCCTGGATTAATTTCAATAATGGAAAAGATCAGGAAAAAAAAAGAGATAAATACTAACGTCCAAAACGCATAGCTATAACGCTGTAGAGCTCTCCAGCTTGCATAGGTAAATAAAAAAAACATCAAGGAGTTAATTGAGAATAGGTTTTTCCCTATTAAAAAACACCCAAGAATTATCGATAAGTACCCAAAAAGAGAAATTCTTTGAGCTATCTCTTTTGATTTATAAGTTATTACGCTCATTATCAAATTTTAATATATGAAAAGGATTTAATTTTATAAGGGAAAAAATGGCGCACCCGGCAGGAGTCGAACCTGCGACCTTTTGATTCGTAGTCAAACACTCTATCCAGCTGAGCTACGGGTGCATGAGTCGTAAACTATTACTATTTGCTCAAAAAAACAAGGTTAACCTAGATGACGGTGCCGATTCTTTATACTTTTGTGGAAACCAATATTTTGATGTTCGTACATGATTAACTTCGCCAGAGTACGGTTAATTGCTGTTTTAAAAGCAATAATTACTCCTATTCGCTTGTCTGGCATTGACTTAGAATAAGTTTTAAAAAAAGTTCCTATAAAAGTGAGGAAGACATCAAATGCATACACTTTTTTCTTTGGGTTCTTCTCTAATTTTTCCTCAGCTCTTAGCAGAGCAAACCTTGGAAGTTTTTTTGTCCACTCTTCGAGACCATAAAGATTATCATGAAGAATCCTATATTTAGAATCGAGAGAACTAATTTTATTAGAAGCTTTAGATTCGGGTTCGCCATCAATTAAGTGCTCATGATGGACTCCTCCTGTGTATTTTATTCTATTTCGAATAAACAACCTTAATTGCCATTCACTACCCCCAAATTTACCCCGAATTTTTTCCCCTAAAAAATATTCCGTTCTCATAATATTATATATTGCAAACTGATCCCTATTTTCAGTGACAATAAGACCAATTTCATCAACAAGTTCATCTGTTGCTGCCTCATCTGAATCGATCATAAAGCACCAATCAAAGCTAGCTTTTGAAATCGAAAAATTTCTTTGCTCAATAAACCCTGGCCAAGGATTTTCGATAAATTTTACGTTCTCATACATGAAGCAAAACTCTTTCGTTTTATCCGTTGAACCTCCATCAATGACAACAACTTCTTTAAATCTTTTAAGGCTATCTAAACACCTTTGAATATGTGCCTCTGAATTTTGAGCTAAAATTAAAACAGAGCAATTTATTTTTTTCAAATCAATCTCCACAAATTATTTTTTCCCATTTTTTAAAAATCTTAACTTTGTCATACTTCAATTCTGCTTTTTCTCTAGCATTTTTACCAAGCTCAATTCTCATTTTTTCATTTTCAACTAACTTAATCAGATTACTTGAAATCATATCAATATCGAATGGGATTGACTTAAATCCATTAACTCCATTATCAACAAGTTCCTTCATAGAGCTAATATCAAAACAAACAACAGGCAAAGAGCTACAAAATGCCTCAATGATAGTTCTAGAGGAACCTTCGTATTTTGAAGTAAATAATAAGATATCGAGTTTCTTATAAAAACTAGGTGTGTCCTCTACATTGCCCAAGAATTTAACCTGGTTTTCTAAACCCATTTTATCTCTTAAAAGAATCAAATCTTCTTTTTGATCTCCATCTCCTGCAATTAAAAATTTTACTGATGAGTGTCTCTTAAATTTTTCAGCAATTTTCATAAAATCTTCAAAGCCTTTCTCAGGAGAAAGTCTCGCACAATTACCGATCACAATTTCATTTTTTAATTTTGTTCCTAGTCTAGAAAAAGTATTCAAATCTACACCGTTGGTGATTAAACTTGTCTTCTTTCCTTTCAAGGCAAAAGGCATCTGATTATTAAAGACCTTCTGAATATCGTCAGAAATATAATTCACCATATTAACCCCAAGCTTAATTGAAGTTCTCATGTAAAGGCTATTTTTGGGTGTTGTCGGGTTACCTACACGATAAATTCTTTTACGTATTTTAGATAAAAGGGAAAGTACCCCAACTTCTCTCACGTCCATAAAACTATTAAAAAAAATAGTATCCAATCTTAGTTTTTTAAATTGAAAAAAAAGCTTAATAAGTCGAAATAGATTAAAGTAACTGTATTTAGTCCAGTTGATACTAATTACATCAATTCCATGATCTTTTGCTCTAGAGCCCAGCTCTCCAAACTCTGGTGTAAATATTAATACTTGATGCCCTCGCTTCTTTAAATACAAAGCCGTCTCAAGCTGCCATCTCTCTCCACCACCCCAAATTTTATAAATATTGTAAAATGCTATGTTTTTTTTCAAAAAAATACCTACTGCTAATACCGTGGAAAAAATTTACCCAGCGAGAAATATTTAATTATTTTATACAATTATAAGTACTTAAATAATCGGAATAATAATGCCTGAAAATAATCAAAGCTGGTCAGTTTGTGTTCTTTGCTACAACGAAGAGGGTGCAATTTCAACCGTATTAGAGAAGCTTCATCATTTTTTATCAGAGGAATTGAGTGCTGGTTATGAGATTATTGTTATAAATGACGGTTCCAAAGATAATTCTCTAAATGAGATAGAGCGCTTTCAAAAAAAAACCCCTAACTCTGAAATAAGAATAATAAGTCATAAAACAAACCTTGGTATCGGCATGGCCATAAGAACAGGGTACAATGCAGCAAGAAATGAAAATGTTATGGCGATGTGTGGGGACGGGCAATTCCAACTCTCAGACCTAAAAAAGGTTTTAACTTTTGAAAAGAATGAATTCATCTCTTTTTATAGAAGGAAAAAAGAAACATATACAGTTTTTCGTTATTTTCTCAGTAATACGAACCGATTTATCAATAAATACATCTTTGGAATTAACTTAATTGATGTCAATTGGGTTAAGGCATACAAAAGAGATCAGTTAAAAACGATTGATTTTGAAATAACTAGTTCACTCGTTGAAACAGAGATTGCTTCAAAACTTATAAAAAAAGGCCTCAAGGTTAAGCAGGTTGAAACTGAATACCTTCCAAGAATCGCAGGAGAACCAAAGGGTGCAAGTTTTCGAATTGTAACATTGGCCCTTTTAGAATTATTTAAATTAATATTTGTTTTATCGACGAAAAAAACATGAATGAGCTTCTATCAATAATAAGAGACAATAAAAAAAGGTTCGCCGACATTAAAGGTGAGACTATTTCCGTAAGAGTTTTTTCAAATATTACTCTTAATATGCTTGAACCATTCTTAATTGATTCATATCTTAAAAAAAACTTAAAAATTCAAATTAAAGACTTCAGTTACTCATCAATAATCCAAGATAGTATAAACACTGACTCTAGTTGCATTTGTTTCATTCACTTTGACTCTTTAAATCTTTCTGGTGAACCATTAGAAAACATTGGCAATAAAGAGATCAACTACATGAAAAACCTTTTTGATAAAATAACTCAAGAAGTAGAATTAACTCTAAAAAATCTTGAGAGCACAAAAGAAATATATTTGAGTACACTCAGTTATCATTCATACCAATATATAAATGGACAAGATGATAGCGTGAGAAATTATATTGAAAAAACAAATGAATACTTCTACGCCCTTCAAGAGAAATATTTAAATTTAAAAGTAATTAATATAGACAACATTTTATTTGAGTCTAGTGGATCCTCATGCATCAACAAAAGAGAATTATTTAACTCCGTTGCTCCATATAAATTTAGTTTTTTAACAAATCTAAGTGATGAAATTGCCAAATTTTCTTCACTCAAAAATGGGAAGATAAAAAAAGTACTTGCTCTAGACTGTGACAACACTCTTTGGGCTGGTACGATTGCAGAAGACGGACAAGAGGGCATTAAACAAGACAGCTCATCTAAGGAAGGAAAGATTTTTAAGCGGATTCAAGAAGACGCCAATTTTCTTGCAAAAAATGGTGCAATCATCTGTCTGGCATCAAAAAACTTCGAAGAAGATGTTCTTAGTTTTTTCAATACAAAAAAAACAAGTTTAGAAATAGAAAATATCTCCGCACATAAAATTAATTGGCGAGACAAGGCAAGTAACTTAAAAGAAATTGCAAATGAATTAAATCTTGGAATTGATAGTTTCATTTTTGTTGATGACACTGATCACGAAATCAATCTTGTAAGAACAGAGGCCCCTGAAGTTGAAACGCTTCAAGTTCCCAATGATATAAATAATTATCCTGACTTCTTTGCAAAAATAAGAAATAACTTCGTTGCCCAACAGTCCAAAACAAACAAAGCAAAGCAATACAAACAAATTTTTGAAAGAAACAAAGAAATGTCTTCCAGCGATAATGTTGAGGTTTTTTTAGAAAAACTAAATATAAAACTAAATATATATAAAAATAAAAAAGAAACAATTAGTAGAATCTCCGAGTTAACACAAAAAACAAATCAATTTAACATGACAACAAAGCGGTACACCGAAAAAGAGATTCTAGAACTTACAGGCAACAGTCTCGTGTTTTGTTTTGATGCTTCAGATCGTTTTGGAGAAAGCGGGATAACTGGTGCAGCTGTAATCAAGCAATGCGATGACGGCGCCATTATCGATACTTTTTTACTCTCATGTAGGATTTTGGGACGTAATATTGAAATAGAGTTCTTAACTCAAATTTTATTAACTTTAAAAAGAAATAACGTAAAAACTGTTTCCGCAAATTATTTTGAAACACCAAAAAACAAAAAGTTTGGAAAATTCTACGAAGATTTTGGCTTTCGCAAAAAAAATGACGAACTCTTTGAACTTGATCTTAACTCTGCGAACATAAAACCAATTAACTATATTGAGACTAAACATGAGTGAAAATGAAATCCTTGAAATAACACAAGAAATACTAGGGTTAACTGCTGGTAAAATAGATCTCAACATTCCTATAAAAGATCTCCCTAACTGGGACTCAATCAAAAACCTTATGTTATTAAACTCAATTGAGGAAAGTAAGAACTTCCAATTTACAGACAATCAATTAGAGTCGATTGTTTCCCTACGGGACATCATCAATATCGTTGGAAAAGAAAATGAATAATTCGATTATATCCAAAAAAGCAGACATTGGTAAAAATGTAACGATTGGTTCATTTGTTAAAATTTATGACAACGTCACCATTGGTGATAATACCATTATCGAAGATCACTGTGTTTTAGGTCTTCCTAACAAACACTCAAATGGAAATCTTGTGATTGGAAATAACGGCCACATTAGGAGCCATTCCATTCTATATGAAGGGAGTATTTTTGGGGAAAATTTCTATACAGGTCACCACTGCTTAATAAGAGAAAATAACAAAGCGGGAAAAAATCTTCAAATTGGAAGCTATGCAGAACTAGAGGGTAGTATAGATATTGGAGACTATTCAAGGCTCCACTCTAAGGTTCAAATTTCAAAGAAGGTTAAAATCGGAAGTTTTTGTTATTTATTCCCAAGGGTTCAAACATCTGATGACCCCCTTCCACCAAGTCATATAGCAAGGCCTCCCGAAATTGGAGACTTATCCGTTATTGCAATAAATACTCTAATCTTGCCGAACACAAAAATTAGAAAAAACTCTTTTATCGGAGCATCTTCGGTTGTTAGCGGTGAATTTGTAGCAAACTCATTTATTGCTGGTAGTCCCGCAAAAAGGATTAGCGACATTTCAAAACTAAGGCTTCCAGAGTATGGATTAAAACATCCATGGTATAATCATTTTCGAGATGCATTCCCCGAAGAGTCCCAAGAGCTCCTTACAAAGATTATTGATTCTATCTAGAAATTTTTGATTGGAAGTAAGCTAAATCTTCTTTTGTATTTAGGCCTTTCGCTTCGTCTGGGTTATCGATTATAATTTTTTTTATTGGTGTGTTGCACTCATTATTCAAATAAGTAAAAAATGGTAGAAAATTCAACTCACCAGTCTCAGAGCCTTTTTCTCCAGCAGTAACAAATGAGCGCCAGTAGTTTTGAAGATTTTTTGTTGGAAGTAAAAAAACACCTATATCAGATAGTCCTCCTGGCGATGTATTGTCTCCCTCTCGCGTCTGTAAAACATCTTTAAGCTTATCTTTATTAAATACATACTCAACATATGGGTTTTCTGATTTAACAAAAGGAACAACAATTGAATCATTTAAATCCATTGTTACCTTTTGAAGAGTCTCAGAAGATATATTTACTTGATCACCCCAAACAACAAGTATGTAATCGTACTCTGACCAATGACTGATTCCTTTAAATATGGCGTCGCCCATCCCAAGGGGTACTGATTGCTCAGAGACAACAATACTATCATTTAAAAAGTGGGCATACCTCTGCTTCATGTCGGGCTTTAATACTAGATTAAAGCTATCCACATGCGGTTTTATATTTTCGTAAAGAAAATCCCAAACAACTTTTTTGTCATTAATTTTGGTAAAAACTTTTGGATCATCAGAACCAAGTCTTGTCCCATTCCCCGCGGCGGGAATAACTGCACATATACTCACGCTACATCCTTAATTGATAGAAATTCATGAAAATAGTCGTAGAAATCCGCAATGTCTTTAAATGAAATTTTCGCGCCATCGAGTACGTTGTTTACAACCACAGTGTCTACTCCAGCATTAATTCCCGTCTCTAGACCTTTATCACTATCTTCAACATATAAAATATTTTCTTTAGTTAAATTATTTCTTTTTATTATCGTGTCAAGAATAAATGGATCTGGCTTTGATCGATCTACTTCATCCCCACAAATTGTATCCTCAAATAAACCTTTCCAACTAAATTTTAATAATATTTTTTCAACTGACTTTCGACTTGCCCCAGTACATAAAAAAAGCTTAAGGTCATTTTTAATTAATAATTTTAAAAGAATAGTAGAAGAAGAAAACTCATTAACATAACCACCATCAACATATCCTCGATAGGTCATTTGCTTTTTATTTGTCAAATATTGTGCTTCATTAGAAGCAAACCCAAGGGACTTAAAAACATCCAGCGTTTTAACACCATGAAAGTTTTCGTAATTAAAATTAATCTTTTTTCCATCAAGAGCCTCTCTGAAGGCCTTTTCATGTAAAGAGTTAGAGTCGATCAAGGTGCCATCAAGATCGAAAATTATATTTTTTTTAATAGTTACATCAATACTCATCAACGCTTCCAAAATGCCAGTAGATCAAGGAGGCTTCTTAGCGCTCTTTGAATTCTCCATGTTGGATCGGTGAAACCAGAATACGTTCTATAGGAGACAGGCACCTCTCCAATCTCTACACCTAAACTTATTAAACGAAGAGCTAGCTTTGATGGTGAAGAGATAACTGACTTCAAACTTTTTATATTATTTGTTTTGTTTTTTATATTTTTTCGACTGTAGCACCTAAAACCAGTTATAGGGTCAGTAAAAAGTAGCCCGGATCTTATACTAAACAAAAAACTTAGCGCAAATGCGCCGAACTGACTTAACTTCAAGACAATTTTATTTTCTGTATACGCTGAGGAAAGGGCATTTTGAAATTGAACCCTTGATTGAACTCTCGTCCCAAAAATGCCACCAAGATTTTTTTTAGAAAACTGATCATAAGCGAAATAAAAGTCAGTTAATCGATAGTCCCCATCACCGGATAGTGTCATAAGGAAGTCACTACCCTCTGAATCGATAAGCCAATCAATAAAAAAGTCATTCTCAGGAAAATCCACGTTCAAATTCATAAACTGAATTTCAATTTCCTGTGGCGTCGCTACTAATTCGGCTTGTTTGGCTCCATTAATGATGAGCTTTACTCTTTTAAAATGTTTTAACCAATGTATGTCTAAAAACTCATCTATTAACCTAGGAACACCAAGGCTTCTATTATGAAGACTTACAAATATTGTTAAGTCCGTTTGCTTATTTTTTATTTTTCGTTTTTCTTCGTGTAAATCAATTAACTTACTTGCAGTTGTATTTCCACAGTGTTTAGAATCGGAAAGGGGATGCATAAATTCTCCCTTTATAACTTGCACTCCCTTATAAAACTCACCTTCAGCTATTTTGCCTTCTTTTATTCCATTTTCTATTCTGGCAGACCTACGATTATATAATACGTGCGTTATAAACTTATTAAGCTCAGTATCTTTGGCCCCGAGATAATTGCCCAGCTCATCGAGAATATCACTACAAGAATAACCAATGATGTCTTCATCATACTTTATATTTGATACATAGGCTTTTATGGAGGCATTTGATTTAAGTATTGCTTCTGAAATACCACTCGTTTGATAACTCGGAAATGTAGAACTGTACTGTGTACCAGAACCATAAATTAATATATCGCAATTTTCTATACATTCCTTGGCCTTTTTTGAAATCTTTGGCGGCCGATGTAAACCAATTAAATAATCGTGAGCTTCATCAACCGTAGAGTTATTAATTTTTTCAATTAAATCGCTGTCGGGCTGTTTTTCTAGAAGATAAATTCCCTTCATTTTTGCTTTTGATTGTTTCTCCACCATCAAGGCTTCATCACTAAGAAATTCTCCGTCTTCTTTTAATCCACAAAGAAATCTATTTTCACCACGGGAGACATTACAGAGGCTTGCATTTATTTTAGATGAAAATACATCCATAATCTCATCAAGTGTTTTATTAAAATCACAGTTTTTATCTATAAAAACACCTGCAAAAATTAGATTCCCTAGACTACAACCATCGAAATCAGCAGGGCGCCCCTGTGCTTTATAAAAGTCTGCAAATACTTTTAAGTACTTTCTAAAGAGTCCAATAGTATCATCGTCAAGGCCATCAATTATTGAGCTTAGCCCTGGTGCTTTTTTTAATAAGTTATAGTCATGAAGATAATTAATAATTTCATCATTGTTAATTTCTTTTGGAAATCTATACTCGAGGCAATCGATAATGAAGTATTGATTAGGACTATGAATCTCAAGTAGGTGTGATAAATTTTTTCTAAAGTCACTTGGCCCTAATATCCCTTCGACCAACACTCTTATAACTCCAGTTGATAAGCCGTTGTCATATCCATTTAAAACTAAGTTCAACTTAACATTGCTTCTTCTTACAAACTCTTTAACCAAGTTTGCCGAACCTCTTCCACCACAAAATAAGGTGATATTAATAAATTCAGATTTTTCTAATTGCATACTTTATAATTATAAAAAATTACGTAACTACTTACTAATAGGTAAAATCTCCCCTAGTGAATTATCATTAAATTTCTTTATCCTAAGTAAATGACTCTTATAACAATCGCCGCTCCAGCTTATAATGAAGAAAAAAATATAAACAAATGCATCTCTGATTGGACTAAAGCTTTAGAGGCCGAGGATGTTAAAAACTATGAAATAGTTATTTGTAATGATTGTAGTACTGACAGCACCAAGGTTGTTGTCGAAAATGCTCAAGCTACGAACAATAAAATTCAGTTAGTAAACCATGAGGTTAATAAAGGGGCTGCTGCTGCTGTGATTACCGCTGGAAATAAGGCCATTGGTGAGAATATTATTTTTATTGATTCAGATGGGCAATTCCCAACAGAAAGCTTAAGGGAAATAATTAGGGGAGTAAAAGCGAATCCAAATACAAATATTTTTGGATATCGAGATATTAAAAAAGATAACCTTCCACAAAAGCTTGGCACTAAATTAACAAGTTTTCTCTATAACATATGTAACCCTAAAAGAAGACTTAAAGATGCTAGCTGCATACTTAAATCATTTACCTCAAAAAATTATCAAAATCTCAAACTTAAAAGTAGTGGGTTAAATGTTTCCACTGAAATGTCATCGCGATCGGCCGAGCTAAAGCAAAAATATGTCGAAGTGCTAATAAAGCACCGACCTCGAGTTCATGGGGAGTCCAGTGCTGCCGGTGTAAAAGTGATTAAGCATGGAATAAAAAGGGTTTCCATACTAATTTACTTTATCTTTAGAAAAGCAGGAATAATCTTAGGCTTGCTTAACCCGTGACTTTTTATCTAGTTTAAAAATAAGAAGAGAAATAAGAGTAACAAAGACCATTGGATCAATCATCACACGATAACGATCATTTTCAGCCAACTCAATTAACGATGAAACAGATACAAGATATACAATTGTAACAAGAGAGAAAACGTACTTTTCTTCAAGTTTAAATATATTTAGGCTCTTATTTTTAAACCTCAAAAGAATTAAAAAAAGACATAGTCCATAAAAAAATGGTGTTATTAAATAAGAGCTTAAAGCAATCCCATCTCTTAATGGCCAAGGCTTCCTAACTTTATAAATAAGATTCTCTACTTTTAACCTAAGGCTTTCTAAATAAAAGAAGTCCATATATCCAGCTAGTGTATTGCGATTATTTTCCACACCAAAGCCATGATCCCAGCTCGGCTTAAAAAACATTATCAGGGCTTTAGATACCCTTTCTATGTATTCAAGAGGATAATTTTTAATTAGATATAAAGCACCTTTTTGATATCTTTTTGCAAGGTCAAGATAGTGGATATTTCCAAGATTAACGCTAAACTCGTCACCAAACTTTTTTCTTGTTGATTTAAATTCCTCATTTAGTAAGCCGATCCTTTTATGCTTTTCACTGTAGATGGCTTCTTCATTTCTTAAGTAAGTTGAAATTGACTTTACGGGGGTGATTTTCATAATATCATCCAACTCACCATTGGACTGCTGAATTCTATTATCTAGATCTTTTTTGGATACAATTTTATATAAGCTGAAGCCAAGACCGCTACCAACTCCAGCAAAACCAAACTCTATTTTATTTTTAATCATTATCGATAAGATAATCAAAGACGGAATTGTTGCCCCGATTATAAATTCTTTGAAGTTTGTTCGATATTTTAAAGAGAAAAACAGGAGGAAAAAAATATAAAAAACAGGATGGAATGCAGATCTTGATAAAATCAGTAAGGCCATCACGGAAAAAAACATTAATGATTTAAGCATCAATTTCTTTTTTATTTTGGCTAAACAGAAATAACCCATCAAGATGAGAAAAGAACTAGTCCACGTATAAATGGGCCAATTCTCATAAATTATTGTTTGAGGAGAAAATAAAAATATTACTGGAAATAATACATAAATCATTTTTCTCTTGGTGCGGGCTTTATAATAAAAAAACATGCCTCCAAACATTCCAATAGTCATTAAGTTAAAAGCAAAATACAACAAGCTCTCGGGGTTAATCACTTTTTGTTTTAAGATCAAGCCTAAAAACAAATTAAATACAGGCGGCTGGTAATGAAAATAATATAATGACTTCAAAAGATCTTTTTTCAAATACTCAACATCAATAAAATGCCACATTTGATAAATCCAGTCATACTCGAAACTAACACTCAAGGTATTTACTAAAAAGATCTTAATAAAAATGGCAACTAGAATAAAAATGATTTCAGGTTTTTTATACATTTAAACATCCAGAGTGGAATTCTTTTTAACAAGAATAATTCCACTTTTTGATTTGAAGAATATTTCATAGTCCACAAGTAAGCTTTCACAATACTGTTTAGGCAGTACACCACTCCCATCTTTGCCAAATATAAATACTTCTATATTTAATTTTTTTGAGTTTTTTAAAAATTTTTCACAAAAAACATTTGTTTTTAAAAAGTCTTCACCTCGAAAAAAATACTTCCTGGAAGCATTGATCGGATTTCTTAAGTCTGCATTTCCGCCATCAAAGTTTTGACGTATGGGAATATGCTGGAATTTTTCACCAGAAAGAAAAAACCCTCTAAAGATAAATCCATCAAACATGGAAACTCTCTTTTCTCCTTTTATTTTATTTAATTCTTTAAGATACCAAATTGTTGATTCCTTGGAATTTTTGGTTTTTGACCCACCATAAAAAAAGGCAACAAAAACAACCGTAATTAAGGGAAGTATTAGATTAAACTTTAGGTTATTTAAAACCTTGAACTTTTTAGCGATGAACAATAAAAGGCTAAATAATATCGCTGGGTACAATGCTTTATCGTAAGCATTATTAATAAAAAAGGGAGTTAATATTAACATGGTAAAGCCAATTAATGTTTTACTACTAAATGTGTTTTTTCCAACAATACTTATCCATGAAAAAAATAGCGCTACAAAATACCATGACAGTAAGTATCTTGAAGAATTCTCATTTACCTCAAGGCTTTCATTTAATCCGCTAAATGGTGCCCCTATAAATAATCCAAAAAATAAAAACAATGAACCAATTAAATATATGCTCAATCCATTTTTCTGACTTTTCTTTCCAAATAAAGTAATAATTAAAAATATTAAAATTAACACTGACAGCAACCATGAAAAAGGCTGCCAGCCGAAAAAGCCTTTCATAACTAAAAGTTTTTTTCCGGTATCAATAAGATCCCAAATTCCAAGAAGTGATGTCTCTTTTATTAACTCTTTTGACATTGCTCCACTAAATCCATATTTCTCAAATGGCGCAAAAGGATTTTTGTAAAAAAATATATTTCTTACATACCAAGGAAGACAAACTACTGCGGACGTTAAGAATAATGAAAGTAAGTAAATATACTTAGACTTTTTTAATTTTTGAAACGCAAACCAACTAAATGGAAGTAAAAATATTAAGTTGGTTAATTTTATACTTAGCAAAAAACCTAATAATAATCCGATCAAAACATAGTAGAAGTGTTTTTCTTTTTTGGTTATTAATAATACAAAAAGACAACTCATTAATATTCCTGATGAAATATCAGAGTCAGAAAAACCTTTTAAATATTTAATCACATCAGCAGATGTAAAATAGGCTAAAACTAAAACCAGAGAATGTGTATGAACAATCTTTTTATACTCTGAAAAATATCTAACCAATGTTATTGCAAGAAGTAGAAGCGTAATCTCTGATACACTAGAAAGATATTCCGTTTTTACAAATGTCATAAAAAAGGTCGAGAAGAGGCTTCCTCCCAAAGGAAATGGTCCTTGATAAGTTAATTCTGGGACATAAAAAGAATTAAACTTAATCCAAAGCATTGGAATTGCCGCATGGTAAGTTGAATCATCTAAGCTAATCCAAACTGTTCCAAGAGAAGATTTTAATAAAAAGTATAGAACAATTAGCACCGTACTAATTAGTAATGTGTTGACACTCTCCTTAAGCGCGAAGCATTCAAACCTCGGAATTGATTTTTTATTTAAACACACAGACACAAATAAAAGAAACGAAAGACAAAGAAGAGATTCTTTCATTAATAAAGAGCTGAAGCCTGCCACAAGAACAAAAATTGATGGAGTTAGATATGTTAGTAAAATAGCAAAAAAGTTTTTACCAACCTTCGAGATATTCATGTCCTTAAGAATTAAAGAAATTGCGCCAAAAATAAAAAGCAACGATAACAATAAGAGGATAAATTCGATCACAATAAAACCTAGATTTACTAAAGTCTTATTTTAACATTTTTAAAATTTTTTAAATAATAAAATGGCGGAGACGGCGAGATTCGAACTCGCGGTACCGCATAAACGGTACGACGCCTTAGCAAGGCGCTGGTTTCAGCCACTCACCCACGTCTCCAAAAAGTGGCGGAGAATGAGGGATTCGAACCCCCGGTACGCAGAACGTACAACGGTTTTCAAAACCGCCGCCTTCGACCACTCGGCCAATTCTCCACAAGAGAGGCACATACTAGTGGCTTTCTTTGTTATTGACAATATTATTTTTTGGAAATGTTGGTTCTACCACCCATATAGGAAACAAGAGCCTCAGGCACCGAAATTGAACCATCTTCATTTTGATAATTCTCCATAATGGCCAACACGGTTCGTCCAACGGCCAAGCCTGAACCATTTAAAGTATGGGCAAATTTAGGCTTTCCATCCTCTCCACGATATCGAATCTTCGCTCTTCTTGCCTGGAAGTCCCAGCAGTTGGAAATAGAACTAATTTCTCTATATTTACCCTGAGAAGGAACCCAGACCTCTAGATCAAAGCATTTTCTTGCTCCAAAGCCGATATCTCCAGAACAAAGAAGCATTTTACGATAGGGGAGACCAAGCTTTTCTAGAAGCATTGTGGCTTGATTAACCATGGCTTCATGTGCCTTTTCTGAGTCTTCAGCTGAAACAATATTTACCATCTCAACCTTATTAAATTGATGAAGTCTCATTAGACCACGAGTATCTTTACCGTAACTACCCGCCTCACTTCTAAAGCATGGTGTGAAAGCAGTAAATTTGAGTGGAAACTCTTTTGATTCAAAAAGTTCATTCTTTTTCAAGTTTGTTAAGGGCACCTCGGCTGTAGGAATTAAAAACCAATCTCTGTCATCTTGAACTTTAAATGAATCCTCTTCAAATTTGGGCAAGTTTCCAGTCCCATACATTGATTCTCTATTTACAATAAAAGGAGGGATAATTTCTTCATAGCCCGCTTTTTCATGCTCATCTAAAAAGAAGTTTATGAGAGCTCTTTCAAGTTTTGCGAGATCTTTTCTATAAACAACAAACCTCGAGCCTGTAAGCCTCGCACCACGCTCAAAGTCGAGCATTTCAAGGCTTTCACCCAGCTCATGGTGGTCTTTTACATCAAAACTAAACTCTTTCGGAGTGCCCCATTTAGAAACTTCTAAATTACTCTCTTCATCAGAGCCTAATGGAACGTCATCTGCAATAAAGTTCGGAAAACGACACAGTGCATCCTCTATTTTTTTCGTGTATTCACCGAGTGCTTGCTCTGACTCTTCAATAACCCTTTTTGCACTAGCTACTTCTGCCATGAGCTCATCGGCACTTTCCCCTGCCTTTTTAAGTGGGCCAATCTTTTTCGAAAGAGACTTAACGAGAGCTCTCTTTTCTTCACTTTCTTGAATTAGTCTCTTTCTTTCTTCGTTCATTTTTGAAAAAGCTTCAAAGTCGAAATCTAAAGAGCCTCTTTTTTCAAAGTTCTCTTTATATAAATTAATGTTTTCCACAAAGTGTTTTAAATCATGCATATTTTTACCTTAAGGACTTAATTGTTGCCTCTACTTCACCTTTGTCTGACGCAGTGGGGTTCATTTTTAAATATGCTTCATATTGCTCAATGGCAAGATCGTTTTGATTCATTCCACGATAAATATCTGCCAAAACTCGATAAACCTGTGGGTTTTTGTCGTTAACGCTTTTTGCTCTAACAAGTAGCTCTTTAGCCTGCTCAAACTGCCTTTGCTCTTTTCTAATAAAGCCCAAGTTTAGAAGTGCATCCTGATCTTTGGTATTAAGTGAGATTGCTTGCTCAAAATGCTTAATCGCTTTATCCCATTCTTCCATAAAGGTGTACACTTCTCCCAGTACTGAGTCACCGTCACTCCTAAGTGGGTTTTGCTTTTTCTCCTTTTCACCAAACTCTAAAGCTTTATCAAAATCCTGCATTCTTAAATATGTTTTAGATAAATAGTAATAAATCTTTGGAAACGTACTAAGTTTTTGCTCAACATCTAGAAAAACTCTCTCTGCATCAGAAAATTTATCGCTATCTAAATAAAAAATACCCAGCTCTAGCAGAATTTGAATGTTTGAAGGATCTACCTTAGCTAGGTATTCGGAGTACCTAATTACATCTTTTGGTTTACCTTCAAGCTTTGATTCCTCGATCATAAACTCATAATAAAAGGGAACTGGTATAGTTAATGCTTCTAACTTTTCCTTATAGTTTTTAAAGTACTTTAATTGCCCACTTCGATAATAAAAGATGGCTATTTTCGCCTCCAGTTTTTTACTTCCCGGAAAGTCTTTTAATAAGTTTCTTATATAGCCTATACTAGTTTCTACACCTTGAAGCTCATACAAAATATCTGCATAGAGAAGCTTATAATCAAGGTTTATTGGATTAAACTCAATTGCCTTATTGAGACTATCTTTAGCAAATTTAAACTTCCTTGATTTATAGTAAATCCAGCTTGTTCTATAATGACTCTCATCCAAAAGAGGGTTAATTTGATTCGCAAATTGATAACTTTTAATGGCCTTGTAATAGTTTTTCTCTTTCTCATGAAGCTTTCCCCATAAAAAATGATATTTACCTGTTTCTCCAAATGGTGTTTTACTCAACGCACGTAATCTTAAAAGTCCGTCATATGTTTTAAAAGATTCAATATAGGCAAGAACCATAGCTGACTGAACTTTTACATCATTTGGATATTTTGAATAAAGTAGCTCGAGTGAAGAAATTGCTGCTAAAAATAGCCCTCTTGAAAGCTGAACTTCACTAAAATATAACCTTGAGTCTAAAAAATCAGGCGCTACATCACACGCTTTTACTAGCTGCTGAATTGCAACTTTGAACTTTCCTTCATCTACGGATCGTTTTGCTTTATTTAAAAGGATCTTAGATTTAGATTCTCGAATTAGAGCCTCGACAGAGTCACTGCCTCCAATAGATAAATCTGCAAGCCTTCTTCTTAAAGAGCTCGTGTCTTTGACTTTTAATGAGTAATTAAAATACTGAACTGATTTTTTATTCAAGCCTTTTGCCGCTGCATAGATGCCTTTATACTCATAAAACTTTGCAATATTTTGAGGAGAATAATTACCATGTAACTTTTCAACAATTAACAGTATTGCTTCAAGTGTCTTAAAGTCCTTGTTTAATATTAAATATTCAGCAAACTTTAGAAGAATTTTTGAGTTTGTCCTGTTTTGCCCAGCTACTTTTCTAAGGATTTCGTATGCTTCATCATTTCTTCCATCGAGCTCTAAAAAACTAACTAGGGTAAGTGTTCCATCTATTGGCAAGTCAGAGACATCTTTTATTTTATTAAAAAGCTCTCTAGACAATTTAAAGTCACCGTCTCTTATTGCTATCTCAAGGTATTTTATAAAAACTTGTAACGTTGGCTTTTTAGAAATCCTTAAGTAATTTTCTATTGTGGCTTTTGCTGCGGTCGTTTTTTCAAAATGTAGATAATAATTAGCAACGCCCAAAGCAACATAAGGATTATTAAACACTCTAGATTGAACTAACTTAATCAATCCATATAAGGCTTCACCTGATTTTATCGAGTGTTTCGTATTTTCAAGTCTCAAAGAGTAAATATAAATTAAATAATTAATACTTTCGTTTATCTGATTTAGGCCATCTTTACTTTTTACTCGAAATTGATTCTCTATTGAGTTTAAAAAATGCTTTGAAGCTTTATCAAGCTCTTCTTTTTTGGCATTCCCAGACTCAATTAATGGAATTAAAGAAACGCCTTCTTTAAAACTTTTTACACTTTTTACTGAGTTTAACGTATTCAATGGAGAGGGAAATACAATATTGGAATAGCGTGGAACTAGTTTTATATCTTTTGGTGGTTCATCCATATAAAGATAACCGACTACCAAGACAGAAAGAATACCTATAACACCTATTCTTTTTTTCTTTTGTTCTCCTTTTAACTCATCAGGTTCATCAATTTTAGACTCTTTTTCAATTTCCGGTGTTGGAACATCGCTCTTCCCAAGTTCCTCTATTTCTCTATTAAACTCTTGAACAGCTAAATCACTATCACTCATTAATTCTTGGTGTAGATCATTTATATTTATAATACTCGTTTTTTCATCTACTGAAACTTCTGGTTCAACTTCCTCATGGGTATCATTTTCTGCTTCTGCTTCCGCTTCGCTTTCTTCATTTTCATTACCTGCAACTACTGAAGAGTTAAACTCATCAATATTTACAACCTTAGTTTTTTCTGGTGAGGTGAATTTTTTTGTATTTAGAATAACTGTTTTGTCTGTAGAGTCTTCAACAAATCGATAATTAGATTTTTTTTGTTTTAGCTCAACCGTTTTCTCACTCTCTCTCGACGTTTCCCCATCTAAATTAGTCTCTTCGGTAGAGCTATCACCGTCATTATTAGTAGTAATTTCTTTTGGATCAACCCTGGGTTCACTCTTCGAGAATTTAAACTCGTCATAGTTTGGATTTGCTGAATCGTAAGAGCTTAGCACCTCTTCAATTTTATCACCCCGCAGCCAGTCACCAATAGGGTATAGTTGAAATTCATCCGTTATAGAAATTTTATTTTCAGAAAAAAGCTGAGATAGGACATCTATAGTAACCGGTCCAATCGTTTTCTTGTTTTTAAATTTTATTTTATATCTATTCATCTATCTGTAGATAAATATATCATGATTTAAAAAAAAATTAGAAAATAGAAATTACCGCTTTTTCAGTTATTGCTAAAAATCCTGACCATTTTATTCCAAAAATAAATATTGGTAGGCTTAGGGCAACCAAGACTGTTTTATTCAAAGGATTAAATCCAGAGATACTATCCGTTGATTCCTCGTCATTGAAAACCATATAACGAACAATTTTAATATAGTAGTAAAGTGAAACTACTGAGTTTAATCCACCAATAAAAGCCAATGTATAAAACTTATTATTAACAGCAGCACTAAGGATATTAAACTTAGCGACGAACCCTCCTAGAGGAGGAATACCAGAAAGTGACAGCATTGAAACCGTCAGTAAGATTGCCATCAATGGGTTTCTTTTTATCAATCCATTAAACCGGTTAAAATCATCATTTCCATAATGATCACTAACAAAACCAACAACGTAAAAAGCTACTAAGGTCATAAATACATAAACCATTGAGTAATAAGATATGGCCGACACACCTTCTTGGCCCAATACAACAACACCCATAAGCATAAAGCCTGCGTGAGAAATAGAAGAGTAAGCTAACATTCTTTTAACACTCTGTTGGCCAATCGCAGTAACATTTCCAACTGTCATTGTGAGAGCAGAAACAATAACTAACAATCCAACAATAGAAGTCGAAAATAAGCCCTCTCCGCCCAAGAAAATCATAGAGATTCTCATTACCGCTGTTATCCCTGCAAGTTTTGGAACGATCGAAAAAAAGGTTGTCACAGGTAAAGGAGAGCCCTCATATACATCAGGAGACCACATATGAAATGGAACACAAGCAATCTTATATCCTAGACCTACGAAAAATAATAAGAAGGAAGGAATTAACACCAATGTTTGATTCAGGTTTAATTGATTTAGCTGATCTACTAAGCCTGTAAACTGGATAGTACCAAAGACACCAAAGATATGACTTAGACCAAACAGCATTAATCCAGCAGAAACACCTCCATACAAAGAGTATTTTAGACCTGCCTCCGAAGACATCTCATTTGATCTTTTAAGTGAGGCTAAAACATAGGAAAGTATCGATAATGTTTCCACCCCAACGTAGAGAGTCAGCATATTGTTAGCAGAGGATAATATCATTCCACCAATCAAAACACCGATCACTAAAATATTAAATTCATTTTTTGTATTAAGATTAATCTCTTTAGTGACTGAGTTTAAGTAGATTGCCCCCATCGTCCCTAATGTCATCATTAACTTCATTAGTGTTGAAAATGGATCAATCGTAACAGCATTAAAAAATGCAGTCGTCGGTTCAAGACTAAGGTTTAAAAATAGAACAATCGCAACAGAGAGAAGCCCCAGTAAAGAAAAGTAATTTGTCATTCTTCTTTTCTCATTATGGTTATAAGTAGCCTCAAGAAAGACCAAGCCAACCATTACCACCAAAGCAAGAGCCTCTGGAACGTAAACGCTAAGACTATTGAGATAATTTAAACCTAGATTAATCATAACTAAACCTTATAAGGATTATTGAAACCTTCCAAGAAGTTCAACAAGAGACCCAACGGAGGCCTTCATAATATTTAAAATTGGTGAAGGATAAATTCCAAAAACAACGACAGCGACACAAAGAGGAATCATATAAAAAATCTCTCTGGCATTCATATCACTATAATTTTTAACGCTATCAATGACTTCTCCAAAAAACATTCTTTTAAACATCCAAAGCAAGTACGCTGCACCAATAAGAAGGCCAACAACAGCCAATACAGTGATCGTCGTAAACTCTTGATATATTCCTAAGAAAATTAACGCCTCTGAAATAAAGCCACTTAATCCAGGAAGTCCCATACTCGCAAACATTGAAATAATGAAAATTACTGAAAATACTGGTAATTGAGTATACAGACCACCAAACCCTTTCGTTCCATCTGGCCTTACAATCCAACGGTGATGTGATCTTTCATATAGAATACCAATCATTAAGAACATCATTGCAGTCGAAGTACCATGGTTAAACATTTGGAGTACTGCTCCGTTTGTCCCTTGAATCGTCATTGCAGCTAAGCCAACCATAACAAAGCCCATGTGAGACACAGAGGAATAGGCGATAAGTTTTTTAACGTCAGTTTGTGCCATAGCACAAAGAGCACCATAAATAATATTAACTAGTCCAAGCCAGGCAATCGCTTCTTTAAAATATACAGATGCCTCCGGAAAGATAGGAAACGCAATTCTTAGAAACCCATATGTACCCATTTTTAACAAAACACCAGCCAGTATAACTGATACAGCTGTCGGAGCTTGAACGTGAGCATGTGGTAACCATGTATGAAAAGGGAATACTGGAACCTTAATAGCAAAGCCAATAAAAAGCATAACAAAAAAGAACTTACTAAAAGATAAGGTTGTACCAAATACATTGAGAATTTCGTTTGAAAACTTTCCTCCCTGAAGAGCTAAAATATTAAAGGAATCAACATTTTTTCCACTTAAAAAGTAAAGAGCAATCATACCGACAAGCATTAATACTGAGCCAGCAAAAGTGTATAAAAAGAACTTGATCGCTGCGTACTCTCTATTTTCTCCGCCCCAGACTCCAATGAGAAAAAACATTGGAATAAGCATTACTTCCCAGAATACATAAAAAAGAAAGAAGTCCATCGAAAGGAAAACACCCATTACAGAGCACTCAAGCATTAAAAATAGTGCAAAGTATGCTTTGACTGATTTCTCTACTGTCCAGCTACTCAATACACATAAAAAACATAGTAAGCCCGTAAGTAGGATCATTGGAAGAGAGATTCCATCAACACCTAAAGAGTAAAAAATATTAAACTGCTCAATCCATGGGAATTTAACAGAAAATTGCTCTTGCATTCCTGCAACACTTTCATCAAAACCTAGATAAAGAAGCACTGTGAGAATAAAGGTTAATAAAGTAGTTCCAAGAGCACTCCACCTAATCAGATCCTTTTTTTGAGAAGGAATAAACAAGATGAGTAAGGCTCCAAGAAGGGGTAACCAAAGAATGTAATCAAGTAAACGATGCACAATAGCTCCTTATATATTCATATAAATCTAAAAATTAGTAACTCTATAAACGTATGACGCAAGAACAAAAAACAGAACAATGATGTAGAATTGCACCTTGCCATTTTGTATTGTTCTTAGGATCACATTAAAGAAACGAACACTCGTCCCAGTTCCGTCAACCATAATTCGATCAACAAACAAACTATCAACAAAATTTGATAGTCTATATAGCTGCCTAATAACTACGGCCCAACCATCAATGAAATATCTATCATAAACCTTCGAATCAAAATTACTCAGAAGGTTATTTAAAGGCAGTAGACCTTTCTTAATTAACTTCCCGATATATAAATCATCGAAATAATATTTATTGAGTAAGGCTTGATACCAGCCAGAAAATTTATTAACGAAAACTGCAGGGCTCAAGGACTTCTTAACATACATCAAGTAAGCAAGTATCAACCCGCCTAGAAAGATAAATACTGAGATAATTGCTCCAATATGGTGCACGTGATGTATGTGATGAGCTTCTTCTTCGCTCAACCCATAAGTAGAGTCATATTTAGACTTTTCCCACATTTGGCTTGGTACCGGAGATTGAGAAAAGCTATCTGAGCTATATTTTTTAAATTTATCCAATGAAGAAAGCTCTGGTTTAACAATTGTTGTTTTAAACCACTCTTTATTTTCAACACCGGGAACTTTAACTAGGCCCTGCCCCGTAAAACTACCTGAAAACCAAAGCCCAAGAGTAAACACAGACAAGATTAAAAGAGGAAAGTTTCTGTTAATTGAGAACTTTTCTACTTTTGTATGGTCATAAAGGTCTTTATCTCTTGGCGCACCAAAGAAAGATAAAAACATCATTCTAAACATATAAAATGCCGTTAAAAGAGCTCCTCCAAATCCAAGAAGAGTTGGCCCCCACCAAGAACCACCGAGGTCGACTGCTAATAATAAAGCATCTCCAAGAATCCTGTCCTTACTGACAAACCCACTAAAAAGTGGAGCGCCTGTAATTGCAAGAGTACAACACATCATTGCAAAGAAAGTTAAAGGCATTTTTTTTCTTAACCCACCCATTCTTGGCATCTCTTGAACATGGGCATGTGTATGGTGATCGTGTAAAGAATGAATTACGCTACCAGCACTTAAGAACAAGCATGCTTTAAAAATTGCATGAGTAATTAAATGCATAAAAGAAGCATTGTAACTCCCTACACCAATACCAAGAACCATATAGCCAAGTTGAGATATCGTTGAATAAGCAAGTACGGCTTTTATGTCTGTTTGAACAAGAGCAATTGTTGCTGCTCCAAAAGCAGTTATTCCACCAATATAGGCAACTAAAGGAAGTAATCCTCCGAGCTCGAGTAAAGGAAAAATTCTTAATGATAAATAAACACCGGCAGCAACCATTGTCGCCGCGTGAATTAATGCTGAACATGGAGTAGGTCCCCACATCGCATCGGGTAGCCAAACTTGAAGTGGAACTTGAGCTGATTTACCAACAGTGCCTAGAAAAATACAAACACCTGCAAAAGTTGCAAGTGATACACTTAAACCTAGAAACTCTACGTTTCCATTTAGTAATCCTTCATTTATTGCATTGTAAATATCAACATAACTAACTGAACCAACAACACTCCAAAGCGCAACTATTCCCAAAAGAAAAAAGACATCTCCAACTCTTGTTGTCATAAACGCCTTCATTGAAGCATTTCCGGCACCCTCTTTCTCGTAATAAAAACCTATCAAACTATATGAGCAAAATCCCATTATCTCCCAAAAGATAAAAAGTGATAAAAGGTTCTCTGAAAGAACAAGACCAAGCATAGCTGAGGTGAACAAGGATAAATAAACAAAGAATCGGCCAAATCTTTTATCGTCGGCCATATAATAAGTGCTAAATAAATGAATTAAAAAAGCAGCACCACTTACCATCAGAAGCATGACTGCAGTCATGTTATCAATGTAAATTCCCATTTTAAAAGGCATTAACCCAAGACTTGAATCTAAGTTAAACCAATCAAAAACTCTATGTACGTGATAATCAGCTGAGTAAACATTGAAAAAGAAATCATTGAAAATAATCGCAGAAATAACAAAAGATAAAAAGATCGCAGTACAAGAGATTGCAACGGCGAGCTTAGTAAATTTTTTAACAATGAAAGCATTAATCACGAATGCGAAAAATGGTAATAAAGCAATTGGTGCGACTTGTGAAACTGTATAATTAAATTCCATATTTAAAACCTCTAGTCCTAGCTTTTAAGTTCAGCAGCACTATCAATATGAATGCTTTCTTTAAGTTGAAAAAATCTTATTACAATACCAAGACCAACCGCTGCCTCTGCGGCTGCGATTACAATAATAAAAAGCGACATTACATGTCCATCAATGTTCCCTGATAAAAATCGACTATAGGCAACAAAGTTAATTGCAGATGCATTCAAGATCAATTCAATTCCTAAAAGCATAGCAATAATATTTTTCCTCGAAATCATTACGATAATCCCGCAAGAAAATAAAAATAGAGATATTAATAAATATGAATATAAGGTCATTATTTTCTCTCCAAAAAGATCTCTTTAGAGGGTCTTGAAATAATTGCTGTACCAATTAAAGCACCCAAAAGAAGTACAGAAGAAAGTTCAAACATGAGAACATGGTCAGTTAAAAGCTTTACACCTATTTGCTCAACGGTAGGCCCTATTTTGATAGACCCGTTAATTTCAGTGCTCTTGACTAATTTGGTTGTAATATTTATTGAAAAGCTTAAGAATGCCACTGCGGTAATACTTCCCCAAATATAGGACTTTAGACTACCCATTGGCGGTATATAGCTCAAAAGATTAGCAAGTCTATCTTTCTTATTCTCAAGACCACCACCTGTAAGCATTATTGCGAAAAGCATTAAAATTACAACGCCACCGACATAAACGACCAACTGAGTCGCAGCTAAAAAGTCTGCCCCTAGTGTAAAGTAAAGACCAGCCGTACCAATCAATGACATTAGTAAGTAAATACATGCATGCATTAGGTTTCTTTCTAAAACAACAAGAACCGCTCCAAAGCAGGTGAGAAAAGCAGACAAATAAAATAAAAAACTATCAAACATAAATGAACCTTTCTAATGCCCAGTTGAGCCCGAGCCGGAAAGCGCAGACATTAATAATTCAACCATAGACTTATTTTCAAAAAGCCAAATCCAAGTGGCAGTGCCCACCAAGTTAAATAATGCTATTGGCGTTAAGTATTTCCAACAGATACTCATTAATTGATCTACTCTCAACCTTGGTAAAGTCCAGCGAACCCAAATAACAACATAATAAAGGAGGAAGGTTTTAGTAAAAAATGATCCTATCTGAAAAAATTGACCAAAAATCGTGTCTCCACCAAGTCCAAAAGGAACCTTATAGCCCCCTAGGAACAAAGCTACAGCGACGCCACATACAACAAATACTTCGATATATTCAGCCAGTGCAAAAAACCCAAACCTCATACCAGAATATTCGGTGTGATAACCTGAAACAAGCTCAGACTCAGCCTCGGGAAGATCAAAGGGAGCTCGATTGGTTTCTGCAAGCGCTGAAACAAAGTAAATAAAAAATGAAACAAACGTGAAAGGATTATGAAATACGTACCAAGTCCAGGGATACCCACCTTGTCCTGAAATAAGCTCCTTAAATGATAAAGATCCAGCAAGAAGTACAATTGTTAGAATTGAAATTGTCACAGGAACTTCATAACTAATAATCTGTGAAGCCCCCCTCATTCCACCAAGCATCGACCACTTTGAATTTGAAGCATACCCACCTAAAAAGATACCAACGCCAACCAAGGAGGAAACTCCCAATAAGTAGAAAACACCCACGTTTAAGTCAGTTAATATAAAACCAGAGGATATTGGTATCACTGCAAGAGTTGCAAGAACTCCCGATAAACAAAGTATAGGGGCGATTGTAAAAAGAAACTTATTTGACTCCGAAGGAATAATGTCTTCCTTGGTAATCATTTTAACGCCATCAGCTAGAAACTGGAGAATTCCATATGGACCTACTCTGTTAGGCCCTTGCCTCATCTGGATATCTGCAGAAATTTTTCTCTCTGCGTATGTTCCAAGTCCACCGATTAATGCCATAACATTAACAAGAATGAAAATAGCCACTCCAAAGATTAAAAAAACTAACAGTGGTGTCGGTGCCGTATCAAACAATGAAAGAACGTAGGATACAATATTATCGTTCATGGATTATTCCTTTACCTCGTGTGCTGACTCGCTATCAGGCACTTTAAAGCTTTTAACCCAATCCAGGTCGCCTTTTTTCCAGCAATAAACAATACCCTGCACTAAAACAGCAATAAAAACCAATATCGACAAAAGCACTACTCCACCAGCGCCCACTTCATTAAATTTCTTAAATACTGCAGCTACTGGGAACATTAACGCACCCTCAACATCGAAAATAATAAAAATTAACGCGACAACATAAAACCTAATATTAAAATTAGCCCAAGCTGAACCTACTGGGTCCTCTCCGCACTCATAGGGCTGGTTTTTTAGTTTATTAGGATTTTTAGGACGAAGAAAATGCCCTACAATTAAAGCACCTGCTACCATCAAAACCCCTATAGCAGAGAGAGCTACTACAGGAATATAGATGTCCATGTTTGTTGTTAGCATAACTGAACCTTCATTGATTTAACTATATTAATTATCTCTAGAACCTAACTGTTTTGACACGGGTTGGAAATATGTAAATTTCACCACAGGCTAAACAAATATCTAGATAAATTACTTAATTGCTAAAGTTTTGACCAATTTGTTATCCGTGTACGTTATTAGGAATGAATATGACAACAATTTTTTCAAATCTCAATAAATGGATAACAGAATCTATAGGAAAATCAGAGAATATACACCTGAGTAGATTTTCACCAGAGCAATACCTATATTCTCTTTCGGAAAGAATTAAAACGCCTGATTTAAACGAAAGCGTTATAGTCCTTTGTAATAGTATTGAAGAAGCTGAAAATACGTATCAGGTTTTAAAGCCTTCGAAACCTTTTGTAGATATATTCTTAATTACTGCCGAGCTTGAAAGCATATACAAAGACGTAAATCCAAACCAAAGTGAAACTATTGACGCATTCCGCTACCTCACTTTTTTATCTGATACTCCGAAGAAAAAGCATATTTTAATTCTAAACATTAATTCGTTTATAAAAACATATCCTCCATTAAGCTTTTTCTCCTCAAACTCACTAAAAATTGAATTGGATCAAGCCTTAGATCCATTTGAGCTTTCAGAATATCTCGTCGAAATAGGGTACTCCCAGATATTTGATTGTTCTGAAAAAGGTTCATTTTCAAGAAAAGGTCTTATTCTAGACATAAACCCTACAAATTTTGACCCTATTAGAATTACATTCGAAGATGATGTTGTTTCTAGTATTCAACCTTTTGATTTAAGTAGCCAGAGAACTCTTGAAAAGCATAGTTTAAAATCAATATTAATTGGCCCTGGCTTAAACGCTATTTTAAAAGATAAAAACATTAATCTTTTTAAAAACTCAATCCAAAAACCAAACAATTTCCAGAAAGAAAAATTTTTAAAAAGAAAAGATATCTTTTCAAATTTAAACAATAGTATTTTATTTCCATTATACGAAAAATATATCCCGCTATTTTTTCATGATGCGGATTCTATTATCAACATAATGAAACCTGGGTATGTTGTTCATTTTAATTATCAGCAGTATCAGATTCTTAGTTCAAACTTAATTGAAATATTAAGAGTTCAATACGAAGAATCTATTCAAAGCAAAGACGACATATGCCTTTTACCACCTCCTGAAAACTTCATAAAATTGGCAAATGACAACTTTAAACTAATAGATGTTTCTAGCAACCTCTCTGATCGGAATTTTATCAAACTAGAAAACTCTCTGTCCTCCTCAAGGTTTATAATTAACCAACACTTAATCCTAGGTTCAGAAAATCATCTAAAGTCGACCATTGAAGCACTAAAATCATTGATTAATAATGGTGTAAACCTAGTGTACTCATCGACTAATTTAAACTCAATTAAAGAGCTTCAGTTTTTACTAGAGAACAAGACAATAACAACAACTGATGTATTGATATCTGAGGGTTTTTTTCATGAACCATCAAAAACACTTGTTATTTCCGAAAATGATATCTTTGGAAAAAAAATTACAAAGGCAAAAAAGAAAGTAAGTACACCTGAAGACTTTGACCTTTTCGCAGAACAATTATCTACACTTGAAGTAGGTGATTATGTAATTCACAAAGATCTTGGTCTAGGGAAATATCTCGGCTCTGAGATAATGAAAAATGGTGAAATGGAAAATGATTTTCTCGTTATTCAATATGATAAAGGTGATAAAATCTATTTACCGTCATATAAAATAAATCTAATTCAAAAGCATTCTTCAAAAGAAATTACAAATAGGCTTTCAAATTTAAGAACGAAAAATTTTGAGAATACTAAAAAGAAGATTCAAGAAAGGATCAAAACACTCGCTTTTGACCTTTTAGAATTAAATGCGAAAAGAAAAATATCTAACGCATTTTCTTTTAAAGAATTCGAACATGACGAAAGAGAATTTGGACTCTCTTTTCCCTATCAAGAAACACCTGACCAACAAAATGCGATCGAGATGGTATCTGAAAATATGGAAAAGAATAGACCAATGGACCACCTAGTATGTGGAGATGTTGGTTTTGGAAAAACTGAAGTTGCTATAAGAACAGCACACAAAGCAGTTCTCAATAAAAAACAAGTTGCAGTTCTGGTCCCAACGACAATACTTACGTTGCAACACTTTAACTCTTTTAAAAAAAGGTTTAAAGACCTCGCAATTAATATTGAATTTATCAGTAGGTTTAAAACTCCAAAAGAAGTTAAAGAAATCCTAGAAAAAGTTTCACTTGGGTTAATAGATATCATCATTGGAACTCATAAAATACTTTCCGACAAAGTTAAATTTAAGGATCTTGGCTTACTTATCGTCGATGAAGAACAAAGATTTGGAGTTGCCCACAAAGAGAAGTTTAAAAACTTAAAAGCAAATATTGATTGTCTCACATTATCAGCAACACCTATCCCCAGAACTCTTCAACTGGCATTTTTAGGTCTTAAGGAGTTTTCAGTAATTCGAACTCCTCCACCAAAAAGGCAAAGCATAAAAACATATTTAATGAAGGATGATGATCTCATCATAAAGCAGGCAATTGAGTTTGAACTATCCCGTGGTGGGCAAGTTTATTTTGTGCATAACCGAGTGAGAGATATTGATGAAGTTTACCAACGAGTTATTGATTTAGTTCCAGATGCAAAGGTAACATTTGCCCACGGCCAAATGAAGGAAAAAGAACTTGAAGAAAAAATTATAAAATTTTTCAAAGGCCAATACAACGTTCTTATAGCTACAACAATAATTGAATCTGGAATTGATATTCCAAACGCAAACACGCTTATTGTTTCAAATGCTAATAACTTTGGATTATCTCAGTTACACCAATTGAGAGGAAGGATAGGTCGATCAGACAAAAAAGCATTTGCTTATCTAATGGTAAAAGATATCTACAACCTAACAACTATTGCATCAAAAAGATTAAAGGCTCTACAAAATTTTTCTGAAGTAGGCTCAGGCTTTTCTATCGCTTCTGTAGACTTAGAACTAAGAGGGGCTGGCGACATCCTTGGGGCTGAGCAGTCAGGGCACATGGAGGAAATAGGTCTCGAACTCTACATGGAGCTGCTCGAGCAAGAAATAAAAGACCTTAAGGGAAATTCAGAGACAAAAAATTTAAATGTTGAACTTGTGACCGATTTTTCATCAAAAATTCCCGTAACATATATTGAAGACTCACCAGTGAGACTTAAGTATTATAAAATGCTATCAAACTCTAAAACTTTCGCTAGAATTGATTCACTACTAGAGGAACTAACTGACCGATTTGGACCATTCCCAAGTGAAATACTCAACCTTGCCAATATATTAAAAACAAGAATTAAATTTTCTGAACTAGGGGTTTCCACCGCTAAAAAAGCTGCAAACTCCATCACGTTAACCTTTGAGAAAAACTTTCTCCAACAAAACAAAATGGCGCTAGATAAAGTTATAAAGCTTGTTTCCGAGAGACCTAAATACTTTCAACTAAACTCAAAAGGCGAGCTTTTTTGTCAGTCAAAAAAAGAACTAGACAATAATAACTACCTTGAGTTTGTCAGCTATATTGCTGAAAATATTAAAGCATGATATTTTTTAATAAACTTTAAACATGGATGTAAAAGTGGTTAAAATACTTTTTATATTATCAGCTCTTATCTCTTCCAATGTTTTTGCCAATAAAAACCCTGTAGTGGCAGAAGTAAACGGTAGAAAAATATTTCTCAAAGAACTTGAAAAGAATTTCACAGGCGCTAAATATTTCGTCTCAGGTAAAAAAGTCACCAAACAATACGTTTTAAATGAATTAATAAATCGAGAGCTGGGAATAATAAAAGCGCGAAAATCAAAACTTCAACAAGACCCAATAGTAAAAAATAAAATCAATGATCTCTTATACCATGCCCAAATATCTAAAGACCTAGAGGAAAAGCTATCTCAAATTAAAATTTCAGACAAAGATATAAAAAAATACTTCAATAAAAACCCTGAATACAGAACATCACACATACTACTAAGAATAAAAGTCAATCCAGACGGCAACGAACTTCTTGCAGCCTCTGATGTAGCGAAAGATATTTACAGAAAACTAAAAAAAGACCCTTCCAAGTTTGAGTCTTTGGCCAATAAGCACTCACAATCACCAAATGCTGAAGTAGGAGGAGACGTTGGGTTCCAACCCTCTGTAAATCTTGCCCCAGAATACTTCCAAGCGATAAGAGGTAAACCAGTAGGTTACATAACACCACCTACGATGACTCAATATGGACTGCACATAATCAAAGTTACCGATATTAAGAAATATAAAGATGTTAACAAAACAGCTTACCAAAAAATTGTCTATGATTCAAAGCGAGACCAGGTACTAGCAGGGTATTTTTCAAATTTACGTAAAAATGCCTCTATAAAAATCGAGAAAAAGTATCTAAAATAAGCTCCTAATTAAAAGGAGCCCACATTGAAGATAATTATTTATTGCACATTTATTTTTTGCATAGACATGCAGTTAAGTGCAAAAGTCCTAAATAAAGTAATTGCTAATGTAGAAAATGAATCCCTTACTCTTTCTGAGGCAAAAAGGGCAAGAAGCACATATAAAAATAAAAAAACAATCAGTCCTCAAATATATAACCAGGACAAGATCTCTCTTAATATGATTATCGACTTATTTATAAAGAGATATATTATTCGATTTAAGTTAAAAGAAATTGGGTATGAAATTAATGATAAACAAGTTGAAGCACAGATAAAGTCAACAGAAAGTAGGCTTGGCTTAAATAGAGAGGACTTGCTTTCATTCTTGAAATCTAATGGGTTAACATTCAATGAATATTTCGAAACAACTAGAGAATCTATTGAGTACAATATCTTTCTTGGTAAAGTTATAAAACCATTGGTAAAAATAACCGATCAAGAAATTTTAAATAAATACAGAACAATTTCTAAAAAAGATTCCTTAACCTTTAAATATGATCTAGTTGATTTTTATATCAACAAAAAGTCTATTAGCAATATCGACCAAAAAATCATTATAAAAGACCTAAACTTATTTAAAAAAACAGGTATTCTTCCTGGTTACCTCAATAACATTGAGAATAATCTTATAAAAAATGTTAGTGAGGAAAACCTCAGCAGCCTTATCAAAAACGCCGTAAAAAAATCATCTAAAAATGAATTTTCAAAACGCGTAGATATTGACGACCTAAGCCATTTCTTTTTTATTAAAGAAAAAAAACTTATTGAGTCTGAAAAATATCGACGACAAAAACCCGCTATTAGCCAAAAAATATTTGATAAAAAATCAAAGAATGTCATCAAAACGTGGATTTCTCAAAAGAAAAACCGTTATTATATTTCAATAAATTTATGATCTATGTCAGCCAAGGAGACATTGAATCGATAGGGTTGGAAGTATTCATAAAGTCACTTTTTTTAATACCAAGAAAATTCCAAAAAAAGATATATCTAGTTGTGAACAAGGAGGTCATTAAAAAACACCTTGATTTACTTAATTACAAATATAAATTTAATAAAGATACCATCTCTATTTCTAACTTTATTAGTATTTCGTGCATATATATCGAAAATTTCGAAGATTCACCTTTTAAGTCATTTCAATACTGTGTTGATAATATTGACCCAAAGTCAGTATTATTCACTCTACCAATGAGTAAAAAAAATTTTCAACAAGCTAGTGTTAGGTGCTTAGGACATACCGATTTCTTTAGAAATCAATTTAAAAATAATAAACCTAAAATGTTTTTCATCAGTGGTAATGAAAAAATATGTTTAACAACTGACCATCTTGATTTAAAGTCCGTTACTAAAAAATTAACTTCTGATTTTTTAAGACGCTCCACTAATGAATTATTATCTATTGTTCAGGACAATGAAAAAATTCTTAATGTAAAAGAAATCTACTTCTGTGGCATTAATCCCCATGCAGGAGAAGGAGGTCTAATAGGAAATGAAGATGTTAATTTTTACGATATAATAAAAAGTTTCGAAAAAAATTCTGCGCATGATTTAAAATACTTGATACCTGCTGACGCCATTCATAAAAAGATAACAAACCTAAACTCAAGCCTCTTGGTATTTCCCTACCATGACCAAGGATTATGTTTCTTTAAACCAAGAAATGATATATTGGGAATCAATCTTACTTTAGGACTTCCATTTATTCGTCTAAGTGTTGATCATGGCACCGCAAAAGACATATGGGGCAAAGGTATTGCTAATCCATCAGGCTGCTTATATGCATTATTAAAAGCCTTTGAATATGAGCGAATACTAAATGAATGAAAATATTGTTATCAAAAATGCGCATTTAAATAATTTAAAAAACATCAATCTTAAACTGCCAAAAAATAAAATTATTGTCTTTTGTGGCGTTAGTGGAAGTGGAAAATCAACTCTTATTTTTGATACTATTTTTAAAGAGGGTCAAAAAAGATATATTGAATCTCTATCAAGTTATGCCAGGCAATACCTAGATTTCTATTCAGAAAATAAGGTAGATCAAATTACAGGTCTCTCGCCAGCAATATCTATAGATCAAAAAACTCGAACCCTTAACCCAAGATCAACTGTTGGAACGTTAACTGAGACAACTGATAGGCTAAGAGTATTGTTTTCGAAAATAGGAAAACCAAATCAAGATAGCTCATTTATTTTCTTTAAGAAGCATGAAGAGATCTCATCTTTTCCAGCTTTCAAGCACCTTCAATCATTATCCATATTCTACAAACCAACTTCAAAAAAAGTCGTCACCCAATTAAATAGTGAAAAAACACTATGTTTAAAAAACAAAAAAATAAGTAAACAAAAGGAAAGCGAATTTTATTTATTAGACAGCTTTAAGGTATCTAATTCTTTTGAAAAAAGAATTCAGTCTAATCTAGAGCTCTTAAGTAATTTTAATATTAAAGAAATAATTCTATCTGATGGTAACAAAATTTTTCATTTCAAAAGTGAATTTAAATCTAAAAGTTTAAATATTGAAATTCAAAAATTAACTCCCAGCCATTTTTCATACAATAGCCCAAAGGGGGCATGTGATGAATGTAAAGGTTTAGGAGAAATATCTGAAATAGACCCATATAAGTTGTTTGATAACCCTAATGAAAATATTTTAAATGGCGCCTCAACTTATCTAAAGAGTAAAAATAGAAAAATTTTAAATATAATTTTATCTTCGTATTTAGAGGATAATCAGTTGCCTAATCAACCAGTGAAAAATTTTTCTGAAAGTGAAATTAATAAAATATTACATGGTGACAATAAAGAAATTAATGTGACCATTGAATTAGATCAAAAAAGATTAAGCACAAAAAAAAAGTTCAAAGGGTTATTGAATTTAATAAAAAATTTTAATCTAAGTAAAAACTCTCTTAAAGAAAATTCTTATGTTGAAGAGATGAGCAAGGTTTCGATTTGTAACAAATGTCAAGGAACAAGACTTTCCCAACATACTAAAGAAATATTAATTTCTGGATATAGTATTGGCGAACTAACATCGCTTCCCCTCAATACTCTGAACCAAGTAATCACAAAAATAAAAAATAATTTATCAGGAAACGATAAAATAATTGGTCAAAAAATACTAAGAGACATATTAGATAAGCTAGATTTCTTAAACAAAATTGGACTTAATTACTTAACGCTAAATAGATCAAGTAAAACTTTATCAGGAGGAGAATCCCAAAGAATACGCTTAGCAAATCAAATTGGCTCAAAATTATCTGGAATTTTATATGTTCTAGATGAACCATCTATTGGTCTACATCCTAGTGATAACGATAAATTAATCAAAGCGATTAAAAAACTCAAACAACTAAATAACACTGTCTTAATTGTCGAACATGACGAAGATACAATTAAAAATGCTGACTACATCGTCGAAATTGGCCCTGATGCTGGTAAGAATGGCGGTGAAATTCTTTTTAATGGAAGTACTGAATTATTTAAAAAGTCATTTCAATCAGAAACCTCAAATTTTATTTTTAGAAATCAAAAAAAATATAAAATAAAAAAATCTACAATTTCTAATCAGAAATTTCTTTCATTCACAGATATTAAAGAAAACAATCTCAACAAGATTGATATTAAAATCCCAATAGGAAAAATTACTGCTATTACTGGGCCTAGCGGATCAGGAAAAAGTACACTCATTCACAATGTTATATCACCCGCAATTAAAGAAAATATTTCAAATAAAGCTAATAAAATTATTTATAAAAAAAATAATTTTAAATCTATCTGTGGTCTTGAAAATATTGATCAAGTTATCGAATTGACTCAAGCTCCATTAGGACGTTCACCAAAATCAAACCCTTCAACCTACTTAGGTATTTTTGATAGTATAAGAAACATCTTTGCAAAAACGAATGAAGCAAAAACGAGAGGATATGCTGCTGGAAACTTTTCTTTTAATGTCGCAAAAGGTAGGTGTGAAGCTTGTGATGGTAATGGAGTAATAAAAACTGAAATGCAGTTCCTCCCTGATGTAACAACTAAATGCAATATTTGCTTAGGACAAAGATTTAAAAAAGAAACCTTAGAAATTAAATTTAAAGGACTTTCTATATCAGATGTTCTCAACCTAGAAGTAAATGAAGCTTTAAATATTTTTAAAAACCATAAAAAAATTCATAAGCCTTTAAGCGTATTGAATAATCTTGGCCTAGGCTATCTTTCTCTTGGGCAACCATCAACAACCCTTAGTGGTGGTGAAGCCCAGAGAGTGAAACTGGCAAAAGAAATTTCAAAGAGTAAAAGGGGACATAGTATATACTTACTTGATGAACCAACAACAGGGCTGCATTTCAAAGATATAAACAAATTACTTTTATCGTTTGAAAAGCTTAGAGACAACAACTCCACACTTGTTATAATAGAACATAACAGAGATATTATTCTCAATTCAGACCATATTATAGACTTAGGTCCATCTGGCGGGGAAGAGGGTGGTAATGTAGTTTTTCAAGGACCTACAGAAAAAATTAAGACTAGTAAACAAAGTTTAACTGGCAAATATTTATGAAATTAATAAATAACTATGACTCAACAATGTTTGATGACTTTAGAGATATTAAGCAAAAAAAACCACATCTAAATAATTTATTTTTCATTGAGTCATATAAAGTCTACCTTAAAGCTGTTAACTCTAAGATAAATATATTAAAAACGATTACAACTAAAGAAGTTTATGAATCAAACCCTAGTAAATTTAATTTAGGCGAAGTATTAATTACTACACCTGAAATATTGGAAAAATTAGTTAAATTCAAATCACATACGAAAATATTCTCTATTGCAAAGATACCAAATGAGAAAATAGATTTTAATAAAGATATTATTTTTTTTAATAATATAACTAGCCCCGAAAATGTTGGAGCAATAATTAGAAGTGCATTAGCTTTTGATTTCTCTCAAGTTGCATATGATAAAAAGTCACTTACTCCTTGGAACAGGAGGTCAGTAAGAGTTAGTACTGGAAATATTTTCAAATTTAATAGCACTAGAGTTTTTGACAGTCTTAATTTTTTAGAAATTTGCTTAAAAAAAGACTATGAAATTATTGCCATGGATAACAGCCCGAAGGCCCAAAATATAAATACAATTAAAATAGCAAAAAAGAAGTTAATTATTCTAGGAAGCGAAGGGCATGGCATCTCCGACGATATACTTAACTTTTCAACGACGATTTTAAAAATCCCTGTTAGTGAGTACGTAAAACATTTAAACGTAGGTCATGCTGCGGCGATTACCTTCCACGAGCTATCAAAATAATTATCGATAGCATCAAGACCTCTCTAGGGTCTAGTGATGTAATTTATTTAGACTCACCATTTTTTAAAGCTATTTTACCATCGACTGTAGTTACTATTTTTATAGATACAAAAAAGGGGAGCTTATTGGCTCCCCTTAGAAATTTTCTAAAATTTCTAATTTATTACTATCTAGCTACGAAGATTGTAATAAATGTGAAAATTACTAATGATTCCATGAGTGCAAGACCAAGAATCATTGGAGTAACAATTTTTTCTTGAGCAGAAGGATTTCTAGCAATTCCCTCAAGTGCGACAGAAGCAGCTCTAGACTGAGATGCAGTTCCACCATAAGCAACAAAAGCAACAGCTAAAAAGTAAAAAGCATTTTGTGAATAAACATTCCAAAAACCTTCTCCTTCACCTGCGAAAGCAGCTGTAGATCCAAGCGCAACTAGTGCAACAGTTAATAATTTTTTCATTTCGTTCTCCTTATAATTAATGATGCTCATCATGATCGTGATGAGCAGATGCTAAACTAATATAAACCATAGAAAGGCATGTAAAAACATAAGCCTGAATAAAAGAAACTAACATTCCAAGAACCATAAAAACAATAGGCACGATACCAGGAATTAGGTCACTAAAAACTGAAAGGACCATGTGGTCCCCCATCATATTACCTCTCAATCTAAGTGCCAGGGACAAAGGTCTCACGAAGTTAGATAGAATCTCAATAGGAAAAATTAAGATCGCCATATACCAGACAGGGCCAGCGAAGTGCTTGAGGTAATTTACGACGCCTAGTTTTTTGCAACCAATAAAATTATAGTACAAAAATGAAAACACACCTAACGCTAAAGTTGTTGATGTCTGCTCCGTAGGTGGAAGTATACCTGGTATTAAACCAATCATATTATTCACAAATATAACTAAAAATATTGTACCTACGAATGAAAAGTATTCAGGACCATTTTTTTCACCAATAACAGCCTTGCATTGGCCCATGATAAAGTTTCCATAACTTTCAACAAGGTTTCTAAAAGAGAAGCCATTATCTGGAACAAGGTTATTTCCTACTGAAGCCAATTTGTTCCTATATAAAATACTTAGTATAACTAACAATAGACTAGTAAAGACAAAAGTTAAAACATGCTCAGCAACGGGAATGTGGAATTTATGAATTAATGATGAAACCCATGTAAACCCTCCTCCTGCGTGAGAAGAAGCTGGTGCAAGTAGAAATACAAATAGAAAATTAATGTTTTTTATCAAAATTAGCTCTCTTTATTAGAACTTAACGTCAAAATAAAAATATGAATGACATAATTTACAACGGGTATAATTACTCTATTGCCCATGAATTGCCAACCTAAATATAGTGCACCAAACAATATTATAAATTTACCTAAGAACATCGTAACCATTTGAAATTTATCTACTTTTTTACCATTGCCCATATCGACAACCATCATGACACTCTCAATTAGCATAATCTGGTTTGCAATTGTTCCAATGTAAACACAGGCGATACCAAATTTTTCATCTAAGTTTTGTGTAAAATATAAACTGGCAAGAGTTGTAAGCAGAGTTAGTGTTAAATACTTCTTTATATTAATTTTTTTTATTGAACGCATAACGCACCATTAACCACAAAATATTAAAAATGACGATAAAAAATAAACCGAAGCCCAGATTGCGACTAACCAAGCCTTGGTCAACCAGTTTATGAACCCCAAAGGCGAGAGTTAAAATTGTACTTGGAAAAGAAATAGCTAAACCAAGAACTTTTAAATATTTTCCGTACTTCATACCATTATCTCTTTGATGATCTTTTTCTATGAATTAACTTGTCAACTCTAAGTTTTATTAAGTTAGAGTTTGGGAATAACTGAAAAATATCTACATATTCGCTATAACTTAACCTTAACTCTTGCTGATCTTCCAATATCAATGCTTTAAAAAATTTTATTTCGGATAATTGTTCTTTAGTAAGGTTTTGCAATAACTCAAGTTGAGAAAGTAGTTTTATTGAATCCAAATAGTTTTCAGAAAAATAAAGACTCAATGATTTTAAAATTAAAATTGAAACACTTTTTGCAGATAGATCATGGCCTTTAAGCTTTTCTACGACTTTATTAAAATTTTTATTCTCAAAAAGGGCTTTGATATACCTTTGAAAATACTTTTGCTTAATTTTGTCTATTTTTTCTAATTGATAAAGCTCGCTATAAAGAGGAGCGCTTTTTTCAAAGTCTCTTAACATACTAAAATAGAGATCTGCTAAATAGATCATCGATCTTTTTTTTAACTCAGGCGTATTTGCCAACTGATAAGTTTCTTTAAATACTTTCAGTGCTCCAATTAAATCATTTAAATGAAAGGCTCTTACAACGCCAAGTTGATGAAGCGCTTTTATTCTTAATTCAAGACTCAAGTCAGATCTTAAAGCACTAACAAGCTTTTTCTCTGCTTTTTTAAAATTTTGTAAGTTGATTGCACTTTGTGCGTCAACAATGTCTTTGTGCCCGACTGAATTGAAATAACAACCAAAACTAAGGAGTGAAATAATTAAATTACTAAGAATCTTTCTCATCTTTTTCAGGGTCTGCAACCTTTTCTACGGCCACAACTTTTTCATCATCTTTTAATCTGATTATCCTGACACCTTGAGTTGCTCTCCCCATAAGGGATATGCCTGAAATTGTCGTTCTAATTACCTGGCCCTTATCGCTAATAATCATTAAGTCATCTTTATCTGTAACAGGTTTAATGTCGATAATATCACCATTTCTATCCGTTAACCTCATTGCAAGAATTCCTTTCCCACCACGAGTTTGTCTACGATATTGAGAAGATTGTGTTCGCTTGCCATAACCTTTCTCTGTAACACTTAAAATCTCAACATTATCATCAATTATTTCCATTCCTATAATTTTTTCGGACTCTTCAATACTTATACCTTTCACTCCTTGAGATACTCGCCCCATTGCTCTGCAATCTGTTTCAGAGAATCGAATTATTTTTCCAGAACTTGAGCACAATAAAACATCTCTCGATCCATCAGTTAATCTAACTGCTCTAAGAGAGTCTCCATCTTGAATTTTAATTGCCCTTAATCCACCTTGATTAATTCGACCATAATCATTTAGTGCTGTCTTTTTTACTAGACCTCTCTCTGTTCCAAAAAGTAAAAACTTATCATCTCTTTTCATCTCTTTTGGTACACATAAAATCTCTTTAACTTTATCACCTGGGTCAAGTTGAATTAAATTTACGAGGTTTCTTCCTTTGGCTGTTCTAGTACCCTCTGGAAGATTAAATACTTTCAATGAAAACACTTGGCCTCTGTTTGTAAAGAACATCAACTCTGAATGAGTGTTCGCTGTAAATATGTCAGTATAAAAGTCGTCCTCAGAACCAGTCGATGCTCCTTTTACTCCCGTCCCACCTCTTTTTTGCGTTCGGTATGTATCAATTGCCATCCTTTTAACATAGCCCTTGTGTGTAATCGTTACTATTTGTTCCTCTGACTTTATTAAATCTTCTATTTGGATCTCATCTTGATCTTCTATGATTTGGGTCTTTCTTTGGTCCCCAAACTTTTCTTTTATTTCTACAAATCCGTCTCTTATTATTTGATTAATTCTATTGGGAGACTCAAGAATTGATTCAAAGTCCGCAATAAAAGCCAATACATCATTGTAATCTTTTATGATTTTATCTCTCTCTAAGCCTGTTATTTTTTGAAGTCTCATATCTAAAATTGCCTGAGATTGAATTTCAGATAATGAGAATCTTTGACCAAGCTTTTCTCTTGCTTCCGATGGGCCTGATGACTTTTTAATTAAGTTTACAATCTCATCAATATTTTCAACAGCTACCTTTAGTCCCTCTAGAATATGTGCTTTCTCTTTGGCTTTTCTTAAGTCATACATTGTTGCTCTAACAACAACTTCTCTACGATGATCTATAAAAGCACTTAACTGATCTTTAAGATTTAAAACTTTTGGAGCTCCATTCAAAATAGATAAAAAGATTATTCCAAAGCTTGTTTGTAACTGTGTTGATTTAAATAACTTATTTATAATAACGTTAGGGATCTCACCTTTTTTCAAATCTATCGCAACCCGTATTCCCTCTTTGTTAGACTCGTCTCTTATATCGGAAATTCCAGTAATGATTTTTTGATTTACAAGACTTGCTATTTTTTCAATTAAATTCGCTTTGTTAACCTGGTAAGGAAGTTCATTAACAACAATTCGGTGGCGATCTTTTCCAAAGTCCTCTGTATCAACTAATGCTCTTATCCGTATTATGCCCTTACCGTTTAAATACGCAGATTTAATTCCTGTAGAACCATGGATAATACCTCCAGTTGGAAAGTCTGGCCCCGGAACGATTTCCATCAATTTGGAAATGTGTGTCTCTGAATCATCTAATAATAAAACTAAGGCATCTATGATTTCTGAAATATTATGGGGAGGTATATTGGTTGCCATTCCAACTGCAATACCAGAGGAACCATTTATAAGTAAGTTAGGTATCTTTGCGGGTAATACTTTTGGTTCATTAAGACTATCATCATAGTTAGGTTGCCAGTCTACTGTTTCTTTTTCTAAATCTTGTAACATTTCTTCAGAAATCTTTTTCATCCTGATTTCTGTATACCTCATAGCTGCCGCACTATCTCCGTCTATAGAGCCAAAATTCCCCTGTCCATCTATAAGAGGATATCTAAGACTAAAATCTTGAGCCATTCTAACAATAGTACTATAAACAGCTGAGTCTCCATGAGGGTGATACTTACCAATAACATCTCCGACTACCCTTGCTGATTTTAGAAATGGTTTATTATGATAATTACCAAGAGTATTCATTGCATATAAAACTCTTCTATGAACAGGTTTCAAACCGTCTCTAACGTCTGGTAAAGCTCTTCCAACAATTACACTCATTGCGTAATCGAGGTAACAATCTTTCATTTCTTTATCTATAGAGATATCACTTATATTTTGTTCCATAATTTTACCTAAAACCCTAAACGTCTAAATTTCTAACGCTAAGTGCATTTTCTTCAACAAATTGTCTTCTTGGTTCAACAGAGTCACCCATTAATAGTGAAAACACTTGATCGCTCTCAATGGTATCCTCTAGTTTCACTTGGAGTAACCTTCTATTTTCAGGATTCATTGTCGTCTCCCAAAGCTGATCTGGGTTCATCTCACCCAATCCTTTATATCTTTGAATATATGCACCTTTTTTAGAGGATGACATCAAGTGAGAACTAAGGTCGTTCAAATTATCAAAATTGAATACCTCATCTTTTGAAGTAGTAATCTTATATTCACCTTTATAAAAATCGACTAAAGTGTCATGGATATTTTTAAGATCTTTAAAGTCAGCTGATGAAACGAGGTAATGATTTATTGAGAAAGTTTTTCTTTTCGCAGCAGTTTTAATTTCTATTTTTAAACCAAAAGATCCGTGTTCAATATCTTCCTTTATTTGGTAAGTATATTTTTTAGTAGGATGATTTTTAAATTCAATCAAACACTCTTCGATGGTCTTCTTTAGCAGTTCTTCATTTTTCAGACACTCTTCATTGAAGTTTTTATTACAGACAAGTTGATCGAGAAGTTTGGAATCAAAATGATTATCATAACTTCTCAGCATATCCTGATATTTTATTACGTTTTTAACAATTTTTTGAACATCATCAGATCCCAAATCTTTATTATTAAAAGAAACCTTTAAGTCATTTACTGAGTTAGCTATTAAAAACTCTTGAAGCTCGAAGTCATCTTTTAAATATTTTTCAGATTTGCCTTTTTTGAACTTATATAAAGGCGGTTGGGCAATATAAATGTATCCTCTTTCTAATAATTCTGGGAACTGCCTATATAATAATGTTAACAAAAGAGTTCTAATATGCGATCCATCCACATCGGCATCTGTCATAATTATGACTTTATGATAACGAAGTTTCCCAACATTAAAATTATCTTTACCAATTCCGGTCCCAAGCGCTTGGACCAACATTTTAATTTCATTATTGGCCAACATTTTATCATAACGAGCTTTTTCTACATTTAGGATCTTACCTTTTAGTGGTAGTACTGCTTGAGTCTTTCTGTCACGACCCTGTTTAGCGGAACCACCTGCAGAGTCACCCTCCACTATGTATATCTCGCATAAAGCAGGGTCTTTTTCTTGGCAGTCTGCCATCTTTCCAGGGAGACCAGAAAATTCTAAAGCAGATTTACGTCGTGTTAATTCCCTAGCTTTTCTAGCTGCTTCCCTTGCAACTGCTGCATCAATTGTTTTTCTTATTACTGTTTTAGCTATATTAGGGTTTTCTTCTAAATAAGATTTTAAACCATCCCCAACTAAAGAATTGACAATACCTTCTACTTCACTGTTTCCAAGCTTTGATTTAGTTTGTCCTTCAAATTGTAATTCAGGAAGTTTTACAGAAATAATTGCTGTTAGACCCTCCCTCATATCATCTCCGGTCAGGTTCGTTTTCATGCTTTTCAATAAATTATTTTCTTTTCCATATTGATTTAAAACTCTTGTAAGCGCTGTTTTGAAACCACTTACATGAGTTCCACCTTCAGGAGTTGAAATTGCATTAGCATATCCACTAAGAACTTCAGAGTATGAATCAGTCCATTGCATGGCTATTTCAACCTCATAGTCCTCTCTGCTTTGAGAAATATAAATAACTTTTTTATGAAGGGCTGTTTTCGCTCTATTTAACCAATTAACAAATTCAGAAATTCCACCTTCATAATAAAAAGTATCTTTTTTCTCAGTTCTTTCATCTTTTAAGAAAATTTTCAGACCTCTATTTAAAAACGCCATTTCTCTAAATCTATTCGCGAGAGTGTCGTAATTAAATTCATGAATTTCAAAAATTTGATTATCTGGTTTAAATGTTACCGCTGTACCTGTCGATGTTTGATCAGGCAATTCTCCAATAACTTCTAAAGGCTTTACGGCCTTTCCTCTTTCAAATTTAAGAGAATGTAATTTTCCGTGTTTTTTTATCTCTATATCCACGTTTTTACTTAAAGCATTTACAACTGCCGCACCAACACCATGAAGACCTCCAGAGACTTTGTAGGCCCCTCCCTCTTCGTTAAATTTCCCACCTGCATGAAGTTTTGTATAAACAAGTTCTGCTGCCGATATTTTTGCCTTTGAATGAATTTCAACAGGTATTCCACGGCCATCATCGATTACTGTTACTGAGTTATCTGGATGAATTATTACTTTTATCTCTGAACAAAAACCTGCAAGAGATTCATCAACAGCATTATCGACAATTTCATATACAAGATGATGCAAGCCTCTAGAAGATGTATCCCCGATATACATCCCAGGTCTCTTTCTAACTGCTTCTAGTCCCTCAAGAACTTTAATTTGATCAGCAGTATACTTTTCATCCATTTTTGCGATTGATTGCGTTGTATTTTCCAAAATTACCCTCTATGGCTTACAAGAACATTCCATCTGAAACTTTCAGTATCTTAACTTCTTTATTGTTTAAAAAGAGCTCTGTATTCGCACTAGTTAAAAAAACTTGGGAGTTAATAGACCCAAGAAACGCTAAGAGTTGTTTCAATCTTATATGGTCTAATTCTCCAGAAACATCGTCAATTAAAACTATAGGAGATTCATTGATTTTACAATAAAAGACCTCTATAAATGCAAACAAGACACTGAAATAACTCATTTTAAGCTGCCCAAGGCTTGCATACTCCTGAGCGAGGAAATCATCTAAGTAAAATACATAATCATCTTTGTGCTGACCATTTATCGTCGTCTTTAAAATTAATTCTTTTTGGGTGTTTTTATTAAAGATTTTAAATATTTCATTTTCTGTTAATTGATTAAAATTTGTTTTTAGTTGTATTTTTAGATTAAAAGATTCGCTAAAAATTTTTCCAAAAACATTTTTCAAATATGGATTTACTGTACTTATTATTTCTTGTTTCTTCTTCGTTAAGAAACAAGTTAATCTAGCTAAGTCTTGATTATAAATCTCTAAAAGTTTTAAATCAGCCTTAATAGTTCCTTTTAAAAGAGAGTTTTTTTGTTTCAAAGTTTTGGTATATAAACTTAAAGATTCTTTATAATCTTTACTAAGAGATGAAAAAAGAAAATGTACCTTATCTTTTCTAAACGAAGAATCATTGAAGAATAAGAATGCATCATGGGGACTGATAAAAACCATTGGTAACTTGCATCTAGGTGATTTTTTATTATTTAAAAAGAAATTTCCATTTTTGTAGTTTTGTACACCGCTTAGATATTGATCCTTTTTATCTTTTTGAAATGAGGCGTTGAATATAATTTCACTTTTTACACAATCAGAGCTTAGCATTTGTGGGAAAGTGTTTTTTTTACGAAAACTTTTTCCACGAAAGAGGTAATGTATCGCTTCAAGCAAGTTTGTTTTTCCATTTCCGTTATTCCCAATAATTACATTTATTTTTTCTGAAAAGTTAATTAAAGCCGGTTGAATATTTCTAAAATTTTCTACCTTAAACTGATTAATTATATTCTTGTTCAAAATTTTTCACTAAAGCTTTAGAGGCATAATAATACCTAGGTAATTTGGCTGAGATGGTGCTTTTAGTACGATCGGACTGATTTCATTGTTTAACTCAAATAAAATTTCTTCTGAATTCATCGCGCCTAGCGCATCAACTAAGTATTTAGCATTAAATCCTATATCTAATAAATCACCATTGTAACTTATCGGTACAATTTCTTTTGCTTTACCAAGACTAGGGTGATTTGCACTAAGTTCTGCTTGCCCAGAACTTAAACTTAGTCTTATTTGATTAGATTTTTCATTTGATATTACTTTTATTCTCTTAACGGCATCAAATAAAGAGTCTTTATCGACAGTAAAACTTGTTTTAGTTTTACTAGGAATAACTGCTTGGTACTTTGGATAATCCCTTGTAATCTGCCTTATAGAAAGTTCATAGTCATTGTTATTACTAACATAAATAAAAGTGTCATCAATATATAAATCTATGTTATCCACACTTTTTGATTCACAAATTCTTTTTAGCTCTTGTATTCCTTTTTTAGGTAATATCACACCATTTAATAGAAAATCATTACCAGAGCCTTTAAACTCTGTTTCAAGCATTGATAATCGGTGACCGTCTGTTGCGACCATTCTTAGTGATTCATTGACTTCTTGTAGGAATAGTCCGTTTAGATAAATCCTCGTTTCGTCATTTGATACTGCGTAAGATGTAAAAGATAACATCTGAAGCAATGAAAATCTTGAAATTGATATCGAATTTACTGAATGTGGAAAAGGACAGAAGTTAAAATTATTACAGTCATAGGTAAGGAGTTGATAAAAACTATTTTCAGTTGAGAGTTTCAACATACTACTATCATTAGATAGTTCGAAGTAGATGTTTTCATCAGTAAGTTCTTTTACTATATCAAATAAACTCTTACTATTTGTTCCAAAACTAAATTCATTTTCTGAAGAACAATTGATCATAACTTTTGCAAAGATTTCATTATCTGTAGATAAGATCTCAATATCATTTTTTCTTATTTTGAAAAGACACTCATTCATCTGGCCATTTGAAACTTTCTTATCTGAAATTGAGATTATTTTACTTAATGCAGTCTTTAATTCTTTTCCGGATACACTGAACTTCATTTTATTTTTCCCATATTCTAATTTTCCTAATTTTTATCTTTTTTCAAGCATCAAATCAAATGAGTTAATTAAATAATATATATATATTATTAATATATTATTTATATATAAGTGTGGATAAGTGCAAAAGAAGGGTAAGTGTCTGATTTTATATAAAATAACTTGTTTTTAGATGTGTTTCCTTGTTGATTAATTAGGCAGTAATTGATTTGTAGCTTCGGTGATTCCTTGAGTTTTTTCTTGCTTGAGGCATGTTTCAACATCGATTGTGAATTCTTTTGTGGATAAGAATGGTGCGCGGAATCAACATTGTCTTTCCAAGGGTAGTTATTAACAATGTTATTCACTTGTGGAAAAAAAATGTCATCAACATGGGGAGATGTGGAAAACTTTTTATCCACAGAGTGGGGATATGTGAAAAATATTATAAAGAGTTCTCAATTTCAACTATTTGTCTAGATAATGCTAAATCTGTTTTTAGTGAGGATTTAACTTTTTTTATCGCATGCATAACTGAAGTGTGATCTCTCCCTGAAAAGTATTTACCAATCTCCTGGAGCTTAGAATTTATCACCTTTTGAGATAAATACATTGCAATATGTCTTGCATTAGTAATTTGCTTTGTTCGTGTTTTTGACTTGATATCTGCCAGGGTTATTTTATAAAATTGAGCAGTAGTTCTTGTTATATGCTCTAAGGTAATTCGTTTATCTCCTGTGTTATCATTTAAAACAAGTAGCTCTTTAACCATTTCCATATCTATGTCTACTTTCATTACTTCTGAGTAAGCTGAAAGCTTTATTAATGATCCCTCTAGTTCTCGGATGCTGGTTTTTATATTATTAGCTATGGTAGAGATAATGTCGTCACTGATGAACAAGTCTAGTTCATATGCTTTCTTTTTAAGAATGGCCATTCTGGTCTCAAAGTCTGGTTTTTGTATATCAATTACTAGTCCCCATTGAAGTCTCGTTCTAATTCTTTCTGCGATACCATTAATTTCTTTAGGGGGTTTATCGGATGTAAATATTAACTGCTTACCTTTATTGTGAAGCTCGTTAAAAATATGAAAAAACTCGTTTTGAGTACCGTGTTTGTTTTCTAATTCGTGTATGTCGTCAATCATTAGGATATCTATTTTTTCACTGTATTTTTTTTGAAAAGATCCTAGTGTATTATTTTGAATGGACACAATCATTTCTTTCATGAACTCACGGGCAGTAATAAGACATAGATTTAATTCTGGGTATTTTTCAAAAATTTTATTTGCAACTGAATGTAGTAAATGTGTTTTTCCTAAACCAGAGTTGCTGTAAATATATATTGATGGGTATCTGCCTGGTTGATTAGGTCTTGAAGGTTCTTCTGCTACGGCTTTCATTGTAACGAATGCCATGTTATTTGATGGGCCTATTATGAAATTATCAAAAGTTTTTCTAGGGTCAATAATTAAATTTTGATTATCGCCCTCTAAATGCTTTAAATATCTCGACTCCGCATTGTCTTGCAGGTCTTCTTTTGTCGGCGTTAAATTAAGCTTAAAGGTGGCTTCTTTTACGCTTTTTAATTTTTGAGGTAGTTCAGGAAGAGAATCTTGAAGTCTGTTGCTACCCTCTACTGAAACTGTAGGAGATTGCTCAGGTTTCTCATTGACGACAAAGATTAATTTTAAATCTAATCCAAGAATATCATTAATTGACTTTGTGATAATATCGAGAAAACTATCTTCAATTTGGTTTTTCACATAATTGCTTTGGACATTAAAGAATACCTCTTTTTCTGTAATTCTGCTGACGGTAAATGTTTTTTGAAAATAAAGGCTGTATTTAAGAGGGGAGATATTGGACTTTAAGAAATTTTTTATTTCACTCGAAAGAAGCTCTAGGTCTTTTGAACTATACTGACTTTCAGGTTTTAATTGTGGAGATGGGAACTTATGACTATCTGTATTTAAGGATTTAATGCTTTGACGCTTACTAAAACCATTGTTCTCCTTAGGTTTACTGGAGATATTTTGTGAAAAAAAGTGATTAAAAGGGAATTCATTGTTGTTCATAAGGGTAAACCGTGTAGTTTTTTCATATTTAAGGGTTTTTTAGATAACACGCATTAGCATTTAAAAGCAATTTTAAAGACATCATATATTGTTAGGATTGACTTAATAGGTTTAGGGATATAGACAGAACTTTAATTAGTTAGAATTTTATTAAGGCAGCTGATATGAGCAAAAGAACATGGCAACCTAAAAAGAAAAAAAGACTTAGAGTACACGGTTTTTTAAAAAGAATGTCTACATCTTCTGGTAAGAACATCATCAACGCAAGAAGAGCAAAAGGAAGACATGAATTAACTGTTAAGACAGGTGAAAAGTAATCTGAAATATTTCGAAAAACGAAATATTTTTCCTAAGCATTACAGACTGTTAAGTAAATCGGACTTTAAGCTACCTGAAGGTAGATATATATATGATAATCCTCTTAAGCTTGTTTATTGTGCAAGAAATAGTGGCGGCACCAACTCAAGGCTGGGAATAGTAGTTACCAAGAAGTTTTCTAAGCGCGCAGTAGAAAGAAATAAAATAAAACGGTTACTTAGAGAGAACTTCAGAACGTCAAATCTCGTTTCCAAGGGCTTAGACGTTGTGGCAATAGTTTCAAAACCCCTTCCGTCTAATCAGAATGGACAATTAGGAAGTTTGATATTTAAATCATTTAATAAAATTGAAGGAAGGTTGTTATGGGCTCAGACCAAAAAAGAGCACTGATCGCGGTTGTAATTTCTGGTATATTCCTTTTTGGGTGGCAAAAGATTTATTCACCTGTGCAAGAGAAGAAAATTGCGAGAGAGGTGGTAAATTCTAACCCTGAAAATTTGGAGCAAATAGACCCAACCAAAGCTAAACAACTTAACAGTAGGGATATTACTCTCTTGGAGCAAAATAACCTAAAAGTCTCTGAGTTCAACTTAATTAAAGACGGCTCTTTTGGTCGTATTTCGGTCAATAACTCTCTTTCTATTAATGACTTTGAGTCACCTAAAGCCTTGTTTAATTTTGGCGATGTAGTTGGAAAATCCTTTGGAACCAGCTTTTTTGTAGAGATGAATGGGGTTAAGAAAAGATTGATTTTAACGAAAAATTTGGAAAACAATGGTAAGTACGAAACTAATTTACCAGATGTATATGTATCATTGTTCCAAAAAGATAATCAACCTCGGCTAGAGATCATCAGTAAAAGTCCGGTGCGACTATCTATTGAGCTAAATAGCTCGTCTGACAGAACAGATAATGGACATTTCAGAAAGCTGAAAACATATCATAACGGAGAAATTCAAGAGCTTGAATTTGGAGATGATGATGCGCTTATTTCTAATTCAGAATGGTTCGCAATTGACCATAATTACCATATTTTTGCACTTGTTGGATCTAAGAGCAGATCTTTTAAAGCGACAAGTTTTGAAAAAGGTTTGATTAAAATTGACTTAAATGAACCTTCAACACTCTATGGATTTGATCTATTCTTCGTTAAGAAGAATTACGATTATTTAGTAGGTTTAAATAATGGATTAAATGCAACAATAGAGTTCGGCTTCTTTGGATTTCTCGCAGTACCAATTCTTAGAATGCTACAGTTCTTCTATGAGTACTTTCCCAATTATGGTGTAGCAATAATTATACTCACTTTATTAATTAGATTGTTTACCTTCCCTCTTCAGTACAAGTCGTTTAAAAGTATGAAGAAGATGCAAAAGCTTCAACCAGAATTAAGTAAGTTAAAAGAAAAATATCAAGATAACCCTCAGAAAATGCAAGCAGAAACAATGGAGCTCTTTAAGAGGTCAGGAGCCAACCCTCTCGGGGGATGCCTTCCGATGCTTCTGCAAATGCCATTCTTTTTCGCTTTTTATAAAGTTTTATCTGCTGCAGTAGAGCTTGTTGGAGCACCATTTATATTTTGGATTAATGATTTATCAACCAAAGATCCATACTTTGTATTGCCGGTTTTATTAGCAATAGTTATGTTTGGGCAACAAAAGTTGACGCCTAGCCAAACCGCCGATGCCACCCAGCAAAAAGTTATGATGTTCATGCCAATTATCTTTGGTTTCATTATGAAAGATTTACCAAGTGGTCTCGTATTGTATATTTTTATTTCGACGCTTTTTGGAATATTACAGCAACTGTATGTTTATAAAAAAACGGACTAAAGATTTTTAATGGAAACGATTATTTCTTGTAGCTCAGGCTCGGATAAGAACGTTGCAATATCCCTTATTAGGGTTAGTGGCTTTAAAAATATAACCAATTTTCAAAAATATATAAAAATTGATCTTTCTAGAATTGAGCCAAGAAAATCATATTTTTCTTCTATTAAAAATAATGAAGGAGAATTACTAGACGAAATTGTCTTAACTTTTTTCAAAGGGCCTCTTTCTTATAATGGTGAGAATATTCTGGAGCTTAGTGTTCATGGTAATAAATTAAATGTAAAAAATATTATTGATTTATTCATTGATAATAATTTAGCAAGGCTAGCTGAAAACGGTGAATTTACTCTAAGGGCCCTCAAGAATAAAAAGCTTAATTTATCTCAAATCGAAGGTCTGGGACAACTCTTGAATTCAACTACTGAGTATGACTTAAGGCAGGGTTTATCTTTACTTAATGGAAGCCTCAGCCGAGATTATCAACTACTTTACAATTCACTAAAAGATCTAATGATTAAATTAGAGTTAATGATGGATTTTTCGGATGATGTTGGTTTAGAAGAGATAAGAGAGAGTATAAATAAGTCGAGTAAAGTATTTGGAGAAACATTTTTAAAGCTTCTTAATCGAGCAAAGCTTGGTAGGAAGAGGTATTTAACCTTAGATATTTGCATATACGGAGAGCCAAATGTCGGAAAAAGTACTCTTTTTAATTCAATTCTTGGTTTGGATAGGGCCATTGTTTCCAAGGAAGCCGGAACTACAAGGGATTATATTTCAGAAATTTTATTGTTTAAAAATAATGAATTTAGATTAATTGATACAGCTGGAGTAAGGGAAACACCCAATGAAATTGAGAAAAAAGGCATTGAAAAAAGTAATCTTTTATTAAGAGATTCATTTTATAAAATATTAGTTATTTCAAATGTGAGTCAAGCGCAAATTCAAACTAAAAGAAACAATTTCGATCTAGTGGTGGTCACTCACTGTGAAGGAAATTTAAATGAAATGACTAATAACCTTTCTGAAATCAGTGAATATGGTGCTCCTTTTTTGTTTCTTGGGAAGGGAGAGGACTTTCACTCGGTAAAGGGATATTTAGGTATAAATAAAAGCTGGTTTAATTACGAGAAAGAGGTGTTAAAAGCTGATGGTTCGATAGGACCAAAAGAAAGTGGTTCGATAGGACCAAAAGAAAGTGGTTCGATAGGACCAAAAGAAAGTGGTTCGATAGGACCAAAAGAAAGTGGTTCGATAGGACCAAAAGAAAGT